>JAABUQ010002516.1_pt1 | contig 36010 bp, 38 predicted proteins | sample 5560001 | NCBI WGS metagenome assembly JAABUQ01 (sample SAMN10711888, study PRJNA513371) | rock metagenome | isolation source: Antarctica rocks | place: Antarctica: Victoria Land, Finger Mt nord | collected 2015-12-18
TGGTCGGCGATGACGCTCATATTGGACTCCTTCGGAGGACCGTTCGCGTGCGTCGCTACGAGTGCTTCTTTTTCGGCGGCGGCGGCACGTTCTCGCCTTCCCGGCGCGCTTCGCTCAGCCCGATCGCAATCGCTTGCTTGCGATCGGTGACTTTCTCGCCGGAGCCCCCGGAGCGTAGGGTTCCGTGCGCCATCTCGTCGAGCGCGCGGCCGACGTCGGCGCTCGCTCCTCGGCCGTACTTCCGCTTCTCCGGCGTCGCGCTAGGCGCACGTTTCGCAGTGGCCGTCTTGGCGGCGCTTTTCTTCGTGGACGACTTCTTCGCGCCAGTTGCCGACACGGCCGTGTGCGGCGGATGCGTTGCGTTTGCCATAGCCTCGTTCTCTGCGGTGAGTGCGACGGTTTCGTCGTACCCACGTTCGCGCGCGTGCGCGACCATTTCGCGCATGCGCGGATGATCGCCGTCGATCGTCGTCTCCCACGCTTCGAAGCGCGGCACCGCTTCGCCGACGCGAAACACGAGATAGTAAGCCGACAGCGCGCCCAAAAATTTGAAGCGCGCCCGCAGATCTTTTTCGAGTTCACCGTAGGTCGCGAACGAGCGGAGATACCCGGCCATCGTCACCGTCGCTTCGAGGTCCAGCAGCGCGCGAGCGTTCGCGATCGTGGCGACGATTTTCTTGCGCGAGCGGACGATGCCGCCGTCGGCCATGATGCGTTCGACATCGCCCTCACCGTACGCCGCGACGAGGGTCGGATCGAAATCCTCGAAGACGCGTACGAAGGCGTCCCACTGCGCGTCGATCGCCGCCCACGACAGGCCCGCTTGGAAACCGGCACGCGTGATGATGGCGAGGTAGTCGCCGAGACGCGTGGGCGCGGCGCGTTCGGGGACGATCACGGTGCGGAGAGCGCGCGCACGCGCGTTTCGAGTTCGGCGAGCACCTGGGTGCGCGGACGTTTCGTCGGCTCGCGCAGCGGCGCGCCGAGTCGCAGCGTCACGCGCGTCCGCGAGCCTTCGAGTCGGTAACCCAATCCCGCCGGAACGATCGGGATCGGCCCTGAGCCCGAACGCTCGGCTTGCGCCGCAATCGCGAGCAACCCGGGCCGAAAGGGAAGATATTCGTCGTCACGCGTTTTCGGCGAGCCAGCCGGATCGATCGTGGGATACCCTTCGGGGAAGATACCCAGAACTTCGCCGCGCTTCAGAAGTTCGGCCCCGTACGAAATCGATCGACGAATGTAGCGTTGCATTTCCGATCGTTCGAAGGCACCGGCGGTGGCTCCGGCCGGCGCGCCATCGAATCGTTCGCCGCGAATTGCGACCGGCCACCCGGCAAGCGCGCACGCACGCTCCATCAACGCGCGCGTGAACGCCGACTCCGTCCAATCGAGCGCGACGAAAAGATGCGGCTGCCGCGGCAGTCCGTGCACGAGCGCAGACCCGTCGAAGGCGTGGTGGTAGTGGCGAGCCGCAACGATCGCGGGCCCCGTGCGCGGGAGGTGCGCGAGGCCGCCGACGTAGAGGTTCATCGAACGCGTGACGTGCCAGATTGCGATGGCGCGCGGACCCAGGGCGAACGGATTCACCGCGTCACGCGGCGCGCAGCGCTCCAACCTCTCGCGGCGCGGGGCGGAGGGCGAGCGTCGCGGGCAACAGGCTGAGCGCGATCGCGGCGAGCGCCGTCGGCCAGAGGCCAACCGAGAGGCTCAGCGCCATCGCCCAGACGACGTTGACGGCGTAGACGGCAAACGGCAACCACGCGATCATCGGCCGCGCATCGAACGAACGGCGCCAGACGAAGCGGCCGGCCGCGATAAACACGAGACCCGTGCCGAGCCAGCCCGCGAGATTGCGCAGCGGCATGCCGAAGTACGCGCCGTGCTCTTTCCAAATCCAGAAGTGCATCACGGTCATCTTATCGCTCGCCATGGCCGGATCGAGCACGAGGTCCCACGCCATGAGCAGCCACCCGCCCAAGGCGATCGACCAGAGCGTCTCGTTTTTGGTCGCGGTTTGCTGCACGATCTTCGAGGCGAGCAAGAACGACGCGAAGCCCATGTAGAACCACGAGAGCGGCACCGTGTACGGCACGCGACCCGCGAGTTCGAAGCCGAGAAATCCCGTGTACTCATAACCGCCGAACGGCCACCCCGTCTTCGTGCCGGTCAGCTCTGCGGTCGCCGAGATGATCGTCGCGGCGAGAAAGAAGAGCAGCGTCCGCTTCGCTCCGAGGGTTGCGATGCCGAAGGCGAGCATCGCGGCGGCGCCGGTGAGAATGTCGACCGTGCCCGTATTGACGATCGCCCAAGAGTAGAACGCGATCGCATACGGATTCCCCGCGAATTGCGCTACGTTGGGCACGGCGGACAGCAAGCCGAACATGCCCAGCGCCAGCGCGCAGGCATGCATGACGAGAAAAACGATGGCGAGTCTCAACACGAGTGAGTTCCTTCGGGTACGAGAGTTCGGCCGCGCCACCGTGCGGTGCGCGCGTACGTCGCTGCGATGAGGCGCAGCGCGCACGGCACGTCCGCGAGTGCCGCGAGCCAGTACGTCGGTGCGACGCCCCCATAGGCCCGGTGCGTTCCCGCGAGGACGCCGAGCCGGGCGAACGCGAGTGCGGCGTTGATCCGGAAGAGCAGCGAATCGCGTGGCGCGCCTGCAACCAGCAGTGCGAGCACGATTGCGAGCGGCAGCGCTTGCACGAAGAGCACCGTCGCGAGGTCATCGAGGGTCTGCATCGCCGGCGTCGATGCGTCGCGTAGTGGCAAGGAGCGCGGCCAATTGCGCCACGCATCGGCGGCGCTTGCGTACATCTGTGCGTTCGCGAGCGCCGCGCCCTCGTAGAAGCCGACGCGTAATCCGGCGCGGACGAGGGTCCGCGCGATCGTCACGTCGTCGCAGCGCGACGTGCGCGCGTGCGCGAACGCTTCGGTCCGCACCAGCGCATCGCGTCGCGCGAGGAAACACTGCCCGTTTGCCTGGACGGCGCGGATGTCGTGCGCGACGCGGCCGGGCAAGCCGAAACGATAGACGAGCGTCGCGAGGAAGGCGGGATGGAACGCCGCTTCGAGCGGACCCGAAAGTCGCAGGAGCGGTGCCGCGCTGAAGGCGTCGAGCACGTGCGCTCGCGCATGCGCGAGCAACGAATGGACGAGGTCCGCATTCGGCCGCACGTCGGCGTCGATCGTCAGGATCCACGGGACATCGGGATCGCTCGCCGCGAGACCGCACGCGAGATTCCACGCTTTGCCGTTCCAGCCGGCGGCGACCGGCGACGCGTCGACGAGACGCACGCGAGCGTCCCGCGCAGCATAGCCGCGCACGAGAGACTGCGTACCGTCCGTGGAGCCGCCGTCGATGACGATGATCTGCGCGAGCGCAGACGGCGCCGCGAGCAAGCCCTCGAGGCACGGATCGAGACGCTCGTATTCGTCGAGTACCGGGACGATCGCGGCGATGGTGTCGCCCGCGGGGGGCACTGCGGCGGTTCGGGCGACGGAAACGCCGCCCCGCGACGCCGCCATGCGTCCGAATGCGCGCGCGCCAAGCAATCCTTGCACGACGGCGAACGCGTCAAAAGTGGATATCACGGATGCTCCGGCTTTCGTCACGCACGAGTCGATCCTTTTGACGCACGGTCATCGGACGCCGCGCGCGTTCGTGCTCTTCCACGGGCTTACCGCGAGCCCGCGGCAATTCGAATCGTTCGGACGGCTGCTCTTCGAGCGCGGTTCGAACGTGCACGTCCCGCGCTTACCTCGTCACGGGCTTGCGGATCGGCTGACGACCGAATTGCAAGACCTCACGGCGGCCGAACTGCTCGCGTTCGCGCTCGAAAGCCTGGAGACGGCGCGGGATCTCGGCGAACGCGTCGTCGTGGTCGGCTTTTCGGTGGGCGGGTTACTCGCGGCGTGGCTCGGCCAACACGCGTCGATCGAACGCGCGACGGCGATCGCGCCGTTTCTCGGCGTCGCATGGATACCGCACGCGCTGACGGCACGCGCGGCGCGCGTCACGCTCGCCATGCCGAATCAATTCTGGTGGTGGAACCCGCTGGTTCGCGAGCGCATGATGCCCGCGCACGGCTATCCACGCTTCGCAACGCACGCGGTCGCGGAGGCGGCGCGGTTGGCCGGCGATTTACTCGCGAGCGCGCGCGTAAAGGCCCCGGCTGCCAGCGACGTGCAGATCGTCCTCAACGCGAGCGAATCGACGGTGAGCAATCCGGCGGCGCGCGACCTCGCGCGCGTCTGGACCGCGGCGACGGGAGCGATCGTCTTGCACCAACTGCATGGCTTACCGCCCTCGCACGATATCATCGAACCGCGACGGTCGTCGCGCCTGGCCGCGCGCGTGTATCCGACGCTGGTCGGTCTTGTCGATCGCTAGCGTCCCTGCGCCAAGGCCCGCACGCGATCCGCAAGACGCCCGGCGTCGGTTCGCCGCACTCGCCGCGCGCGACGATGCCTGGGTCTCGGAAGCCGGCCGTTCGCGCCTCTTCGCCGTCGACGAGGGTCGCAGCGAGCGCGCCGTCGTGTTGCTTCATGGCTTTACCAATTGTCCGCAGCAGTGGGTGCCCTTCGCCGAGACGCTCCACGCCCGCGGCGCGGCCGTCGTGATCCCACGCCTCCCCGGTCACGGCGAACGCGATCGTGCGGGCACACCACTTGCCGAGGTGCGAGCGCCCGAAACGCTCGCGGTCGTAGCGGAGGCGATCGATATTGCGTGCGGCCTCGGCGAGCGGGTGATCCTGTGCGGACTTTCGATCGGCTCCGCGCTCGCGACGCGCGTGAGCTTCGAACGCGACGATGTCGCGCGCAACGTCGCGCTCGTACCTTTTTTCGGCGTGCGCGGTGCGGCCGAGGCCATCGACCGCGCGCTCGCGTGGGGGTTGCGCGTGATGCCGGACGTCTTCGTACCATGGGATCCCAAGGGTGGCGGTGGCCAGGTGCCGCCGTACGCCTACCCACGCTTTCCCACGCGAACGCTCGGTGTGATGCTCGGCGTCGGTAACGACGTCGTGCAACTGGCGCGACGGCGGGCACCGTGGTGCGAAACCGTCCTCGTGCTCAATGCGCGCGAACCCGCGATCGACAATCCGCTCGCGCGTCGCGTCGTGGCCGATTTCGAATGCGCGCGCGCCGGATCGACGCGCACGATCGTGTGGGACGATCTCCCGGCGAACCACGATATCGTCGATCCGACGAACGCGCTCGCGCGCGTCGATCTCGTCTATCCGCGAATCCTTGCGGAAATCGAACGCGAGATCTAGATGTGTTCGTCGCTCGCGGGATCGTTGAGATCGCGACGGTCGTCGGCGTTGGGATCGAGCGACGAATCGCCGTAGACGATCATGCCGGGCACGATGCCCGCAACTTCCGCTTCGCTTCGCGAGAGCGGGGGACGGTCGTCCGCCTGGGTCGTCAGTTCGCCGGGATCGTTTTCGTCGGCTTCGGGGCGTGATGATTCGCTCATGGGAAGCGCCGTGCCCGCGCGGACGGGATACGAAACGAAACGAGCGCGTCGCTGATGCGACGCGCTCGTTTCGAGGTCGAGTCCGAGACGCTTAGATCGCGCTGCGACGGCCGGTGATTGCGCGCAGGATGAAGAGCAGGACCACGGCGCCGACGAACGCGACGATGATCGAGTAGAGGTTGAAGCCGTCGAGGCCGGTGTGCCCGAACAAGCTGAAGACCCATCCGCCGATGAACGCACCGACGATACCGACGACGATGTCGCCGATGACGCCGCCGGGGCCCTCACCGGGAACGACCATTTTTGCGAGCGCGCCAGCGATAAGTCCGACGATGATCCAGCCGAGAATTGTCATGTGTGTTTCGTCCATTCGAAGAAGTCTTCGCGTGTGAGTCGCGCGGGCGTTGACCCGGCGATTGCGTGCCGTCGAAGACGTGGCGGCGACGCGAGAACTTGATGCAGCAGTCATGCCCGAAACGACAGGTCCACTAAACCTGGTATGCCGTCACAATGCGTTTGATGCGCGACGCACACGAGCACGATCGACATATGGATACCTCGAAGAATCCACCCGAACGCGATCCGCGCGATCCCGACCCTCGCACGGCCGAAGAACTGGATCCGCATACGGGTGTCAGCGACGATCCGCGCGTCGATCCGACGCCGGATAAGCGTCAAAGCGACACGGCCGAACCATCGTAATGGCTTTACGGTTTCGGCGTAACTTCGCCGGGAGCAAGCGGACTCGAAACCGCCGACGGCTTCGGGTTCTCGTGCGCGCGCCCGAAGAGCGTTGAGACCACGACGGTCGCAAGCACGAGAGTGCCGAGAATGATCGCATAGGTGAGTACGGGTGAGCGGCGCGAGTCGGTGGGCGGGTTCGCTTTCATACGCTTGGCTTGTCCGCGTTGCCGAGTGATCAAACACCGTCGTCGCGGGTAGGAACTCGGGCGATGAACCAGCACGACGATCTCCCGACCGCCAGCTCACAACAGGAAGGTCGCTCCGTCGGCGACGATGCGATGGAAGACGATCTGACCGAAGAACGGCAGATCACCCCTGCCCAGCGCGAAGACGTGGCCGAGGATCAGAAGATGGATCCGTAGCCGCCTCGCGAGGCTTGGGTGGCGCGACCACCGTACACGGAGCGCATGAAAGCAACCGTGTATTATGCGGCCGGCGACGTGCGCGTCGAAACCGTCCCCGATCCCGCGATCGTCGAGCCGACCGACGCGATCGTGCGCGTGACGCACGCCTGCATCTGTGGCTCGGATCTGTGGTTCTACCGCGGCGAAGCGAAGGCGTGGAAACCCGGATGGCGCACCGGACACGAGTGGATGGGCGTCGTCGAAGACGTCGGCTCGGCCGTCGAATCGGTGAAAAAAGGCGATCGTGTCCTCGCACCGTTCGCCTACTCCGACGGCACCTGCGAGTTCTGCATGAAGAACGTCCAGACGTCGTGCGTCAACGGGGACTACTGGGGCGGCGGCGAGCACGACGGTGGCCAGGGCGAAGCCGTTCGCGCTCCGCAGGCAGACGGTACCCTCGTGAAAATTCCCAACGCGGCAGCAAATGATGACAAATTACTAGCCGCATTGCTTCCGCTGACCGACGTCCTTGGAACGGGACATCACGCCGCCGTCTCGGCGGGCGTGACGAAGGGTTCGACCGTCGCGGTAATCGGCGACGGTGCGGTCGGGCTCTGCGCGATCTTGTCCGCGAAACGGCTGGGCGCGACACGTATCATCGCCTTCGGCCGCCATCAAGCGCGTCTGGATATCGCCAAACGTTTCGGTGCGACGGACGTCATTACCGAGCGCGGAAAAGATGCGATCGCCCAAGCGATCGAGATGACGAAGGGCGGCCCCGAAGCCGTCCTCGAGTGCGTGGGCAACGAGGGCTCCATGGCGATGGCGAGCGGCATGGCGCGTCCCGGTGGGACGATCGGCTACGTCGGCGTTCCGTACGGCTCGGGCAAGGGACTCAACCTCTCGCGTATGTTCGGTGAGAACATCGCGCTGCGCGGCGGCGTCGCGCCGGTGCGGGCGTACATCCCCGAACTCATGGCCGACGTGCTGGCGGGCAAACTCGATGCGTCGCCCGTGTTCGACAGATCCGTCTCGCTCGACGGTGTTCCCGCGGGCTACGCCGCCATGGACGACCGTTCGGCAATCAAGGTGATGGTCAAGCCCTGATGCGGCGGCTCGCATGCGCGTTGCTCCTCGCCGTCATGGTCGCGGGTTGCTCGCGCGTGGCCACCGGCGGCGCGGACGCGGCGCATGCGGGCAATCCGTGGACGCGACACGGGCTCTTGCGCATCGTCGACCTCTCCGACCCCGATTCGCTCAACCCGCTCGTCGGGAGCCAGCAGATCGATTCCGATCTCGCCTACCTCTGGGGCGGCTATCTCTTCAATTTTAGCGACACGAATACGTTCGTCCCGGAACTCGCAACCCAAATGCCGACGGTCGCGAACGGCGGGATCTCGCACGACGGCAAGACGATCGTGTACCACTTGCGTCCGGGCGTGCTGTGGCACGACGGCAAACCGTTCGGCGCCGACGACGTCATCTTTACCTGGCACGCGATCCTCAATAAAAAGAACAACATCCCGAGCACCGTCGGTTACGACATCATCACCGCCATCGATAAGCGCGACGACCACACCATCGTCGTGCATCTGAAAACGGCCTACGCGCCCTTTACCTCAACGTTTTTCACCGCATCCGGCGATCCATATCCGGTGCTACCCAAGCATCTGCTCGCATCTTTTGCCGACATCAATCGTGTCGCGTACAATAATAAGCCGATCGGGACCGGACCCTTCGTGCTCGATCGTTGGCAGCGGGGTTCGAAGATCGTCTTCCGAGCCAATCCGCACTATTGGCGCGGACCACCAAAGCTACGCGAAATTTGGTATTCGCCCGTTGGAGATGAGAACACGATCGTGACGCTGCTGCGCTCGCACGAAGCCGATCTCGAATTTCACGGCGCGTCCACGGCCTACCCGCAGTTTCGCACCATCGAGGGTTACACGACGACGCTCACCCCGTTCACGGAGTACGGCCAGCTCGCGCTCAACACGATGTCGCCGTTGCTCGCCGACGTTCGCGTGCGGCGCGCACTGTGGTACGCGCTCGACGTTCCCAAGCTCATCGCGGACGTGACGCACGGCGTCTTCCAACCGGCGACGTCCGATCAGCCGACGTTTTCGTGGGCGTATACGAAGGATGTGGCACGGTATCCGCACGATCCCGCAAAAGCGCGCGCGCTCCTCGATGCGGCGGGTTGGAAGGTCGGTCCCGACGGCATCCGCCGAAAGAACGGCACGAGTCTCGCGATCGTGTTCGCTGGTGTGACGGGATCGTCGACCGGCAATGCCGTCAACGTGCTCGCGCAGCGCGATTGGCACGACGTCGGCATCGACGCGCAGATCAAACTCTACCCCGCGTCGCTCTTCTTCGCATCGTACGGCGCGGGCGGGATCGTGCAACGCTCGAAATTCGACGTCGCGTTTTTCGCGTGGCTCAACGGCACCGATCCCGACGACTCGACGCAATTCATGTGCGATCAATTTCCGCCCGTAGGGCAAAACGTCTATCGCTACTGCAATCGTGCGGTCGATGCCGCTGAGCATGTCGCGCTCACGAGCAACGATCGCGCGACCCGCGCGCGAGCGTATCGGGACGTGCAGGCCGCGCTCGCTCGCGACGTGCCGATGATCGTGCCGTGGTTCACGCGCCGCATCTCCGTGAAGAACGACGACCTGCAAAATTATCGGCCGGCGCACGCGGTGACGAGTTGGTGGAATCCATGGGAATGGTCGATCTGATGCGTTTCTCGGCGGTAACCGTCGCAACCGCCGTCGACGCATCCGTCGTTGAGACGGGCGTGAACCGTTCGCTTCAAGCCGTCGTGCCATCCATCGCTACCTACGAGGGCGATGGTTTCCTCGTGCACCGTCCCTTTCCGACCCGCGCGCTCGTGCAGGTCGATCCGTTCTTGCTTCTCGATGAAATGGGCCTGATGGAACTCGCTTCGGGCGAAGCCAAGGGCGCTTCGGACCATCCACACCGCGGGTTCGAAATCGTCACCTACATGCTCGCGGGCGAGATGGAACACGCCGATTCGCACGGCCATCGCGGATCGATGGCGGCCGGCGACGCGCAGTACATGCTCGCAGGCGACGGCGTCGTGCATGCCGAGATGCCATCGACACGCATGACGCGCGACGGCGGCACGATGCATGGCGTCCAGCTCTGGATCAATCTGCCCGCGGCCGAGAAGCGTCTCGCGCCGTTCTATCGCGACCTGCGCGCGACGGGCGTGCCCGCCATCGCGCTACCAAACGATGCCGGGATCGCGCGCGTGCTTGTGGGTTCGGCCTTCGGCGCGACCTCGCCGTTGCAGACGCAACACCCGATCGACTACGTGCACCTCACGCTCGCGCCGCACGCACGCGTGTCGTTGCCGACGACGGCATCCGCGACTGCAATCGCCTATCTCGTTCGCGGGACGATCGTCGTCGCGACGCGGACGATCGCGCGCGGAGAACTCGCGATCTTTCGCGCGGGCGAAACCGCAGTCGAGATCGTCGCCGGCGAAAGCGGTGCGGAACTCGTCGCGCTCGTAAGCGAGCCGATCGGCGAACCGATCGCGCGGTACGGGCCGTTCGTCATGACGACCGAGCGCGAGATCGAGGAAACGCTCGACGCGTACCGGTCCGGCCGTTTCGGGACGATCGCCGCCGCCGTCGCCGCCACTTAAACGGACGCGCGCGATGCCAAAACCGTCGCGCGCCACGTGGGCGCTGATCGCCGCCGTCATCGGGTCGAGCATGAGCTTCATCGATGGTTCGGCGGTAAACGTTGCCTTGCCGGTGTTGCAGCACGACTTGCATGCGACCGCGGCCGCCGCGCAGTGGGTCGTCGAGAGCTACGCGTTGTTACTATCCGCGCTCATTCTCATCGGCGGGTCGCTCGGCGATCTCTTCGGCCGACGCCGGGTGTACGGCCTCGGTATCGCGCTCTTTGCGGCCGCTTCCGCCGTGTGCGCCCTCGCGCCGAACGCCGCGTGGCTGATCGTCGGCCGTTCGCTGCAAGGCGTCGGCGGCGCGCTCGCGACGCCGGGAAGTCTCGCGCTCATCAGTGCGAATTATTCAGGCGTTGCGCGTGGTCGCGCGATCGGCACGTGGTCGGGTGCGTCCGGCATCACGGCGGCGCTCGGGCCCGTGCTCGGCGGCGCGCTCGTGCAATTCGGCTCGTGGCGCTACGTCTTCGTCATCAACCTCCCGCTCGCGGCACTCGTGCTCGCGATCCTCGCCTTCGGGGTCGACGAATCGCGCGACGAAACGGTCACGCGCCACGTCGATGTGTGGGGGGCGACGCTCGCCACGCTCGGTCTCGGCGCGCTCGTCTACGGTCTGATCGATCTTCAAGGCGCGCGCACGAGCGTACCGATCGTCGCGATCGTGCTCGGCGCGGGCGCGCTCGTTGCGTTCGCCATCGTCGAGACGCGCGTCGCGCAGCCGATGCTGCCGCTGACGTTCTTTCGAACGCGACGGTTCGCACTCGCGAACGCGTACACGTTGTTGCTCTACGCGGCGCTGGGCGGAAGTCTGTTCTTCGTGCCCTTCGACCTGATCAACGTGCAGCACTATCCGCCCTCGCTCGCAGGCGGCGCGCTCTTGCCGATGATCGCGATCATGTTCGTCTTTTCGCGTCTATCGGGCGGCCTCGTCGCGCGCATCGGTGCGCGCGGTCCGCTCGTCGTCGGCGCCGTGCTTGCGGCGACTGGATTTTTCGTGTTCGCGAACGCCGGCATCGGGCATTCGTACTGGACGACGTTCTTCGTCGGTTCGGTCGTGCTCGGTTTCGGTGCCGCGTGTTTCGTCGCGCCGCTGACGACGACGGTGATGGACGCGCTCGAGCCCGCGCACGCCGGCATCGCGTCGGGTGTCAACAACGCGGTGTCGCGAACGGCGGGCCTCGTCGCGATCGCGGCGCTGGGTATCGCGCTCGCGAACGCCTTCTCGCAGACGCTCGATCGCACGCTTGCGGGCGCGCACCTCTCGCGCGCGACGAGCGACGTCGTGGCCCGCGAGCGTGCCGCGATCATCGGCGGCCACGTGCCCTCGGGCATCGCCGATTCGCGCGAACGCGCGCTCGTCGCGCGAGCGATCGCCAGCGCCTACGCGGACGGATTTCATCTGGTCATGTTGGTTTCGGCGCTGCTCGCGCTCGCGGCGGCACCGCTCGCGCTCGACGCCTCTTTCCGTCGCACGGCCCCGTCGCGATAGGAGGACGACCGGCATCTTCGCACGCCGGCACGCTTCGCGAAAGGACCGCTCGTCATGTCGGCGATCAACAATTCTCCCGTGGGGGCCGGCCTCTCGGCTGCGCTTCCGAATTTCGACTTCGAACGTCAGGGGCTCACACTGCCCGCCGCACTCGCACCGGGCGCAGGCTCGGCGAGCGACGGCATCCGTTTCGATCCGTCGTGGCGCGGCCCGAGCGCGCCGCCCGCATACGCGCCTTCCGGCGGCTACCAAGACCCGCAGACCAACGCCGGTCAGTCGCAGTTTATGGGTTTCATCTCCCAATTACTCGGCTCGATTTCGTCGCTGATCGGATCGCTCACCTCGATGTTCGCACAATCGCCGCCGCAATCGGCCGGCGGCGGGGAGCAGTCGTTCGCAAACGCGACCGCGGGATCGGTCGGAGATCCGCACGAGACGTTTTCCGGCACGACGGCCGCAGGGACGGGCGTGGACGGGCATTGGGACAGCATGTCATCGCACGGCAATTTGCTCAGCTCGAATTCATTCGACGGTGGATTTCGTATCGCAACGACCGTGACGCAACCCAATGCGAACGGCGTGACGCTCAACGATCACGTCTCGGTCGCGTCGAATGGTGGCAATACGAACGTGACGATGAATAAGGATGGCTCGTACGATGTGACGTCTTACGGTCAACACGTCGACCTCGTGACGGGTCACGCCGTTCACGTCAACGACGGCGAGACCGTCACGAAGAACAACGACGGTTCGCTCACGATCGACGACATCAACGGACGCGGTGGCTCGATCGAAACTACCCTGCGTTCCAACGGCAGCGGCGGCGTCGACGTAAACGCGACGGCAAAGAACGTCCATCTCGGCGGCTATCTCATCGACAAGCAGGACGGGGACGCCGATCCCGTCGCCCTTGCGGGCCGTGACGGATACGGCGCGCCGAGCTACACCCTTCCGCCGATCGCCGCCGACCCAACGTTTGCGCCCATCACGTACGATCCGACGACCTACCGACCCGACCCGTCGGTGGAATTCGCGTAGGCGGTGCCGCGAATCGAGGTCCATTCCTCGCGGCGGATGCGCTCGTCCTCCGGCCCGTCGATCGGCATCACGAACGAGGTCGCGATGCCGGGATTACGCTCGAGGCCGATCGTTTCCGCGACGGGCGCATAGCGTGCGACGAGCGGCTGACGAGCGAACGCATCGAACATCGGCGGCAATCCGTTGAGGATCTCGACGGTACGCAAGATCGACGGAATGCTGTAGCGCGTGTGATCGACGAAACGGCGTCGCACGTACGGCCCGATGGCGAGGGCGGGCATGCGATGCGAATCGACGTGATCGCCCGTCCCCTGCGCGTCGTCGCAGGTCACGAAGACGACCGTGTTCTTCCAGTCAGGCCGAGCCGAGAGGCCTGCGACGATGTCGCCGAGCGCACGATCGTTGTTCGATACGAACGACGCGGGCGTGTAGAATCCGGGCCGACTTCCCGCCGTATGGTCGTCGGGCAACGTGACGTACGAATACGCCGCGAGGCCGTGTGCGGCGACATCGTCGAGGAAGAGCTTCGCGCGCGACGTATCGAGGATGCCGAAATCGATATGCATGCCCGGATAGTCTCGGTCGGCGTGTGCGACGAGTTCCGGGGCGATCGATCCATCGGCGCGCATCGTCAGCTGTTCGCCGTAGACTCGATACGAGCGATGCGCACGTTCGAATGCATCGACGAGTTCGCCGCGCGGGCCGAAGACGCCACTGACGTTGGTGCGTGGTTGAGCCGGCAACTTGGCGAGATCGGTGAACCAATCGGCGTCCATCGTCGCGGCCGGTGCGGCCTCCTCGCCTTCGTAGGGCAGTGGCCAAATCGATTGCGGGACGCGTGGGTCGCTCGCGGCGGCGCCATCCTCACGCGTGTGACGATTGCGTTCGTGATAGTCGTTGCTGAAGCTCTGCGTCGTCCACGCGTGGCCCCAGTCGCTCGCTTCGCCATTGCTCATAAAATTATCGAAGAGCGTCGCACCGGCGGCGAGAACGTGGGCGTTGGGCGTAAAGCGGCGGCCGTAGAGCAGCAGCGACACTTCGCCGTTGCTGCCCGCCACGTCGGAAAATTCTTCGTCGAAGTGCTTGTTCTCGCGAACGATGAAGACGACGTGTTGGATCGGCGGCAGATCGGAGCGCTTCTTCGTGGATGCGGGCGCGGCTGCGGCGGTGACGGCGGCAAAACGGCCGTCGCGTGCGACCGTTTGCGACCACGTGCCGTACATCGCGGGATCGACGACGACGTGTTGCACGATGCCGGTGTAGGTACCGTTCCACTCGCCGCCGGGATCGGGCTGCGAGCCCATCCCTTTCGCGCTTACGATAGAGAGCGCGAGCTTCGCGTGCGCGTCCTTATCGGTCGTCGCTTTCATCTGCGTGATGACGGCAGTCGGATACCAACCCGTTGGAATTCGTGCGCGGACGGCGCCGCTTGCGACGTCAATGACGGCGACGTCGTTGAAACCGGATTCGGCAACGAACAGCGTCGCGCCGTCGGGCGTGAGCGCCATCCCCGACGGGGTTTGTCCCGGCGGCGTCATCGGAGCGAGCGCGAGATCGAAGCGGCGATCGATCGCGCCGGTCACCACATCGACGCGAGCGACGTCGTGCCCGTCGGCGTTCCCCACGTAGACCGCGTCGCCGCGAGCGAGCAGCGTCGTCGGGTGCGGGCCGGTTGCGACCTCGACCGGCGTCAGCGATGCGCCGCGCCAGATCGCAATGCGGTCGGAATTGAAATACGATGCGACGATCGCGTTGCCGACGAAGACCGTCGCGTACGGCTCGGCAGACGTCGCGAAACGCGCGGTGACGTTACCGGTCGCATCGTCGAGCGTTACGACCTCATGATTCGCCGTTCGTGCGACGGCGATGCGGTGCCGCAGCGGATCCTCGGCGATGCCGTTGAGCAGGCCGGGGCCCACGCGCACGTCGTCGCGCGGCGTGAATTTCGGCACGCGCTTGGCATCTTCGTATGCGAAACGCGCGATCGTGCCGGCATATCCACGTGCGACGTAAACACCGTCCGTCGTCCATGCGAGCGACGTCGCGCCAGAAGCGCGCAGGCGATCGACGAGTCCACCCTTGGAGCCGGTGCCGATCACGTCGATGGCGCCTGCGTCGGGTGAAAGAACGGCCAGATACTTGCCGTCGGGCGAGAGCGCTTCGGCGGTCGCGAAACTCTCGACCGGCGTCGTGAAGCCGACGGGCGAGACGACGCTGCCATCGGGGAGGGTTGCGGTCAGAGCGACGGCGGGCGTACGCGCTGCGAGGCCGAGGGCGATGGCGATGACGAGCGCGAGCGCGAGCGCGATGCGAAACGGTCGACGGATCATGCGAGCGAGCGTAGACGTCACGCGTAAAGAGAAGCTTAAGGTCCACCGAAATGCCAAGCCGACGCGTTCCAGGTTTCGACGATGCCGTTGGGCCGGAAGCCGCGCAAGTCGCCATTGACCGCCTCGATCTGCCGCGGCCACCAGAGGTAGACGAACGGCGCGTCGCGTGCGAGCAGCGCTTGCACCGTCGCATACGCGCGCGTCCGCGAAGGACGATCGTAGTGCGTCAGCGCCGTCGTCTCAGCAACGTCGAGCACGTGGTTGCAATACCGCGACCAGTTGAACCCGTGCGGCGGCACTTCGGAGCAGAGCAATTGCGTCGAATCGTCAGGATCGACACCCGAATACCACGTCTCGAGCGCCGCATCGTACTTGCCGCCGGCAAGAATCCCGCCTTCGGAATACGCGCCGTAGAGGAGCGCCGTCGTATATCCTTTGAGCTGCACGTCGATGCCGGCTTCGTGCAGCATCGACGCGATCACGACGCCGCGGTTGCGATCGGTCAAACTGTCGGTACGAAAGGCGAGCCCCATCGTCAGCCGTTGACCGCCGCGCGTCCGAACGCCGTCGGGTGCAGCCTGCCATCCGGCCTGCGCGAGCAGCGCTTTCGCTGCAACGAGATCGCGACGACTGGTGCCCGCGTGCGGATCGAACGCCCACATGAACGATGGAAGATCTTCGGTCGCGGGGTCGGTCGTTCCGAACGTCACGCTACGCACGAGTTCGGGTTTATCGATCGCGAGGCCGACCGCGCGTCGCAACCGGGCGTCGGCGAATGGTCCGCGCGACGTATTGAAGATGATCGAATCGGAACCGTTGAAGCGCACGAGGCGCACGTCGTAACCGTCGATGCCGCGCAATTGCGGATAGACGTGCGGCGTCGCGAGCGTGAACCAGTCGAGTTCGTGCGCGCGCATCTCGTTCACGATCGTGTTCTCATCGGGTACGATGTGGATGACGACGTGCGCGATACGCGGCTTGCCGAGAAAGTAGCGATCGTTGGCGACGTATTCGATGCGGTCGCCGCGGAGCCATCGGACAAGTTTATACGGTCCCGTACCGATTGGTTTGGAATTGAACGGATTTCGATTGAGATCGGGATAGCGTTCGAGTAAGTGGGCCGGTATGATAGCGATCGGATTGTCGCTGTGCGCGAAAAACGTGTGGACGGCCGGCGCGAACGGTGCCTTGAGGACGAAGATGGCGGTGTAGGGATCGGGCGTGTCGATCCGCGCGATCCGATCGTATCCATGACGGGATGCGACGGCCGTTTTCGGATTCATGATCGCACGCCACGTGAAGGCGACGTCGTGACTCGTGAAGGGTGCCCCGTCGTGCCACAGCACGCCGCGCCGGAGATGGTACGTGATCGACCGGCCGTCGCGTGCGATATCGCCGTTTTCGAGGGTCGGAACGCGCGCGGCGAGGACGGGGACGTCCGTGCCGTCGGGATCGGTCGCGACGAGCGGATCCATCACCAGGGCTTCGCTTTGCGCTTCGACCTGCTGGGTCGAAAGGATCGGATTGAGCGTGTTCGGCGAGCTAGACATCGCGATCCGCAGCGTGTTTGGTTGCGTCCAGGCATGGAGTGCCGCGGTTGAGGTCGACGCCGAGGTCTCGGTCGAGCTCGTGGTCACGCCGGGAGCACCGGCGGCGCGCGTGCAGGCAGCGAGTGCAACGAGAGCGGCGACGGTCGCCGCTCGGGCGATTCGAGAGATCATCGCGGGAGCACATCGCCGCGACGACCGGCGACTCATTTCGCCAATCGGCCGCGCATGCGAAACAACCGTGACACGATGTTGGCACACCGGGCGGATATCGTAAGGTCAACGCGGCGCTCGAGCCGCCTCTGGTTCGCCCCTTCCGAGGTGTTAAATGTCGATCGAACCCCTGCCAGCCGCTCCGACGCAAAACGAGATCGCCGCGCGCTTGCGTGAGGCCGCCGAAGACGCGGAGGCGATTCGTTACAGTCTCACCGCGCTCGGCGAGGCGCTCGTGGCCGACCGTGCCCGCGCGCGTTTCCGCGGCTTTGGTCCGTGCACCGTTGCGACGATCGGCGCGACCCGCTGAGCCGGGCCGACCGGGCGAGATGCCGGCGTGCGCTTCTGGGGAAGAGCCCGGTATGCATCCGCCCGATTCCGCGCGTCCGCGGCCGCGTCTCCTTTATCTGTGCCAGCAGAATCCGTGGCGGCTCTCGGGCGGGGCGCTGATCCGGAATTATTGGATCGCTCGCGCCCTCGCCGACCGCTTCGACGTCGATCTGGTGACGGCCGACGACGAGACGCCACCGCCGCCCGACTACGGCGCGCGCTTTCGCTCGATTCGCGGGTTTGCGCGGCCGCGAGGTAAGCTCGCCCGCGTTCGGCGCGCGGTCGCGTCGTTACGGCCGGGAAGCTCGCTGCTCACCGCCGGTACCGTGACTCCGGCGCTTCGTGCGCACCTGGCGCGCGCGAGTGCGACGGCGGACTATCGCGCCGTGATGTACGACCTCAACATGCTCGAAGCGCTGCCGCCGCGGGTGCCGCGCATCTACCACGCACACAACTGCGAGACGCTCTTGCTGCGCCGCCGCGCGGCGATCGAAAAGCTGCCGACGCGGCTCGTTGTCGCCGTCGATGCGAAACGCTTCGAAGCCGTGGAAGCGCGCGTGCTACGCGAGGCGCGGCTCGTGGTGGCATGCTCGCGGGCCGATGTCGGCGATTTCGAATCGCTGCATGCCGTCGCGGCCGCGCCGATGGCCGTCGTGCCCAACGGCGTCGACGTCGCGGGCTATGCGAGCGTGCGCGACGTGCCGATCGGCGAGCGCGTGGCCGTCATCACCGGCAGCTACGATTGGCGCCCGAACCAGCTCGGCCTCGAATGGTTCGCGGCTGACGTTCTCCCCGAGCTGAGCGCAATCGCGGCGGGACGACCGTATACGATCCGTGTCGCCGGCCGCATGAGCGAGAACTACGCGCACAAGCTCCGCTCGCACCGTCCCCTCGAACTCGTGCCAAACCCCGAGGACATGAAAGCGGTGCTCGCGGCCGCGAGCGTCGTGGTCGCGCCGATCATCGCGAGTTCCGGCACGCGGCTACGGATTCTCGAGGCCTGGGCGGCGGGCCGACCCGTCGTGACCACGCCTGAGGGCGCCTTCGGCCTCGAGTTCTCCGACGGCGCCGATCTCGTCGTCCGCGACAAGGCCGACCCGCGCGCCTTCGCACGGGCCCTTTGGGAGCTTCTCGACGATCCTGCCGAGCAGCACCGCGTCGCCACGGGCGGGCTCGCGCGTTCGCACGCTTACGACTGGCCGACGCTCGGCGGCGGCCTCGTGCGCGCCGTCGAGGCGGCCGTCCTGACGTGAGCGAGCGCTCAACGATTGACTCGCCATACGGCGGCGTGATATCCTCCGGTGGTTCCGGCCCACCGCGGTGGGGCGGAATTTGTGTGCGTTCCGGTCGTGGAACGCCCGTCACTTGGAGAGTCCGTGCCGACTATCAGTCAACTCGTCCGTAACGGACGCGCGAAGATCGAGAAGAAGGTCAAGGCCCCCGCGCTACGCGTGGCCCAGACCGGCCCGAAACCGGGTCACCCCGACCTTCCCCTGCGCACCTTCGAAGTGCGGGGCAATCCGTTCCGCCGCGGCGTGTGCACCCAAGTGAAGACGATCACCCCGAAGAAGCCGAATTCGGCGCTCCGTAAGGTCGCGCGCGTGCGCTTGACCAACGGCGAAGAAGTCACGGCGTACATTCCGGGCGTGGGCCACAACCTCCAGGAGCACTCGGTCGTGCTGATCCGCGGCGGTCGCGTCAAAGATCTGCCCGGTATCCGCTACCACATCATCCGCGGCACGCTCGACACGTCGGGCGTCGCGAATCGCAAGCAAGCACGCTCGAAGTACGGAGCCAAGCGCTCCGGCAAAAAGTAAGGTAAGGACGCATGCCACGTAAGGGTGCCGTTCCCAAACGGCAGATTCTCCCCGACCCGCGCTTCAATTCGAAAGTGCTCTCGCGCTTCATCAATAAGGTCATGCTCGCCGGCAAAAAATCGACGGCCGAGAAGATTACGTACGCTGCGCTCGATATGGTCGGCGAAAAGCTCGGCCGCGATCCGATGGACGTCTTCACGCAAGCCCTCGGCAACGCGATGCCGCTCGTCGAAGTGCGCCCGCGCCGCGTCGGTGGTGCCACGTACCAGGTCCCGATGGAAGTGCGCCCCGATCGCCGCCAGGCGATGGCGATGCGCTGGCTGATCCAGTACGCGCGCAAACGCCCCGGCCACTCGATGGAAGAGCGTCTCGCAAACGAGATCATGGATGCCGCGAATAACGTCGGCAACTCCGTGAAGAAGCGCGAAGACACGCACAAAATGGCCGAGGCCAACAAAGCGTTCGCCCACTACCGTTGGTAATTTGAGATGGCTCTGACCGCACGCGAATATCCCCTCGAACGCACGCGCAATATCGGTATTGCCGCGCACATCGACGCGGGCAAAACGACCGCGACCGAACGCATCCTGTACTACACCGGCCGCACGCATAAGATCGGCGAAGTCCACGATGGCGCGGCCACGATGGACTGGATGGTTCAGGAACAGGAACGCGGCATCACCATTACGTCCGCGGCGACGGCGTGCACGTGGCGCGACACCCGCATCAATATCATCGATACGCCTGGCCACGTGGACTTCACGGTCGAAGTCGAGCGGAGCCTTCGCGTGCTCGACGGCCTCGTCGCACTCTTCGACTCCGTTGCCGCCGTGCAGCCGCAGTCCGAGACCGTCTGGCGTCAGGCGAACAAATACAAAGTCCCGCGCATCATCTTCGTCAACAAGATGGACCGCATGGGCGCGAATTTCTTCAACTGCGTCGACAAGATCCGCGAGCGCCTCGGCGCGCGAGCCGTACCGATCCAGGTCCCCATCGGCGCGGAAGCGGAGTTCCTCGGCGTCGTCGACCTTTTCACGATGAAGAAGATCATCTATACCGACGATCTCGGCTCGGTCATGGACTCCGAGCAAGAACTCGACGGCGAGCTGCTCGAGGTCGCGCAGAAATGGCGCGGCGAGTTGATCGAAGCGATCGCAGAACAAGACGACACACTGCTCGAGATGTACTTTGCTGGCGAAGAACTGCCGATCGAGCGTCTCAAGACGGCGCTTCGTAAGGCGACCATCGCGGGCGACGTGCTCCCGATGCTCTGCGGTTCGGCGTTCAAGAACAAGGGCGTTCAGCCGCTGCTCGACGCAGTCGTTGAATTTTTGCCCTCGCCGCTCGAAGCCAAAGTCATCACTGGTATCGATCCCAAGACCGACAACCCGATCGAGCGCAAGGCCGACGACAACGAACCGTTCGCGGCGCTCGCGTTCAAGATCGCGACCGATCCATACGGCAATCTCACGTACTTCCGCGTCTATTCGGGCACGCTCGAGAAGGGCTCATACGTCTACAACGCACGTTCGGGCCGCAAGGAGCGCATCGGTCGCATCCTGCGCATGCACGCCAACTCACGTGAAGATATCAATTCCATCGGCGCAGGCGATATCGCGGCGGCCGTCGGCCTCGGCGACACGCGCACGGGCGATACGCTGTGCGATGAGAAGAACCCGATCATCCTCGAGAACATCGTGTTCCCCGAGCCCGTGATCTCACAGGCCATCGAACCCAAGACGAAGGCCGATCAGGACAAGCTCGGCACGGCGCTCTCGCGTCTCGCGCAAGAAGATCCCACGTTCCGCATGCGCACGGACGAAGAGACGCAGCAGACGATCATCGCCGGTATGGGCGAACTCCACCTCGAAATTATCCTCGATCGTCTCAAGCGCGAGTTCAAGGTCGAAGCCAACGTCGGCAAGCCGCAGGTCGCGTACAAAGAAGCGATCACCAAGACCGTCGAAAAGCAGGGCAAATTCGTCCGGCAGACCGGCGGTAAGGGTCAATACGGCGACGTGTGGCTGCGTCTCGAGCCCGGCGAAGCGAATTCCGGCATGGTCTTCACGTGGGCCGTCGTCGGCGGCACGATTCCCAAAGAATACGCCAAGGCGATTCAGGAAGGCATCCGCGAAGCATCCGAAAACGGCGTGCTCGCAGGGTACCCCGTGCTCGATTTCAAGGCGACGATTTTCGACGGCAGCTATCACGACGTCGACTCGTCGGAAATGGCGTTCAAGATCGCGGGCTCGATGGCGTTCAAAGAAGCAAATCGCGCCGCGGGTCCGATCTTGCTCGAACCGATCATGAAGGTCGAAGTCACGACCCCGAAAGACTACCTCGGCGCGATCAACGGCGACCTCAACAAGCGTCGCGGTCTGATTCAATCGAGCGAAGAAGTGACGGGCGGCGCGTCGACGATCACGGCGAACGTTCCGCTGTCGGAAATGTTCGGTTACGCGACCGACATGCGTTCCGCGACACAAGGCCGCGCGACGTACACGATGGAGTTCTCGCACTACGAGAAAGCCCCGAAATCCGTCGAAGAAGAAATCATCGCGAAGAACAAAGGCAAGTCCTAAGCCGCGAATGCGGCGAAGGGGCCATCGGGGGGTGTCACCGCCCCGATTTCAATGAACAACTTAACTAACTTACCCCGATGTCACCCCGTGGAGATGAGCCGCGAGCGCGGCGAAGGGGGCCATCGGGGGGTGTCACCGCCCCGATTTCAAAAGAAAGAACAGCATGGCGAAGGCTAAATTCGACCGCAGCAAACCGCACGTCAACATCGGCACGACGGGTCACGTCGACCACGGCAAAACGACGCTCACCGCGGCGATCATTAATTGCCTCGCCACCGAAAATTCGAACATCCAGAAGCGTAACGTCGACGATATCGATAATGCGCCCGAGGAAAAAGAGCGCGGCATTACGATCGCAATCTCGCACCAGGAGTACGAGACGGCCGGTCGCCACTACGCGCACGTCGACTGCCCCGGGCACGCCGACTACATTAAAAACATGATCACGGGCGCGGCCCAAATGGACGGCGCGATTCTCGTCGTCTCCGGCACCGACGGTCCGATGCCGCAGACGCGCGAGCACATCTTGCTGATGAAGCAAGTCGGCGTTCCGTACATCGTCGTGTTCCTCAATAAGGTCGACCTCGTCGATGACGAAGAACTCCTCGAACTCGTCGAAATGGAAGTCCGCGAACTGCTGGGCAAGCAGGGCTTCGACGAAGATTGCCCGGTCATCCGGGGTTCCGCGACCAAGGCGCTCAACTCGAGCAACAAGCGTGGCGACCCGGATGCCGATCCGATCTTCAAGCTGATGGACGCCGTGGACAGCTACATCCCCACCCCGGCGCGCGCCGTCGACAAGCCGTTCCTGATGCCCGTCGAAGACGTCTTCACGATCACGGGCCGCGGCACGGTCGGCACGGGTCGCGTCGAGCGTGGCCAGGTCAAGGTCGGCGAAGAAATCGAGATCGTCGGTCTTCAGGAGAAGGCGCGCAAGACGACCGTCACCGGTATCGAGATGTTCCGCAAGCTGCTCGACATGGGCATCGCTGGCGACAACATCGGCGTGCTGCTGCGCGGCATCGAGCGCAACGACATCGAGCGCGGCCAGGTTCTCGCGAAGCCGGGCTCCATCAAGCCGCACACGAACTTCAAAGCCGAAGTCTACGTCCTCTCCAAAGAAGAGGGCGGCCGCCACACGCCGTTCTTCGCAAACTATCGTCCGCAGTTCTACTTCCGCACGACGGACGTGACCGGCACGATCAAGCTGCCCGAAGGCGTCGAAATGGTCATGCCCGGCGACAACATCACGATGGACGTCGAGCTCATCACGCCGATCGCGTGCGAAGAAGGCCTCCGTTTCGCCATTCGTGAGGGCGGTCGTACCGTCGGCGCGGGCGTCGTTACGGCGATCACCGAAGTCGCCGTCGCGGCAAAGAAATAAGTTAGGACACCATGGCAAAGCAGAAGATTCGCATTCGTCTCAAAGCCTACGACCACAAGGTCCTCGATCAGTCGGCAGAGCGAATCGTCGATACCGCAAAGCGCACGGGCGCGTTCGTGAGCGGCCCAGTGCCGCTCCCGACCGAAATCAACCGCTTCTGCGTCAACCGTTCGCCGCACGTCGACAAGAAGTCGCGCGAGCACTTCGAGATGCGCACGCACAAACGGCTCATCGACATCCTGCAAGCCTCGCCCAAGACGATGGACGCGCTGATGCACCTCGATCTCCCGGCCGGCGTCGACATCGAACTCAAAGCCTAACGTTCGTCATCGCGGTCCGATGATCGAAAGTGCTCGAGAAATCTCGAGCGCTTTTTGTTTGCCGCGAGTCGGTGCTGGGGCGGGACGCGACACGGCCCCCCAAAACGCGGAGTTGTGTCGATTGGCCGGTTCCGCCGGTTAGCGTTTTGGGGAACCGCGTCGCGTCCCACCCTTGCGATACGTGGAGCGATTTATGGAAGAACGACGGCTCTGCTCGTTGCTTTTACGCGACACGTGCACCGCGACCGGCGGTTGGCGAGGCGCGGCGTGTGCCCCGTCGGAAAACGCTAACCGGCGGAAACGGCCAATCGACACAACTCCGCGTTTTCCGGCGGGGCATACGCCGCGCCCCACGCGGCGCTCCGCCTACGCATCTTCACGTAAGCATCGCTCGGAAGCGGATGATTCTACGCGAGTCGCGAGAATCGGTGCTTATGCCAACCCCGCTCAAGGTCGTTCATGCACGTAGTTTTAGCGGCACGCGCCGTCGGATTTATCAATTGCTGGCCGAAATGGGCACGTCGGCTGATGCGATTTGGCCGTTTGCGTCGCAGCCGTTCATGCGCAGTGCGGGGCCGTTGACGCCGGGGAAGACGGAGGAGTGGCATAGCGGCGTGCATGCGGTGCTCGACGATGCGGAGCCGGAAGACCGCATCGTTTGGCGTTTCCAGAATGAGGGCTTCGACGGCACGCATGGGTTCTATCTCGAGAACGATGCGAAGAAGACGAAGCTCGTGCATCGGATCGAGGCAACGCTCGACGATACGGATGGGCGGCTCTTTTGGCGGCGGCTCGAAGATGTGAATACGCGAACGATCGAGGCGCTCTTCGACAAGCTCGAGCGCGTGCTCAAGCGCTGAACTAAAATTCGATTGCGGCGATGAACGAGCGGAAGGCGCGATCGACGCGCGCGCGTTCGCCTGTTGCGAGGACGTCGAGTAACAGTCCGCGGACGACGGCGGCGAGCAGGGTCGCGAGGGCGCGGGCACGGTCGCCCGGGACGCCGCGCGATGCGAGGGCGCGTGCGAACGGGTCGACCCAGTCGCGCGAACTCGCGCGTAAGAAGGCTCCGTAGCGTTTGCGGTCTTGGAGTGCGAGACCGTAGGCTTCGAAAAGCAAACGCAGCAGTCGTTCGTGGCGAGGAGCGACGAGCCACTGCCACGCGCGTAAGAGCAGCGTTGGCGCATCGTGTTCGGCGCTCTTCGCGTACCACGCGTCGAGCAGGCTCGCCTGACGGCGCCCGGCCTCGGCGAGGACCGCGAGGACGAGCGCGTCTTTGCTTCCGAAATGGTAAAGCAGCGTACGGGGGCTCGACTCGACGGCGGTCGCGAGGGGGCGCAGAGAGAGGTCGGCGAGGCCCGCTTCCAAGACGTAGGCGAGGATCGCATCGAGGAGGTCGGCGCGGATCCGTGCGTCGTGCGGACGTGACACGCGCGACGGATTCGGCAGCAAGGGCCCGAGGCCCGGGAACCGCGAGCGAAACCCGACGCGCTGCGAGAGCGTTGGTAGCCTACGATTATCGTCGCGCGCCCCGCGCAAGGAGCCCTATGTCGATCTCCCGTGGTTTTTTCGTGCGCGTAGCCGCCGGTGCGGTTGCCGCGGGTGCCCTGCCGCTGCGCGCGCGTGCGGCGGACGAGCTTCGCGTCGCCTTCATTCCGGACGTCGCGACGACGGCGGCTTCGTATGCCGAGAAACAACCGTTGGTCGACATGCTGCAAAAGGCCACGGGCCGCAGCGTGCGCTTGATCATCCCGACCAACTATGCGGCCACGGTCGAAGCGATCGGTAACGAGGGCGTCGACCTCGCGTACTTCGGTGCGCTCACGTACGTGAAGGCGCACGAGCGCTACGGCGTGCGGCCGCTGGTGCAGCGGCTCGAAGACCGTCGCTTTCACTCGCTCTTCATCGCGAGCGCCGCGAACGCGTCCATCAAGTCGCTCAAGGACCTCAAGGGCAAGAACTTCGCGTTCGGCGATGTGAACTCGACGTCGGGCCACCTCATTCCGGTCAAAGAAATGCTCGAGGCCGGCATCAATCCCGACAGCGATCTCAAGGTCCGCTACACCGGCAATCACACGGCGACGGCCGTCGCCGTCTCTTCCGGTCAGGTCGACGCGGGCGCAATCGACGAGAGCATCTACCAAAAACTCGTCGCCGACAAGACGCTCGATCCGGCCAAAGCGCGCGTGTTCCACACGAGCAAACCGTTCACCGATTACGTCTGGGCCGTGCGCAAAGATCTCGACGGTGGACTCGTGATGAGTATTCGTCATGCGTTCTTAGAAGCGAGCGATCCGAAGGTGCTCTCGCTCCTGCGTGCGACGCGCTACGTGACGGCGAGCGATGGCGAATACGATGCGATCCGCGAGACGGCAAAGAAGCTCAACCTGCTGTGATCAAACCCCCGTTCGCTCCAAAGGTCGTCCTCGTAACCGGTGCGACCGCTGGCTTCGGCCTCGCGATCGCGCGCCGCTTCGCAAGCGACGGCGCGCGCGTCGTCGTGACCGGCCGTCGCGCCGAGCTTCTGAAGACGCTGACGGACGAACTCGGTCCTAGCGCCCACGCCTTGGCGTTCGACGTTCGCGATCGTGCGGCGGTGGAGGCGGCGTTCGCGTCGCTTCCGCCCGCCTTTGCGGATGTCGACGTGCTGGTCAATAACGCCGGGCTCGCGCTCGGGCTCGAGCCCGCGCATCGCGCGGATCTCGGTGAGTGGGATGCGATGGTCGATACGAACGTGAAGGGCCTCATGTACTGCACGCGCGCCGTCCTGCCCGGGATGGTCGAGCGCAACGTGGGCCACGTCGTCAACCTCGGTTCGATCGCGGCGCAGTTTCCTTATCCCGGCGGGAATGTGTACGGCGCGACCAAGGCGTTCGTCTACCAATTTTCGCTCAACCTGCGCGCCGATCTCGCCGGAACCGACGTGCGCGTTACCGATATCGAGCCCGGGCTCTGCGGCGGTACGGAGTTTTCGACGGTGCGCTTCCGCGGCGACGCCGCCAAGGCGGAATCGCTCTACGCGAACACGACGCCGCTCGATGCGGACGATGTCGCCGATGCCGTGCATTGGGTCGCGACGCGTCCGGCGCACGTGAACATTAATTCGGTGCAGATGATGCCGGTCGTTCAAACCTTCGCACCGCTCGCGGTCAAGCGCACGACGTAACGTCGTGCTCGCGTTCGAGGAAGTGACGGGCGGCTACGCCGCGCGAACCGTCTTGTCGCGCGTTTCGTTCGAACTGCAGCGGGGCGAACGGGTCGCGCTCGTAGGCCCGAGTGGCGCCGGCAAGAGCACGATCTTTCGGATGTCGTATGGCGCGTTCGCACCGACGTCGGGTCGCGTTCTCGTGGACGGTCGCGATCTCGCGTCGCTACACGGCGCGCATTTGCGCGCGATGCGGGCGCGCATTGCGGTGATCTTCCAAGCGCACGGGTTGGTCGATCAACTCGCGGTGTGGCAGAACGTGCTGGCGGGAACGTTCGGCAAGCGCTCCACCGTGGACGCCGTGCGCGCGGTGATCGCTCCGCGCGCGGACGAACGCGAGATGGCGCGCGCGGCACTCGCGAGCGTCGGGCTCGGCGATCGGATGGAATCGCGCGCGTTCGAACTTTCCGGCGGTCAACGGCAGCGCGTGGCGATCGCGCGCGCGATCGCGCAGCGCGCCGAACTCGTGCTCGCCGACGAACCGGCAGCATCGCTCGATCCCGAACTCGGCGGCGAGATCGTCGACATGCTGCTGGCCGACGCGAAAGCACGCGGCGCCACGCTGCTCTGCTCGCTGCACCAGCCCGAACTCGCGCGCCGTTTCGATCGGACGATTCGCGTCGGCGACGGCATCGTCACGACGGAAGAACCGCTCGCGTCGAGCGGTCTCTAGCGCGATGAACGCTGCGTCGATGTTCGAGTTTTTACGCGCCCCCGTGCTCGAAACGATTGCGATCGCGTCGGGCGCGCTCGTCATCGCGATCGTGCTCGGGACACCCGCGGCGATCGTGATCGCGCGCGGCGGCGCCGTGGGCGCGGGACTGCGCGCGATCGCCGCGCTCGTTCGTGCGATTCCCGAACTCGTGCTCGCGATCGTCTTCGTCGTGGCGCTCGGATTCGGCGCCGTTCCCGGGACGCTCGCGCTCGGCATCTCGGGCGCCGCGACGATTGCGAAGCTGTACGCGGAGATCTTGGAATCCGTGCGTCGCGAGCCCGAGGAAGCGCTACGCGCGACCGGCGCGACCGCGACGGCGAGCTTCCTCGTGGGACTCGTTCCCGCGGCATGGCCGGGGCTCATCGGCTTTGGCGCGTACACGTTCGAAAGCATCATGCGCGCCGCGGTGATCGTCGGCGTGGTCGGCGCGGGCGGCCTTGGCTCCGCGATGATCACGAGCCTCAATTTGCTCGACTATCGTGCCTTTGCGTGGTACGTCGGGGCGCTCGTCCTGCTGGTGATCGCCGTCGATACGACGAGCGGCGCGCTGCGCAATCGGGCGCCCGCGTGGGCTCCGCTCGCGGTCTTCGGGCTCGTGTCGCTGGTGGGCATCGCGACGCTCGCAACGGCCACGCACGACCCGTGGCACGCGTTCGCGACGGCGCCGCCGCGCGTCGTCGCCTATCTCTCGCGCGCGATCCCGCCCGCGTTCACGCCGACCGTGCTCGCCAACGCCGGCTGGGGTGTGCTCGAAACGCTCGGCGTCGCGCTCGTGGGCACGCTCGTGGGTGCGCTCGCCGCGATTCCGCTCGCGCTGCTGGTCGCGCGCGTCGTCGCGAGCGGGTGGGTGCGCGGCACGGGCTATCGGCCATGGTCGATTCTGCCGGCGTTCGTGACAAGGGTCGCGCTCATCGTCGCGCGCTCCGTCCCGCCGATCGCGGTCGCCTTGGTCGCACTCGCCTTCGTCGGGCTCGGGCCGAAGGCGGGAGCGGTCGCGCTCGCATTGCACACCGCGGGTGTGCTCGGAAAACTCTTCGCCGAAAGCCTCGAACTTAGCGATACGCTGCCTGCCGAAGCGCTCGTCGCGAGCGGTGGAACGGCGCTTGCAGCCGTCGCCGTCGGCATCGTGCCCGGCGCATTCGCGGCGATGAGCGCGCATCTGCTCTACCGTTGGGAATGGAACGTGCGCGCGTCCACAACGCTCGGGATCGTCGGCGCGGGTGGACTCGGACAACAAATCTTCAACGCGCAACAGCTCTTACACGATCGCGAATTACTCGCGTACGTGCTGGTTGCAATCGTGCTCGTGCTCGTCTCCGATCGTGTGACGCAACTCGGGCGCCGCCGGCTCGACCTGCGCACGATGGCGCGGTAACGCTCTGCCCTAGGAGGACGACCGACGCGTGGATTGCGTAGCCGCGCAGGCCTGCCCGCCGCAAACGTTCATGCATTCGACGCCTTGCGTGGTGGGTGCAGACATGAGGCTGCTGCAGCGCGCTGTTAGCTTCCTTACTGTCGCTCAAGAAACTACCGTCTAACGTAGGCAGTATGAGCAACGAAGTGAGCGAATTCCAGGGTAGGATCGCCGTCGTAACCGGAGCCGCGTCGGGTATTGGCGCGGCGATCGCGAAACGCTTCGCGCAAGCGGGAGCGCGCATCGGGATCGTCGCGCATGAAAATAGCGACGGCGCCGAACACACGCTTGCCGCCGTTCGTGCGGCCGGGAGCGACGGCTTCGTCACCCATGCCGATGTCGGCGATGCCGCGGCTGTCGACCGCGCGTTCGAAGGGATCGCGCAAAAGCTCGGCACGGCGACGATCCTGGTCAACGATGCCGGGATCGACGCGCTCGGCAAGTCCGTCATCGACCTTTCACTCCAAGAATGGGAACGCGCGATCCGGACCAATCTCACGGGACCCTTTCTCTGCACGAAAGCGTTCCTTCGTGGTCTCGGCGACCGCAACGATGCGAAGATCATCAACATCAGCTCGGTGCACGAAGAGCTTCCAAGGGCGGGTGCCGCCGAATACTGCGCGAGTAAGGGCGGCCTGCGCAATTTCACGCGATGCCTCTCCCTCGAACTCGCACCGCGCCGCATCAACGTCAACGGCATCGCGCCCGGCATGATCCTTACGCCGATGAATCAAGCGGATATCGATGACCCGGCGAAACTGCGCGCCGACGAAGATACGATTCCGTGGAAGCGCGCCGGCAAGCCCGATGAGATCGCGGAAGTCGCGTTCTTCCTCGCAAGTAGCGCCGCAGCATACGTCACCGGCTCGACCTACGTGATGGACGGCGGCCTCACGCAGAATACGGGGCAAGGCGCATGATCCGCTGCGAAAGCGCATCAGAAGAAATCTTCGTCGTAGGCGAGCCGTCGGTCCACGATGACTATATGCTCAGTCCGTACGTCGTTCGTGACGGCACGAGCTTCCGCTGTCTGATTCGACTCGTGAAGCGCGATGACGACGCCTCGAAGAAGATCTCACGCATCTACGGTGGGAGAAGCGCTGACGGGATCACGTTCGTCCTCGACGACACGCCGATCATCGCTCCGGGCCTGCGGATGAAGACGCTCAGGGATGCGAAGACCCGACGATCGTGAAGGATCGCGGAGCTTGGCGCGTTTTCTATTCCGGGTATTCCGCGGCGACCGAAGCTTCGACGATGCTCGCGGCGACGATCGACGGTGCGCAAATGCGGAAGGCAAGCGGCGTCGTCTTCGCCGACGATCGTTTCAAAAACCCCAAAGAACCTGCGGTCGTCGCCAAGCCAGACGGATTCCGACTCTTCTTCGAGTATGCGATCGACGGCGCATCTCGCATCGGCGTCGCCGACGCCGCTTCGCTCGACGGCCCGTGGACGTTCGGCACGCCGCCACTGCTTCCGCGCGGCGATCGCTTCGACGCCTTCCATTTGAGCCCGATATGCGGCGTCCGCATGGCGGACGGGCGAGTCTTGCTCTTCTACAACGGCTCGAAGCAAGAAGTCGCGTGGCGCATCGGCTGGGCGCTGTTCGCCACAGACGGCGTGGAACTGATCGAGCGCTGCGACGAGCCGCTGGTCGCGCCGGGACCGGTCCACGGCAGCGACACGGATATCGCGTTCGGCGCGTCCGTTGTCGTCGTCGAACGCGATCACGCGCTCTTGTACCATTCGTTGAGCGATCGGTATCTGCGTCGCATCGCCGTGCGAATCGATGGGGCGATCGGAGACGCCGCTGAACCGACAGCGTCACGGTGAAAAGCGTAAAGATGATCTGCGAAACGATCGTACCGCCGCGGGCGCTTCGCGGAGCGAGCCGGCGTTGAACGACCGGTACGACATCGTCATCATCGGCTCCGGTGCGGGCGGCGGAACGCTAGCGCACGCGCTTTCTCGGTATCGATCATGTCGCGCTCGTCTCGACCGACATCGCGCGCTCGCTCGCGCTCTATCGCGACGCCCTCGGATTCCATGTCGTCGCGACGAGTTTTAATCACGGCATCGAACAGGAACGCTTGAGCGGCGTGCGCGACGCGCGGGTCCACATCGTTTCCTTACGCGGCGCGTCCGGCCCGGGCATCGAACTGCTCGCGTACGAGCGACGGTACGCCGGGCCGGATGCGCCCGCGACCATCGACGTCGCCGCGCCCGCGCCGCTGATCGTCGTCGCCGATTCGCGCCTCGGCTCTCGCGCGCGCAACCGCATCGCATGCCGTTCGCGCGCGTGAGGGCGCCGGCGTATTCGAGGACGCGTCCGTCGATTGCGACGGTCACACGTTCGTGCTCGCATCGCACTGAGGGAGTACACCGATGCAATTCGGCATCAGCGAAGTTACCACGTGGCCCTGGTCATTTGCGCAAGACGTCGCGGGCTATGCGGCGCTCGGGGCGACGCATATCGAAGTCTGGGAGTGGAAACTCGCGCGCGACGCGGCCGAGCGATTGAGCCAACTCGATTCGATAACGCACGTTGGGCTTCGCGTGTGCTCCGTGCAGGCCGACGTCCGCACGATCTTTCCGACACATGACTCGGGCTACCCAGCCGCGCCCGAGGATCGGCGCGACACGATACTCGCAATGCTCGAAGCGACGGCGCCTTCCGTCCCGGGAGCCGTCTTCGTCCTCAACACGGGAATCGCCGCGAACGGCGATGTCGAGCGCTCGTTCGAGACGAGCGTTCTCTCCGTCGCGAACTCGCACGGTGCGGAGCGTCCCTCTTTCTCGCGCAGGTCTCGGACTATCGGCGCCCGCGCTCCTTTCTCGATCGACTCCCAATCGGCTTGGGCTCACTTGCGTTCGAGCCGTTCCTCGACGGGTTGCACGATGCCGGCTACACAGGCCCGCCGGTTCTTGAAATATTCTCGCGTGACGTCGCCGATTCGCTCTATGATTCGGATCTCGAGGGCGCGTTGCGCACGAGCCGCGAGGCGCTCGAACGACTCGAACGTGCGAGGGGGACGGGTTCACGATAAACGGCTGCGTGGCAAGGTACAATCACGATTGGAGGCTTGGGATCACTTCGAAGCTCGTGCCCCGTCTCGGGACATTAGGTCCGCGCGAGTTGCGGCTTCGCGCGATCGTATTGCGCGGGCCACGCGACCTCCACGCCGAGTTCGTGCGCTGCATGCAGCGGCCAATATGGATCGCGTAAGAGTTCGCGCGCGCCAGCAACGTGAGATCGGCTTTGCCGCTACGCACGATGTCGTCGGCTTGTGCGGCCTGCGTGATCATGCCGACGGCACCGACGGGCACGTTCGCTTCGGCGCGGATCCGCTCTGCGAACGGGACCTGGTAACTCGGACCGACGGCGATCTTCTGGTCGCGCACGAGTCCGCCCGACGAAACGTCGACGAGGTCGCATCCGAGCGGCACGAGATCGCGCGCGAATCGCACGGAGTCATCGACCGTCCAACCGCCCTCGGCCCAATCCGTCGCCGAGATGCGCACGAAGATCGGCACGTCGCTCGGGATCGCGCCACGTACCGCCGAGAGAACTTCGCGCGTGAGTCGCGTGCGATTGCTGAAGGAGCCGCCGTATGGATCGGTGCGGCGATTCGACAGCGGCGAATAGAAGCTATGCAAGAGATAGCCGTGCGCCGCGTGAATTTCGATCACGCGAAAACCGGCGAGGATCGCGCGTCGCGCGGCTGCCGCAAAATCGGCGAGGACGCGCGCGATGTGGCCTTCGGTCATTGCGATCGGTGCGGTCGCGCCCGCATGAAACGGAAGCGGGCTCGGAGCGAGCGGATCCCAGCCGTCTTCGCGATCGGCGGGAAGCGGCATGCCGCCTTCCCACGGCGGCGCGCTGCTCGCTTTGCGACCGGCATGCGCGAGTTGGATGCCCGCGACTGCACCGTTCTCGTGGAGAAAGTCCACGATGCGGCGCAAGCGCGCGATGTGTTCGTCCCGATAGATGCCGAGGTCGTTCGGAGTGATGCGGCCTTCCAGAGAAACGGCCGCGGCTTCCGTGAGCACGAGACCCGCGCCGCCGACGGCACGCGACCCCAAATGCACGACGTGCCAATCGTTTGCGAAGCCCTGGACGCTCGAGTATTCGCACATCGGCGAGACGACGATGCGATTACGCAGCGTCACGCCGCGCACGGTGTACGGTTCGAAGAGATGGGGCACGTTCGCCTCCGGGCGCGCGGCGGGAGCGCTCACGACGTTTACGAACGCGCTGAGCATGACGGACCGTACGCGATTCGATGCAGGCGACCTCCGCGCGTTCGTCGCGCGTGCGCTCGAGGCGCTCGACGTTTCGGCCGACGACGCCGCGCTCGTCGGCGAGGTGCTCGTTGCGTCGGATACGCGGGGCATCGAATCGCACGGGTGCGCGCGCCTCGAAGGCTTCTACGTCGACCGCATCCGAGATGGGCGCATCGATCCGAAGGCGACCGCAAAGACGGTACGCGAATCGCCGACGACGCTCGCCGTCGATGCGTGTAACGGTCTGGGTCATCCGGTTTCCGTACGCACGATGCGCCGCACGATCGAGAAAGCGCGCGACGCCGGTGTCGCGGTTGCGACGGTACGCAATTCCAATCACTACGGCATCGCCGGATACTACGCGATGCTGGCGCTCGAGGGCGATTGCATCGGCGTGTCATCGACGAACGCCGGCCGCATCGCCGTCCCCACCGGCGGGCGCGACCTTCTCCTAGGCACCAATCCCTTCGCCTTTGCGATCCCCGCGAACGACGGCGATTCGTTCGTCCTCGATATGGCGACGACGACCGTCGCGCTCGGTAAGCTCGAGATCGCAAAACGGTTGGGGAAGCAACTCTTGCCGGGCTGGGCCGTCGATGCAATGGGCGCGATGACGACCGATCCCGATACGGGTCTCGCCGGCGCCGTGCTCCCGCTCGGTGGATTCGGAACGGAGGGCGGCGGTCACAAAGGTTTCGGTCTCGGCTTACTCGCGCAGCTCTTATGCGCGACGCTCGGTGGCGGCACGCTCGTCCCGGATATGCCGTCGCGCGCGCATATGCTCAACGGCGGGATCACGAGCCACTTCTTCATGGCGATCCGCATCGACGCGTTTCGCGATGTCGCCGACTTCAAGGCCGCGGTCTCGACGGAACTCGCGGCGTTTCGCGATAGCGCGCCGGCGCCTGGGTTCGATCGCGTGCTCGTTGCGGGCGATCCCGAACGCACCAAGACCGAGACGCAACTTCGCGACGGCGTCGCGCTCGATCCCGTCGTCGTGGCGAGCCTCGCGCGCGTCGCGGAGAAGACCGGCGTCACGCCGGTCGCGGCACGCGCCTGACCGGACGAATCCTACGGTAACGTACGAACGGCGCTACGGGGCGATCGCGACGGCTCGAACGCCGTCGCTCGCCTGCGCTTCGAACTTCTTGAAATTTTCGAAGAAGAGCGTCGCGAGTTTCTTCGCTTGCGCGTCGTAGGCGGCTTTATCCGCCCACGCGTTCCGCGGATCGAGCACGTCGCTCGGAACGTCCGCAACCGCACTCGGAATCGCGAGGCCGAAGAAGGGCTCTTTGGTGAACGACGCGCCCGCGAGCGTGCCGTCGAGGGCGGCATTGACCATCGCGCGCGTGTGCGCGATCGCCATGCGTTTGCCGACCCCGTACGCGCCGCCCGTCCAGCCGGTATTCACGAGCCAACACGTGACGTCGTGCTTGGCGATGCGGTCGCCCAGAAGCTTCGCATACACCGTCGGATGGTGCACCATGAACGGCGCGCCAAAGCAAGTCGAGAAGGTCGCGGTTGGTTCGGTGACGCCCTTTTCGGTGCCCGCAACCTTCGCGGTATAGCCGGAGAGAAAGTGATACATCGCCTGTTCGGGCGTGAGTTTCGAAATCGGCGGAAGGACACCGAACGCGTCGGCCGTCAGCATGACGATCGTGGTGGGGTGCCCCGCGCGCAAGTCGGGAACGATGTTCGGAATGAAGCGAACGGGATAAGCGGCGCGCGTATTTTCGGTCTTCGCTTCGCTCTCCAAATCGAGTGCGCGCGATGACTCGTCCACGACGACGTTTTCGAGCACGGCGCCGAAGCGGTGCGACGCAGCCCAAATCTCAGGTTCCGCTTTTTGCGAAAGCCGGATCACCTTCGCGTAACAGCCGCCTTCGAAATTGAACACGCCGTCGGCCGACCAGCCGTGTTCGTCGTCGCCGACGAGCGGACGTTTCGAATCGGCGGAGAGCGTCGTCTTCCCGGTGCCTGAAAGTCCGAAGAAGATCGCGCTGTTGCCGTCGGGGCCGACGTTGGCCGAACAATGCATCGGCATCACGTCACGCAGCGGCATAAGATAATTCATGATCGTGAAGACGGATTTTTTGATCTCGCCCGCATAGCGCGTGCCGCCGATGAGCACGATCTTTCGCGCCATATTTACGAACACGAACGTTCCACTGCGCGTCCCGTCGCGTGCCGGGTCGGCGACGAATTCTGCCGCATCGATCACGGTGAATTCCGGATCGAACGCCTCGGGCGTCGTCTCGGGCGTGATGAAGAGATTGCGCGCGAAGAGTGAATGCCACGCATACTGCGTGATCACGCGCACGGGCAAACGATAACGTTCGTCGGCACCGACGAACGTATCGAGCGCGTAGATGTCGCGCTCGGCGAGATACGCGCACACGCGAGCGAGCAACGCGTCGAAGATGGCCGGCTCGATCGCTTTGTTCGTCTCGCCCCAATCGATATTGGTTTCGCTCCCCGGCTCGCGCACGAAGAACTTATCTTTCGGAGAACGACCCGTATGTTCGCCCGTTTCAACGACGAACTGCCCGTCCGCCCCGAGCTCGCCTTCGCCACGGCGCAAAGCATGTTCGTAGAGCGCGCCGACGGAGAGGTTGTGATGCACGGCGGGAGATCCGGCCAATCCGAGTTGCGTCAGGTGCGTCCGAAGACGACCGTCGAGAGCGGGCATCGTAAGAATGGCGGGTGTACCTCCAAGCGGAAAGGGTCTCATTTTTACGAGCGGCCGAAGCGAGCCTGCCCTCGCGCCGCCGCGCGCGGTTGCGCTTAGTGAACGACGAGCGCTGGATTCGTTACCCCAAACCAACGTCGTTCGTTCTTGAAATGGTGCCACAGGTGGTACTTCTTCATGTACCGTCCGACCGGCGTGAGCGGGCGAAACGGCACGTGCGCGACGTAGTGGACCCACTCGTAGTAGGCGGACCAGCAAATTTCACAGCCCAGCGCCGCCACGAGCGTGCCGTCGTGGGTGATCGTGCAGCCGATGCTGCATCGCGCGTAGCCGCGACGACGCGGCAGGCGGGCCGTGCAGCACGA
>JAABUQ010002517.1_pt1 | contig 35998 bp, 32 predicted proteins | sample 5560001 | NCBI WGS metagenome assembly JAABUQ01 (sample SAMN10711888, study PRJNA513371) | rock metagenome | isolation source: Antarctica rocks | place: Antarctica: Victoria Land, Finger Mt nord | collected 2015-12-18
TGCTCAAAGTATTTACTTTATTGCTTGTAGATTTTTGACTAATGACGAAGAAATTATCTCCCATTGTAGTTTTCTTGTTGGGCGTCGATTAAAGTGAAAGACGATAAGAAGCAACTAGAGGACTAGTTCTATAATAATAAAGAATTGCACGATATGTACGAACTTAGCTTGAAACTTCGAAGTAGCTTGTTCGCTTATAAAAAGCAAAACTCGTCTAAATAGTGAGATTGACATTCTTCGATCTTCATATACATTCGTAGCAGGTTCATCAATAGACTAGATTTCTATATTAGTCACATATTCTTCTTTGGAATAGTCTCGATCATTATTCGCCATAACATCAAAGCCATTTGCGCTGTTGTCTTCAAAAGCGTTAAGAGATTCTCCAAAAGCCTAAGAGCTCGTGCTCTACTAGCTACGTACGCTATTGATAATTGTTATAAAAACAAACTTTAGTGAAGCGTGCATCGATGATCTTTATAGGTGTAGATAACGTCGCAATCATATTTGCGTTCTCTTCTATTGTTATCACACTCTCGTTGTTACTTGGCTCTCGCCCTTGAGAGCTAATGATACCTTTAGGTCATCGATTTTGTCTTGAGAAGTTCTTCGCATAAGTAGGATAGGGAATCTATTCTTAATCAATCCCAATTGTAGCAAAGTAAGGTTTGTCGATTAACCCTTGATATTCCACAATATATTGCCTCCTTCACGCCAATTCTAACTCCTTTGATATCTCTTCTTCTTGAGTGAATCCAAAAGCTTAGGGTGAGTTTGGGTGGAATTCGCTCAAGGACGACTCAAATCGTCCGACAGGCTTCCTATCTTGGCGTGGAAACATTGGTCTAAGAAAGCTATATGAGGGAGTTTGCGTTGGCAATTGGAACATGAAGAGAGGGACAAGACGACGCTATATGATGAAGTCGATTTGCAAAGCGCAAGTCGAATAGTTTTACGATTGAGAATGAAAGGATTTGCGAAAGCTATCGTTGCGACACAGCAATGATTACCAGGATCTTAGAGTCGTTCGTTGAGATTGCGTTTGTCAACAATCTATGTCATGAAGATCGACGAAAGAAATAGCGATAAGATCTATCTTAGCCTTCGTTATTGCTATTTGCTAAGTGTGAAAACATATTAATAAATTGAAAAGAGTCGACTACTAACTAAATGTCTTCATGAACAACGTAGCAATTTATTATTATAAAAGTTCGTTTTTGGTCTTCGATTTCTAAAGCGATCTTTGCTTCGCAATCGAAAGTTAGGTTCTTCGAAAAATCTCTACGTCTCGAAATGTAAAATATTCGTTCTAGCAACCTTATTGTTGACAATGATGCTTCGTTAAACATTGATTGTCGTCTTAATCTTAAATCGTTTGTGCAAATCTTTTAACTTCTTAGCTTCATAGAAGGAAGTCGTCATCGCTTTGCTAATATGATTGGAACTTTTCGTATAGAGCTAGAATGCGCTATGGGTATTCGAGCTTTGTTGGGCTTCAAGTTTGTCGATCTCGTTATCCTGATTGTCGTTGCGAATCACTTCTCTCGATTTTCCCCAATGATCTCTTGGTAAAGCAGCTAGCGAGTTATTCATTTCTATATCTATACGATTTGTGTTTGGGCCGATCCTTGTTTCAGGGGTTTGAGCTCTATCCGTGAGGCATTTTTGCACAACTTTGTTCAAGAATCTGGCTCCAGGTCCTCTTGGCCTCCTCATTGCATGCTTGTGTCTACTTTCGTAGAGATAGGGTCGGCGGCTCCCTGCTGCACATCTTGATCGTGCTTCAAGTCGTTGTCTCGCAACGCGTCGTTTCAGCCGTTTGATAATGTATAACTATACTAAACGCGGATTATGTTATGTGCTGCCCAAAATCCAACGTCAACAGTACGAAACGTATGAACGATTTAGTCTTGTTGGTCGTGAGGTCAATGGTATAGACTTTCAACAACGCTCGTGCCGTTAAATTCGCTGTAATTATTCGATCATGTACCCGGCTATGTTGTTCCTGATCTCCGGAACAAGGACACTCTGCTTCAAGATCTCCTCGCATAACTCTCTTTGCAGTATTGCCTTCTCATGAGTGCGTCCCCACTCATCCTCCTTTGCATAGGCAGCACGGTTCAAATCGATGAATTGTGATGGCCGCCTAAGTCCCGAGGCGAGGTGACTTCTCAGGCGTAGAATGCCCGGTTTCTCACCTAATTCTTTCACATGATTTTGCGCTTTGTGGTACTGTTCGAGACCCAAGTGTGCTCTAGCATGCATGCATTGACTCCAATCGTTCTGCTCGAGTTTCCCCAGGTAATTCAAAGCTTCCTCGAATCGTTCTTGATCGAGAAGCAGTTCCGCTGCTTGACGATAGTCGTTTTTATCGATGAAATGCCGTAGAGTCTCTGGTTTTCTGTCCATTTTACGCCAAGCTAGGGCAATCTTGGTAAAATCTGGCTCTCTCCGCGCAGCAAGGCTGGGGCCATTGTCATTATCTAGGTCTATCGATACACAAAGCAGCATTTCCTCGTGCTGCTGACGTCGTTTTGGTAGGGATTCGAGAACAGCCTGCAAAAATTCTAGGGGCGCATACTCAAAGAGAGATAGTATGGCTGTACTGCCGTGATCGTTAAAAGTGCGCAATGGCACGAGCCTATCGTTCAGCTTATGCAATATCTTGATCGCGGCGTCTCGTAAGTTCTCGCGGTTCTCAAATACATAGCGTGGTATTGTTTCGTTATGAGAAAAGTGTGCTAACCAACTGCACATCTGGTTGAAGTGGTCCAAGGCGGCAAGATAAGGATTGAGACTTTGGGAGTTCCAGTTAAAGCTGTATTCATCAAGAATGAGTGTCGTGATTTCGAGAACTCGCCCTATATCTGCGTGTGTCATGCTAGAAATTGTTTCATGGAGCAAATCACAGGCTTTCATGGTGCTCTTCTCTTTCAGACTCATCGCCCCGTAAAGTAGTTTAGCGTTGCTGAAGATCCTTTCCATGGCATAGTGAAATGGCGTACGACCAGTAACATCTTTTGCACTCTGATCAACCCCATATATTTTCTGCACCAGGAATTCGATGACATCCATCTTGTTTCCCTTTACAGCCAAATGCAGAATCGTTTGTGCTTTTGCACCGAATCTTTGATTGAGACCATCAGGATTAAGGGAGAGCAAATGCTTGACTATTGCCAGTCGACCCATATTAGCCGCGATGTGAACGCACGGTAAGCCAACAGCGTTGAGTCCTTGGTGCTGCTCTCGTGGGAATCTTTTGTTAAGGGTTTCCGCGTCTTCAATATCTATTAAAGCAATCATGTCTCTCATTTGCGGTGCGCAAAGAATGACCAGATGGAAGATGTACTGATTTGGTTCTTCCCATTCTTGAACGAAGTCGGCTTCGAAGTTTTTGATGTCGTGAACGTCACCAGCCTTTAACTGTTCAAGTATCAAGGGCCACATATATTCCCGCATTTTGCTGCCTCCAGATCCGGCAAATAGGGACCATTGTGTTCCTTGCTCATCTTCGATATACTTGGTGCCTTGAGAACAGTTGAAGTCGAGCTCATTTGGCAAGTACGGACGTAATCTCTTCTGTATGCTTTCCTTAGTTTCCTTGTCTTTGCATGGAACAAGCCAGTTGTAGTAGCTGTCTGGTACTTGCGGCGGTCGATGTAGGATAAAGTCCGGCTTGATTTGGAGTGCCCGTAGGATTTGCACGTATCGCGGTAATATTGTCATGTCGGCGTCTTTGTATGAAAGAAATCTTCGGAATGTATGTCCTTTCGGCTTCGATTGGCTTGCTTCAGTATTTCGAATATGGTGCTTAGTATTATCCAGAGTTGGCGCTTTTAGTATGTCTTGTTGAAAGGCATGGTGATGGGCATGTAAGATGGCAACACATTAATTTCGGAGTTCAGCCCTACAACAGCCGCAATAGGGTGAAAAACAGGGCACGGAAGCAAGACGTGCCGTGATATACAATCGCCCGTTGACGGGTAATAGGAGCCAGTTCCAACTGCAGTCTTCTCTTTTTACCAGTCGCATCTTCTACGATGCTTATAAACTTATTGATATTATCTTGCTCGACAAAAGTATCAAGACCCAACTCTCTTTTCTCAATGTTACAAATCGCGTGTAAGATTGCGTAGAGGCCGCAGGCATTATTGATAATCTGCCGCAACCAAACGACTGATTCTTGCATCGGATCCTCTGCAGTGTCGGTCGACACATTTGCTGACCGTCGATGCGATTCATATTTCTCAGATGTTGGCAAAACGAGGATGAGGGCCAAGACGAGACGTGGTATCAAGCTCAGTTGGATTGGGTCGTTGATTTCCCACACGTCAGTAAGAGTAAGAGAGCCTGAGACCCCCAGGCCATACATAAGGTCGTTTAGCACTGATGGGTTCGACTCAAGTGGTATGTAATGCTTCGCGTACAGCTGCGTGGCATTTGTGATTTCCATGGTTCACCTTCAGGCCTGCGGCGAAAGACCTTGAATCCGGAGTGATATCAAGTCGGACAAGGTGAGAGGCAATCTGCGCGATTTAGAATTTTTCACGCAGGATAGGGGAGATAGAGCAGAGTAAGAGCGCACAGCGCATTGCAGTCCCCCTGTTCGGGAATCCAGTAGGTAAGTCTTACAGTAGCATGCGATGCCGATCGCTTGGAAGCGCGGAAATTATAATTTTAGAGATTCTAGGCACCTGTAGCGGCTTGACCGAGCCTGATATCGTTGATCAACTGACAGAAAGTACAATCCAATTTGGAGAGGGAGTCTTCACATGCAGGAAGCCCACGCCTGAAAAAATTGCCCAGAGAGTCAAGAACAATCAACTCTTTACAGCCCCAATTACGTAGGAATGGCCCGTCTTCCGCGTCTGCGGATTCCTCCGTAGTAGCGAGTCACTTTAGGAATTCAAAGTGATGTACAACCCCATTGGACGCACATTATTGTATAGACCCGCATAATATGGCCACATATTCCCGTGCTGATAGATTTTTGCTACGTATACATCTACCAATGCATACTCTCCATGGCATAGGACAGTTGTTGATGTTGGCGATCTCCGTGGCAGTCGGTACTTTCAATGTAACGCCTTTAGAAAGAACCATATAAGCTAGTAGACCAGCCATGTAAAGGTCCGTTTCTCGGGTTGTGAGCGGAACAAGCCGTTTCTGCTGAGTTAAGGCGGTGGAAAGGACTAATGGCAAGGGCATATCTTTCTTAATGTGTTTCCGCCCAAGACCACTGATTTTCAAATTGTCATCAGCGTCGACAAGACAGTTTTTGGGGTGGATGTTGGCGACGACATAGCCCTTGTCGTGCAGACTTGCGAGTCCTTGGAAGAATTGCATGACCCATTGCTTTCTCGTGTCATCGGTCAATGTCCTTTTGGTGTCTTCCGTAGCCTTGAGGTTGGCTAGGAGCGAGCCGTTCTTTGCGTATTCCATTAGAAACCCGATGACCTTGTTCCCATGAACCACGTCGGCTACGAACCCGATAACATGTTCATTTTTACTGTTCTGGATCAACGCGTCTCGCTCGCGCTTGAACTTGCTGAGGTTCGAATTGGTCTCGCCGAGAGTCTCGTCTTCTGCTTGGTTCTGGTTTTCAACGGTTTTCATGACCAGATGCAGTTCAGGGACCAGGGTCCTCTGTCCGATAACGGTTTTTTCGCGCACTGACACTAACAGAGCGAGATTTTGAAAATGCTTCTCTAGCCGCAGGTTCTGGACTTCGACTTGTCTGTCTGGATCCGAGCTTCCAATGTGATAAGGGCCCTCGGTCAGCGTTGGGTAAATCCGCGTTTCCAGGTCTTCAGATTGGATGTGTACGTTTAGAGGGCCTGGGACTGGCTTCCCTTCGAAATCCGCTGTATACTGCGTTTCAAGGGTTAATCGAGTCACTTTCGGATCGTCGTAGAACTCAATGCCGTAAACGTGATCCTTTATTGCCTCCCAAATAAACCTTAGTCGATCGACTGCATTTGGCGTGCGCCGAAGAGTTAGCTCAAGAGAGTCTCCGGTTTCGTCCTGTAGCCTCAACGCGCGGCTGTAAGTAGAAACGTATATGTTCACTGGTTTGAGGTTTCCTCCCTCCATCCAATAAAAGGTGTTGAACCACAAGTCTTTAGATAAGGCGTCGATTATCCACTCTCCAGCCTTGTGTAATATCAGCCTTCCATTTAGGATATCCATTCAGGAATATGCTTGTCGCAGAAAAACTCTCGCACAGTGCTCACAGTCCATATATGGATAAATGGTCGAGTGATGAGAACTGGCAGCAAAAACAATGCACCCGGCCGTTGACCGGAGGTTGAGACATCCCTTTTAAATTTAAATATTGGTTGGTATGAACAAATGGGTAATCCTATGTGCTGGCGTCTCACAAGCCAGCAGTCCATCCTAGTGACCGAATAAGATTAATTCCATGTGAGCTGGGGTTAAAAAGACAGCTGCGAGCTGACGTATTCCGGTTCATTTGGAATTCGTGCTTGTATCTTTAAATTACTTTACAGAGGGCAGCTTGCTGTTTGTGATAATCGATACGCATGCTTGCTTGAGTACGGCAAACTTAGAAAAGGAGGTTTGATGTGTCGTGCAATGCTGACCATTGATAGACAATTTAGCTCGCCCATATTTCGTCGCCAGGGCTAGACCAGCTTGGTGCCAACCAGACCCGGGTCTGGTTGGCACCAAACTGGCGACTGCATTTACCAGCAGATCTCGATCAGAATGCCAGATGCCAGGCGCTGACGTATGGAACAATGGGGTTAACTTTGTCGCCGTGGATGTTAGCGCGCCGAGGATGCTTCTGTCTTGACGCTAACGCTATCCAGCGTTTGTGTTCCACTGTGCTGACGTCCAATGGCAAGAACAAGAGAAGGTCAGGGCCCATTGTGGCTGAAACAAGTGGAGAACGGTTCCCAAGCATGCCGAGTCCTTTTTCGCTCGGCATAGATTCCGCGTATGTCCACCACCACCATGGTACAGAAACGCAAGCGGTCCTAGCACCCCAAGAAACTGGACGATATGCCGAGAAGAGATTGAGACAAATTGGGGATGTATCCATGTCCAATAGGCCCTTACGACAACACTCTCTTACATTCAAGCTAGACTCACATTGAACTAGACTTGTGGAGCAGTGTGATAAGGATGCCGCCCTCGTTGCAGAGCACAGACGCACAGTAAAGAGCTTATGGTTGTTCGTCTAGGTTGCAAGGCCGTCTGGGATTAGATCTTGCGCTAAACCTAAGTTGGCAAACGACGGGAACGCGTTTATTAAAGACGAATTATTTTTGGAGGAGGCGGCCGCAAGGTTTCTAGCGTGATAACGGTGGGGTCTAGAGTCACGTGATATTCATATTACGCGAGAAGCTGAGCGAATTTCTAGTTCCGGAGATCTCCTATCGAGGACCCAAAGCGCTTGGCATCCCGCCGAAAAATAAATCTGAGAGGCTTGCGTCGTCTAACAGCTCATTGAATAGTCAACAATGAGAGGACATGCTCAAGAGCAAATGACTGCATATCTTGAGCTTCCACGAGCAGGTGATGGTGGATACCTTGGTGATATTTGGCCATTACCGACCACTCTCCCTTCGATATGCTGTTACTAGTCGGTCCAAGAGAATATACAATAAAATATCGAAAAACCCCACATACTGCCAGCCCGATCCTCAGACGAGTCCCCACGTTCCTCCCTTGATCTCTCTTCTTGTTTCAGTTTCTCCCTCTCCCACTTTTGAAGCACATCAGTATTGTGCGCCTCCCAGTACTCTGGCCTGGTCTTTCGAAGTTCCCGCCAGGGAGTTAAAATACCCATGTCTTCAGCCGCGTCCAATGTAACCTCCTCGGTTTCGTAACGCTCTTTTTTGATGTCACCAGTGGTTTCGAATCTTTTCCTGATTAAGAACCTTGTACCGCCTGGCAATTCCGCAACCACTTTTGCATCATGTGCTAATTCCTTGATAACATTAGCATGGGCTTGACTGGGACAACTGAGTAAAATTCTTACTTGCGGAGCAAGCGAAGGCTGCATGGCAGACGACATGGTTTGTTGACGGACGTGCTGGATCGATTAGCGACTCGTTATCATGCAGCTCAGGCGGACAAACATGTTAGTGCCGGGCTGTCCAACAAGCAGATGGAGGAGCAGTGCAGATACGCAGCTTGAGAAGATAGGTAACAACTCCTGATTGAACGGCTATGCTCGACTTCCAGTAGTTCTGCCTGGACCTTTCCATATCAAATAGTTCAACAATTCTCTGCTTCCAGGTTTTGGAAACAGAAAAAATCGGACATCGTGTCAAGCCTCATACAAAGTGTCCGGTGTCTGCCACCTGCGTGATTGGTTCTCCACTCCGATCCCGTTTTCGACGTTGCATTAGTTGCAAGCCCACAGCCCACAGCCCAGATCGTCGTGAATGGTACAGGGTGCCTGTTGGATGAGGCGCTCCCCATCTTTCGAGCCGGCCCCTGCCAGGGCTAGACCAGATTGGTGCCAACCAGACCCGGGTCTGGTTGGCACCAGTTTGGCTAAGCCCGACATTTCCATAACAAGAGCTTCCCTGATCGAGAAGCAGTAGTAGAACATGATGTCTCCACGCGTTGTGTTGGCGAGGCAAGATGCAGGGTAGGTATCTCCTTCCCACCATCATTCGGTCGTGGTCTGACTGTTAGGGTATTTGATTATTATTTGGATCCGAGGCATGACAGCGGCAGGTCAGATGGCCAAAACGAAGTAGAACTTGACTCTCAGCGCACTCTTTCCCTGTACTTTGTAACGCGGCCTGACTGCCCGAGTGCCCAAACATTCGTCCGGCTTACCTTTTTACCGTTTCTAAGCGAGCATTGTAAGTTCGTCTATCATTACTATAAGATTCACGCCTCCGTTCAAGGCAGGACCACGGAGGTTTCAAGCGAAGGACGATTGGAGATTGTGAAGTCGACACAGCAGGCATATGAATCTGTTGATTTCCGACGCGGAAAGTATCCCTTCAGATTCAATCAGGATGAGTTCGTGCCAGCACCTTCGCGAGAATAACGACTGATGCAAGGCAGGGTGGAGATCGTACCCTTCGACGAATTGTCATGGCCGCCGGTCGCGTTGCATGTCCAGGGAAGCACCAATGGGATGAATCTAGCCGGTGCTCGGCCAAAGCGCTCAGAACCGAGTGCCATGATCGATGTTCCAACTGTCCAGCGGTCATACGCCGAAGCATACCAGTGTGGACTGCTCCAAAGTCAACTGATTCCCACGATGGAGGAGTCACCGGCCTTGCCGGGGCATCCGCTTTGCTTAGCCAACCGCCAGGACAGCCTAAAGGCTGCAATGCTCGATGCGTCCAAGATCGACGACATCAAATTGGATCTTCGTTCGGTGTTGTCCAAAGTGCCTCAGTCTTCCGACTGGAACAAGGTTGTGAAGAAAGAGCGAATTGCGCCTGATGACATTGAGGCAATCATTCGGCTTGTCAAGGGAGACGTCCCCTCAAAAGTCAACTGGTTCCCTCAGAGCGAACGTAACATCGACACCCTTGTCGAGAGGTTTCGAGAACTCACAGGGACCCTGCAGTCCACAAAAGGCCGCTATTGCCACGCTCACCGACTCGCCAAACTGATTGAGTGTTTGTTGATGCAAATTCAAGAGCATATCTACGGTGGGGATAAAAATGCTTCTGTAATTGTAAGTCAGCCTAAGTAGTTCAGAGGGTGAGACTGATCATGCTAGGCCAATGCTGCTATGAGCAGAATAAGACCAGGGAGCTGTGACTGGCAGAAGAAGTCTCGAAAGTTTGCCTTATCGTGTCTTCACCTCTTGGCCGATATTGCATGGGCCGGAAGGGAGATTCCATTATATTTGCTCATCTGTAGGGACTAGCTGGTGGTTGAACTGCTGCGGCTAACGGCATAGGCAGACTCCAAAAAGTTCCAAGACCGCATCATCAATCCGGCCTTCTATGGAGAGCTAAGTCACACGCTGAAGTCGGCTGCGTATGCACAAGAGCCGCAGGAAGTGGAGACGGGGAGACAATTCCCAACTGTCCTTGGCGTGGTGACGGATTTGACAAGCGGCTGCATCGAGTTGGTACCCATCCAGCTTATCAGGTCCGCAGCTGACATGGAGCCAGTGAAGCCACCGTCCTTAAGGCGCTAGGGCGATCTGGTGTCCAGGCCAGGCGGGAGCAACAGGGTCGAAACACCGCAGGCAACGCCATTAGCTCATCCGCAGAAGCTACGCTGTTACCAGCGCCAGATACTCCGGCGGAGTTGGAGCAATATATGCAGTTGGGGGAGTTCAGCTGGCCAGCCCATACATCTTTACACACGCCTCTGGGGCAGGCGCTTTTCGACTTCCCAGGTTTACCTGAATTCGGCGACGGTCTTCGATAGTTGTGGTGCAGCCTCGGCCTCCATGAGCGTTGTCTTGACGGGTTCAAGATAGGGAAGCCTCGGTACGGAGTTTCATTGAGGCGAAAGTCGAATGAGCATAAACCGCCCACCTCCTCCACCTCCCGAACGAGAGAATGCAGTGCTCCCTTTCCAGACAAGTACATCGCCTTCGCGTAAGTGGATTTGGGACTTGGGCATTGAGTTCAAAACCGCCAGATCGTGCACGTTGTGTGAGCCTGGAATGTACTGCGGCATCCCATTCTGTGCTTCGAGGGATTCATCCAAACATATCGTGTAAAAGTACGATCCGGATTGACCGCGCCCTTGCCGTCTATTGGACTGGAAGACCGCAATCGAGGACGTGGACATATAATTTTGCCAGGGAACGTAAGTGACGAATGGAATTGCCTCCTGCTCATGGTTATCAAGGTGGGTAGCGCCAAAGTCGACCAGGACTTACTTCGACTTTCTCACGAAGGGTTTTGCATGCGGGGGGCCAGTCTTCAAAGCTCCCGAAAAGATGCACCATCACAACTCCTGTGTCTTGCGGCGCTGGATGAACGGCAAGATGATCTTCAAGCGCACGTCGGGCTTCCTGCACATGGCGTATATCAACGCACTGACGGAGGATTGTGTAGCTCTCATGCTCGTCCATGGTGCCTTGGGAGAGTCAAAGCTTGGCGGTTAACACGAAGATGGGCAGACAAGATGACGCAAACTTAAGGGTGAATTTATGGGCATATGATCAAGTCTAGCCGCTTGAGATCCTCGATGTCTGTTCCGTGATCGATTTGGCGCAGTACAGAAGGAGGACTAGATGCGTACAAGTCGATCAGGTAAGGATGATGCTTCTAGAGCACGCTTGGCACTCTAGCCCGGAGCGGAATGGCCCCAGGCGAAGGCAAGATTACGTTTTTGCATCATGCTTTCCGGCTTCTGTTGCTTTGTATGGAGTCTCGGAAAAATTCATGCAAGTCACAACCTATTCAATCTGTGTCATTCATTTTACCAGACGGCTCGATCACCTCCTGTGGCAGCATGGGAGAAGGTTGTAGAGCAGCTGTTCTCTCCGATAGCCATTTTTCCACCCGAAACGAAAACTTCTCCCAACCTTGGACTTGGACCTCATCTTTTTTTTTTCAAGAACTCTGCGACCTTGTTCAGTCTTGAAATGCTCCAAGCCTTCAGCGCTCCGACGACGAAGGATGCACGATGACGTGAGCGAATGTGATGAAGAAGCTGGCGATGCAGGCATACTCTTACACATGAACGTTAGAGAGGCTCCAAGATCATGTACATGGGATGCCCACCTGTGATCCATCTGCTCGATTCTTAACACCTTCAAGTTTGACCACACTTGCCTATCGTCAGCTTGTCCGCCAGAGGACGCCAGATGTGCGCGTACTAGACATTGCCAGCTTCAGAATCTTCGATCATATCTTTTTCTCCAACACACATCATCATGAGATTGGAAAAAAGTATACTAGGAAGTTCCTGCTTCTTTCCGTCTGCATCGAAGTATTTTCCCTCATGGTTGACCCATAGTTGCTCAAGGTTCTTGTCCTCCAGGCCCGAAGGCAGGCTTATGTAGGTCAGTGTTTAACATACATCTGTTCGTGCTGGACTACTCACAAGACGTGATCTTCCTTACCAAAGGGCATTTTTTTAGTCTCGGTGTGTACGCCAGCATAAGAAATTTACATCACCTCTGCCTCATCAACGGCCCACTCGTGGCATCCTTTTTCGAGCCGAGACACGCCTGGCCGTAGCTGCATGATATCTGACCCTTTCATTATGGCAATTTTGTTTCCAAGATCCGGCAAGATATACCATCAAGACAGCGGATTAGTCTCCCGTGCTGTGGATAGCTCGACTTATATGTTTGTGCTGTGTGGAAAGCTCTGCGTCAATCATACTTACGATCCCACTCCACGCCGAATGTTATTGGCTGGCCAGTTTATGTTTGATGTATCCACAGCCTAATTCATACCTTCGCGTAATTGCTTCACTGAAAGCAGCGTAGACCCTGCTGAAGACTCGCTTACGTGGCAAGCCATGACGATCCAGAACGGACATAATATCTGCAGGTTTAACTTATGCTACCGTACAGAGGACGCCATACACCTCTCGTTTGTGAAAACTTCACAATAATTCATTGATCTCATTTATGTCCGACAGTGAAGCAGCCGAAGGTCCTTTGAACCCTGTGAGAGCTCAATTAGATAGAATGATTGCGGAGGAGAATTCTCTTTGGATGGCTCCACTATTTGAGAAGAATTCCATCAATTGATCCGCCCCGCAATTCTGGAACAACGTCTTGCCAAGCTTAAGCAGATAAAAGTGGAGATGGCTGAGGTACGGTTCAAGTTCTTTGTTACCCTTGTACATCTGACAAGAAAGAAGACCAAGGGCTGAATGTCGAAGGCTCAGCACAGTCTCGCCTAGTCCCCGATTGGGCGTGGCACGGAAGCGGTGAGTGAGATGGAAGGGATGATATGGAAGCACGATAGTCCAAATCAAGCAACCTTTGTACCGCTACCATTCATTCTCATCCTAGCAAAAATAATAATAGCAATTTCGAAGACACCCAAAACGTGGACCAATTATCTCTAAGATCCTGTCAATCACTGCCACGCTATAAGTCTGGCTTTGGCCTTTATAGGTCGTTCCCGTTTCCTGATACTCAAATGTAAGAGTGTTTGGGCTGCCTCATCCAAATCGGCTTCGTTGAAACCATCAGCTTCTCCCTTATCCCTATCCTTCGTTACCATATCAGTCTTTCTTGGTTCCTTTCTACATGAAACAACGGATTCGCCTTCCGTAACACGCATCCGAAGAGCAGACTTTCAACAAAGATGGATCAACTCCAAGTCTCTGACAGAGGACTGCGCAAACGACGGAGTACTACAGCAATAAGGGAAGACGGCGATGTTCGAAAAAAGGTCGCCAATACGCGAGAAAAACAAGAAACAGAGGAACAAGAAGGAAAGGGAGAAGAACTTGATATGGGTGATCTGATTGTCGAGATAAAGGAGATCCAAATGGCAAGGCGTACAACTGAGAGACAGAAGATAGATAATGGGATGAGGACTGAGAAGAAGGCTCGAATGATACCGCGGCCTCATTGTTGTGCATGTGGGGAACGACCAGGAGTCAAATCTGATGGAACGTGTGCTTGCGGGCATATGCGATGCCCAGAATGTATGATATTGGAATCATATGCATCCTAAGGCAGATCGGCACAGCGGACAAATTACAGGTTCTACCGGTCATATATATGGCTAAAAACTCCAATTGAGTGCTTAAAGATCCCCCCGCAATCGCAGCTTTGACCTCTCGAGCTCCCAAAAACAACCAAAGAGAGACAGAGTTGGGTCAAGAATGAAAACACTGTGAGGTCCGTGGGCTGAAAAAGGCATCATGACGGTTGTCTCCGTCGCAATGTAATTCTGAAGTTAGAGATAGAGCCCGAATAAATCTAATGAACACTGAGGGGCTGAAAGCATGGATTGGGGAGCTCAGGAAGCAGATGGAGTAGCTCGGTCTTCTGAAGGGATGAGACATGCGTATTCTTCATAATCATGATAAGTGCAGATCATAAGGCCGTAATACTAGTTTCAATAATCGCGCGGATTGACATAAAGGGCCGCTGTTCAAGCAAATCAAACCAGACCAAAGCCAGTTGCAGGTCTTCCAGCGCTTTCGTCTATCCCAACCCGGCGCTCAAGTCGTCCTACGGAAGTATGTGTGATCACACAGAAACCAATTATGTATGTGGTCATACAATATATCTCGTGAAGGATTGGTGTACCAAATACCGGGACACACGTATACCGTGCGGTCCTAATCCTATTAGGTTGGCCTCCACCACTTATTTATGAGAAGAATACTTGTATAACTGACATGCCCTTCTTAGGCAGGAGCAGCTGAACAAAAAATGCGGTTGGTTGTTTCATATGGTTGTATCCAGGTGCAAAGTTTAACAGGTCAGGCAGGTCGATGCAAGGATGCTGACTATCAGTAGCAATGGCTGAGCACGGAAACAGAGATGGAAAGAACTAGGCACTGAGTCAAAGCATATCTTTGCCCATTCAGCTGGCTTGGCATCTTACTGCGACAGGGAATCATATGAAGGCCAGATGCTCTCTTGTGACTGGATACTTTGCGATGACCAGTCCTGGACCAGTAAAGCCGAGGTAGTTTCTCAAAAGGCCACGTGACGTAAGTCCCACCAAAGATTTGCCTAATCGGTTCGCCCCCGCTTACGGGGTCTCGCGTCTCCAGCGAAGGAGCTATTGGGCGTTGGCGGGTTGGTGGCGGTAGATAGGGGATTCCAAGAATCTTTGATGGGCTCTAGAGTGACAAGGGCTTCCCCAATCTTGATTTTTCGAGGCCCCTTGGCGTTGTCAATTATGTTTTTGATAGTGTTGTTGCACCCTCGAATGCCGTCTGCCTCGAAAGTTGAGTATGATCGAAGATAAGACATATAGAAATGTTTCTCCTTGAGATCGAGTCAATGGAGATAGACTACGACTTGTCTGTGAGAAGACACAATCGAGAAAGACACAATGTCCTGCATCAAGCCTACTTCAATGAGATTAGTCGCCTTAGTCTCCTCAAGAAGCTAGAGTATTGAGTTGACAAAATGAGATTCGCTGATCGCCATTTGCGCCTTCGTCGTGGTTAGCACTTCATCAACGAACTCAACCTTCAACTTCAATATGAGAGATGAAAACGTATTGCGTTTTGTCGATTAAGAGTATGTGTGAAGCGCGCCTGGCTACGCTAGGCTCGCTTCGCAATAGCGTGCCAAGAGTGCGTCGCTACGTGCTTGGCGAGGTTCGCAAGCACGCCATCGTGCGCTCGACGAAGTAGGACTAGCGTCAAGTGAATGAATGTTGCACAACTCCCTTGATAGTAAACGAAGAAGTTATATAGGAGCGAAAGACATTCTCGCACTTGCGTTTCTTAGCAATTAGTTCTACTATAAATGCTATCATAAGTTATATATCTAATATCTCGCACTACCTCGCTTGACTACGCAACTTTACTCAAAGAGATAGTTGCTACTTCACAATTCTAATTGCTTCGTCTATACGAAGCTACCCAATTAGAAGCGATAATTAACGAATCACTCATTACTCGCTATCGCGAACGTATTCAAGGTTCTATCGACTTACGAGAGATTCTCGACAATCAATTGCGTAAAGACAATTACGTAGATACAACGCCACAAGAATCGAACGATAATAATCAATTTAATTCGAACACAACTATTAATTAAAACGAAGAAAATGTCGAAGCACTCGTTTTTCGAAGCGAATCTATATCGTTCAACTCGACGAATGTCATCACGTAGCGCACTAATCATGCGCATAAGTTAAAAGTCATAAAACTTAAATTCGAGCTCGCTATCGCGAAGTTCGAGCTCGCAAAGCGTACTCTTAATTATCGTCGCAAACATAGCAATAATCACTATCGATTCGATAAACGCAAGAAGATTAGTCGCGTTAAAGAGTCGACGATGCAAAAATGCATCAATTACATTGCTCTAAATATCTAGATCGCAAATTGCGAGAACTATCTTAAAAACAATATCGCAAACTATTAAGACGAAGAGTTAAAAATCGTTTGAATTGCGTCACGACTTATTGACAAACGTCGCAATCAATGACGCAAGCACTTACGTAAAATGCTTAATAGATATAAAGTAATTATTTAAAACTACTTTAAAGAGCACATTAAGAAATTCCTTAATACGCTTGAAGTTCGCATCGTGAAAATTAAGCTTAAACTCAAAAATGCGAAGCAACGATCCAATCAAAAGATTGACGAGTTTGCTATTTACTTAAATAACTTATATTCGTAGCTAAAGAATCTTATCTTAAATGCTTAGAAAATACGTTACTTGAAAAATAAGTGCATCGACAAAATTCGATAAAACTTGCTTCGTCAAAAATATAACTATGAAAATATCACGCAAATGCGTGAAAAATTTATCGAAATCGAACATCGTTTGCAAGCAAGAGAGAAGCTATCGAAGCTCAACAATAACTTATATCACGCAAGAAGCTTTAAAAATCGTAATGAAAAAAATCGATTTTTGCGTAAGCGAGACAACTCGTTTAACGCAATTGAAGATGCGAGAAACTTTGTCACGTCAATTATTGAAATCATTGTTATTACGTAAATCAAAGAAAGCACTAGCGATAATTAACGAAATCAAGACAATCGCGAAACGTTAGCTAAAAGAAGATCGTATATGTTTATCGAACTCACGTGCTACTCTTGTGACGAAAAGAGTCACAAGTTAAGTGATTCTAAATGCGCGCAATATAGTACGTACATAAAGAAGCATAATAAAGGCGAAGCGTCTTCAAGAAAAGACAAAGTCTAATGCTTGTTATCACGACATTAAATGTTAAAAGTTAGAGACAACAAATTAAAGCGTTGATTTAAATAATAATTATCGATACGTCTTGTAACAAACGCGAGATCAAATGTCTCATTAACTTCAAGACGAAAAAGAACTTTATTTCGCAATTCTTTGTCAAAGACGCGCAATTGCTTAAAGATATAACTTCTTCGTTGCAAATGTAAACGATTAATAATTGCACTATTATCTCGTATAATACGCAAAAACTCGCTATTATTATTATGAACAACGAAGCAAAACTTATGAGCAATTGCTCCAAATTCTATGTCGTCGACATGCGAGACTACGAAATAATACTTGAGCTATCTTGACTTAAGAAAATCAACTTAAACATTTAATGATCAAATCGCATCTAAATTTATCGAGAGCACATTTTCAAACATTCGCGAAAAGATATCGAAATCGTTAGTGCTAAGAAATTCGCACAACTCGTCATGCTTATCATGAAAAAAGATAACGAAATTTACGTCGCACTTTCTTACTAGATGCTATTTTCGAACAAGCTTTCAAAGTACGCAAGAAAGAAAATTGCGAAATGCGATGCGTTTTAAACAAAGAAATCAAATGTTTTGATTTAAATTAAAAAGATTATAAAGATGTTTTCGAAAGAGCTTTCGAATTTACTTAACACGCATAATTAGATAAAGCATCTCATTAATCTCATGAAGAACAAAATGTTACGCACAAAGTGCGTATATAATATGTCGCAAAATAAATTAATTGCGATTCAAAAATACATCGCAAAAACGTTAAAAAAAATGAATTTGTTCTTCTAATAATTTTACGAAATTCTCGATACTTTTTGTGAAAAAGTCTAATAATATCTTGCGTCTTTGCGTGAATTATTAAGAACTTAATGAGATTACTATCAAGAATAAGTATTCTTTATCACTTCTTTTAAAGACGTTTGAGCGCTTCGCACATGCGAAGCATTTTATCAAGATTAATATACGCAACGCGTATTATCGCATTCGAATTCGCAAAAGCGATAAATAAAAGACGATTTTTCGCACTCAATACGAGCAATTCAAGTATTAAGTTATGCTTTTTGATTTTGTTAACGCTTTTGCTATCTTTCAATTCTATATAAATCGCGTACTTAAGTCGTACATTGACGTTTATTGCGTCGTATACTTGAATAATGTGTTAATTTATTCGAATACAAAAGAACAACATTGAAAGAATGTTCGCAAGATGCTTCGCGCATTGTTTGAGCATCAATTGTATGCGAAGTTGTCGAAATGCGCATTCAATTGCGATAAGATAATCTTTTTAGACTTTATAATTAACAAACGAGACATTTAGATGAAGCAATTTCGCATTAACGTCATTCAAAAATGATTTAAACTAGAGTCAACAAAAAACATTCTTGTGTTTCTTGAATTTGCGAGATTCTATCGACGCTTTATTTGCGAGTTCTTTTAGATCGTAGCATCTCTAATTGATTTAACGACAAATGCGAAAAAGAGCGAAGCACGCTCTTAATTCATTTATATCAAGAAAGCAAGAGAAGTTTTCGAAAGACTAAAAATCGCTTTTATTATCGTTTCTATCTTATAGCATTACGATTAAAGTGCTCTTTTTTACGTGAAGATTAATGCGTCGAATTGCGAGACAAAAGACATGCTTAATTAATTGATTCAAAACACGCAATGACATTCTATTGCGTTCATTAATTACAAGTTCAAGAAATCTAAGATTCGCTAAAACACGCATAACGAGAAGCTTTATGCGATAGTGCTTGCTTTTAAGCTCTAGAGACACTACTTGCAAAGTAATAAATATATTATTCACGTAATCACAAATTATAATAATTTTCGCTACTTCATAACTACGAAGAAGCTCTCGATTAAGCAAATGCGATAAGTCGAGAAACTAATTGCGTTTGACTTTAATATCGAATATCGCAAAAGAAAACTTAATTTTGCGAATACGTCGTTAAAAAAATCTAACATTATAAAACTCAACGATAGCAAGAAAAATAATAATGATTTTTTATTTATCTTGCGAAACAAGTTTCGCAATCTAGAATATTAATTAAATTTATAAAAAGACAAAGAAGTTTTTGCTACAATTAAACTCGCAACTTTGATAACGCAACTAAATAACATTGTTGTCGCAAATACCTAAATCATAAACTTAAATAAAAAAGTTTTTAAAAAATTACGCAAATTTCTAGACTTTGCGTCGTTCTAACTCTTAATGCAACGAATTGCTAAGTCGAAGAAATTCTTTGCGAACTTAAAAGAATTTATAACAACGTAATTGTTATGGACGAAGCACTATGGTGCGAAAAATGGGTTGTAGGAAGCATGCATTTCTTCTATGGAAGATGCTAGGCTAAATACAGGTACGATCGCCGTGCGACCGTAGTCGCCACTGCCTCCTCCATCGCGGTCCACCGCGATGGCAACGCTCTTGGCAACTACCATAACACCTCCTCGCCCCCAGAGTAAGGCTGCTACCGACCAACCAGAATGGGATAATAAGAGGAAAGGAATCGTGGTGTAAGGATCATTAGGGTAAAGCGATCGTTCCTTGGAGCCGTGGTCGAGGGGGTAATGAGAAAACGTGTTGTGCGAAGAACTTCTCAAATAGAAGTAGAAAAGAATCGCGATACGTCGAGGTGAGAGCATTGACTATTGCTCGCTCTTAAGGTCGTTGTCGTCGATTACTTGTTGTAGCCAAATTGCATCGCCAAAGTCGTCAATGTTGGCATGCGCATCGTGGAGAAGTGGGTCGATCTTTGTAGATTTGCCCCATATTAGTCGCTTGACAAGAGGGTCCACGATTCTATTTTTAGCTTCGACGCCAAATAGACGATTAGTCTCGTAGGCGTTGATGACTTGTGTGTTCAACTTAAGAAGTCTCTTGTGTAGATTCTTGCGATCATCTCGAGTTATCGCGACAATGCTTTCTAACAACGATCGTAGAATTGCGCTGTGGGCGAGCCTAAAGTGTCGAGCGATGCCTGTGGCTTCGACCAATTGATGCGCTATGACATCTTGTGAGCGGTCTTCATATTCATGACCTAGTTCGATAGGGGGATGGCGATCGAAATTCTCTAACTCTTGATCCTGGTTCGCGATATCCTCGATCTCTTCCTTTGATATTAGCTGATGGACGAGCTTTAAATTCGCATTATCATGCTCTTCTTTCTTCTCGATAGACTTTTCGCCAGTCACAGTTGATGCCTATTTTTCTTCATTGAACGCTTGCTCTTTTCCACGCACATCGCGATTGAGAGCTGATGTGGAACCTTTTGGGGATATTGGAGGACTCATATTCGCCATTGGCATTTGTAGCTGACGAGTTGTCGAGTAAGAATAGCGTTCGTCAAGAGTATCAATGTTTGCGATAAGGGGCGCTCGTAAGGTTGGCGAGCCCAACATCCATGATCGATGCAGGCCAAAGAGAGGAAATTTTCCTTTGAGTTCTAGGAAGAGTCGTTGCGCGGAAGCCAAGTCATCTTCAGTAAGATAAGGATTCGCAAACAAAGAGTTGTCGATAGAGAGGTCTTCATTAGCATCCCAATCATCGTTCTCGTTGACGATGAATACACGATCACTTGTTGAAAGGTCTTGGATCGCCTCGCGATTACGTATCTCTATTTGGAGCATGAAGAGATAGCTAGATTTCGACTTAGCATCGTCTCCATCAACGATGATCGTGTTGATGGTGAAGCGCTCATCGTTCTCGTCAACGACGATGGTGCGCTTGTCCTTGTTCGCGATTGTGAAGTGCTGGAACTTGACGACGATCTGTTCCTTAAGATTCCTGGCTGCGACGTCTTTCTTTGATTGCGTCAAAGCCTTTGCCTTTTTCTCTCGCTCCTCGATTTCCTTGCCCATCACTGCTTCGTCTAATGGGTCCATGTCGTCTTGTCGCACACACAAGAGGTGCTCCTCACCAAGGTTAGATTTCTTTGCTATGCTCGAAGAGCGGCCCTCGTCACCAAGGAGCCAATAGTTGGCAACCTCGTGATATTTCCACTTTCCCTTGGGAGTCTTTCGAAATTTAGCTGCCTTTTCGCGATTCTCGCGAGAGACGCGAATTTTCTGATCGTTCGCGAAATCGACAGGCCATTTCTTAGAGTTAGCGAGATCGACCTCAAGGATTTTTTGCACGTGCGAGTCGCTCAATGCCACGTTGGCAAGTATGTCGTCAACCTTGATGTTGTACTTAGTGTACAATGGCATTCCGTGTTTGTAAAAATCCTTCTCAATCGATTTCGCATTAGGTTCTACTCGATATGGCGTGATAATCGTCTGCGCAATCCAAATTGGCATAGGGTATCGATGTGAGATGCTTATAGGCTTCGCTTCGTCATCGTCGATGCTAAGTGAGCTTTGGGACAGCAACGATCCTCGTTTCTTGATCGCACTCTGTGTGGAAACGACTGAGGTATCTCGACCTCTCTTGGTGCGGGCAATTGGGCTGCTTCCGGAGTTGTTCGTATACCCCGGTTCATCGTCCTTCCTCTCACGCCTGACTACCCTCTCGATTACATACAATTCCTCACCCTTGTGTTGTATCGAAGGCGATTGTGGAACGTCACGTTGCAGAGCGTCGTGGTTGGCCTGTTCTAAATGCTTTACGAAGATAACATTATGTATCTTTATGTGCGATGGCAACTCCAACTCATACGCCAGATCTCCTATCTTGCGAATGATTTTGAACGATTCGACCTTCTTAGCACTGAGACTAGAGCTTCTCGCAGATAAGTGATATTCGATTTCCCCGATCTTGACCATTCTAATGTAGGCGCTGCCGTGGAGAATTGGCTCGCGGTGCTTCGCATCGTGGAGAATCGCCATCTTGGTTTGCGCGAACTTGATCGCGTCATAGATTTCGTTTCGAAACGATTAACGATTTGCGATAAATTGCATTGCGATAGTACTGTTGCAAGAGAATGATTGAAGAAGAGTCAAGGGCTCTCGCGATATAACGCTATATAGCAGCTCAAAGGGCGTTGTTGTGGTGGATGCGTTTTTGGCGATGTTAAGGGCATATTCGACCTGGGGAAGGATGTCCTCCCAATTCTTCTCATATTTTCCTATAAGGAGACATCGCAATGCGACTTTCACGATTTGGTTCGTGCGTTCGGCCTAACTATTCGCAGAGGGGTGGTACGCGATTGTAAAGCCAAGTTTGACTTCGCTCTTCTCGAACATTGTGGTTCAAAGTTCGCTCGTAAATTTGGGATCGCGATTCGAGATTATCTTGATCGACAATCCTTAGTGACGATAGACGTCGCGATGATATATCTTGGCCTAGTCCTTCGTCGTTCAGGTTTTCTTGTCGAAAATCAATCTAATATATTTTGAAAAACGATCGATAATAGTGAGCAAAGAGTTGTGACCTCGCGTGATCATTGGCAGTGCCACGACGAAGTCCATTGCCAATTGGGAAAGAGAAATCGTCGTTGTTTCGACAGGATTAAGTTGATCGTATAGCAATCTTCGCGAAGGCTTTGACAATTGATAGATCGAACATCCATCAATGTATGCGTGAACCTTGCTCCTCATCTTGGAAAAATAGCAAGCGATCTTGAGACGATCTAGAGTCCAATAATGACCATCGTGGGCATAGTTATCGTGAGCGAACTCAAGTACTTTTCTCTTCAATAACTTCGGGATACAAACGCGATCGAAATTGGGTTTGTTAATCAAGTAAAGCAGTTCGATATTCGCGTTCAAGCGATACGATTGATACACGATGTTTGGGCCCTCAAAGTTCTTCGCGATATCTTTCACTTGCTTCTCTACCTTCTCATAAATTTTCTAGAAATGGGGGTCGATTTTGAGAGCATCGCGCAGACTATGGAGAAATTCTTCATCGACAACGATAGTAACCACAGGATAGCAATTGGCATTCGCGTAGTTGGTCGATAGTCTTAAAAGATCGTTCGCGTTGTTGTGATTCTTTTCGAAGCGATAAACTATGGTCATTCGTGATAAGTACGTGAATAGATACATAGCCCACTCATCAAGCCTTGCGAAACGTCGGCCTGTGGACTTGTTTTGTAGTGTCGCTCTCAAAGCGATGTGATTTGTGACTACGATAAAAGCTCCATCGTCGAAATATTGTGGCAGCTTAGTCAAGGCCCAAACAAGCGCGCCAGTCTCAAGCTTCGTGGCCCAATATCTTGTTTCGACGTCGGCGAGGTCCCTAGAGAGAAACAAGACAGGTCTTTTAGCCTCTTCTTTATCTAGTTGATGAATCGCGACCCCAAACCCTTTTTCCTTACTATCGTCGACGTAAAGGATGAAAGGCTTGCTAAAGTCGAGATAGGCTAGAACTGGTGCCTAACATAAGGCAGACTTGAGTGCCTCCCACGCCTGTCGACATTCCTCATCTGCGTCGAGGGTAGTATTAGTCGATTTATCATCGCGATTGTTCTCGTATTGCTGACGAAGACGTAATCGCGTTGCATGCTCGCGTCGTGAGCGTCCCTTCATCGAGCTATCGATAAAATCCTTGATTTTCAATCTCACGAGGGGTCGAGCTATAGCGGCGTAGTGATCGACAAACCAACGATAGTAGCCAAAAAACCCCAAACCCACCTCAAGATCTCTAAGATTACGTGAAAACTTCATGGCTTTGATTGCATTTATCTTCTTCTTAATGATGCTTAGACCTAGCCAAGATACATGATGACCTAGCGCCTTGATGCTAGGATAGGCGAAGTGACATTTCGATAAGGCTAAAGTAACATCGCTATTTTCTAGCAGAGTTAGGACTTGATCGAGGTGATGAACGTGTTGCTCTAAAGTTTGCGAGTAGATTATGATGTCATCGATGTAGACCAAAACGAACTGCCATAGATATGGTCCCAATAATTGCTTCATGCGATGCTAAAAGAAGGCTAGGATATTTGCGAGCCTCATCGTGAACATTGTAAGCCATTCTTGATCTCGATGAGGCGTCACTAGGGTAGTTTTTCATCAGTTACTTGATTTGGTACCTTGCTAAAAGAAGCTTTTGGTAAGATCAACGAAGCTAAAAATCATGGCTTCTCCTAGAGCGCCAAGTATGGTATCCTGACGCGATAAAGGATACGCGTCTAGGTATAGCCAAGTATTGATCTTGCGAAGATCAACCACTACTCGTGGTTTGTCGTTTTTCCAAACTACGAACGCCAATGACGCAGCTAATAAGATGGTCCCTAAAGGAACCTTCTGTAGTCGACCTTGACGCATGAGCGAGTCTAGTATGTTATCAATCGCCTTGCGATCTCGAGCAATGAGGGAGTATGGCGCCTGCTTGAGACCAGTGACGTTGTTTTCGTCCACGAATGACATTGACATCTTGACATCGTCATTAAACTTGCCTAGTTCCGCACGAAAGAGATTATGATGACGATCAATAATCGTTTGTACTCTAGCTCTGTATTCCTCTCCCCAATGATCTAATATGTTTGTCTTATTGTCCTCTTCCTCCAATGATTGCACGAGGTAAGGCATATTTGGCTTCGCATGAGTCTTGCCAATGAATACGTCTGCGAAATTCACTTCGATCACTAACGTAGGCTGCGCAATCTTGGCGAGACTGCTAATTTGACCCAGAGCCTGCCCTTTATAGATCTTTGAAGAGATAAGCCCAAAGTTGCTTACGAGAATGGCACATTAATTTGATTCAATCATCGCGCTAATCGCAATAACTAATTCTCCTGTAGCAGGATGCATGTGAGGAAAGGCTTGAAAGAGATAAGAAGCCCCGACGAGCAAAGGTTTATGACGCATGAGAACGTTCTTTCCCTTATCGAGATTTAGTATCGTGGTTTCTAAGGCATAAACAATGACATTACGTACACGAGGATGATATCGTTTAGCAAGCCTTACCACGCTTGCCTTTGCCATGAGGACTGGGGTTGAGACTGCTTCCTCAACCACCAATGGAGCAACTATAGAAGTTGCTTGTACGAGAAAACGTCGATCGCGAAAGAGTACGTAATCTTGATCTCCTTCATTCTCATCCCATTCGATCATCATTCGATTGGGTTTCAAGAGCTCTATCTTGGCGATCACATCGCATGGTAGACTAGGCACGATGTGAGCTTCTTCGATGACGATCTCCATTCGACCCTTGTCGTTCTTGAGACGCAGAGGTATTCTAGCACAAAGCGTAGATGTGACAATTTCGCCTACTCCCTTACATCTTAGTCGCTTATTCTCTGCCATGAGGTAATGTGAGATGTGAGAGTAAAATGCTTGGTATGCTCGTTCGCTAATAAGGATAGATCTAGAGTTGATGTCAAGGCATAAGGTATGTGACTTGCCAATACTAGGATAGCATGTAATAGACACATTCGAATATGCTTGAAAGGCCAAACTAGACTTCGATTCTTGTTTAATGGGTTTCGAGATCGTAAGTATTTCGATAGTGATAATAGATGTGAAGGTTTTCGCGTCTTTTACGACGATACCTAGAGGTAGCTCTTGCTTAGAGGCGCTTTCAAAAGAGCGTTGCGATAGGGCATAAGAGGATGTTGAGTAGAATTGAAGAATATCTTTTCGAGATAACAAGCGATCATAAATGCGATTAGAATAATGTTGCTTCTCGACATCGATAAAATTCTCAATAGAGCCAAGACCATCGATCAACGACTTTGGTCTTCCCCCTTCTTCGCGATATGCAAAGCGAGGAGGGTTTCCATATTCTCATCATCCAATTGTATAGTCTCGAAACGCGTATCATCCTTAGCGATCGCGTTCGCTAGCATGGTCTTTGTAACGAAGGTACATAAGTTGTCCCAATGATTGCCTTCGCAATGACGACAAGGTCGCTTCATCTCTCGAGGCACCTTATTGTTGCCCATAGGAGTGAGAACCCCCTTCTCAACTGATACGACGACTACAGCAAGGACAACTGACCTATTGATGGCTCGCTAGTAATTGTTTACTAGTCGTTCGATCCAGGCAATCGTCGATACGATCGCGATGTTGGCACGCGCACTTGGCTAATTCTAAGATTGAGTTTGGAAGCGATTTGTTAACTTCTTGTTCAAATCCCAAACCTTACGCGCTGCTTGCTCGTTGTTTCTTACGCGTCGATTAAAAGTCTCAATAGTGTCGTCGTCTTCTCTTAGCGACGTTGTCAAAGCCAGCTGTGCTTCCAAGCCATTCCAAAGATGACGAACGATGATGTCCTCATCTTGCACCTTGGCATCGTGGAGAAGGTTGATTTTTCTAGTGAGATATTGACTAAGTGTTTGTTCCTTGTCTTCGAAACGAAAAGTCATCTTTTTCGTCTTCCTCAAGGACTCAAACTTGTTTGAACAATATTCTCGAAGCAGCTCATTCTCCTAGATCGCTAGACTCTCGTTCATCTCACTACGAATCGCATAAGAAAGGTCGATGTGCCATTTCAATGCAATCCCTTTTAGGCACATAGAAAGTACTCGAAGAACTGGTCGCTCTCCTTCGAGCTCCACTATTTGAAGAAAACGACGAATAAAGAAATCGACGCTCTGTTCTTCGAGGTTTCACACCATAACATCATGTGGGCGAAGCGATCGTTCTTGGGCTGGGCGTTCATCGCGATCTCGCTCATTGTCACGCTGGCGTCCATCCTGCCAATACTCTGATTCGCGTAAAGGGCGCACCTCATCGCGATCATAGTCGCGATCGTAGTCTCGTTGGTGATTCCTATCTTGTCGATACTTCGACTCTTGATCTCCACGATCATTGAACGCTCCCCAATATTCCATCGCGCTTGCCTGTGGCCTATTGGAGATAGACTTCAACCTTCGATTGGTCCTAGATATAAAGTCAAGGCGATCATCGCGTGGGAAAGAGCGATAACCTAGAGCATCATTGGCCTGCTGGCGGGCTTGCGATGGCGATAATTCATAGTCCCCTCCGCGATAATAGTCTGCTTCAACGAGTGAATCGCGCTAAAAGTCGACGACGAATGAACCTCGATGATAATCTGCTTTAGCGAATGGATCGCGATGATAGTTAGCAACGAATGAATAATCTTCTTTATCAACGTGGTAATAATTCCCCTTGCGATGATACGATGGCCGTGAAGCCTCAACAAAGCGACGAGGACCATTCATTGTTCGAACATGCTAGGCCCCGCGTCGTATGAGGCTCATCGAGGTTAGAATACGTCGTGCTGGCGAGAGAGATGTCTAAGATCGCGACGACGAAGGCGAAGAGCGCTAATTAAAACGATCATAGTTATACCCCTTTGCTGGGGCTGTAGCGTAGGCGAAGAGACGATTGAAATCGTGATTCGCGACCTAAGAGGCGTATCTACTCTTCTAATATCGTTCTTGATGTCTCTCCCTCGTTGGGGAAGAGTTCAAGTGGACTTCTCAAAATCTATCGTTGTCGACGAGTTGATTGCGATCTTGATCGTCGCGACCACGTAGTTCTCCATCGCGATTAGATTTAGCGACTAACTAGTAAAAAAGTGAGCGAAACTAATTCTAGATAGGAGACTCGATTTCTTCGAGATGTGTCCTTAGTCGACCTAGGTCCCTGTTGAAGCTACGAAAGGGTCGAGGACGAAACTGAGATGCTTCTTCACGATATTACGATGCTTGAGGAATGTTATGCATTGTTTGATATGATTGCAAAGATTAACTTGATCGTTCTCGCTCTTCGATACGATCGCGTTGAGTCATGGTCTTAACCAACTCATCTCGAGTATCCTTGGGACCACTATGGACACGTTTGATGAAATCTCGAAATCTCGCCTTATCAAGGAAGGAATCGAGGGCATTTCTCGCCTCTTCTTTAAATTGACTCTTCTTAGCAGCGAAGAGCATCTTATAGACCTCGATCGCAATGTCGATGTCCTGTTTCGTAATAACTTGTCAAAAGTTCGACGTTTCAAGTTCTCGCTCTCGAGCTTGCACCATATAGAGTAAGACAACGCAATCTTTGGTGTATTGCGTCTTGTTGTAGTTTGGAGGAGAATCACCCAAGAAAAAGAATTCAATCATGGCATCGATTTCTTCGTCTTGACGAGCCTTCTTAGTAGAAGACGTTTCGATAGCGAGATCTCTCTTAGGACGTTTGTCGACGACCTTACTCGAAGAACTACCAGTAGTAATTGTTGGTCCATGGTGTCGAGAGCCACTCGTTATAGTCTCAATCGATTTGATAGGTTGTGCAAGAGTCGCGATGCGACTTCCTATTTCGAAACCTTTTGAGTGGGCGCTCTTTCCTAACTTTGTCATGACTTGCTTCGCTGGAGGTTTCGAGGGAGTGGCCTCAATAGAGTATGTAGAGGAGTTGGAAGAAACTGTAGGCTTCCACGATAGATAGCTTTGATACTAAACATCAAAGCGATACTCAATCGTTGATTTGAGAAATTGTTGAATAGTCGCTTTGAAGTCATCGAGGTCGATTGCCCAATCGTCTGGGAAGAATGAAGGCTTCGCGAACGAGTTTCTCGTTCTTCTTCCCAATAAACGACTATGGGAGGATCTTGGTTGGGGACGAGAGGTAGTAATGGCCTAAATCGTGAAGAAGAGCTCGTCAGTATCTTCTCTAGCGAACGAATGATCGAAGTGGAGAAAAGCTAAGAGAGCGAAGGCGATATTAATGATCTTCTGGTCAAGTTCCGAGGATGGTGGTGGTGAGCTTGTTGAAGCCAGCTTGACGTCTCGAAAGAGTCCAAATAGATCGTTCTCAACTAAAGCGAGATCGTGATGAACTATCTATGGCAGCCATCGCGATAACTCCTATTGTTCTCATCTTCGAGAACAATAGGAGGACGATACAAGTTACCTACAACTTGTGCGAATCGTTGTTTGAAGCTACCAAATTGTTATGGACGAAGCACTATGATGCGAAAAATGAATTGTAGGAAGCATGCATTTCTTCTATGGAAGATGCTAGGCTAAATACAGGTACGATTGCCGTGCGACCGTAGTCGCCATTGCCTCCTCCATCGCGATCCATCGCGATGGCAACGCTCTTGGCAGCTATCGTAACAGTAATTACTTAAATTGCAATAAAAAAACGCCTTTGTAATGAAAGAGCAATGGCGTCATAGATTCGCAAACAAACAAAATAAGCTTTCAAAATAAAATGTCGAAAAGAATAAACTATTTCGTCGCGATTTAGTAATCTATGTCTTGAAAAACGCAATTACAAGAAATAAAATTCTTCGCACGCATTACGATGATTTTATGTCAAGACATTTTGTACGCAAACGAATCAAGAATGCGATACAACAAAAGTATTATTGATCAAGTATAATTAAGAAAATTGACACGTACGTACAAATCTATTTCGATTGTTAGCGCATGCGTATTTATTATCACAAATCGTACAAAGAACTTAGCTTAATATCTTTTAAAAATTCGCAATTTTTCGAAACTATAACGTTGAATTTCATTACGAACATGTCGTTTGCGAGAGACTTATACATTGATAAAATTAATAATTTTATTTTGATGTTAATTGATAAATTGATTAAACACGCGATCTATGTCGTAATTACGAAGAATCTTGATGTCAAAAACTTCGCAAATCTTATGTGAAAAAAGTTTGTATATTATTATAAAATAATGCGAAACATAATTTCGAATAAAGATTCGCTTTTTACGAGTCATTTTTAATCGACGTTATGTTAGCACTTAGATGCGAGACGTTAGCTAAGCATTGCGTTTTATTCGCAAATTAATGAACAAATCGAACGTTAAAATTAAATTTTGAAACATTATTTGCGTATTTATTGTAATTACTAGCAAAACAATTGATCAAAATTGTTATCTATAACGATTTTTGTCTATAATAATAATATTTACGCAAGTACGAACAAAGTCTTTTACGAATTATTAATAGATTATGTAGCAAACTTCGCAAATGCGTTTGTGAGCAAACTTTTAATGAAAAAGACACTTTTAGCTACAAATCAAACAAAGTGATTGCGAAATACTAGAAAGCATTTAAAAAAACTATGAGTAATTGTTTCGAAGCAACAAGCTTAAAGCTACAACAAAAATCACAAATCAATAGATTTTTAAATAGATAATAAAGTGCTATTGAAAAGCGTAAATATACGCACTCTACGTCTTAAGAAAAAGATCGATCATTAACAACTAAAATTCTTTACTATTTTGATCAAGAAAGACAAGCAAACGTACAAATTAAATTTACTTGCGAAGTACAAAGCGATTTATGTTATTTTTCATGTTTCGTTACTAGAATCTTGATATTCGCGAGACGAAGATCTAGCATCAAAACTCATTTTTATCAAGAATAAAGAAAAATAAGACGTGAAAAAAATGCTTGATAAACGAAGCAAAAAGAACACGCTTAAGTACTTGATTAGATAACTAGATTTAATCTCGTGAAAAGACACGTAAAAGTCTTTGAAGCATCTCGAGAACGCACTAGACAAAGTTCAAGATTTCGAGAGAAATCAAAAGAAGCATTATACGATTGCGAGAGTGTCAAAGAAAAAGAGTTACAAAAGCAAGATAGTCGACGAAGCAAGAAAGCGAGATTGATTACGCAAAGATAAGTGAAAGCGAAGATCGCAATCAATTGAAAACTACTTAGAACGCAAGACTCAAAAAACATTCAAAAAAGACTTACACATTTACGCACACACAATTTCTATCATTTTAATGAGTGCGAGTCAAAAAGATCGCGACATTAACATTCACAAGCAACACAACTACGCCAATCACTCAAATTATCATAAATTAGCATTATTCGCTATACGCGTCGCAATGCGACGTATTATAACAAGCATATTATTTACGTTCACGACGCGTCAACGCAAACGACACAAGACTTACGATCATCGTTTGATGGCGAGGCATAACGAGAGTGCGAGAGAAATCGCTAGCGATGATCACGACATCTACGCGAGTTAGCGTAACATTCCCAAGTCTATATGTGATGCTTACTTCGTCACTACGCCCAAATAGCGACGAGAGTCGCAATATTGACGACGAAGAGAGCGATCAACTAGAAGACGACGACGAAACGAACGAAAAGAGCGAAGAGCTAGAAAATCGAATTCGTCGCGCATTCGTACTTCTCAAGGAAGCATCGATTGCACTTGCGAGCTCGTCCAAAGAGAGTACGACAAACGACATTGAGGTCATCCCCCAATGCGTAGACGCATCGATGACATCACACGACGTCTATTGTACGTTGTTAGTCCCTTCTCTCGCGTTCGAATTCGCATGTGCTTCGCCTATTAAGAGAAACGAAAGCGACGACGAAAGCAAAAGCGAGAGAAGCGAGAATCACTAGAGCGAATACGATGAGCGCGATAGACGAGAGCGCAATCGAAGACGAAGCGACGACGACGACGACGACGACGACGAAGACGAAGCGATCTCTCAAGTCACGTGCACGTTGTGCAAACTATACGTAGACTAATCGCGCGAAACCGAATATATCACGTGACTTTGCCAAGATTCGATTTCTTGGCAAAAAGTTGGAATCGAATTGCGCAATTTGTACTTTATATAGTATACTTATATACTATATATAGTAATTCGATTCCTTGGCGATTCGGTTCGGTTCCGAAAGTTAGAACCGAAAACTAAATCGACAATTAATTTAACTATACGCATGTTAGCTTTTGAGCATCACGCAACGCTCTAGCTACTTATTATCGTACGTTCAATAAATTTGAAATCTAGAATTATTAAAAGTTAATCTACGTTTCGATGCTCGCGATCATATCTATTGCGTTCAAGAGAAAAATCAAGCTATCGTCTACAAGGCACGCGAATAGACTTGATGCTCGCATGCACAAGCATGACAAAATGTCAAAAGATATGCGCATGCAATTGTGTTTGCGAAGTCGCGAAAAACGATCTACTTTAAGAAGTGAAGATCATCATCATTGCGAAACAATTGCAAATGGGCAATACTAATTTAAATCAAGCATCGCGATAATCAAGTACTATGACAAACTAAAATTAGACGCAAGAAAGAAAGCAATTGCACTTACTATAACTAATGCAAAAAGAAATTATATAGAAGCGAGAGACATCCTCGCACTTGCGTTTCTTAGCAATTAGTTCTACTATGAATGCTACCATAAGTTATATATCTAATATCTCGCACTACCTCGCTTGACTACGTAGCCTCACCCAAAGAGGTAGTTGCTACTTCACAGTATGATCTTACCCTAGAATGATTGACGACGTTGTTTTGTTTAATCGTCCAAGGAGATTTTGAATCGCGTAAAATTCTAGAGGAAAGCAAGATAACAAATCCAAAAAAACGTGCTATACATGTGACAAATTGAATCACTTCGCAAGAGATTGTCGATCGCGAAATTTGATAAATCGTCAACAAATCAATGCTATGTTAAGAGAGATACTTGATAGTCAAGACGACATTAGAAAGCAAGTCGACAAAAAAGCGAATATTCTCAAGACTAGATCGAACGACGACTATTATTTGATAGAAAATCTAAATTAATTATAGAAAGTTCTAGATAAAATATCATTAGACAAGGCATTGGCATCTACGCAAAAGATTAATCAAGCACTCAAGAAGACTATTAAATCTTATAGCTCAATTATCAACTTGAACGAAGAGTATAACTAGAAGAACTTTCACGATTGCATAGAAGATATTACGAATCATCTTAAGACTTTAGTTAGTTTATCGAAAATTATAAATGAATGCGAGAAGAAACTAGAAAGCAATGTCACTACAAAAAAGAACATACTTGACATTATTATGAAACAATTGAATCTTATCACGATATACATTGTACAACTTGTCACGAACGAGAAATCTAGAATGCTAGCACTTAGGCGTAAAGATGCTACTATCGAAGAAATATACGATTTATACGCAAAACTTAGTTGAACAACTTGTTATGACAATTTATGCTAGACTCATCTAGAAGAAAAGAACGAAGTTAATTGATTTTCTAGAAAGTCAAAGTCAATAAATTAATAGCAAAAAGAAGCTTAGCGCAAACAAGCGTTTAAAGCAGAAGTCATAGCACAAAAGCAAAGAAAAGTCCAAATTTCTTGATAAAGAATATATCAAAGAAATGCAATATGTTAGCTCAACAACAACAACTAAACTTAACAACACACGCACAATGTTTTATCACATTAGTTAAGGTCAATGATCGTTAACTCATCGCAATGATCGATTTTAATGCGATAAATTATTTTATGATCAAAGCTCTTATAAAGAGAAAAGAATATTTTACTCGAAAAAAGTTTAACGCTTACAATCTAATAATTGTAAATGAAAATTCATTACTCGCAAAAAATGAAAAAGTGAACAAAAAAACGAAATTATTATCAATAGCTATTTAGCAACATTACGAGGAACTAATCTTTAATATAGTGAAAATAATTACTTACGATATTTTACTAGAAATGCCTTGATTGAAGCAACACAATTTAGAAGTTAACTAAAATACACGAATACTTAGATTTGCGCAATGTGATCACGCAATTCACATTTAATCTACGCATTGACAACGTTCGATAATAAATAAAAGATTAAGTCGAAACTTGATCGCAAGTAGCGAGCTTGCATTTTCGCAAAAAAACGATTTAATTAAGTTCAATTCGATAAACATTGACAAAGATTAGCTAGATTACGAAGTTAAAGTAAGTGAAAAAAATTGCGAATTTTCTAAGAGCCTTGAACTATCTAGTACAACGAGAGAATCGCTAAAACACGTATCACGAATATATAATAGTTAAGAGCATCTATTTCAAAAAAAAAAAACGACAAAGACTTTATCTAAGCATTAATCGTAAAATTACGAAATCAAACTTGAACTAGACAAGCAATTCACGTTTAAATCTATATATGCTCTATTTAAGAAAAAGTTAGAAACACTTCGCGAATACCTAGCAAAAAACGAGAAAAAAGAATTTATTAGAAAATTCTAATCATAGATAGAATACTTAATTCTCTTTGTACTCAAGAAGAACGAAATTCTTCGTCTATGTGTTAATTATCAAAAGCTAAACAATATTAGCTTTCAAAAAATCGATACTTACTATCTAATATTAGCGAACTTCAAAATCGACTATTTGAAGCAAAGTACTTCATTAAATTGAACTTGCGAGAAGCGTATAACTAGATTCGAATAAAGATAGAAAGAGAGTAAAAGATAGCTTTTCGCACACGATATAAATTATACAAATACACAATAATGTCATTCGAACTCACGAACGTCTCGACAACGTATTAGAAAATAATCAATGATACACTACGACAATATTTAGATCGATTTGTCATAGCATACTTGAACGATATCATGATTTACTCAAATATTTTGAAAAAACATATTAGTTATATTTTCAAAGTATTGAAATGTTTAAACAAGAGAAACTTACATCTTAAATCAAAAAAAATGCGAATTTCATTAAGAGAAAGTTAACTTCCTTAAATTTGTCGTAAAACAACATGGAGTACGCATGAATTTCAAAAAACTACAAGCAATTAAAGAATGAAAATCGTCAATTAACGTTAAAAAAGTTTAATTCTTTCTAGATTTCATAAACTACAACAAAAAATTTATCAAAGACTACTTTGTTAATGCAATATTATTGACGAACTTTACGAAAAAGAATACGTCATAAATATAAGAACTAGCAAAAGAGAAATTATTTTAAAATCTTAAGTTAAAATGCTTGAAGAAACTAGTACTAAAGATATACGATTTACGATTGTTAAACAAAATTGAAATTGACGCATCAAATCTAGCTATAGATGCATGCTTCAATCAAGAACATGAAAACATGTGACACTTAATAACATATCTCTCGAGAAAACTTTTGTCAATCGAACAAAACTACGACATTCACGACAAAGAACTATTCGCTATTGTAACTTCTCTAAAGTTATAAAGAGTATACATTAAAGAATTATTAAAACTTACGATTTTTATGAATTATAAGAATCTTGTACACTTTATCACTATTAAATAGCTTAACAAAAGACAAATACAATGATTAAAACGACTTAAACAATACAAGTTCAAAATACAATATACTTTAGATAAAGATAACGACAAAGTCGACGCACTTAGTAGACGAAATAATTATATAAAAACGAAGAAATCGTTTAATTACAACATACTTAAGATCAATAAAGACGAATCACTATTAGCAAATAAATATGAGCTAAATGCTATCTTACGAATACTTAGAAACGATATCGAGAAATTTCCAATAAAGAAAGAAAAACTTCAAATATCTATCGACAAAATCGACGAATATATAAAGAAACATTATAATAAATCACTACAAAAGCACTTGAGAGTAATCAAAACTCTTTAGCTTTTACGTTAACATTGTTAGTTTTTTCAAATGAAACAAGCTATCGAAATATACATTAAACGATATCTTAGCTATTAACAAAACAAACATAATACACATGCGAGCTATGACGAAATTCAATATTAGAAATTATCTAAATCGTCATAGAATGAAATCACGATAAACTTTATTATTAAGTTGTCTAAGTCAACAAATCTAGCAATTAAAGATCGATATAATTCGATACTAGTAATGATTGACAAATTTATCAAGTACTTACATATCATCGCATGCAAAGAGAAGTTCACAATAGAACAATTAAGATACATTGTATTGAATCAACTTATACGATATCACGATATACTCAAAGAATTAACTAGTGACAAAGACAAGCTTTTCACGTCTAACTATTGAAAGACGCTTCTTTCAATGTTAAATACAAGACTTCGAATGTCCATTGCCTATTACTTAATCATAGATAATTAAATAGAACGAACAAATTAGAGTCTAGAGCAATATTTGAGACACTACGTCAACAATACTTATAGCAATTGAATATCACTTTTATCTATGACACAACTAGCACTAAATGCAAAGATTTCGAATACCACTAAGATCACTTCATTCTTCGTCAACTATAACAAGAAACTCAATCTCTTTAAGAAAGAGCGCACACATTTGTTAGCACAATTAGTCATCGAAAGAATAGAAATTTTAAAAAAGATACACGACAACATCTCTAAGATGCAAGAAAGATTAACAAGATATTAAAACAAAAAACGAAAAACGACATTTCAACTAAAAGAGAGAAATAAAATATATCTTCTTACAAAAAATCTTAAGACAAGAAAATTAAGCAAGAAATTAAATCATGTCAAAGTTAAATCATTTCTTGTTAAGAAGACTAAGAAATCAATCAATTACGAACTCGACTTACT
>JAABUQ010002518.1_pt1 | contig 35998 bp, 38 predicted proteins | sample 5560001 | NCBI WGS metagenome assembly JAABUQ01 (sample SAMN10711888, study PRJNA513371) | rock metagenome | isolation source: Antarctica rocks | place: Antarctica: Victoria Land, Finger Mt nord | collected 2015-12-18
CAATGATCCGGGAGTCGCTGCGAACGACCTTGACCTGGGCGATCGAGCAAGTCACCGAGAAGAACCACCCCGTCGGTCATATCGTGGCCCAATTGGGGCTCACCTGACGGTTTGCAAAACTCCAGGTTGATGTTCCGCAGCTCGACCGACGGCAACGCCTCGTTCGTCGACCTGGTCTACACCAACAATCGCGGGGTGCAGCTGCTCTATCGCGACGGCACCGGGGCCTCCGCCAACCAGGCCGGGGGCAACGTCTCGGTGCCCGCCGGCCCGGTCTACCTCAAGCTCGTCCGCTCGGGCTCGATCTACACAGGTCTCTACTCGACCAACGGGATCAACTGGACCACCGTCGCCAGCGATACCAACAACTCGGTCGGGACCTCCGCGCTGTGCGGCCTGGTCGCCTGCTCGGCCGACAACGGCAGGCTGGTGCAGGTCACCTACAGCAACGTGGCGATCAGCCAGACGACGGTGGTCGCCCTCGCCTCGGCCCGCCCCACCTCGGTCAACGGCACCTCGACGAACCCGTCGGTCCCGGGGGCCAACCTGCCCGGTGCCGGGGGCCAGAGGATCGTCACCTCCGGGCGGGACCCCTCGGCCGTCCCGGGCGGCCCGGCGGCCCCTTCGCCATCGACGGGCGGGATCAACCCGACCAGGGGGACCGCCGTCGCGACCGCGTGGAGGGGCAACCTCAGGGTCGCCTCTTCGCTCCGGGGCCTCGCCCCGTGGGGTGATCCGACGTCGGGGCCGGGGTCCGACTGACGGAGCAAGCCCCCCGACGCGCCGCCCTGGGGCCGCGCGATCGCCGATCGGCATCCCGAGAGGGGCCGGGCCGCCCCCGATTGGCGGAGCCGGCCCCGGGGCGTTATGCTGGGCCTTCGCGGATCGGAGGAGGGCGGAGCGGTCCCGGGGGCATTCATGGCGTTGGTGAGCATGCGGGGAGTGAGCCTGGCCTTCGGCGGGCCGAAGGTCCTCGACGGGGTCGACTGGCAGGTCGAGCGGGGCGAGCGGGTCGGCCTGGTCGGTCGCAACGGCGCGGGCAAGTCGACCCTGATGCGGCTCCTGCACGGCGACCTCAAGGCCGACGAGGGGGAGGTCCTCCGCCCCGGCGGGGTCCGCGTCGCCCGGCTCCCGCAGGAGGTCCCCGAGGGGCGCGGGGGGACCGTCTTCGACGAGGTCGCCTCGGCCGAGGTCCCGGCGCACCTGGTCGAGAAGACCCTCTCGCGGATGGGCCTGGACCCCGACGCCACCTTTGCCTCGCTCTCCTCGGGCATGAAGCGCCGGGTCCTCCTGGCCCGCTCGCTGTCGGCAGAGCCCGACGTCCTGCTCCTGGACGAGCCGACGAACCACCTGGACATCGAGTCGATCCGCTGGCTCGAAGACTACCTGCTCCGGTTCGGCGGGACGCTCGTCTTCGTCACCCACGACCGGACGTTCCTCTCGCGCCTGGCCACCCGGATCGTCGAGGTCGACCGCGGCCGGCTCTTCGACTGGTCGTGCGACTACCCGACCTTCCTCGAGCGCAAGGAGGCCGCCCTCGCCGCCGAGGAGCGCCAGGACGCCCTCTTCGACAAGCGGCTGGCCCAGGAAGAGGTCTGGATTCGGAAAGGAATCCAGGCCCGCCGGACCCGCAACGAGGGGCGAGTCCGGGCCCTCAAGGCGATGCGCGAGGAGCGCCGCGAGCGCCGCGAGCGGACCGGCAGCGCCCGGATGCTGGCCCAGGAGGCCGAGCGCTCCGGCGCGCTCGTGATCGAGGCCAAGGGGGCCGGCTTCTCTTACGGCGACCGCACGATCATCGACGACGCCTCGCTCGCGGTCATGCGGGGGGACAAGATCGGCCTGATCGGCCCCAACGGCTCGGGCAAGACCACCCTGCTCCGCCTCCTGCTGGGCGAGGTCGAGCCAACCCAGGGGTCGGTCCGCCGCGGGACGAACCTGGAGATCTCCTATTTCGACCAGCTCCGCGCCACCCTCGACGAGGAGCGGACCGTGCTGGAGAACGTCTCCGACGGCTACGACCACATCCAGATCAACGGCCAGCCCCGGCACGTCATCGGCTACTTGCAGGACTTCCTCTTCGCCCCCGACCGGTCGAGGACGCCGGTCAAGCTCCTCTCCGGCGGCGAGCGGAACCGGCTCCTCCTGGCCCGCTTGTTCACCAGGCCGTCGAACCTGCTCGTGCTCGACGAGCCGACCAACGACCTCGACGTCGAGACCCTGGAGCTGCTCGAAAGCCTGCTGATCGACTACCAGGGGACCGTCCTCCTCGTCAGCCACGACCGGACGTTCCTCAACAACGTCGCCACCAGCGTCCTCTCGGTCGAGCCCGAAGGCCGGGTCCGCGAGTCCTCCGGCGGCTACGACGACTGGCTCCGCCGGTCCGAGGCCGAGGCCGCCACCGCCGCCCGTTCGGCGTCATCCCCGGCCTCGAAGGCGACCGAAGCCGCCCCCGACAGGTCCAGGAAGCTCGGCTACAAGGAGAAGCGGGAACTCGAAGAGCTGCCCAAGCGGATCGAGGTCCTGGAGCTGGAGCAGGCCGCGATCCACGACCGGATGGGCGACCCCGGCTTCTACCAGCTCGAATGGGCCGAGCAGTCCAAGGCCACCGCCCGGCTCAAGCAGGTCGAGGCCGACCTCGCCTCCGCCTTCGCCCGCTGGGAGGAGCTGGAAGGCCTGGGCGGTTGAACGGGTCGGCCCCGCCCGTATCATAGGTCCGGCGGGGTCGATCCCTCGGGGACGAATTCATCCAATCTCCAGGACCCTCGATGTCCAGTCCTGTCATTGACGAAAACCTTTGGTTCCTGCACCGAGGCTGTGTCGGTCGGCACTTTCTTCTCGGGAACCCGCACACCTTTCCGGGCCGCATGATGGGCTGGTGTCTCCACAAGGACCGGTCCTTCTTCTTCTCGAAAAGCGAAGTCGAATCATCTTCGCCCGAGGCGGCTGCATGGATCGAAGGCTTCCTGGCCGGCAACGAGCCGAGGCCTCCGCGAGATCCTGAAGGCGATCTGGACTTCAAGAGCGAAGAGTACGCGTCGTGGAGAAATCAAACCTCGGCGTTCCGACTCTCCGGCGCTTGGCCCAACAGTGAAGAGCGATGAAGACGCTTGCTCGCTTGAACCGGCTCCCGGGCGAGGCGAGGTGAGGTCGAGCAACCGATTCCAAAGGGGGTCGCGCACGTGGCGGGCAAGTACTACAACGTCGCCAAGGTCGGGGAGATCCCCGAGGGCGAGGGGCGACCGTTCGAGATCGACGGCCAGTTCGTCGCGGTCATGCTCGAAGGCGGCGTCTACTACGCGATCGAGGATTCGTGCCCGCACCAGGGGGCCCCGCTCTGGGACGGCCTGGTCGAGAAGAAGTCGGTGATGTGCACCTGGCACGGCTGGCGGTTCAGCCTCGAAGACGGCAAGCACCTCGACGGCTCCTCGTGCAAGATCGCAACCTACCCCGTCCGGGTCGAAGGGGACGACGTCCAGGTGTTCATCTGACCGATCCGTCCCCCACAGAGAAGGGTCCAACCGCCATGCGAGCCGCCTACATCGAGCAGACCGGCCCCGCCGAATCCATCCAGGTCGGCGAGATCCCCACGCCCGAGCCCGGGGCCGGGCAGGTCCTGGTCCGGGTCAAGGTGGCGGCGTTCAACCCGATCGACCTCTACCTCCGGTCGGGCATGGTGGCGATGATCCAGTCGTTCCCCTACGTCGTCGGGACCGACCTGGCCGGGACGGTCGAGGCGATCGGCCCGGGCGTGACCCGGCACAAGGTGGGCGATCGGGTCTGGGGGTCGAACCAGGGGCTGGTCGGCCGCCAGGGGTCCGCGGCCGAGTTCGCCGCGATCGACGAGGACTGGCTCTACCCGACCCCCGCCAACCAGCCCGACGCCGAGGCCGCCGGCCAGGCCCTGGTGGGCATCACCGCGCACCTCGGCCTGATCGCCAAGGCCGGGCTCAAGGCGGGCGAGACCGTCTACGTCCCCGGCGGGACCGGCGGGACAGGCTCGATGGTCGTCCAGATGGCCAAGGCCGTCGGGGCCAGGGTCGCCACATCCTCCGGCACCCCCGAGCGGATGGAGCAGGCCAAGGGCCTTGGCGCCGACCTTGCCCTGAACTACAAGACCGACGACATCCCCGCCAGGCTCCGCGAGTTCGCCCCCGACGGCCTCGACGTCTGGTACGAGAACCAGCGCGAGCCGAACTTCGAGGTCGCCATCCCCCTGCTCAAGAAGGGGGGGCGGATGGTCGTGATCGCCGGCCGGGCGGCCAAGCCGAGTTTCCCCGTCGGGCCGTTCTACACCCGCGATTGCACGGTCTACGGCTTCGCCATGTTCAACGCCTCGCCGGCCGAGCAGCTCCGATCGGCCGAGGACATCAACCGCTGGGTCGCCGCCGGCCAGCTCCGGACCATCATCGGCCGCTCCTTCCCCCTGGGAGAAACCGCGGAGGCCCAGAAGTTCCTCGAAGAGAACACCACCGGGGCCGCCGGGACCCTGACCGGCAAGGTGATCGTCGAGGTCGCCTGACGCCCGATCGATCACAACGCCAGGATCGCCCGGGCGAGCGAGCCGAGGTCGTCCGCCGCGACCGTCGGCTCGACCTCCGGCCCCGGCTTCGAGGCGACGACCCGATCGAGCGAGGCCAGATAGGCGGAGTCCTCGGCGTCCGTCGGGTCCCACCCCTTCGCCGCCCGCCGGGGCCACCGGACCCACGCCGTCGCCATCCCGAGCGACCGGGCCGGCTCGATGTCATTATCCGGCCGATCCCCCACCATCAACGCCGAAGCCGGTGCAACCCCGGCCCGGTCCAGGGCCAGGCGGAACAGCCGGGGGTCCGGCTTGTAGCTCCCCTCCTCCTCGCTCAAGGCCACGACCTCGAATCGTCCGAGCCAGCCGAGCCGGTCCAGCCAGGCCCGGCACTCCGCGCCTTGATTGGCGACCAGGCCAAGCCGGAACCTCCCGCCCAACGCATCCAGGAACGCCTTCGCTCCGATGATCGGAGGGCTCAGCCGACCATAATCGGCCCGGACCGCGCGCTCGGCCTCGTCCCAGGCCGCCGCCACCCCGCGCTCGTCCAGGTAGCGGGACACCACCTCGAACAGGGGCCACCTCGACCCGCCCAGCGCCGCCGCCTCCCGCTCCGCCAGGATCTGCCCGAAGGACAGGTCGGGCCCGACCCGGCGGACCGCCTCGACGTGAATCCGGAAGACCCGGCAAGTCAGCGGATCTTCGTCGAGGAGGACGTTGCCGACGTCGAGGAACGCCCACTCGATCACGCTCCGGCCCGCTTTCTGACAAGTTGACTGTTCGAACTGGCACCGCAAAGCGATTCTATCCAGGGCCCGACCCATTTCGAGGGACGGGACCGTCGCGTAAGTTTGGGTCGAACGGATGGTGCTTATCCTGGGCAAATCTCGGTGTTGGGCCTCGTTTCGCTCGACCCACCCTACTTCCTTTGCCCAGATAACCAATGGGTTCGTTTGGCAATAATCGCTTCACCGGGCGCAATCATGGACCTACTGACGACTTACGGTGGTTCGATGATGGAAGAGTTCCTCCCGCGGGGGTGGGACCTCGGCAAGATCGACGCCTGCTGCTCGCACGCTCCCGGGGCGATCGAGGATCGCCAGGGGTGGTGGCATCCCGACTTCCGACCGGTGGCCTGCCGGTCGGTCGAGGACTTCGACGTGATGCTCGGGCATGAGATCGCGCTGACGATCCGCAGGGCTCGGGACGAGGGGCGGGACCTGGCCTTGATCCTGCCGGTCGGGCCGATGGGGATGTATCGCTGGGCGGTCTACTTCCTCAAGGAGTGGGGGGTGGGCTGCGGGCACGTCCACGGCTTCAACATGGACGAGTGGAGCGACCGGGAGGGGAACACGCTTCCACCGGACGACCCGGGGTCGTTCCGGTCCGCGATGGAGGCGGCGTTTTACGGGCCGCTGGGCTCGGCGGGCGTCGAGCCGTCTCGGCGGTGGTTCGCCACGCCCGATCGTTTGCCGGAGTATGCCGGGCGGATCGCCGAATTGAAGCGGTCCGGGGCGGAGCTGGTGGCGATCTTCGGGATCGGCCGGGTCTGCCACATCGCGTTCTGGGAGCCGCACTTCGCGGCCGAGTTCGCCTCGGTCGAGGCTTGGAAAGCGGCGACGCATCGCCTGGGGGCCCGCTTGCACCCGTTGACGATCGAGCAGAACGCCCTGACCAGCTTCAAGAGCCGGACGACGCGGGTTCCGGCGTTCGCCAACACGATCGGGCCGGGGTTGTTCCTCCAGGCGGACCGGATCATCGGCGGGGCCGACGGGATCTTCGGCCGAGGGATGCAGTGGCAGGGGGCAAGCCTCTGGATGACCTTGCGGTACGGGCCCGACCCCTGGGTCCCGTCGTCGTTCATGCCCACCCTGCCCGGCCGCCTGTTCTACCTGAAAGAGCTGGCCGGGCCGCTCGAACCGGAGATGAATTGAGCGGCCCCCCGTCCGCCCTCGGCGGGGCCGGGGGCGGGCGAGGGGCCGGGGGATCATCGGCCACGCGGTCGGGTCCGCTCAGGAGCCCTGGGCCTTCTTGCGGGCCTCGGCCTCCTGCATCGCCTTCTGCTGCTCGCGCCTCTTCGCCCGGCGCTCCTCGCGCTGGCGGTCGAAGGTGGCCTTGAGGTCGTCGACCTCGCCGGCCCTGGTCAGGTCCTGGCCCTTCTTGACCAGCGAGATGAAGCCGATGCACATCTCGTCGGTGGTCCCCTCGCCCCACTTGACCTCGACCGGGTGGTCGCGGCGGGGGTTCCTGGGGTTCGACGACGAGTTGTCGAAGTGGGCGAGGACGTTGAGCTTGGACCCCTTGGGCAGGTCGAGCGACTCGCGGAACCAGTAGAAGTTCTGCCAGTTGAAGTCCCAGGCGCTGATCTTGATCAGGTCCTGCTTGCGGCCGTCGGGGAAGGTGACGGTCATCAGCATGTCCTTGCCCAGCAGGTGCATGTGCGGCAGGACCGAGAGCGCGGTGACGTCGACGGGCACCTCCCACTCGGCCTTGACCTCGACGTTGGACTCGCCGGGCGGCAGGACGAGGCCGGGGTTGGCGGCGAGGTTCCAGTGGATCGTCTGCTTGATCGGCTTGCGGGCGAAGTACAGGCCGATCCGCGAGCGGTCGGTCTCGGGCTTGCCGCTGGGGTGGTAGTGGACCTGCATGATCACGTCGGAGCCCTTGGGCAGGCTCCGGCCGATCCCTTCGGGCAGGAACGCCGGCTCCATGCCGGGCGCCCAGCCGCCGAGGTCGCCGTGGATCTGCTTGAGGCCGGAGTCGCCGAAGCACATGTAGCCGGCGCCGGGTTCCGCCTCGTCCTTCTTCCGCCCCTCGCCGCTGACGTCGACGTAGCCGATGATGTGGTGGACGACCTTGCGGTTGCCCGGCCGGTACTCGACGCCGGCGACGTACATGTCCTTGGGCAGGTTGACGGGGATCACGAAGCAGCGGTAGATGTCCTCGCCCGAGGGGGGGATGACGAAATCCTCGGGGGCCTCGAGGACGAGGTCGGGCTCGCCCAGGGCCCAATCGGTGCTGAAGGTCGGCGGGGTCGGCACCTCGGCCAGGTTGCCCGAGGGGGCGCCGGCCTCGGCCCAGGCAGCCAGGGTGGCGATCTCGTCGACGGTCAGGGCCTTGGAGTGGCTGAAGGGGAGCCCGACGCCGGGGTCGGCCTTCCACGGCGGCATCCGATGCTCGGAGGTTTCTTCGGCGATCTGGCCGGCGCGCTTGCGGGCCTGCTCGTAGGTGGCCAGCTCGAACGGGCCGACCTGCCCGGCGCGGTGGCACTCCATGCAGTTGTTCTGGATGATCGGGGCGACCTGGCGGGCGTAGGTCGGGCCCGCCTCGGCCTTGGTCCGGGTCGGGACCGGGCAGCCGACGGCGTCGACCCGGGCGACCGCGATGTCGCGGCCGGTCATGACGGCCTCGACGGCCTCGCGAAGCTCGGCGGTCCTGGGCTGGGCGTTCCGCTTGCCCCGGGCGGCGTACTGGTCGTCGATCCGGCCCTGGTAGCGGACCCGGCCGTCGGCGTCGAGGACGACCACCTCGGGCGTGACCCGGATGCCCATCCGGCGGGCGATCGAGCCGTCGCCGTCGATGGCGACCGGGAACTTGAGGTTGAACTCGCGGGCGTGCTTGGCGACGTCGGCCCGCGGGAGGTCGGCATCGACGCAGACGCCGACGATCTGGAATGCCGGCGAGGGGTGCGACTCGCGGAGCGCCGCGAGGGTCGGGCTGTAGGCGTTGGAGATCGGACACTCGCTCGAGTAGAAGACCAGGGCGGTCGCGCCCCCTCGGTCCGGCACGAGCGGCACCAGCCGCCCCTCGATCGAGCGGACCTCGCGGACAGCCGAGCTGGCCGGGGCATCCGCCCGGGAGCCGGTCGTGAGGCACAGGATCGCCAGCGAGGCCAGTCCCAGGACGACGGGCCCGGGCGGGGCGAGGCGTGTGCGGGAGGTTTGACGCATGGAGAAGGGTCCTCTGGGGAAATGGGGCGGGGCGGCCGGTCTTCGCGCCTTCGCAAGGGCCCGGGCGGGGGGGTGCGGGCGAGATCGCCGCCTCCGCGGGGCGACCCCGAACCACTCCAATTATACCGAGCATTCCCCAATCGAAGAGGGGGATTTCTGGCCGAAGCGCCAATGCCGATCGCCCGGGGCCGCCAGAGGGAGGGCGGGTCCGGGCGGATTGTGATCCGGAGAGGGGAGTGGGCGGGTCGCGGTCTAGAAGTAGAGCTGGAAGCGGAAGAGGAAGAGGTCGCTGGTCTTCTGCTGCGCGGTGCCGTTGTACTGCACCGGGTTGCCGAAGACGGCGTGCTCCCAGTCGAACATCAGCTTGACATACTGGTTGACGTACCAGTTGAAACCGAGGTCGGTCGTGTAGAGGTTGCTGGTCCACAGGTTGCCATCGGCCAGGCCCGAGGTGAACACGTTCTTGCTGAGGTTGAGACTGTTGAACCGCCCGGCCAGCTCGATCGCGCCGGGGCCGGTCCGGCCCTTGCGGATGTCGAAGTCCCGGAGCGGCTTGACCACGTTCCGGCCGCTGACGGTCTCGCCGGTGATGAAGTAGCCGGCCTGGACGTAGTAGCTCTCGACGCCGATCCGGTCGTGGGCGGCGAGGTTGCTGGTCAGGGCATAATCATTGTAGCCGCTCTGCCATTCGGCGATCAGCGAGAGCTGCTTGTAGTACCAGGCGGCGTGGAGGTCCCAGAACGCCCGGGGGCCGGTCTCGCGGGCGTTGGCGTTGAACGAGAGGAAGGGGACGCCGACGATCGAGTTGCCGCTGGTCGGCACTATCGTCCGCAAGGTGGAGGGGACCGGCGTGCTGTTCTGGTTGCCGGCCATGACCGACCCGCCGAAGACGAAGTTCTCCAGCGGCGTATCCTCCAAGGTCGCGAACGGTCGCCAGTTGACGTATGCCAGGATGTTCTTGGCGTCGTTGGTGTCGAGGTACGAGTTGCGGGAGCCGTTGAAAAGGCCGACGGCGTAATCCAGCGGGGCGGTCTTGTTGAACAACCGGCCCCAGATCTGGCCGCCGATCGACCGGTTGAGGGCGAAGTTGTTGAAGAACAACGACCTTTCCGGCTGGATCAGCCCTTGAATGGGCTCGGTGTAGAACTCATAAGTGAACGGCGTTTTGAAGCGGCCGGCCTTCAACTGGACGCGGTCGTCGTAGTGGGCGTTGAGGAACACGTCGAGCATGTTGATCGTGTCGAACGCGTTCTGGAACGACAGGAAGTATTCCCAGGGCTTGGTGATCCGGCCGGAGAGCATCCACCACTGCCGGGGGATTGCGAAGGTGTCCTTGACCGGGTTCTGGGCCCCCTGCTCGTAGAACCGGGTGTCGATCTGGGTGAGGTTGTGGAACTGGACGACGAACTCCTCGTCGATCGTCTTCAGCTCGAAGCCGGGCCCGAACTTGCCGGTCAGGGGCAGGTTCAGGGTCGTCGGCGGCATGTTGAAGCGGGCCGAGGGGGGGGGATTCGGTGGGGACGACTGGCCGGGGGCCAGCGGCCCGCCCGACGTCGACGGCGTGGCGGTCGACGTATTGCCGCCGGGCGTGGCCTCGGGCGAGACGGTATTCGACCCCCTGGGGCCGCTCGACGGCTCGCCGGTGCCGGCCGTCGGGCCGCCGGCGTTGGTCGGCGAGTTGCCGTAATCATTGCCGCCCGGGCCGCCCGCCGAGGCGCCACCGGTCCGCTCTCCGAGGGTGCCGCCACCGCCACCACCGCCACCGCCACCGCCACCGGGCGCCGCCAGGCCGCCGGCGCCGGCCTGGCCCATCTGGGTCGCCATCTGCTGGACCATCATCTCGAGCTGACGGATCCGGCCCTCGAGCTCGGCCTCGCGGGTCCCGGCCCCCGCGGCGGCGGCCGCGGCCGGCGCCGCGGGGGCCGCCGGGGGCACCGACGGCTCGGGCACCGGCGGCGTCTGGGCGATGGCCTGGGCGGCGCCGGCTAAGGCCATTCCCCAGGTGAGCAGCAGGAGCAGCTTCGCCCCTCGGCTCGCTCCGCGGTGGTGTTGCATCCGATCACTCCCCCTTGGTGAGCGGCGCAGCCGGATCGACGCGCCGACCGGAGTCCTTCCGGCCACATCGGGGTTTATCGTCTGTTAAAATTCCCGGCTTGACTCGATCGGCCCGAAAATGCGGGCCAGGCGGGCTTTACCGGTCGCGAGGGCGCCCGAGGCCTGATCAAGGGGCCTCGAACCGCCCGGCCAGGCCCATCAGGCCGACGCCGGTGAGGAGCGCGGCCGAGAGTTTCCAGCGGTCGTGGCTGTGGAACTGGAGCTCGGGCAGGAGGTCGCTCAGCGCGATGCAGAGGAACGTCCCGGCCGAGAAGGCCAGGGTGTCCGACGTGGCCAGGGCCGAGGACGGGCCCGCCTGGCGGAGCCCCAGCCAGAACAACGCCGCGCCGGCGGGGATCATCAGGCCGAAGCCGAGGTTGACCAGGTGCGCCCGGACCTTGGGGACGCCCGCCCTGAGCATCAGGCTGACGATCGTCATGGCGTCGGCCGGCTTGTGGACCAGGGTGGCGAGGAAGACCGCCCAGGAGCCGGGGCCGAGGCCCCGCTCCTGCTCCACGGCGCTGGCCAGGGCGACGCCGCCGGTCAGGGTGTGCAGGGCCAGGCCGAACGCCGCCGCCCCCCAGTGGAGCGAGGCCCCCTTGGTCGCCCCCCGGGCCCCCGGGGCCAGGGCGTCGATCAGGCCGGCGGAGTGGCCTCGGCCGTGGGCGTGCTCGTGCGGGTGCGTCGGGCAGGGCTCGGCCGGGTCGGCCGGGGCCTCGTGGTGGTGGAAGGCGAAGAACCGCTCGACGAAGAACAGCGCGAGCAGCCCCGCCGCCGCCCAGTTCAAGGTCGCCGGCGAGCCCATCCGGACGGCCTCGGGCATCATGTGGAAGAAGGCCGCCCCGAGCATCGCCCCGGCCGAGAAGCTCAGGTAGAGCTGGAGCCGGGTGTGGGTCAGCACCGACGCCAATGGCAGAGCGCCGCCCAGCAGGCTCGCCAGCACGACGGCCGCGCAGAGGACGGCGATCAAGGCGAGCATCACGGACCCTCGGGCCGGCGTCGTGGGGCCTCGGGCGACGGCCCCTTGTGGACCCGCCCTCGACCCGAAATAATCAGGAGGGGTTCGGCCGACCGGCGCCGGATCGGGGTCGACGCCCCGACCTCGACGACCCGGGCCGACCCCGCGCGAGGCCCGCCATGCCCAAGTTGAGCGAACCCGACATCGTCAGCCGGATGTCGAGCACCAAGGACTGGGAGCGGCTGGGCGACATGCTCGTCCGCACCTGGCAGTTCCCGTCGTTCCGCCGCTCGCTCGAATTCGCCAACCAGGTCGGGGCCCTGGCCGAGCGGCTCGAGCACTACCCCGACATCATCCTGAGCTACCGGACCGTCCGCCTCGAGCTGGCGACCCGGGCCGTCGGCGGCCTGACCGACGAGGATTTCGCCTTCGCCGCCGAGGTCGCCGCCCTCCCGAGCGATCGTTGAGCCGATCGCCCGGGCGAGATGGACGCCGTCGAATGCCAGACCCTCAACCTCAGGACGTCCCTTCGACCCGCTTGGGACCGGACTGGCCGGGGGCGAGGCGGCGATACTTGGTCTTGGGCAGGTTGTAGACGCCCTTCTCGGGGGTCCACTTCTCGTCTTCCTGGAGCAGGGCCATCCGCTCGGGCCGGGTCAGGACGTTGCGGGCCCGGCCCATGCCGCCGCCCTTCTTCAAGCTCTTGTCGATCGACATCGCCCGGACTCCCTCGGTGCGGCTCGGCCTCGAAAATCGCCGGCGGGCCGCCCATCGCATCCTCATTCGACCGCCCGGGATGGCCCGCCTCGGGCCCCCGATCCGATCCAAGACCCGCAAGTTTAGCCGGCCCCCCCGGTCGACGCAAGGTCGATCCCCGGCCCGAATCGGCCCCTCGGAGGCTGACCGGGCGGCCCGTCGGCGACTAAGATAACGGACAGGGCCGGGCCGGGTCGTCCGACGGCCCGCCGCCGCCGAAGCCCGGAGCGAGGCCCGTCCCGCGATGCCGACGATCGACCAACGCCACGACTACGAGAAGGCCAGCCTGGACGAGGGGATGGTCGCCGACGACCCGTTCCGGCAGTTCCAGGGGTGGTTCGACCACGCGACGGCCGAAGGGGTGGCCGAGCCCAACGCCATGATCGTCGCCACCGCCTCGGCCGGGGGGCGGCCGTCGGCCCGGGTGGTCCTGATGCGGGGGTTCGACGACCGGGGCTTCACCTTCTTCACCAATTACGAGAGCCGCAAGGGGGACGAGATCGAGGCCAACCCGTTCGCCTCGGCCGTCTTCTTCTGGCAGCCCCTGGAGCGGCAGGTCCGGGTCGAGGGGGCGGTCGTCCGGGTCTCGGCGGCGGAGTCGGACGAGTACTTCCGGGGCCGTCCGGCCGGCTCGAAGCTCGGGGCCTGGGCGTCGAGGCAGAGCGCGGTCGTGCCCGGCCGGGAGGCCCTGGAGGCCGAGATCGAGGGGCTCAAGGCCCGGTTCCCCGGCGACGAGATCCCCAGGCCGCCGCACTGGGGGGGATACCGGATCGTGCCCGAGGCCGTCGAGTTCTGGCAGGGGAGGCGGAGCCGGCTCCACGACCGGATCGTCTACCGGCGGACCCCCGAGGGGGGCTGGCAGGTCGAGCGGCTCTCGCCTTGAGGGCGAGGGGTCAGGCGTCGACGTGGTCGTCGCCCGGCTCGGCCCGGGCGAGCTCGCCGATCGAGCCGGCCCGCTTCATCCACGCGCTGGTCTGCCAGTTGTCGACGACCTTGGCCTCGGGCATCACCGGCGGGAGCGGCAGGAGCAGGTAGGCCGAGAGGGCGTGGAGGAACGGCTCATACAGCCCCCGGAGCCCGGCGAGCTTGGCGGCGACGGCGTCCCCCTCGCGGACGTCGAGGCCGGCGATCTGCAACTCCTCGAGCAGGTCGGCCAGCCGCTCGCGCGGCAGGCGGTCGGGCGGGTCGACGACCGGCCGGGCCTGGAAGACCTGGCAGAGGTCGACGACGGCGTGCCGGCTCATGGCGAAGGTCAACTGGGCCTGGTAGAGGTCGGCCCCCTTGGCCGAGGCGATGACCAGGGCCGAGGTGTCGAGGACGGCGGTCATCGCGGCCAGCCACGACTGGTTGTCGTGCTGCGAGCGGTAGAAGCTGAGCAGGGGGAACGACAGGTAGCTCTCCAGGATCTGCGCCGACCACAGCTCCCACTCCTGGAAGTAGCGATCGAGGATCGCCGAGTGGTCGCGGGAGGGGGCGAGCCGGAGCAGGAGCGTGGCGGCCGTCGGCGGCGAGCCGGCCCGGGCGTCGAGCATCGAGATCATCGCCTCCCGGTTCGAGAACGCCTGGTAGAACACCGGCAGGTAGCCGATCACCGCGGCCAGGAAGCCGAAGCCGATGCCCGCCTCCGCCACGGCCAGGAACCGCCCGACCGGGCCCAAGGGGGCGATGTCGCCGAAGCCCAGGGTGAAGAAGGTCACGCCGCTGAAGTAGAAGCACTCGCCGGCGGTCATGGCCCGCCCTCCGTCCAGCACCATCCGGGTCCCCAGGCCCCAGTGGATCGAGGCGAAGCAGGCGATCAGGCAGGTCGCCCAGACCATCAGCAGGAGGATCACCGACATCGGCCCGAACCAGCTCAGGAGCACCCCTCGCCGCTTGCCCGAGGCGATGGTCGCGGCCAGGGTCCGCCAGGTCCGCCAGGCATACATGTAGAAGAACCGGGTCAGCCGGAACGACCGCGTCATCCGGCGAGGGAGGAGCATCACCTCGAAGCCGTCGTGGAGCACGAAGGCGATCAGGCCGAGGCCCAGCACGACGATCACGACCGACATTGCAAGCCCCCTGGGAGATCCCTCGGCCCGGCCCGACCGGGGCCGCGACGGGCCTTCCACGGCGGATCGACCCGGCGGTCAAGCCGGGCCGGTCGCGCGAGGATCGCCGTCGGTTCAGCCCTTCGGCCTGAGCTCGAAGGCATGCGGCTTCGGCCGGGCCTCGGCCTTCTGGCGGGCGACGATGGAGGCTTCGAGGGCGTCGAGCCCTTCGAGGGCCCTGGCCAGGACGGCGGGGTCGGCGTCGGGGTTGGCGAACTGGACCGAGCGCCACCGGGTGGCGTGGAGCGCGTTGTGCTTGAGCGTCAGCTTGTGGACCTCGGCGGCCTGCCGGGCCATCGGCGTGGGGAGCGTGGCGAGGTTCACGCCGGAGGCGAGCTGGTCGGCGGTGAAGCTGGCGACGGGCTGGCTGTCGATGGTCAGCTCATAGTCCCGGCCCGGGAGGTTGGCGACGCGGACCTCCTGGCGGTCGAGCGTCGGGAGGATGTCGGACGAGCGGACGGCGAGGTCGACGACCGGGTCCTTCGGGTCGATCGGGAACGGCAGGGCCTCGTCGAGCTGGATCCACTTCACCGAGCCGTCGGCCCGCTGAACCGTGGTGACGGTGGCGTTGGTCGCGGCCGGCTCCCCCTCGCGGGCGTCGAGGGCGACGCTCGAGACGACGGCCGGGGCGTTCCAGGCCTTCAGCAGCGCGGCGGCCATCAGGAGCTGGCCCCCGGGGCCGGGGTGGACGCGGTCGGGGTTGAGCTTGACGGCGTTGGCGGGGTCGGACTCGAACGCCTTGCGGGTGGCCTCGACGACCGAGGTGTTGAGGTCGGCGAAGTCGACGCTCTCCTTCGCGGCAAGCTCGCGGACGAAGTCGCCGTAGCGGCCGAGGACGGCGTTGTACCCCTCCTCGAACTTCGGCTGGCGGGTCACGTCGTCATACGGCGACGGCTTGATCAGGGTGAGCCGGACGCCCGGCAGGTCGGCCTTGAGCTTGGCGACGATGTGGCGGTAGCCGTCGGCATAGGTCTTGAAGGTCGAGTCGCGGAACGGCTGGTAGCTGGCGTCGTTCATGCCGAGCATGACGGTGACGACGGTCGGCTTGTACGCCTCGACGTCCCGGGCCAGGCGGACGTCGATCGGCCCGCCGCCGCCGCCGGTGACCCGGTCGCCGCCCCAGCCCGAGTGGACGAAGCTGACGTCGAGCTTGGGGAACCGGGTGACGACATACGTCTCGGCGAAGGTCGTGTACAGCCGCTGCTCGGTGATCGAGTCGCCGTAGAAGACGACCCGGTCGCCGTCCTTGAGGGCGAACGGCGCCTCGGCCCGCCCCCGGCTCGGGAGCCCGAGGACCAGCAGCAGCAAGGCAAGCGGGGCAAGGCGAGCGGACCTCATGCGCGGCTCCTTCTTCGAAGTTGGGGCGGGATCGATGGTGGTGGAGGGATGGCACGGAGGGCGGCCAAGGCCCATTGACGGGGGCAGATGTCGACGGCCCGGAAGGATGATGATACCCCCGCCCCGGGGGCGTTCCAAGCTCCTCGGCCCTCGCGACCGCCCGGAATCTCGCCCTCGGCGGTTGGGCTCGACATCCATGCGTCATCGCCTTAGTCTGAACCTCGATGAACATCCGACCCGACGAGGCCCGAATCATGGCGAAGATCGATCACCACGTGCACACGTCCCGCCACTCGCCCGACAGCGTGATCGCGCCGGAGGTGCTGGTCGATCGGGCGCGGGCCGCCGGGCTCGACGCGGTGGTGATCACCGAGCACGACTACCAGTGGACGCCGGCCGAGCTGATCGAGATCAACGCGAAGACCGGGGGGATGGTGGTGCTCTCGGGCCTGGAGGTCTCGGCCCGAGAGGGGCACTTCCTGGTCTACGGCCTGCCCGACGCCAGCGAGGTCGAGCCCGGGATCGCGCTGGTGGATCTGCTCAAGGTGGTCAAGGGGCACGACGCGGCGATCGTCGCGGCGCACCCGTTCCGTTGGGAGCAGGACTTCGCCGCGATCCTGGCGAGCCACGGGCCGGCCTTCGACGCCCTGGAATTGGTCAGCAACAACGTGACGCCCGAGAACCGGGCCAAGGTCGAGGCCGTGCTCAAAGGCACGCCGATGGGCTCGACCGGCTCCAGCGACGGCCACGATCCCGACGCGGTGGGCTGCTATTACACCGAGTTCCCCGGCGAGGTCCGGACCATCGGCGACTTCGTCCGGGCGCTCCGGGATCGGCAGGGGCGGCCTCGCCACCGCGCCGGGGCCTGGCAGGCGTGCGGCCCGGTCGACTGACCGGCCGATCAGAGGACCCGGCGGGCCAGTCGGTCGAGCTCGATGAGCCGGCCTTGCGCCCGGGCCCGGTCGGCGGCGACGGCCCGCGACGCGGCGGTCCAGGAGACGATGAAGTCGTAGGCCTGCTCGAACCCGGGCGTGCCCGCGATCGCCCCCCGGCCGAGGTGGCGGAGGCGGGCGAGGTCGGCGGCGACCGGCCCGCCATACAGGGCGGTCGCGGTCGGCATGGGCAGGCCGTCGAGCCTCCGGACCAGGGCGGCCAGCTCGACCTTGTCGCGCGCGGCCTGCTCGGCCTCGGGCACCGCCTCCTTCCCCTGCGAGGCCAGCGTCGGCCCCTTGGAGAACAGCTCGACGATCGCCCGGAGGTCGAGCTCCAGGCTCGGCTCGCGGTAGGCCGGGTCGAGGAAGATCGACCGGCCGAAGAGGACGTAGAGCCGCTCCAGGTCCTGCGAGATCTGCAAGTCGACCTGGAACCGTCCCTGGGCCTGCCCGACCTCGGCCGCCAGGGCGGTCTCGGCCCGGTCGTCGCGCACCGCCGCCCCCAGGCAAACGACCGCGAACAGCGAGGCCACCGCGACCGCCCCCCGGCGGAAGGCCCTCCGCTCGCCCAGGCGGATCAAGGGGCGGTGCAGGAAGCCCAACGCCAGGCCGGCCAGGGCCCCGCCGGCGTGGCCGTAGTTGTCGACCAGGTTGGGCAGGAGCAGGCCGAGCAGCGCGGTGAAGCCGAGGAACGCGAGCATCTGGTCGCGGAGGTGGGTGCCGATCCGGGTCCTCGACCGCCAGCCGACCACGGCGCAGAGGCCGATCAGGCCGAGCAGGATGGTCGAGCCGCCGCCGCTGTGGACGTGGTCGGTCACCGCCCCCCCCGGCGCCAGGCGGTCGAACAGGCCGGGCCAGGCCCTGGCCATCGGGGTCGAGGCCGCCCACCCCTTGGACCAATCCACCCCCTGGCGGAGCACGCCGCCGATCAGGTTGCCCAGGCCACCGATCGCCAGGCAGGCCGCCAGGAACGGGCCGCCGCCGTACCAGGGCTCGACCAGCCGGCCGAGCGTGATCAGGGTCACCAGGTTGAGCCCGAGGTGGATCAGGCTGTAGTGGATGAACGTCGCCGTCAGGGCCCGCCAGGCCTCGCCCCGGCGGACCTCGGCCCAGGTCATGTCGCCGAACCGGTGGCTGGTGGTCGTCACGATCGCCCCCGGGCCGATCTGCGAGCTGACCTGCGCGGGGATGGCCAGGTCGCGCTGGGCGAGGTGCATCAGGGCGAAGACCAGGACCCACGACGCGGCCAGGGTGTAGGTCGCCGGGCATTCTCGGACGTCGTCCAGCGTCAACGGAGGGTTCCTTCGTTCGGGGCGGGTCAGCCGCCGCCCAGGGCCGATCGGAGCGCCCGGAGCCGATCCGCCGACTCCTCGTCGCCCAGGGCCGGCGCCAAGCTCGAAGGGGGCGGCGGCGATTCGAGGGGCACCCACGTCTTGCAGCCGAGCTGGGCCTCGGTGATCGCGACCGGCCACGCCTCGGGCCGCAGGTAGATCCGGACCAGCAGCGCCCAGAGCCCGGGCTTGCGGTAGTGGAACCGCTGGAGGACCGTCTCGGCCGTCCAGTCGTGGAGGGGGGCCAGGCCGTCGAGTTGGTCGAGCCGCTCGACCCGGCCGACCCACTCGACCACGGCCAGGGTGTCGATCGCGACCACGCGGGGGACCTCGACGATCCGAGGGGTCCCGGGCGACCGCAGCCCCTGCTCGGCCTGGTGGACGTGGGTGGGATACATCCAGAACGCCGGATGATCGGGCCGGAACCCCTCGGGCCCTTCGGCGACCCCACCCTTGCGGAGGATCAGCGATTGCCGGCCCGAGGCCAGGGCGTCGCAGACCCCGGCCCACTCCTTGAAGGCGATGGCGCGGGATGGCGGCGGTTCGGGCGTCGCGGACGCGGTCGGGATCACGGCTGCCACTCGTCCTTGGGGTCGCGGTCCATCAGGTCGGTCACGGCGGCCAGGGGGGACTTGCCTTCGAAGAGGATTCGATAGACCTCGTCGGTGATCGGCATCGCCACCCCCCTGCGGGCGGCCCACTGGTGAAGGCTCCGGGCGGTGGGCACCCCTTCGGCGACGTTGGCCATGCCGGCGAGGATCTCGGCCAGGGTCCGGCCCCGGCCCAGGGCCTCGCCGACCGAGCGGTTGCGGCCGAACGGGCTGTAGCAGGTCGTCACCACGTCGCCGACCCCGGCCAGGCCGTAGAACGTCGAAGGGAGCGCCCCCTGGTCGACGGCGAAGCGGGCCATCTCGACGAGCCCTCGGGTCAGGAGCGCGGCCTTGGCATTATCGCCGAAGCCGAGGCCGTCGCAAATCCCGGCGGCGATGCCCAGGACGTTTTTGAAGGCCCCGGCCAGTTCCACTCCGATGGCGTCGGGGTTGGTGTAGACCCGGAAGGTCTTGCTGTTCAGCGCGTCGCGGATCGAGCCGTTGAGCCGGTCGTCCGGTCCCGCCACGACGACCGAGGCGGGCAGGCCGGAGGCGACCTCCTCGGCGTGGCTCGGCCCGCTGAGGATCGCCACCAATCGGGGGCCGAGGGCCTCGACGATGATCCGGCTGGGGCGGGCCAGGGTCTCGACCTCGATCCCCTTGACCACGCTGAGCACCGGGACGCCCTGCGGGACCCGCTCGGCCAGGTCGCCCAGGGTCCGGCGGAGGTAGGCCGAGGGGATCGAGGCGACCAGGAGGTCGGCCCCCTCGGAGGCGTCGCAGGCGTTGGCGGTGATCCCGACCTCGGGGGGCAAGGGCACGCCCGGCAGGTGGCGGGCGTTGACCCGGGTCCGCTTCATCTCGGCGGCCCGCTCGGGGTCGCGGGCCCAGAGGTGGACCGTCGAGCCTCGCCGGGCGAACAGCAAGGCCAGGGCCGTCCCCATCCCCCCCGCACCCAGGACCGCGACGCGCTTCATGATCGGATCACCCTCCGCCCCTGAGCGCCCGGGCCAGGGCGTCGCAGTCGAACCCGACCAAGGTCTCGACCACCTGGTCGGCCCCGGCCCGGGCGAGGTCGGCGGCGGGGTGGGTCGTGGTCACGCCGACGGCCCGCATCCCGGCGGCCTTGGCGGCCTCGATCCCGACGATGGCGTCCTCGAACACCACGGCATGCCGGGGGTCGACCCCGGCCATCCGGGCGGCTGCGAGGAAGACCTCGGGGTCGGGCTTCCCCCGGGTGATGTCTTCGAGCGAGGCGATCGCCGCGAACCGCCCGGACAGGCCGGCCTCGGCGACGGTCAGGTCGAGGTTGGGGCGGACGCTGCTCGACCCGATCGCCAGGACGAACCCGAGGGCCGTCAGCCGGTCGAGCACGTCGCGGACCCCGTCCATCAGGGCGATCCGCCCCCGGGCCAGCTCGCGGTAGGCGGCCTCCTTGAGGTCGCCGTACCGCTCGATCGCGGCCGGGGTCGCGGCGTCGCCGAGGAGCTTGCGGAAGATGGCCGGGTTGGTCATCCCGAACGTCTCGTGGATCAGCTCGGCCGTGATCGGCAAGTCTTCGGCCCGGCCCATCGCGACCCAGGCCCGGGTGTGGAGGTCGAGCGAGTCGACGAGGACGCCGTCATGGTCGAAGATCGCCAGGAGGGGCGAGGGGGTCGTCACGACGCGAGGGCCCTGCGGGGCGACCGTCGGGCGGGGTCCGGCCTCGCCTCCGAGGCCAAGACTCCCCCGCCGCCGGGCCCTCGATCCTACCAGATCGCCCGGGGGTTCGTCAGATCGGCCCGAAATCCCCCTCGGTCGACCGCCCCCGACGCCCGCCGGCCAGCCCCTCATAAGCCCCGACCAGCCCGAGCGACGCCAGGAAGGCGACGAACGGGACCACGGCCAACGCCAGCGTCAGCCGGCCAGTGACTGGTTTGCCGGGCACGGCGGCCGCGTTGACGGCCCGGATGCGGGCCTCGCCCTTGGAATCGAACTTGATCTGCTCCAACTGCTTGTTGACCTCCTCCTGCATGCCGATCAGGTTCTTCCGGCCCTCCTGGAGTGTCGCGATCTCCACGGCGTCGGCCTCATCGGGGCCACGCTTGCGGAGCTGGGCCAATTTCTCGGCCAGGGCCTTTTCGAGGATCTCCGCCGCCCGGACCTTCGTCAGCAGTTCGACCCGCTGCGGGCTGGCGTCCCCTTCGGCGATCTTCTTCTCGCCGACGAGCTGGTCCAGGGCATCAAGGCGGCTCTGGGCGTCGAGCCTTTGGAGGTCGTTCTCGACCCGCTTCGCCTCGATCTTGATCTGCTCATCGTCCATCTTCCGCCCCGTGCCGCCCCGCTTGAGCAGCTCCTTCCAGAGCCGCTCCCTCTCCTCGGACTGGTTCTTGAGGTCCGCCAGGTAATTCTCCAGGTTCTTGACCTGGACGCGGGCCATCCCCTCGGACCATTCCAGATTCGACTCGATGAACGCCTTCACGACGGCGTTGACCAGCGTGGCCGCCTCCTGGGCGGAAGGGCCGGTCATCGAGACCTCGATCAGGTACGTATTCGGGATGATGCCGACCTGGATCGCCTTGCGGAGCTCGAACACGACGTCGCCCGCCTGCTGGATTCGCGGAAGGATGGCCGCTTTGGGGTTATTGCCGGCGGCGGCGAGGATGTTGGGACTGGTGATCAGCGAGACCTGGGTGTTGAGGAACTGGTCGAGCAACTCCCCCTGGGCCCGGATGTTGAACAGGTCGGTCTCCGAAGGATTGACCCGGAGGATGCTGGAGGCCCGGTATTGGGGCGGGAACTCGCGGTAGCAGAGGTAGCCCAGGGCCGCCGTGCCGACGAACCACAGGGCGAAGATCGAGCGCCACCGCGTGGCCAGCGCCCGGCGGAAGGGGCCGCCCGGGGGCGGGACGTTCGGATCGGTCTTGTCCATCGTCAAAGGTCTCCCGAGCCGACGGTCGCTGATGCCGGCCCCGCGCCCTGGCTCGGGGAGGCCGGCAAGTCCGATCGGGCTCGGGGAGCAATCCTAACGAAATCGGGGCGGGGCCGGAAGGGGCGGGCTACTTCCGGACGACGGGCGTGCCGATCCCCCGGGCGACGGGGAGCCAGCGGTCGTCGTCGAGCCAGGTCTGGGGGCCGACGTCGTCGGTCGCGGAGGAGGGCTTGAGCGAGCTATCCTCGAAGCCGGAGGGGTCGAACTCGGGCCGGGAGATCTGGGCCGCCGGCGGCTTGCGGGAGTTCTTGGTTCGCCGGGCCGGCGGCCGGGTGTAGGGGGGCGGGACGGGGTCGGGGTCGGAGGCGTTCAGGGCCGTGGCGTCGCCACCCTTGCGGCGGATCAGCTCCTTGGCGTCGTCGAGCCGGGCCGAAAGCTCGCCGTTGGCGTCGCGCTCCTGGGCCAGCTCGCTCTCGGTCCGGTTCGCCTCGGCCCGGAACTCGCCCACCTGCTTCTTGAGGTTGTCGTTCTCGAACTGGAGCTGGCTGACGCTGGCCTTGAGGTTGTTCGCGGTCGTCTGCCGCGAGGTGAACCCGCTCGATTGCGAGCAGCCCACCGGGGCGATCAGCAAGCAAGCGGCGAGGAGTCGGAATCGGCCAGTCGCCATCTCGGTCATCCCCCCTCGTGCCCCATCCCGTTCGGGTCGAATCAGGACCAGCGATCGTCTCGATTGAGGCCGTCGCCGGTCTTCGCCGCGTAGTCGGGAGGCGGCAGCTCGTCGATCAGGGCCGGCTTGGCCGGGTCGGGGGGCGGGTCGTCGCGTTCGCCCCGGTTCCGGCGGATCGCCCAGGTCAGCGTCAGGCCCAGGGCCGTGGCCAGCGAGCCGACCAGCGAGCTGAGCAGGATCACCAGGCCGGTCGTGCTCTGGGCACTGCCCAGGCCGAAGGGGAAGGCGATCGTCACCCGCTCGTTGTTGGTCAGCACGAACCAGAGGATCAACCCGAGGACCACCGCCAGGGCCACCAGCCTCCGGTAGACCCAGAGGTTGCGGATCAGGGACCGCCGTCGCCGCTTGTAGTACGGGGATGACATCCGCCGACTCCCTTCCGCGCCGGTCTGGCCGCCGTCCGAGCGGGCCGACTCAACGATCCATGCCCACCAGGAACCAGAATAACACAGGAATGGTCTCGAAGTAGTTTTTCAGGAACCCGGGCCAGATCCAGGGCCATCCAAACAGCAAAGTCAACGCCGCCGCGCTCAGACATGGCCCGAACGGGATCTCGCGGTCGCCGCCCGTGACCTTCCGGCCGGTGATGAGCTTGGCGAGGTAGGTGGCGTATTTGAGGATCGCCGGGAGGAAGCCGAAGAACGGGGCGAGGAAGAAGGTGGCGATGGCCGCCTGCCAGCCGAGGAAGGCGCCGACCATGCCGAGGATGTGGATGTCGCCGGAGCCCATCGCCTCGCGGCGGAAGACGAACGAGCCGACGGCCCGGACGATCGCGATCAGCCCGGCGCCGACGACTAGCCCCTTCACGCCGACGACGAGGCCGGCCCAGGCGGTCAGGGCCGAGGCGGGCTCGGGCCGGATCGCGGGGAACGCGGCGCCCAGCCCCAGGCCGATCAAGATCCCCAGGTTCGTGATCGAAGCCGGGACGATCGTCAGGTCGGCGTCGATGAACGTGATCGCGACCAGGAGCGCGACGAGCAGGATGTGATACGCCAGCTTGGCGAGGAGGAGCCCGTCGTCCCGGACGTAGTCGCCGGGCAGGACCGCGTCGACGAGGTAGACGCCGAGGAACAGGAGGCCGACCAGGGCCTCGATGGCCGGGTATCGCGGCGAGATCGGCGCCTTGCAGTCGCGGCAGGCCCCGCCGAGCATCAGCCAGCCGAGGACCGGGAGGTTGTCGCGGGTCCGGATCGTCGCCAGGCAATGCGGGCAGTGCGAGCCCGGCCAGATCACGCTCTTTTCCCAGGGAATCCGGTAGATGCAGACGTTGAGGAAGCTGCCGACGACGGTGCCGATGACGAACAGGCCGACGCCGTAGATCAGGTGGATCTGCCAGAACACGTTCATGGCCGCACCCCTCGGGCATCGTCGGCCTGGTGCCGGGACCAGGCGTCGAGCACGGCGTCGGCCACCTGGTCGACCGACCGGCCGGCGGTCTCGATCACGGCGTCGGCGACCTCTCGATAGAGCGGGGCCCGGGCGGCGAGCACTTCGGCGATCTCGGCCAGGGTGCCGAGCGGGGTCAGGGCCGGTCGGTCGAGCACGCCGGTGCCCGACCGGCTCAGGCGGGCGGCCAGGGTGTCGGGGTCGGCCGCGAGCCAGGCGACGAAGCCGAACCGGCGGAGGGCCCGGCGGTTCCCCGGGTCGAGCACCGAGCCGCCGCCGGTGGCGACGACGCCCGAGGCCATCCGCCCGGCGAGGTCGGCGATCACCCGGGCCTCGGCCTCGCGGAACGCGGGCTCGCCGCGCTCGGCGAAGATCGAGCGGATCGAGAGCCCCTCGGCGGCCTCGACCTCGCGGTCGGCGTCGGCGAAGGGCCGGCCCAGGCGGTGGGCCACGATCCGGCCGACGGTCGACTTGCCCGTCCCCCGGTAGCCGACCAGGGCCAGGCCGCCGTTCGGCCCCGGAGGGCCGGTCATTGGCGGGCCGCCCCGAGCTTCCGGCGGACGACCTCCCGCATCAGCTCGACCGGCGCCTCGCGGCCGGTGTACAGGCCGAACTGGATCGCCGCCTGGCCGAGGAACATGTCGACGCCCGAGACGGTCTTGCACTCGCGCTCGCGGGCGAGCTTGAGGAACATGGTGTTCTCGGGGTGATACACGGTATCCATCACCGTCATCCCCGGACGGAACCCGGCGGGGGGCATCGGGGTGTCGTCGAGGTTCGGGTGCATCCCGACCGGCGTGCAGTTGATGAAGATGTCGGCGATGAGGCTGGCGCGGGACGACCAGTTGACCGTCCGGCAGCCCAGTTCCTCGGCGAGCTTGGTGGCATTCTCCTCGGTCCGGTTGGCCAGGGTCACCCCCGCGCCCCTGCGGAGCAGGCCGAAGCCGATCGGCCGGGCCACGCCGCCGGCGCCGAGGATGACGACCTGCTTGCCCGAGAGCGGGCTGATCCCACCGTCGGTCGCCGGCCCCCCGAAGGCGGCTTCGAGCGAGTCCATCGCCGCACGGTAGTCGGTGTTGTAGCCGACCCGCGAGCCGTCCTCCTTGACGATCATCGTGTTGCAGGCCCCGGTCCGCTCGACCGCGCCGTCGGCCGCGTTCAGCAGCGGCAGGACCGCCTGCTTGTGGGGGATGGTGATGCTGTACCCCTTGATCCCGAGCCAGGCCACCTCATCGAGCGAGGCCTTGAGCCGCCCGGCGGGCATGGCGATCGGCACCATCACCTTGTTCAGCCCGAGCTGGCGGAACGCGGCGTTGTGGATCGGCGGGCTCAGCGAGTGGCCGATCGGGTCGCCGATGACGGCGTACACCTCGGTCTGGGCGTCGACCTGGTCGTAGGCGTAGTCCCGCCGCAAGGCGTCGTAGTGGAGCATCCCGGCGGCGAAGGACCGGTCGACGTTGAAGTTGGCGTAGGTGAACGGGGCGCCATACTTGGCCCCGAGGACCCGGGTGAACGAGCCGACCTCGCCCATCGAGATGGCGACGGTGGGCGTCTCCATCTTGGCGGCGACCTGGAGGACCTTGACCGCGTCGAGGATCGAGTGCCCCCGGCAGGCGACCTTGACGACGTCGGCGTCCATCTCCTCGGCCTGCTCGGCGAGGTCCTGGAGCTCGGCGGGCGTCTGCTTGAGGTTGTGGTAGCTGATGATCCGCCGGGTCTTGCCGAACCGGCGGATCTCGCGGGCGATGTCGAGCTCGACGTCGACGAAGTCGACCCCGGCGACGATCGCCTCGCGGATCAGCCGCTGCCGCTTCTCCTCGGGCCCGCGCCAGAGGCCGCCGTCGACCCCCCTGCGGATCGTGAAGACGCAGGGGGTCGGCCGACTCGCCAGGATTCGCTTGAGGTCCGGCTCGCGGCGGAGGCAGTCGATCCGCAGCTCGACCAGGTCCACCCCGGCCTCGGCCGCGGCCTTCCACTCATCGATGAGGGCCGTGTGCCGACCTCGACCCAGGATCGCGCAGATCATCAGGCCCACCCCGACGGACTTTTTGGCTGTGGCTCCGTCGGGGGAGGCAAGGTGCCGTCCCCGACGCGACGCCCACCATTCTAAACCCGCCCGGAGCCGAGCCGGAAGGGGGCGACGACCGGCGGGCCCTACCCCGGGATCGACCTTCAACCCGGCAGCCCGCGAAGGACGATCCTGGAATGATGCCCGGGGCTTCACGCTCCGCCGATCGTCCGCTTGCGATCCGGGCCGAGTCGTGGCTATCTTGGCGGATACAAACGATCACTCAACCTCCGAGGAGGATGGACCGATGATGTCGCTCGTCGCCTGCGAGGTTTCCGAGGGGTTCCGCGATTCCGAGGCGACCGTCGCGGTCCGCGAGGTCGGTGGCAACCAGCAGTTCCTCCGGATCGAGCGCGACTTCCTGACGATCGAGGATGGGCGCCCTTATCTGACGGTCGGGCTCATTCAGCAGGACCGGACCGGCCGATACAGCCTCGTCGAGCTTCCCCACGAGGCCGACTCCGGGACGTCGCGGCTCTGGGTGGCCAACGAAGACATCAAGGTTGGCGACTTCCTGGAACCGGCGCGATGATCCTATCCGACCGGGAGATACGGGCGGCCATCGCACGAGATGCGCTCCGGATCACCCCTTGCCCGGCATCGGACTCGCCGAACTGGTCTTCGATGGCCATCGACCTGACGCTCGATGGCGAGATCTCCCGCTGGATTCCGCCCTCGGACGAGGGGTATGAGGGCGGCTCATTCAACCCGGGTAGCCCCAAGTTCAACCTCACCAAGATCGCGGGGCGTTACAGCGAGACCATCTCCTTCGATTCGGTCGATGGTTTCGTGCTCGAACCGGCCAGCCTGATCGGCGATCAGGGGACGGGCTATCGCCAATCGCCGGCGCCCTTCGTCCTCGGGTGGACGATCGAGAAGATCCGGCTGCCGTTCACCTCGCGGCTGGCCGCGCGGGTCGAAGGCAAGAGCAGCCTGGCCAGGTTGGGCGTCGGCGTCCACGTGACCGCACCGACGATCCATGCCGGCTTCGGCGACAAGGCTGGAGATCCTTCGTATCCCGGGACGTCAATCCAGTTGGAGATCTGGAACGTCGGCCCGCTCCCCATCCGCCTCGTCAAAGGTTTGCGGGTCTGCCAATTGATCTTCGAGGAGGTCCACGGCACGCCCGACAAGGGCTATTCGGGTCGATTTGCCGAGCAGGGCCCTCAGGGAGCATGAAGGCCCTGCTCGGCTCCGACGGTTACTTCGTCACCTTGAACGCATCCAGCTCCGTGCCGGCGTCGGAGACTTGGCGGATGCTCAGGGTGCCGCCGTCCACGTCGACGACGGTGAACGAGTGGACCTTGGAGACGAACTTGTCGGTGAAGGCCTGCCAGGTCTGGGGCTGGTCCTGCTGCTCGGGGTTGTACAGGCCGGCGCCGCCGCCGCCGGTGACGAGGTAGATCACGCCGTCGGGCCGGGTGTTGGCTTTGCCGTCGAAGGCCTTGTCGAGGGCCCAGGTGCCGGGGACGAGGTCCTTGGTGCGGACCATCCGGCCGTCGGCCCCCTTCTCGGCGGCGAACTTCAGGGGGAAGCTGCGCTGATAGTTGTGGACGTGGCCGTGGAAGACGATGTCGACCTTGCCGGCCTCGAAGACGTCGGCCAGGAGCCGGGTCTCCTGCTGCTCGAAGTGCTCGTGGGCCGAGTTGAAGCCCGGGTGGTGGGCCGAGATGAACCGCCAGGTCGCCCCCTTGGCGGCGGCCAGGTCCTTGGCGACCCAGTCGCGGAGCGCGGGGTCACGCCAGTCGACGTAGGGGTTGACGTCGAGCACGGTCCAGTGGGCGTTGCCGTAGTCGAACGAGTAGTTGGCCATCCGGGGGTAGGCCGGGCCGGCGGCGTCGCGGAAGGCGGCCTGGTTGGCCTCGGGGCCGGCGAGCGGCAGGGTGAACGGGCCGGTTTCGGGCCCGTTCCGGGGCAGGTCCCAGTAATAATAGTAGGCCAGGCCGTCGGGATACTTCTCGAAGTCGCGGGAGCCGACGTCGTGGTTGCCCGGGGCGGCGACGCTCGGGGTCGAGCGGAGGAGCGTGCCCCCGACGGTGGGGCCGGGCTCGTCGGCGTTGTAGACCGGGAAGTACTTGGCCCGGTACTCCGAGATCCGCCCCCGGGCGTAGACGATGTCGCCGGTCCACATCAGGAAGTCCGCCTTGACCTTGCCCATCTCGAAGGCGACCTTCTTCTGATCCACCGTCCCCTGGGCGATGTCGCCGACGGCGATGAACCGGTAGGGCTGATCGGCCCCCTTGCGGGCCTTGCCCTCGGACTCGAAGACCGGCGTCCCGCCTTTGCTCACGCGGTAGGCGAACGTCCCGCCCAGGGGCAGGGCGGCGAGGTCGGCCGAGTAGACCCGGTGGGGCGCGATCGGGGCCGACTTGAGCGAGGCCAGGGCGATCCGGCGACTGGTCGGCGTCTCGGCCTTTCGCCAGGCGGATTCCGAGGCCGGGCGATACTCGACCTCCCAGTTGGCGTCGGCGTCCTCGGCGTGCCAGAGCAGGCGGACGTCGCCGGTCGCGCCGTTGGCCGGCCGGTCGCCGATCTGGAGGTAGGGCTTGACCACGAAGGCGTCGGCCCCGGCCGAGCGGTCGGCCGGGACGACGGCCGCCGCGAGGCAGGCGAGGGCGAAGATCCAGGCGGGGCGGAAGGTCATCGAGGCAAACTCCAATAGGTCGGTGGCGAGGATACGGGCCGGAGCCCCGACCTTACCCGCCCGAGCCGGGCCGATCCAAGGCCGAGCGCGGCCGTCCGGCCGACTTTCTCCGACCCTTCACGGGACGAGCATCGAATCCAAATCCGCGACATATCGGCCCGCTCAGTCGGGGAAGGCCGTCATGGTCATCATGGCGATCGACCCGTAGGCCAACGCCATCGCGACCAGCATGCCGGGCCAGAAGATCACCGTGGCCACCATCCGGCCTCGAATCCCGACCATCGCCGCGTAGCAGTGGAAGACCGGCCCCGCGCAGAAGCAGACGTTGGCCGCGAACGCCAGGAGCGGGATGCCGACGACCAGGGAGGCCCATTGACCCCACCAGATCCCGTGGGTCGCCAGGATCGCCACGGTCTCGACCGTCAGGATGAGGTTGTAGAGCAGCCTGAGTCGCTCCCAATGCTTGAAGATCCGGAACTCCGAGTCGCCCGGGGCGAGCGGCTCGGCCCTCGGCCCGACCGCCGAAGTCTCCGGCGGGGCGTAGGGGTTCGGGTCGGGCGATGCGTCGGCGGGCAAGCGGGTCATGGCTCGCTCTGGAGGGTAGAAGCCGCGGTCAGATTCGGCCGAACTGGCGTTCCAGCTCGGACTTGGTGAAGACCAGGGCCGTCGGCCGGCCGTGGGGGCAGTGGTGGGCGTCGGAGACGAGGTGGCGGCGGTCGAGGAGGGCGGTGACCTCGTCGGGGGCGAGCTTCTGGCCGGCCTTGACGGCGGCCTTGCAGGCGATCATGGCCAGGACGTCTTCGAGCACGCCGTCGCGGGTCGGGGGCAGGGGCTTGGACCGGAAGTGGTCGGCCAGGTCGCGGACCAGGCGGTCGGGCGAGACCCCGCCGAGCATCGCCGGGACGCTGCTGACGAGCACCGTGTCGCCGCCGAAGGGCTCGACCTCCAGGCCGAGCCTGGCCAGCTCGTCGCGCCGTTCGAGCACGGCCGCCGCCTCGGTCGGCCCGAGGTCGACCGGCTCGGGCACGAGCAGCCGCTGCGACTCGACCCCGCCCCGTTCGATCCGGAGCCGCAGCTCCTCGTAGATGATCCGCTCGTGGAGCGCGTGCTGGTCGATCACGACCATCCCGTCGCTGGTCTCGGCCACGAGGTAGCTGTCGTGGACCTGGAGCGCCTTGACCGGCAGGTCGCGGACGTCGAACGGCCTGGGGCCGTCCGGGACCCGGGGCGTCTCGGGCTCGGCGGCCGGGGCCTCCGGATCGGGCGGCGGGGCGAACTCGTCGAAGTCGGGAGAAGGGAGGGCGGCCGGCGGGCTCGGAGGGGCCGGAGGGTAGGCCGATCGCTGCCAATCCGCGACAACCGGGCCGCCGGCGTAGCCGGGCGACGGGAAGGCCTGGAACGAAGGCGGCGGCGATTGCGGCTGGAACCAGGCCGCGACGTCCTGACGCTCGCTCGGACGCTCGCCGAAGGCGTAAGCCGGCGGAGCGAGCGCCGGCGTGGTCGGTTCGGCCTCTCGGGGGACCTGGAGCCGGGAGTGGAGGTCGCTGGAGAGGAAGGTCTGGCGGAGCGTGGCCAGGAGCTGGCTGTAGATCCGCTGGCCGTCGCGGAACCGGACCTCGACCTTGGTCGGGTGGACGTTGACGTCGACCTCCTCGGGCGGGACGTCGAGGTGGAGGAACGCCACGGGCGATCGGCCGACCATCAGCAGCCCCCGGAACGCCTCGGACAGCGCGTGGCCGAGCGAGCGGTCGCGGACGTACCGGCCGCCGATGAAGAGGAATTGCCCCTTGGTGCTCGACCGGCTCTGCGCCGGGTGGCCGACGTAGCCCCAGAGGTGGGTCTGGTCGAACCGGGACTCGACCCAGAGGACCGAGTCGGCCAGCTCCCGGCCGAAGAAGATCCCGATCCGCTCCTTGATCCCGGTGACGGCGGGCAGGTCGTGGAGGACCTTGCCGCCAGAGCGAAACGTGAGGTGGACCGTCGGGTGGGCCAGGGCGATCCGGGTGAACATCTCGACGACGTGGCCCGCCTCGGTCGAGTCGGACTTGAGGTAAGTTCGCCGGACCGGGGTGTTGTGGAACAGGTGGCGGACCTCGATCAACGTGCCGACCGGGCAGCCGCAGGCCCGGACCGCCCCGGCCACGCCGGCGTCGATGGTCAGCTCCGAGCCGGCCTCGGCGTCGGCCCGACGGGTCTGGCACCGGGTCTTGGAGACCTCGGCGATCGCCGCCAGGGCCTCGCCGCGGAAGCCCAGGGTCCGGATCTTGAACAGGTCCTCCGCCTCGGCCAGCTTGCTCGTGGCGTGCGGGGTGAAGGCCAGCGGCAGGTCGTCCGGCTCCATCCCCTTGCCGTTGTCCGCCACCCGGATCAGGTCCTTGCCCCCGCGCTCGACCGTCACGTCGATCCGGGTCGCCCCGGCGTCGACGGCGTTCTCCAGGAGTTCCTTGACCACGCTCGCCGGCCGCTCGACCACTTCCCCCGCCGCGATCTGGTTGATCACCGACGCGGGCAATTGGCGGATGATCCCCATCGTCTGCCCACCCTTCCGCTCGCGGAAACCATGTCTCCTCATTGTAACCCGGGGCCCGCCCCCGGCGAACCTCCGCCGGCGTCGGCCCGGGCGGAACGAACCCAATCGCCGCGTCGCCCTGTCTTCCCGAACGAAGCCAATCGGCCGGGTGGCGGGACCTCGGCGATTTCCAGGACGAACCCAATCGCCGATCGGCTCGACGCTCGGGTCGGCTCGACGGTCGATCGGCCACCTGGATATCATGGTGGCTCGGGCGATTCCCAACCACACGATTTGGGGCAGACGCGCCCATTCGCCGGTCGAGGGCGGCCCTTTGGCCCGGTTTGTTGAGGCTTGCGGGGCGGACGAGGTGATCGAGGGGCGAGGCTTGGCGGTGGAGGTCGACGGCCTCCGCCTGGCCCTGTTCCGCGACGGCGGGCGGGTCCACGCGCTGCTGGGCCGGTGCCCGCACGCCAACGGGCCGATGGGCCGGGGGTGGGTCGAGGATGGCGAGGCGGTCTGCCCGCTCCATCGCTGGCGGTTCCAGCTGACGACCGGCCGATGCTCGACCGAGCCCGGCCGGTCGCTCCACGCCTTCCGCTCCGAGGTCCGCGACGGCCGGGTCTGGGTCGAGGTCTGAGCCTTCGGGCCGCTCAGGGGATCATCAGCGAGACATAATAGAGGCCGTTCGAGTCGATGAAGATGGAATAGCCCGGGGCCGTGGCCTGCGAAGGGCCGGTCGTCAGGTAGGTCGGTGGCGTGCCGGAAAACCGGATCTTGAAGTTGGCGACCGAACCCGGGCCGCTCGCCGTGAGGCTCGCATACTGATACTGCGAGGGGTTGGGATAGCCGGACGGGATGGTGAAGTTGAGATATTTTCCGTCTTGATAAGGGGCCAGGCTGATCTGATAAGGGACGGTCGAGCCCGTCATGTTGACTAACTTGACCCAAGCTTCGGCGACGTACGGGGGCGAGGTCGCACGATGGCCCGGCCCGGCTGGGTTGCAGGCCGAGGTCGACGGCGTGGCGGGAGTGGTGTGGTGGGATGCCTTGGATGGGTGATGGACGGCGGGCCTGGCGTGATGTGCCTCGGCCGACACGACGGCATGCGCCAGGGCAGGCACCGGGAGCGGGGCAACGGGGGCCGGCGCGGGCTCCGGGTGCGGGGCGACATGGGCGGCGATCCCGCCGGTCGTCAAGAGCCGGGCCTCGGCGGCCTCCAGGGCAGGCCGGAACGTCGACTTCCGAAGGCGTCGCATCGGTGTGTCCTCGTCGAAGGGGGTCGAGTCAGGGAGCACTCGATTGTCCCGCCGGGAAATGACACCACGCAAGCGAAAAGCCCCCATTTTTCCCAAACACCCATCATCCACGATCAGAGCCAGATCTTCAGGCGTTGCTTGAGGCCGGCGGGCAGGCGCTTCTCGACGATCCGCTGGATCTGCTCGGGGTGGAGCCGGGTGGAGAAGTGGGAGGCGATGATGACCTCATTCTCGAACCGCTCGGCGCGGGCGATGATGTCGTCGAGGTGGGTGTGGCCGTACTTGTGGATCTTCTCGGGCCGCTCCTGGGGGGCGACGAAGGTCATCTCCAGGATCAGGATCTCGGCCTGATAGATCTCGGGCAGGACGTCCAGCCCTTGGGGGGCGGAGTCGCCGAGAAAGGCGATCTTGGGGATCCGGATCTCGCTGGAAACCTCGACGCCGGACTGGCGGAGGTCGCGGATCGCGAGGTCGTCGCCGATGAGGTGCTGGTACTCGGCCTTGAGCTTCCGCCGGCGCTCCCAGATCAGGTAGCCGAGCGAGGGGATCGTGTGCTTGGTGGGGAAGGCGACGGCCACCAGCTCGCGCGAGAGGGCGACCTCGTCGCCCGGCTTGAGCCCGACGAGCTTGGCGGGCATCCGCCCCCGGTCGAGCTTCTGGAACGCCCGGAGGAGCTGCTCGACCGCCTCGACCGCCTCGACCGGCATGTAGATGGTGGGCGGCTCCATCTTCATCATCCGCCGCCGGGCGACGTAGATCGGCAGGGCGGCGATGTGGTCGAGGTGGGTGTGCGAGAGGAACCAGTTGGGCGTGCTCATGAACGACCAGGGCTGGGCCCCGAGGTCGAACCCCAGCTTCAGCTCGGGCACCCGCCAGTAGGTCTGGACCGCCGCCCGGGAATACCCCTCGATCGTCAGGCCTTTGTGCTCCAGGGTCCGGATCGGGGCGTTGTCCACCGGGTGGTCGAGCGATTCGACCGTCATGTCGCTGTCCGTCGCCAAACGCCGCCTCCCGTCTCACTATCTCGATGTCCGCAACGCCCATTATACTCGCCGGGGGCACGGGCGGTCATGCCGATTCCGACCCGATCGCGGCCCGTTGGGTTCGTTCCGGGGGACGAGGGCTCGGGCGGATGTGGATCGATCGGACCCCGGTCGTCGTCTTCGGCCCGGCCTACCTCGACCGGGTGGTCCGGGTCGATCGCCCGCTGGTCGACCCGGCCTTCGTCGGCCCCTCGCTCGACGGGAGCGTCGACGGGGCCTGGATGGTCGAAGGGGGGGCAGGTCTGACACTGGTCGACCCGCTCGGGAGCCGGATCGAGGTCGAGGTCCCCGGGCGCTGGCGGGGGCCTTCGGGGACGATCCGGGTCTCGCGGCCGTTCACCGGGGCGGCCTCGGGGTGGTCGAGGACGGTCCTGGCCGGCCCCTGCGTCGACGACCTGGGCGGGATGGGCGCCGGCTTCGCCGCCAGCCTCGGCGGCGAGCTCGTCTCGGCCCTCGGGCCCGAAGCCGACCCGACCAGCCAGGCGATCCGGGCGGCCCTGGGCCGGGCGGGAATTCGCCACCTGCCGATCCGGGTCCCCGAGCACCCGGCCGACTGGACGCTCCTGCTCACCAGCGGCGAGCACGGCGACAAGCTGCCGATCGGCTTCCGGGGATGCCACGCCGCCCTCCCGAATCTCGACCCCTGGGCCGCCCGACCCTGCCAGGTCCGGGTGGTCGCCGCCCTGCCGAATCGCCTGGCGAGCGATGCCCTGGGCCGCCCCGCCCCGCTCCGGATGTTCGCCCCGAACCTCCGGAACATGCTCGACCGCGACCCGCCCCTGGCCAGCTTCGCCGCCTCGATCGACGTCCTCTGCTGCAACCGAGGGGAGTGGGACCAGCTCCCCGACCGCGACGAGGTCGCCCGGGAGGTCCCGGTCCTGGCCATCACCGACGGCCCTCGGGGGGCCGAGGTCCGCTACACCACCCCCCGGGGCGAGGCCGAACGAGTCGCCGTCCTCCCCTTCCCCCGCTCCCGCCCGATCGTCGACACCAACCGGGCGGGCGAGGCGTTCGCCTCGGCCCTGCTGGCTACCCTGCTCGAAGCCGACTGGGAGCCCGGGGTCGCCCCGGCCCCCCTGATCCGCCAGGCCGCCAACCGCGCCTCCGCCGCCGCCGCCCTGACGATCGGCCTCGCCGGGTTCGCCTTCCCGGGCCGGGCCGAGGTCGAGGCCGCCGTCAGGGCGGGCCGGGTCGAGTGATCGTCGAGCGGAAGCCTGGCGACGTTGACCCTCGTGCTGCGACGGCGGTAGGATTCATCCGGAGACATCAAGCATGAGCAAGATTTCCAGGACCTCCGCCAAGCACCGACCCGGGCGGTTCTCCAGTCGATACGCCAGGGCCCATACCTGGTTCCGACTCAAGAAGTTCGCGCGATCTTCCCAGCCAGGAGACCCCTCGATCGATCCGGCGGTCGCGCCGTTGGGCGACGATCGATCGTGGCCAGACGCGCCGTCCTCGATCAACTACGACGTCGAACGGGCCGCGTATGCCCGCCTCAAATCGAGCCTGCTGGAGTCGGCGGTCGGCCGCTTCGCCGTCTTCAAGGGTGACGAGATGATCGGCCCCTTCGACGACTTCAAGACGGCATACATCGCCGGTCGGCGTCGATTCGGCCTCTGGCCGATTTATGTCAAGGAGATCCTGCCCGAGGAGCGGGTCTACGAGGCCTGAAGTCGCCCAACATGCCCGTATCGAGCATCGGCTTCGATCTCGCCTCCCGGCCGATCATCGAGGTTTACCTTTCGACCTGCGAGTGGGAACGGGAATTGTTCCTGGCACAAGGACGGACGTTCCCCCCCTCCCTCTTGATCCAGGCCTTGGTGGATACGGGAGCGAGCCGGTCGCTCGTCGACCTGGCCATATTGGAGCGCCTTGGCGTCGCTCCAGCATCGGAAGATGTCGTCCTCTTCACGGCGTCAGGGGGAGGGGCCCAGACTCGGAAGGCGTACATGGTTGACGTGGCCTTGGCCGGCGATCGGCACGGGCCCATCGCGAATGATCTGCTGGTCCTCGGGGCGCCGGTCGCTGACGACTTGCGGGTTGATATGCTCCTGGGCCGCGACGTCCTTGCCGCCTGCATCCTGACCTATGACGGGATCGATCGGCGGTTTACCCTCGCCTACAATCCCCCTCCGACCTCGTCCTGATCTTCCTCCCTTGGAATCGGCGAGGGTTCCGGGTTAGTGTGTTGGGACCGGGGGCGATCGGCTCGCGGGCCCGGGCCGGATGTCGCGAGTCGAGGGGGGTTGAGGCCATGAGGTTCGGACGCTGGGCCTTTGTGCTGGTCGGGGTCGCCTCGGGCGTGATCGGCTCGGCCTGCTGGTCGCTCAAGGCGCAGGACCGCGCGGCGAAGACGACGGCCAAGGCCCGGGAGGCCGGCGCCGCGGCCCCCTCGGTCCAGGATGCCCTGTTGCAGCCCTTGGACCTGCCGTTCGCCGACGAGACGTCGCTCGAAGCGGTCCGGGCGTACCTGGCGAAGTCGCTCAAGGGGCCGGTCGTGCTCGACCCGTCGGCCCTGGACCGGCTCGACCTGACGGCCGACGACGTGGTCCAGCTCGACCTGAAGGGGGTCCGGCTCAAGGTGGGCCTGAAGCTCCTGCTCGACCCGGTCGGCCTGTCGTTCCGGGTCGAGCCCGAGGACAACCTCCTGATCCTGACCGACGCCGAGGGGAGCGACGACCCGAACAAGCGGACCCTGGCCGAGATCAAGGCCCTGCACCGCGACCTCCACGACCTCCAGGACGCCGTCGACGACCTCCGCGACCTCGTCGAGGAGGAGCTCGGCGTCGAGCCCCCGGCGGCCCGGAACAAGACCACGCTGGTCGTCGGGCCCGGGGCCCGACCGGCCCGGGTCCGGCGGGCCCGGGGCTCGTGATCGACCGGGCGTCCGGGCCGA
>JAABUQ010002519.1_pt1 | contig 35996 bp, 36 predicted proteins | sample 5560001 | NCBI WGS metagenome assembly JAABUQ01 (sample SAMN10711888, study PRJNA513371) | rock metagenome | isolation source: Antarctica rocks | place: Antarctica: Victoria Land, Finger Mt nord | collected 2015-12-18
ACTGATCGCTTGGCTGATACTGATAGAATTAAATAGCTGATGATTCAGAGATTGGAGGGCGCCTGTGACCGGCGGAGTTGTCCTCTCATGACAAATGCCCCTCTTTAGGGAAAAGTGCCATCCGCTGATTTCTCTTGTTGTAGTTCGTGATTTATCTTTCCTTCCTTACCAGGATCCTGCGGAACCTGTCCACAAGAATCTCGTTCGATTAACTTTGCCTCCGTGATGACATGGCGCACCTTCACAGGCTCGCTGCGCACCAGGGCAGTGAGAAGCTCGATCCCCTGCGCCGCCATGTCATAAATCGGCTGACGCATGCTGGACAGGCGAGGCGTCGTTTGTTCCCCGACTTTGGTGCCGTCGAAGCCGATCACGGACACGTCTCTTGGGACGTTTAGCCCCAGTCGCTCGCGCAGCAGCCGGATGGCCCAGGCTGCAACATCATCACTCCAGGTGAACAGCGCGGTCGGCGCCTGCGGCCCAGCCATCATGTGCAGGAACGGTTCTGGATCGCTCTTGGCATAGGTCACCTCACACTCCCACTCCGGTCGCGGGTCGATGCCGCGTGCGAGCAATGCCTGCCGGTAGCCAAAAAGCCGGCTCGCCGCCGCCCCGGAGATTGGTGCCCCCGCAAGGTGCCCGATCCGCCGATGGCCTTGTGCGTAAAGGTGCTCCACAGCGATCTGCGCCCCCGCTTCATTGTCGCAGTCCACAAAACAGGTCTCGGCCTCAGGCGAGCGGCTGAAGACCTGTACGCACGGGAAGCCGCGTGCCATCAGCTGGCCCGCCATGGGATCATCCTTGTCGCGCAGCAGGAGAGCACCGTCGGCGCGTCCGTCGGTCAGGGCTGCCACATCGCGCTCCGTGTCCGGCTGCACCTTGGTATGCAACATCAGATCAAACCCCAGGGCGCTTGCAGCGTCCGTCGCTCCATGCATCAGTTCATTGATGAAGCCCGACCAGCCGGAGAACACGGATGGGTACTGCATCACAATCGCGAGCGTGTCGGTCTGCCGCCGGGCGAGGCCGCGCGCCAGCGCGTTGGGATGATAGCCAAGTTCCCGCGCTGCCCGCACCACCCGCTGCCGCGTGGCGTCGCTGATCCGTATGCCTGCCTCGCGCCCGTTTAAGACATAGGACACAGTCACCTTGGACACCCCCACTTGCTGGGCGACATCGTTGATCGTCACGCCGTTTTTCCCCATGCCCTGATCCTTTTTCCGTGATGGATACTACTTGATGAACCGGTTAATGTCTCTTATATTGCTATTGTAACACACTGTGCTATCCTTGTCAATAGCACAGCAAATAAGGGATTGTTAGGGTGCCTCTTTTCCACTCCCCGTTCCCGATACGACACGCTCAATCCGCCTGTCCGGGATCAGCCACATCAAGGCCACCGCTACGTACAGCCCGTCGGCGAGCCAGGGACGCACCAGCGCCAGCACAATCGCAAGCACATAAAACACCGGGCTAAGCTTGCCTTTGATGTCCGGCCCCACGGCGGCTGCCAGGGTGGAATGTTTCCCCTGCGCGGCGATGATCTGCCGCTGAAGCAGCCAGTAGGCCAGCCCCGCCGCCAGCAGCACCGCGCCATACACCGCCGTCGGGGCAGGCGCAAGATAGTTCTCGCCCAGCCATGTCGTGACAAACGGAACCAGCGACAGCCAGAACAGCAGGTGCAGGTTGGCCCACAGAATTGTGCCGTTGACGCGCTCCGTAACCGCGAACATGTGATGATGGTTGTTCCAATAGATGCCGACATAAACGAAGCTCAGCACATAGCTCAGAATGACCGGAAGGAGAGGCCGCAGCGCGCCCAGGCTGTCTCCGTGCGGCACCTTGAGTTCCAACACCATGATCGTGATGATAATGGCGAGGACGCCGTCGCTGAAAGCCGTCAGCCGTTCTTTGTTCATCGGTGCCCTCGCGCGTCATCGGGAAACGCCTGGATATTCTCGTGCCGTGAGTCCGCCCAGGATCAGCCCCCCTCCATCGTCACAAAGCGGCGCTTATTCCGGGGTCATCCCATTTCCCAGCAGGCGCGGGATCGTGAAGGCGCGTCGTGGCCGCCGGCCGGGCGCGCTCTGCCGATGCCGGGTCTTTGGCCGCAAACTCGCCGCTTACAGCGCGCAGCGCAGCGCCCCAACGGTCGCGCGGGCCTCAGCGAACCCCGCCTCCAAAGCCGCCGCCTCCTGGAAGTCAGCGACAGCATTCTCCGCCCCCGCGTCGGCCCACTTCCGCGCCCTCGCCGCGCTGTGCACGACTCCCCGGACAGAAAGCTCCTTCGCCGACAGCATGCGCGCCGTTGTGCCGCCAATCTGCCCCGTTATCCCTGTAACAGCATACACAGAGTACCTTCTTGAGCCTGTAATCGGGCGAAAAAATTGCCCGTGCCAGCCTATAATACATACGCAAGCCGCAAATCTCAATAGTTATCCCCCGATAATTGGACACCCTGCGTAGAGGCGCACGTCCGGCATTGCCCCGGCGCTGCAAAGGGATTGTGTCGGCATTGCCACGGCGCTGCGAGGGCATACCGACGACGGAACAAATTGTTCCGTCGTCGGTACACGGGGGCAACGGCAGTAATCAGCGCAAAAGATGCCGCTAAAGCGCTTTGTCAATGGAGACTGGCAGCACACGCGCTCAGCGGGCAGCAAAAAACACGCACCCTAGAAGCAGGTGATAAACGTCGGGGAGAGACTGCCATGTCGTCCGCTCAGAGGGAGAATGCACGGATTGGATGCGGCGGGCGAACGGAATGTTTCTGCGAGGCAAACTCAGTGCCTGTGGTGCCCGGTTTGATGGGGATGCGCGTCCAGGGCGGCAGGTGCGTGATGGGTGTGGTCTTCATGCGCCGCTCCATGCCGTCCACGGAAATGCACCGTGGCGAGCAGCGCGGCGACGGCAATCGCCGCGATGTCCAGCCAGGTGGTGTAGTTCCAGGCGAAGCGGGCGTGGGAAATCGCGCTGGCCGGGCGCGGGCCGGTGGGGACAAGGTGCAGGACGCTGAACAAGCCGTCCACAGCCAGCCCCGCCGTCACCATAGACACAAACAGTACCAGCGTGATGTAAGTCGCGGCCCGGCGTCCGTAATATTTGCCGTAGATAATGATGAGTGGGACGACAATCAGGTCGGCGTAGATAAACGACACGACGCCGCCGAAGCTGATGCCGCCCGACCACAGGATGCTCGCCAGCGGGATATTGCCGATAGAGCAAACAAACGACAGCACAGCGATAATAGGGCCTGCAATGGCGTTTTCTGTCAGGCGCAGCGGGGTTGAGCCGGAGCCTGTCAGGAACAGGGCGCGCCAGACGGGATTGGGCACCAGCACGGCCAGAAAGCCCGCGATCACAAAGCCAATCAGCATCTCTTTCCAGAGCATGGACCAGTCCATCGCAAACGCATCCGCCACGCGGGCCAGCCTGCCGCCCCCGACCCCATGGTCGTGCTGATGGTCGCCGCCCGCTTCGGGGTGCGCCCGCGCCTCGTCTTCCAGGCCCGCCGGCAAAGTCAGCCTGACCAGCAGCCACATGACCCCGATCAAGACGAACGCTCCGACAAACTCAGCCAGCACAAACCGCCAGCCCATCAGCAGCCACAACACAATGCCCAGTTCCAGGACGAGATTGGTGGAGGCGAACATAAAGGCCAGTGTCGGCACCAAGGCCGCGCCCTTCTTGAACGCTGTCCGTGCAGCGGCGACAGCAGCGTAGGAACAGGACGACGATGCCCCGCCGAACAGGGTCGCCAGCGCGACCGAGCGGAAGCTGGTCTGGCCGAACTCGCGCGTCATCCGCTCTTTGCCGACAAAGACTTGCAGCACGGCGCTCAAGGCGAAGCCGAGCACCAAGGCCCACAGCACTTCCCAGAACATGGCCGCCGATTCATACAGACTTTTGCCGAGCCAGGACATCTCACTTGCTCTTTCTGCGCTACAATCGCGCCGTCTTCAGGCGCAGCGAGTTGGTCACGACTGTCACGCTGGAAAAGGCCATCGCGAGAGCGGCGAGCATCGGGTCAAGCCTGCCGAACGCCGCCAGTGGTATCCCGATGATGTTAAAGAGAAAAGCCCAGAACAAGTTCTGACGGATAATCTTCATGGTGCGTCGTGACAGCAGAATGGCATCGGCGACGCCGTCCAGGTCGGCCCGCAGCAGCGTGATGTCGGCGGCTTCCATCGCCACATCGCTCGCCCGGCCCATCGCAATGCCCAGGTCGGCCTGGGCGAGCGCAGGGGCATCGTTGACGCCGTCACCCACCATCGCCACCCGCTGCCCGCCGTTGCCCTGCCAGTGTTTGACGGCAGCCGCCTTGCCGTCCGGCTTCACGCCCGCCTGGACGTCACGGATGCCCACCTGCGCCGCGACTGCCTGCGCCACCCGTGCGCTGTCGCCTGAGAGCAGGGCCACGCTCAGGCCCATCGCCTCCAGCCGCGCGATAGCATCTTTGGCACCGGGGCGCACCGTATCGGCAACGGCGAGAATGCCCGCCTCTTCGCGCCCCACAGCCACGAGTATGGAAGTCTTGCCTTCGGCTTCCAAGCGCGCCATGTCTGCTGTCGCCATTGCGGGAACATCTATCCCCGCTTCCCGCAGCAAGCCCGGCGTCCCGACAAGCACTTCGCGGCCTCCCACCGACGCCCGAACGCCCAGGCCCGTGATGCTGGTGAACGTTTCGGCGTGAGTGGCCGGGCCTTCGGCGTCTGCGCCTGCCACAATCGCTGATGCCAGGGGATGCTCCGAGCCGCGCTCCGCCGCCCCTGCCAGCCGCAGCAGCGCGCGGCGGTTCAGGCCGCTGTGCAGGACGACATCCGTCAGCGCGGGCCTGCCTTCCGTGAGCGTGCCCGTCTTGTCAAAAACAATGCGGCTGATGGCGTGCGCCCGCTCCAACGCCTCGCCGTTCTTAATCAGAATGCCCCCCGCCGCCCCGCGCCCCGTCCCGACCATGATTGCCGTGGGTGTCGCCAGGCCGAGCGCGCATGGGCAGGCAATCACCAGAACGGCCACGGCGGGGGTCAACGCCCCTGCTGCTCCGGCATGCAGGCCGAAGAACCAGGCAAGGAACGTCACACACGCGATGCCCAGCACGGCGGGCACAAACACAGCAGAAACGCGATCCGCCAGCCGCTGCACGGGAGCCTTGCTGCCCTGCGCCTCTTCCACAAGCCGCACCATCTGCGCAAGGGTCGTGCCGGCTCCGGTGGCCGTCGCGCGGTACAGCAGCGTGCCGTTCTTGTTGACTGTGCCCCCGATCACCTTGTCGCCGACCGTCTTTTCCACGGGCAGGCTTTCGCCGGTCAGCATGGCCTCGTCCACCGCCGATGTGCCCCCGGTCACAATGCCGTCCACGGCCAGCCTTTCGCCGGGACGCACGCGGAGAGTATCGCCCGGCCTCAGCATCGCTAGGGGCACGTCCTGCTCGTCGCCGCTATCCGACACGCGCCGGGCGGTCTTGGGGGCGAGCGCAATCAAGGAGTGGATGGTGCTCACGGCCCGCCGCTTCGCCCGCGCTTCCAGCCACCGGCCCATCAAGATCAGTGTAACAATGGTGGTCGCCGTCTCAAAGTAGACCTGCGGATGGGCGGTTCCCAGAAGTTCGGCTAGGCTGTAACCATACGCGGCAGTGGCCCCCAAAGCCACCAGGGTGTCCATTGTGGCCGCGCCGCCATGCCGCAATGCCTTCCACGCCCCCGCGAAGAACTGCCTGCCGAAGCCGAAAACGACAACAGCCGCCAGCACAGCCAACATCCACTCCACCCAATAAAGATGACTCAGCCCGGCTGCCGCCATGCCGGGCATCTGTGGCTGCGCCGGCCCGTGCATCGCCATGCCGGTCATAGACAAAGCCAGTGTGGGCAGGGTCAGAATTGCCGCACCGATCAAGTTGAGCAGGTCCGTGTCACGCCCTGGAGCCTCGGTGCCTTTGGGCTTGGCGTCGGCGATGGGTGTCGCGCCGTAGCCTGCCTTTTCAATCGCGGCGATTACGGCGGCCTGCGTTGTCTGCGCCGGGTCGTAGGTGACACGGGCGCGGTTGGTGGCGAGGTTCACAGCCGCGTCTGCGACGCCCCCGACTTTGCGCACCGACCGTTCGACACGCCCCACGCACGACGCGCAGTGCATCCCTTGCAGGTCAAGGGTGCAGGTTTCGCTTTGTTCGGCGCTGGCTGTCTGGGCCATTGTGTGCTTCTCTTTCCCCTTGTCAACCGTACTACGATCAACCGTACTACGCACGCGGCGCTGCCTCGTAGCCTTCTTCAACAATGGCTTCCACCATCTGCGCCGCCTGCACTCTGGCCGGGTCGTAAGTGACAGTGGCCTGCTTGTCCGCCAGGCTGACCTGCGCGGATTGAACCCCGTCCAGCCCCTGCAAGGCCCGCGTGACATGGCCCACGCACGCCGCGCACGACATGCCTTCCACGTGTAAAGTTTCTGTCTGCATTGTTTTCGCCCTTCTTTCATTCACCGCGCTATTTCAGGAAGTTGGACAGCACCGCCCGCATCTCGTCTAACAGCTGCTCCTGGCTCATCGGCTGAGCCGCCTGGTGGGCCGTGTCGGTGCCATGCCCCAGCACGCACGACTCCAGGTGGCTGCTCAGGAGATGGATGCCCAGCGCGTTCAGGGCGGAGCGCGCGGCGGCGATTTGGTTGAGAATGTCCACGCAGTAGCGGTCTTCCTCAATCATGCGCTGAATGCCTGCGACCTGACCGGCAATCCGGTTGGAGCGGGCCTTGATGTTCTTGTGCGATTCCTCGTTCATTGATACACTCTGCCAGGCTGTGCTTCATAGATATTATATACCTATAGGGGGTATATTGTCAAGCCCGCACGGAACTCGCTTAATGCTGGCCTGAACCCATCTTCATGCCGCCCATGTTCATGCCGCGCATATTGACCGAGCCATTGCCGCCGCCCATCCGCGAAGGCCGGAGGCGGAAGAACACTTCAAAGCCGACGTGCGTGCCGGAGCCATAGTAAGAGTTCAGGGACGAAGGATTGGTGTCCGCCGTCACCGCCGCCCCCAGGCCGGTGTCAATGCTCTTGCCGTGTGTCAGGTCTCGGATATAGCCGACTGTGTAGACACCCAGCGCGTATTTGTTGTATTGCACCGCCTCTGCCAGTACAAGGTCTTTGCCTGTTTTCTGAACATTCTCGATGCGGGCGAAGTAGGTGTCGGCATTGCGCTGATAATCCGCCTCGGCAAGGTAGGCATTGGTCTTTCCGTAGCCTTGCGTTTCCACGTTCTGCCCAAAGATGAGCGATGTTGAGAAGTTGGCATCCGTCCCCACGGGCTTGTTGTAAAGCCAGGAAGCCGTCGTGCGATGCTGGTTCACGTTGGTGCCGTCCGGGCTGTAGATGAAGCCTTGGGAAATCTGAAAGGCGTTGTTGGCGTCCGGGTTGTAAGACAGGCGGGCGCTTTCCGAGTCAAAGCGCGGCTTGTCAAAGTTGTAGCGGTTCTCGTTGGGATCGCGCCCGGTGAACTTGCTGCCCTCGGCCTTGAGCTTGCTGCCGAAGTTGATGCCTGCTGTCGCCACGCCGAACAGGATATGGGTCGCATCCTCCCAGTGGTGGCCGATAGGCGCGGGCATGTAGTCGTAGCCGATCACTCGGTGCATGAATGCGGGCGGCCCCAGCGCAGGCTCGCCAGGGTCGGCCACGTAAATATACGCCGAATTGCCGCCGCCCAGAAGGCGCGAGTAGGCGATGGACAGCTCGCTGACCAGCTCGTGCGGATGCTGGCGGTCATGCAGCGCCTGCCCGTGCCAGGTCTCGCCTGTCGCATACAAATCGGGATAGCCGTTGCCGCCCTCAATAATCGGGTCAAGGCTGAGCATGGCGCGCGCCCCGATTTGGGAGCGCGCATCAAGCGGGCGGCTGATCATCCCCATCAGCCAGGAGGGGGCGTCAAAGCGCCGGTCGCCGCGCTTGGAGCCGACATTGACATAGCGCGGAGCGATTGCCCCATGCAGCATCAGCATGCTGCCGTTGCGCATCTCCGCGTAGCCGTACATGGGGGAAGAGGCCGGAAGCCAGGATGTGCCCGACCCTTCCTGGCTCATCGGGTCGGAGAGATCGGTCGTTGACTTCATCGCATCAGTCATCATGTCAGCCATGCCTGATTTCATCCCGGCCATGCCCGACTTCGTTTCAGCCATGCCCGCCATTGCGCCTGCGCCCTGGTTTGCGCCCTGGCTCATGGGCATGGCTTGCTTCTTTGGTTTCCCCTTGCCTGCCGTCGGCATCTTCTGAGAAGGCATTCCCGGCATGGTCTGGGCGAGCGCTGCCGGCAGCAAGGCGGCAGCAATCGCAACAGCGATCAGTGTTTTCAAATGTTTCATAGAGCGTTCCTGACAAAAAGAAGGAGCGTGCAATTCGGCTCGGCCTTGCTCCCGTATTGCAAAGGCGCTGCTCAGGCGTTTCTAGGGCATACCGACGACGGACGGTTTTGTTCCGTCGTCGCAACGCGCCTGCTACGCCGTAGAAACGCCTTTGCAATACGGCAGGAGCGGCATCAACCCAGGGGCGGAAGCCTGCGATGCTGCCGCTAGGTGAGGGGAAGGCCGAGCGAAATGGGGCGCTCTCCCGAAAGACAGAGCCAAACAAAAACGGCACCCACACCGCCATCAAAGACCGGAGTGGATGCCGTAAGATGCGCCCCAGCGGAACGACGCAGGCTACATCCGGCGTCCGAGGGCCATGTGATGGCGGGCCATCTTCATGTGACGGCGGGCCAGGGCGGGATGCCCCATCGCCATGTGGCGGCGAGCAATTGCCATGTGGTGACGGCCCTCCGCCGTGTGGCGGCGTCCGGCGGCGGTGTGGTTGGCGCTGGCACCGATAGATGTCGCAGCCATCAAGGCGGCCACGACGGGGATAAGCAGCAAAAGTTTCTTCATTGAGAGTGTTCCTTTCGGGATGTCAAAGGCTCGATTGCCCTCAAACAGAGTAAGCGGAAATGTTATGTTCCGCAATGCAGACGGCTCAGGCCATCATCTGGGCCATGCGCTCGCACTCATCGGCGCACCGGCGGCACGCCTGGGCGCAGTCCCGGCAATGCTGGGCGTCGTGCTTCGCGCACTCGGCGGCGCAGGCGCGGCAGGCTTCGGCGCACAAGCCGCACATTTTGCCGTGCAGCGGGCTTTCGTGCGCCATCAAGGTGACACAGGCCGTGCAGGTCGCGGCGCAATCAAAGCAGGTTTTGGCGCAGTCCGCCATTTCCGGCATTCCAAGGCATTGGGCGCCGCAGTACTCGCACTCCTTGAAGCATTGCAGGCACGCTTCGCTGCAGGACTGCATTTCGGGCATTGTCATCGTGTGGGGCATTGGTCTGGCCTTTCGCGGGGCAGCAAGAGCAGCCACAAGCTGCTTTTGGTATTTCTACCGAGAATAGAATAGCCACTTAAGCGTGATTGTAAACCGGGCGTGCGGGAATTGTTTCGCTCAGCCGAAGGCCGTGAGCGGGGCGGCTATGCAAAAAAGCCAGCCTCAGTGTTAAAAACCGAGGCTAGCGGTGGGGTTTACATCTTACCCATCGACTTGGCAGCGGGGGCTGCTTTGGTCGGGGGCGCTGTGACAGGCAGCAGTTTCCCGCCGTCCATCGGGTCTTTGTAGCCGTCCTTCTTGGCCGTGGCCGCAGACACCTTCATGTGGCACTTCTGGCACTGGTAGGCCGTGGCGGTGGCTTTCTTGCCCTCCATGCGCTTGTCGGCTCCGTGTGCCGGGGCCGCTGTTGACGCCATCGGCAGCAGGGCGAGTGTGAGGCCGCTGAGTGCGAGTATTTTGTTCATTGAGTTGTTCCTATCTCCTAGTGTAAGCGGTTACATCGGCTGATACTTGCCCTGCGCGGCATCGGCGATGACTTTGCCGGGGTTCTTATCAAATGCGGGCTTGCACTCGGGGCAGCAGAAGTAATAGGTCTTGCCTTTGTAGGTCTCATGCGCATAGGCCTTGGCGGCAGACGCGATCTTTGTCCCCGTCACCGGGCAAACGAGCGCTGTTGTTTTTGCGGCCCCTGCCGCTTTTACGGGGTGGGTCGGAGCCGCGATGGCTGCCGAGCAAAGCGCCGCCAGGGCGGCGATAGAAAGTGTGAGTGTTTTCATGGTGTTCCTTCCGAGGCATTTGCCTCTTCCTTGTCAGACTGAAGGGAACGGCTTTCTGGTCCCAGTCAGTGGGTGCTGCTGTTCAGGCAACTACTTGAGCGAGTCGATATAAGCCACCAGCGTCTGAGTCTGCTGATCGTTGTACTTGTCGCCGAACGCGGGCATCTTGCCCTTGATCCCGTTTCTGATCTTAAGCGTAATTTTGGCATCGCTCAAATCGCTGTGGTGCAGGCTGGGGCCGTAGCCGCCGACAGCGTTGACGCCGTGGCACGCGGTGCACCCTTGCGTGTACAGAAGATGGCCCTGCGCGACAAACGCCGCGTCCACGACAGATGCCCCCGCATTGGGCGCTTGGGCGGCCCGTGTCAGGGACGCCGCCTTGTGGCTCGCCTGCGAAGCCTGCGCCCCGACCACCAGCCCCGAAACTCCAAATGCCCCGCCCACGACTGCAAGACCGGCGACGAGGGCTGCAATCAGCCCTTTCAGTTCAATGCGCATCCGCTATCCTCCCCCTAAAAGTTCGCCGCCCCAATAGCCCGCAATCGCCATCACCACCGTTGCGGCCACGGAAACGACCAAATACATCCCGTAAGCCCCCCGCGATGCCTGCTGACGCACCACCAGCCGCCAGACCGCCAGCGCGACAATCAGCCCGAATGCCGGCCAGACAAACAGGTGGTGCTTGCCCAGCAGCCCGCCCCCGCCGACATGCCAGCCGGAGATCATCAGCCCCGACAGGACGGCGACAAACGAGGCCATTGCGCCGAGCAGCAGCGCATAAAACGCCGCCGTATGCAAATCGCGGCTGTGCGGCTCCCTGTTCAGCACGTAGCCGATCAAGTCAAACAGCATGGCGGCGATAATCAAAGCGATTGGAAAATGGGTGCTTCCTCCATGAATATTGGCCCAGAACTTGCTGCTCATGGTTCTCCTGTTCTACTTCGCGGTAAAGTCAAAAGCTTTGAGCACAGGCTTTTGGCCGGGGGCTGTGACCTTCACCTTCACTTGCCAGGGGCCAGCCATGCTGAAATTGGCCGTGGCTGTGTACTGCCCGCCGCCCTTTTCCGTGACAGCCGGATGGGTGGTGCCCATATCCATGCTTGCCATGGCGACGCTTGCAGTAATCTTGGCCCCGGTGAGAGGCCTGCCCTGCGCGTCGGTCACGGTGACCTGGAGGATATTATCCCCAGCTTTGGGTGCATCAATCGCGGCGGTGACTGTCTGAGGCAAGGAAGCGGACGGGGCAGCTGATGCAGGAGTGGGCGTGTTTATCTTCATGCCGCTGTTTTTGCCGCCCATGTCCATACCGGCCATGTCGCCCGTGCCTGTGGCATCATCACCTTCCGGCTTGGCGTAGTTCTTCTCGTCAAACTTCATGTGCATGGCAGGCATCTTCATGCCCTCCATGCCGCTGCCGCCGACCATCATCTGGTTCATCATACCAACCATGGCCGCGTTGTGGCCGAAGCCAGCCTGCAGCTTCCAATCTTCATGGCCCGTGGCTGTGTAGGTGCCCTTCTCCTGCAGCTCAGGCACGGTGGCGGTCTTCATATCGGCAATGCCCGTTTTCATGGCGCTCATACCCGCCATGCCATCTGTCTTGCCGCCCATATCCATGCCCGGCAGCGCGTTTGCATCGGGCGCGCTGCCTGTTTTTGCTGCTTTGTCCGGCCCGCCGGAGGCGTTCATCTTCATGCCGGCCATCGAATCGGGCTGACCGGCCGATTGGGCATTGGCTTTGCCGCCGCTTTTATCCATGCCCGCCATTGCACTTGGGGCGGGTGCCTTGATAGCAGGAACAGGCGCGGCGCTTGGGGTTCCTATCGCTTTGATCTGCGGCGACTTCCAGGGCGCTTTGCTGCCCGGCTCAAAGTCAAGCACAGCGACTTTGACGCCCCGCCCTCGGACGATGACGCGCCAGGGGCCGTCCATGCTGAAATTGACCGTTGCCTTGTAGTGGCCGCTGCCCGTCTCGGTGAATGCCGGATGGGTTGTCCCCATGTCCATGCTCGTAATCGCAACGCTTGCTGTGAGTTTCAGGCCGGTCACCGGCTTGCCCATGGCATCGCTGACCATCAAGTCCAGCGTGTTGTCGCCTGATTTGGGGGCCGCGGGATTGATGGTCGCCCTTACGGAAAGCGGGGACGCGGCAGGCTGTTGCGCCATCTTCATGCCGCTCCTATCCATGCCGCTTATCGCCTGATCCGCATGGGCCGCCAGGACGAGCGGTGCTGTCATCAGCGGGGCCAGTCCAAGTGTCAGCGCGGACCATATCAGCAGAGATTTCGTTCTCATTGTTGTTTCTCCCTCCCAATCGACTCAGGGCTAATTGGGAATGTACTGGTGCTGCAAATTCAGCAGTGAGCGGCGCGGGCCGACGCTGCGGTTGAACAACGTGTCGAAGTTGAAGATAAAGCCGACCTGGACGCTGCTTTCCTGACGCGCGCCGCCGTAGGCATTCGCGAGGGTGTCTCCCCGGTGCTGGTACAAGTACTGGGCGACAGCATCAAACCCATCGCCCAGCCGCTTGACGCCGGTGAGCGCAACCCCGACCGAACCGGCGTTGCTGATCCTGTCGTAGCTTTTGTAGCCCGCCGTCAGCGAGACCTGATAAGCCGGCTTGCCGAACGGACTGTGCAGGTAGCGCACGGCGGCGGTGACCGCGTTAGAGTTCGCCCGGAATGTGTCTGTGGTGCTGCGGAAGCCGCGCAGATTGTTGCCGAACGTATAATTGTCCAGCACGCGCAGGTCTACCAGATTGACCAAGCTGGGCTTCAGATTGATAACGCCGCCCGCATACACGGCGTCAGAATTGCCCCCATTGCTGCGGGCGACAGAGCGGTGCTCATAGCCGGCCCCGTAGGAAACCACCTTCTCGATTGCCGACAGGCCGGGCAGCCCTAAGTACTGAATGCTCGCACCATAGGAGTTTAGCCCGGTGCTGCTCGGCGTGTTCGTATTGACGCTGTCAATCAGATGCTGGACGTGAATGTTCTCAAATGTGCGCAGCTTCTGATTGAATGTGACCGCGCCGACATTGGAATAGCGGTGCTCTTCCACATTGTCGCCCGATGAGAACGGGTCCAGCAGGTTGGTGAACGTGATGAGGTCGTCCCCGCGCAGCGTCGGAAAAGTCACGATCTGCGCCGTCGGTTGGTCTGTGCGCCCTAAGTATGCCTCCAGCGATTGTGTCTGGTAGTCTACATACGCCTGGTGCAGAAAGAGCTGCGTGTTGCGCCCGACATTGGTTTGGTCGATTGCCAGCCCGCCGACCGCAAGGCTGCCGATGCCCCCGCCGTAGAGCCGCTGCGCCGCCCCGATCACCAGGGCCGAGTCGGAAACATTGATCTGGCTGCCGCTGGCCCTGCCGCCGTCGGGCAGAGCGTTGCGCGAGCGGCCTAAGTCCAGCGTCCCGACACCCGTCCCGGCAATTTCTATCTGCGGCGAGACGCTCGGCTGTTCCGGGATGGGCACCTGCTGCGCCTGCCCGAAGGCAGGGGCGGCACTCAGAGCCGCTAGGCCCATCAAAGCCGCCCACTGGCTCCATGCTTTGTTCTTGCGCTGCGTTGTCCTCAAATGGGGTGTCTCCTCTTGTCGTCTGTTGCTCAGGGTGCAGCTGTGCCTATGAGTTGGTCTGGATCACGTCCTTGAACGTCACGCCGTACTTTTCCTGATCCTCATACATCAGCATGGTCATCATGCCGCCGGGATGGATGCCGTTGTTGGTCGTGCTGAGGTCGCTGTGGTCATGGAAGTGCCAGCTTCCTGGGTTTGTGCCCTGAATGACAATGTCCGAGGTCGTGCCGGGAAACACGGGAATGGTGTTGAGGCGCATGGGCGAGGCCAGCGGCGCGCCGTCCTGGCAGACGTGCCAGAAGTCGTGCCCGTGCAGGTGGAAGTAGTGCGGCTGCATTCCGCCCCCGATCAGGCGCACCCGGATGTTCTCGCCCTTGCGGATCATCAGCGGGTCGGTCATGGGGTACGACTTGCCGTTGATCATAAAGAAGTTTGGGGTGATGACGCGGTTGGGGCCAACCATCGCCGTCGTGTAGGCCGGCGTGTAGCCATCCTTGATGGCCTTCAGGAACGCTTCTTTGTTCTGGAACCAGCCCATCATGCGCCCGTTCATCTCGCCCATCAGCTTCATGTCGTTGTTCATTGCTCCCATGGTCATGCCCATGCCAACCATACTATTGAGGTTCTCATTGACCCAATTGGTATCAATCTCAGACAGCAGCAATGTGTATTCGCGGTCGTAGGGAAACGTTTTCTTCACGATGTCGTTCTTGGCTTCCACAATCAGCGCCCCGACAAGGCCCGCCTGCTGATGCAGCGTGGTCATCACATGGCAATGGTAAAAGTGCGTTCCGGCGGGCTGGGCGCGGAACAGGTAGCGGTACGTCTGGCCTGTGAATGTCGGCCACTGGGTTCCAAACGGCACGCCGTCCATCTCGTTTTGCAGCATCATGCCGTGCCAGTGGATCGTGTGGTTTTCGGGCGACTTGTTGATCAGGTCCACCTGCACCCACTCGTTTTCCGGCACGCGAATGACCGGGCCTGGATAAGAGCCGTTGAACAAAAACATGTGCGCCTTGATGCCCGGCACAATCTCGTGGATGCCGATGGTGACTTCCATCTCGAACTTATGGATGGTCTCCCCCGCCTTGGGCATCTCGCGCGGGTTGAACTCCGGGGCTGTCCCCGCCGGGCTGAACTCGGCGGGCCAGGGCGAGGCGGGCTTGTCCGTGGGCGCATTGCCGTCAGCCCACGCAGGCAGGGCGGAATTGCCCAAGGCCAGCCCGGCCCCTGCCGCCGCGCCCGCAACGCCCGTCATGAACCGGCGGCGCGAAACTGCCTTTTGCTCCTGCGTCTGCTCCTCGGTCTCTGTGGTGACGTTCTTTTCTGTGGCTGTCTTTGCTTTTTTGCGAAAGAGTTTCATGGTCGTCTTTGCGTGCTTTCTAGATAATCTGCCGGTAAATGCCGTTCAATGCCAATGCTTTGTCAGCGAACACGGACAGTCCCCCACATCCCGCCCGGCGCGTGTCCAGGAATGGTGCAGAAATAGTAATAAGTTCCCGGCTTGGACGGCGCGCGCAATGTCACGTCTGCCGCATGGAATGCAGTCTCGGTCTTGTGCGCCAGGTTGGGCGTCCCGACTGACGGAGCGGCGGCGGTGTGCTGCATGCCGAAGCGCAGGTTATGGGTCATATCGTCGTCGGTGTTGATGTAAAGGGCCTTGATCGTCGCGCCCGCAGGCACCACAAGCGTCGGATTGCGCAGGCCGTCAATGCGGTAAGAAAGCATATCGTTGGCCGGGCCGCTGTGGGCCACAAGGCGCACCGTCTTGCCGCTGAAGGTCAGCGTCTTCTTGTCCGCCGAGACCAGGCCGGGCGTGACGGTTTTGTCCGCCGCCGCACTGCCGGCTCCCGAAAGCGTCCGGGGCGTCGCGCTGACGACGGCAAACCCGGCATTCGCGCCTTGTCCCTGACTAGGAGCCGCCTGCGCGAATGAGGCGATGCCAAATCCAACTATGCCGACAAGCGCGCCAACAATTCTTGTGTTCTTCGTATGAGGCGTCATTGCTTTTGTGTCCATTGCTTCTCTATTCCATCACCGCGATTGCTGTTCTACTAACAATAGAACGTTTAGCCTGCGCCTTTAGTTCCCTGACTTTTCAGCCGCACAGTCGCGGGCCGGGCGTGTCCTTGCCTCACGGTCACGGCAGCAGGCGCGCCACCGCTTCCAGGCTGCAATGCGCATAGCAAACCGCCTGCGCCGACAGCAAAAGCGAGATGCCGATGCCCGCCAAAGCGAGGGCGAGTATCCAGCCGCCCACCGCTTGCAGCCGGTTTTCACGCACCGGAGGAGGCGTCGGCTGCTGTGCCTGCCCAATCAGGCTCTCCACGCGCCGCGCCGTCAGGTACGCTGGCTCGCGTGCAAAAGCCACTGCAATGGTGGGCAGAAGGCTGCTTTGATGGGTGCTGGACGGGCTGCCGCTGACGCGCAGGATCGCCGTCGCCATCGCCAATGGGTCACCGACGACTTTGACCGCAGCGGCATCGCAGGCCAGTTCCATTTCTTCATGCCAGCGGTTTGCCAGCAGGCGCACCGGACGCAGGTAAAAAAACAGGCAGCGGAGAATGCCGACCAGGAACGATGCTTCCACATCCCGAAACCGCAGGTGCGTGGCCTCGTGCGCGACAATCGCCTCCATCTCCCGGTCGGTAGCCTCGGAAACCAGGTCTTTGGACAGGATGCAGCGGGGACGGCTCAGCCCCAGCACGCTGGAATAGGGCGCGGGGATTGGGCACTCAAAGAATTGCTCGCCGCTGATCCGGCTCCGCCTGCCGACATGCGCCACCGCCCGCGCCAGACGCGCAGAACCAGGGCTGAGATAAGGCAGCAACCCCCGTTCCAGCCGGACTGTCGCGAGCACCAGCCGCACAAAATAAAATACGCCCAGGGCAGCAAGCAGCCAGGCCAGTCCATTGACCAAACCGCCCGCCACATGGGCCGTCGGCGCGCTGCCTCCCCAATTCCACGACGCAAACACATCCGTAAAGACCTGACGACATGCCGCGCTGTGATGCTCCAAAAGCGGCCCGGCATGGCTGTGGCGCAGGGTCGCCCCGCTCCAAGTCGGCACAACAGCCAACAGGGGTGGCAGAACCAGAGCCGCCAGCAGAACCTGCTTGGCCCGCGCGTGGGAAATCCGCCCGCCCGCGACGCGCAGCCAAGCCGTAGCGAGCAGAAAGGCCGCCACATACAACGCCGACGACAGCGCCAGAAAAAACAATCCACTGACAAACAACAAGGAAGGGTTAACGACCACAGTTCACGATCCTTCCCCGCGCGCGCCGTTTTCATTCCGAGGCGAGATGCCGCCCGGCGGCGCAGACTGCATCGCCTCAATGCGCCGAGACAAGTCCGCCAGCGTTTCCTGGTCGCCGCCCGCCGCCTCGCCGCCGTCTTCCCGCCGCGCGAAATAGGCCGCCACCGCCCTAGGGAACTGCGCGATCAAATTGCTCAGCACGCCTTCCACAATACGCTGCTGCAACTGCTCCTCGCTCACAGCCGCCCAGTAGCGGTACGCCTTGCCCTCGCGCTCCCGCCGGAGAATGCCCTTCTTGCACAGCCGGTCCAGCGTCGTGAGGATGGTCGTCAGCGCCAGGGGCCGGACACGCTCCAAAGTCTGCTGAACATCCGCCCCCAGGCAGCCGTGATGGGCGCAGGCCCAGAGATGCTGCATCACAGCCAGTTCCAGCGCGCCGAGCGGCGCGCGGACACCCGTCTTTTCAGGCCGAGCACGTCGGATAGGGTTATTCACAGCACATTCTTCCTGGCAGCAAACATCTTGAAAAAGCCCAGCACTCTCCATACGCATTCCCGCCCCGAAACGTTCGCCCCCCACGGGCAGGGCAATAGCAGACGACGGCCCGGCGCTGCAAAGGCGTCGTTTCGGCAATTCGCCCCCGTTTCCAGCCCGTACCGACGACGGAAGAAACTGTTCCGTCGTCGCTCATGGCTTGGTACGCCGCTGCAACGCCCATGACACGCCGAAGAAACCCCGGAAAAGCCTCGGTGTCAGCCCGACGCGCACCAGGCGAGAACATCGGCGAAGGGGTACGTTTCCCACGTGCCGAACAAAGTATGCTTGGTCAGTTTGGCGCGGGACAGGGCGGGGCTGCTCAGGCCGCACAGGAAGCGGGCAGCCTGACGCGCATGGCCCAGGGCTTTGGGGTGGGCGGCGCGCAGGGCGGCGAAGGCATCGGTGTCCAAATCGGCAGGGAGCGGGACGACAGGGGCGGGGGCGGGAAGAACGGCAGGACGGTGGGTGCGGCACCAGGTGCAGTGGCCGCAGGGGGCGCTGCGCTGCTCGCCGAAGTAGCCGACCAGGGCATTGACCTGGCAGCCGTCCCTTGTCACCAGCTCCAAGACTTGCTGCAGGCGGGCCATTTCCTGGGTTTCGCGGTGGGCAAAGCGGGCATGCAGCTTGGCGGCGATGGCGGCGGCTTTGGCCGGCGTGTCGCGGTCGGGATGGAGGCGGGTGTAGCGCTGGCGGATGTCGGCGGCGCGCAGCTCCACCAAGTCGCGCTCTTCCAGCACTTCCAGCACGCGGATGATGCGCTGGGCGGGTTCCCCCAGCGTCTCCGCCATGTCCTGGGGGTTGAGCGAGTACCAAGTCCGGCCCTGCTTGGCATGGGCAAAGATGGACTTGACCAGTGCGCCGTGCTTGCCGGGGAACTGGGCGATAATCGCGGGCCAGCCCGCTTTGGGACGTGCTTCATACCCGGCGTAAAACGGCGTGCCCTGCTTGAGGACGCCGTCGAGTTCCAGGTAAGTCAGCGCGGTGCGCAGGACGAGAATGCGCAGGTCATGGCGGTCGGAAAGGGCGAACAAAGCCAGGTCAAACTCCAGGTCGCGGGCCAAGAGGTCTTGGAGCAGGTCGCGCAGGGCATCGAGGGTGGGGGTGTCGCCATAGGCGAAGTTTTCCAGCGTTGGCAGGTCATCGGGGCAGGCCAGCATCTCCACAACCGACGGCAGGCCGTCGCGCCCGGCCCGGCCAATCTCCTGGCTGTAGGACTCCAGCGATTTGGGCAGGTTGTAATGGTAAACATAACGCACGTCGCTTTTGTCAATGCCCATGCCGAATGCGACCGTAGCAACCACGATGCCCGCCCCCGATGCCATCCAGCCCTCCTGCACGGACGTGCGGGCCTCGGTTTCCATGCCGGCGTGGTAGGCGCGGGCCTCTAAACCCGCGTCCGTGAGCAGGGCGGCGACACGCTCGGCAGTCTTTTGCAGGGTGACATAGACAATGGCGGAGCCGGGCTTGCGCGTGGTCAGCCGTTTAAGCAGCAGAGCATCGCGGGCATCCGCCGCGACCGGGGTCAGCGCCATGCTCAAATTGGGGCGATAGAAGCCGGTCACAATAGCGGCCTGGGGCGCAATGTCAAAGGCCCGGCAGATGTCCTCAACGACACTGGGCGTGGCGGTGGCGGTCAGGGCGAGGATGCGCGGGGCCTGAAGGTCGCGGGCGGCCTGGGCAAGTTTCAGATAATCCGGGCGGAAGTTGTGGCCCCATTCGCTGATGCAATGCGCCTCGTCAATCGCAAACAGGGCAATCGGAGTGCGTCCCAGCATCGCCAGGAAGCGTTCGTTGTTGAAGCGTTCGGGGGCCACATAGAGTAACTTGAGCGTGCCCGCCGCAAGCTGCGCGCCGACTTCGCGCACCTGGTCGCCTGTCAGTGTGGAATCCAGCCGCGCCGCTGCGATGCCGCGCGATTGGAGAAAGTCAATCTGGTCTTTCATCAACGCGAGCAGGGGAGACACGACCAGGGTGACGCCGTCAAACTCCAGCGCGGGCAGTTGGTAGCACAGCGACTTGCCGCCGCCGGTGGGGAACACGGCCAGCGCGCGTCCGTCCTGCTCCAAAGCGTCAATGACGGCGCGCTGTCCGGGGCGAAAGTCGGCAAGGCCAAAGCGGTCATGCAGCAGGCGTTGGGCATCCATAGGAGCAGTATACCTGCTTGCTCACAAATACCGGGGGTTAGAACCCCCGGCAGTGATGAAGCCACGTCCTGCCGGACGCAAGAAAGACTGCCAAGTCGGGGCACTCAATTTGGGATGGCGTGGCGCACAGAGCGCAGTTTGTGCAGGCAGTAAAAGCCGATGCCCCACAGCATTGCCGTGCCGTAGAAGCTCATGGAAACGACGAGCGAACGCAGGCCATGCTGGTAAGCAGGCGGGAACGGGGCGTAAACCGGCCAGGCACGACTGAAGATCAAGTAAACCAAGATGCCGCCTGTCAACATAAACCGCGACACAGGCACAGAATGCTCACCATCGGCATCGGCGGAAGCGAGCAGTGTCCACAGCAGCGGAAAGCAATAGACAAGGTAGCCATTTTCATAGCTTGGCAGCAATAGCAGCACGGAGGCCAGCACCAGTCCGAACGACAGGCGGGCCTGCAATGGCGAGGGATTGCGCAGAACGCGCCATAGGACTGCAAAGCCCCACAGCACGCCCGCCCCACACAGCGCAACAAACGCAACATAGCCAGTTGTACTGTCAATCAACGGAAACACGATAGGGTTAGCGTGCAGGTGCAGGTGAGCAAAACCTAAAATTGAGTTCATCACCCCATGCTCTTCCCCAAATGCTTTGGCCTGCCCCATGCAGCGCAGGTAGCCGGGGAACTCAGACCAGCCGATGAGCGTGAACAAAACAGCCTGGCCTACGACAAACAGGCCCAAGCTTAAAAGCGCGTCGCTCCATCGGCGGCGCAGCACCAGCGCCAGCAGCATTCCAATCAGCCAGATTTTAACCAATGCCGCCAGAGCGATCAGCGCGCCCAGTCGCCGCCACCGGCCCCGGCTATCCGCCCACAGCATCGCCCCAATCAGGGCCAGCATCAGGGAGTTAGACTGGCCCATGCCAAAGTTCATGGTGCTGTCCCAGAAGCGGAAACTTACCAGCAGTAGGATCGCCAAAAGCGGCGCGGCCCGCAGTGTCAATCGCGCTGCCGCGCCGTACAGAAGCACAGCCAGAACTAAAGATGCGGCGTTGACAAAGAACCAAGCCTTAACGGCAGTGTGAAAAGGAAAGTGTGCCAGTGGACGAAGCAGCAGCGCAAGCAAGGGGGAGTAAACATACAGCCCGCCGCGCAGGCTGGGGTCTAAGTGTGGCTGGTAAAGGGTCTGGCCCGCATTCATCCTCCCTGCGGCCTGATAAAACGAGGCGAAGTCCAGTCCAGTGATGCCGCTGGTAGAACTGACCGCCCCGCTATAGGCTGAGGCTACTAAGAGCCAAGACACCAAGAACAGCAGCAAGGCATTGCGAATTTGTGCGGGTTCTGCGCGGGTTCTGCGCGGGTTCTGCGCGGGTTCTGCGCGGGTTCTGCGCGGGTTCTGCGCGGGTTCTGCGCGGGTTCTGCGCAGGTTCGCTTTGACGGACGTTTTTAGAATGATTAGACATGCAAACTTGTTCCTGATAATTGGGAGACGCCATAACGCGGGGTCCGTCAAACAGTGTGCCATATACCGCGAATGTGTGCGAGCTGGCTGGGGCGGTCGGCCTCAATGTGCAGCACCACGACGATGGCGGCAGGGAAGTCGGCAGGCAGGGGAGCGAACACGCGGCAGAGCGCTTCCAGGCCGTCCGCCGAGGCCGCGACCGCCACGACTTTGAGCGCTGAGGAGGGGGCGGGAGGGCTTGGTATTTCCACGGGGCGCATTCTTTCTCGCCTTGCGGCTTTCCTGCGAATGCTTAAGCAAAAAGCAGGAAGTCAGGCAGCGTATTAGGGAAGAGTGTCCCTGGAATGTATCCCAAGAAATGTATCCCAAGAACAGTGTGGAACAAAACGAGGCAGAAATCTGTCTACTAGGAAGAAGAGGGCGCAGCGGAGGCGGGTTCTTCCCAGTTCAGCGTGGGGAGCGGGGTCTTGGGCGGGCTGTCCAGGCGGGGAATGGAGCGCAGCAGGCTTTGCGTGTACGGGTGTTCGGGGTGGGCGAACAGCTCCTGCACGGGCTTGCTTTCCAGAATGCGGCCTTTGTACATCACAACCACGCGGTCGCACATTTCGGCCACCAGGCCCGTGTTGTGCGTAATCAGCAAGAGGGCCATCTGCCGCGACTGGCGCAGGTCTTTGAGCAAGTCCAGAATGCGCGCCTGCATGGTGACATCCAGGGCCGTGGTCGGCTCGTCGGCAATCAGCAGCTGCGGGTTGCACGAGAGGGCAATGGCGATCATCACGCGCTGGCGCATGCCGCCCGACATCTGGTGCGGGTAGGCATCCACGCGCTGCTCCGGCGTGGGGATGCCGACATCGCGCAGGGCGCGAATCGCGGCCTCGCGGGCTTCGCTGCCCCGCAGGCCCTGGTGCAATTCTAAAGCCTCGCGTATCTGGAAGCCCACCGTGTAGAGCGGGTCAAGGCTGGTCATCGGCTCCTGAAAGATCATGCCGATGTCGTTGCCCCGGAGAGCGCGCATCTCCCTTTCTGAGTAGTGGGCTAGGTCATGGCCCTTGAAGAGTATCTGTCCGCCGACAATCCTGCCGGGGCGGCTGATCAGGCGCAGAATGGACAGGGCGGTGATGCTTTTGCCGCTGCCGCTCTCGCCGACAATGCCCAGGGTCTCGCCGGGCAGCACGTCAAACGAGACGCCGTCCACGGCTCGGACCAGGCCGTCATCGGTGGCGAAGTGCGTTTCTAGGTTGCGGACGGAAAGCAGAGGGTCGGGCATAGTCGTTCTTGTTGGGGAGAGGAGAGGCCAAAGGCTTCAGCGGGACTTGGGGTCCAGTGCATCGCGCAGGCCGTCGCCCAGAAAGTTAAATGCCAGGGTCGTCAGGAAGATCATCAGGCCCGGCGTCAGCAGCCACAGGCGCTCCTGCAAGGTATTCAAATCCTGCGCCGCGCTCAGCATGTTGCCCCACGACGGCATAGGGTCGCGGATGCCCAGCCCGAGAAACGACAAAGCGGCTTCCCCTAAGATATAGGCGGGAATAGACAGCGTGGCCGAAACAATGGCGAACGTAAACGTGGACGGAATAACATGGCGGGTGATAATCTTGAAGTCGGAGACGCCTAATGCGCGGGCGGCTTCCACGTACTCGCGCTCGCGCACGGAAAGCACCATGCCGCGGACGATACGCGCCATGCTGGCCCAGCCTACAAACGACAGAATGGCGATAATCAGAATGTAGACAAGAACGGGCGACAAGGACGGCGGCAGCAGCGCGGCCAGGGCCAGCAGGAGGTAAAAGTCAGGGACGCTCATAATCACCTCGCAGATGCGCATGGTGATGTCGTCGGCGACCCCGCCGTAGTAGCCGCTCATCGCGCCGACAAGCAGGCCCAGGGCAAACGTAATCGCGATGCCGATAATCCCCACGGAAAGCGATATTTGCGAGGCCAGCAGCAGGCGGGACAGGTAATCACGCCCAAACTGGTCGGTGCCCAGCAGGTAAACCCGTGCGCCGTCGGTCGTGCCGAACAGATGCCGCGTGGTGGGCAGCAAGCCCCAAAACTTGTACGCCGGGCCATGCGCAAAGAATGTCAAATGGTGCGGCCTCGTCGTGTCCTCCACAAAGACGCGGTCGCGGTACTGGTCAAATCCCTGCGTGACGGGATAAACAACGGGAGTGGGCGTCCAGTGCACGCGCATCGGCGGGCGAAACGAGGCCCCGTTTTCCTGGGAGATATAGTCATAGGGCGCAAGAAACTGCGCAAACAGGGCCATCAGATAGAGAAGGGCCAGCAGGACGCCGCCTGCGAGCGCCAGCTTGTTCTTGCGCAGCTTGCGCCAGGCCAGCTGTGCCGGGGTCAGCGGACGCATCGCCAAGGCAAGACGGGCGCTTTTCCCGGTGAGCATCTGCCCCTGCGCGCGGCGGTCGGCTTTGCTGAGCGATAGGGCGTCCGTGCCATTGGCGATGTCGTCGCCTGTGCCGATGGCAGGCATGGCGACCATGCGCCCCTCGCTGCCATTGGCAGAGGTGCCGCGCTGCGTATCCTGCTCCGGGTACTCCGCAGGGATGGAAGGGGTATTGGGTTGGGGTTCCGTGCTCATGGTGGTTGTTCTTGGGGCGCAGTCTTAGCTCAGCTTGATACGTGGGTCGGTCAGGGCCAGCAACAGGTCGGCAACGAGGTTCCCTAAGATGAGCAGCACTGCCCCCATGACAAACGACCCCATCGCGACATACAAATCCTGTGTCTGCACCGCCGTCAGCAGAAGCCTGCCCAGACCCGGCCAGTTCATCACGATCTCTACCAATGCCGCGCCCGCCAGCAGCCCGGAGAGATCATACCCAAGCAATGTAATCAAAGGGTTGATGGCATTGCGCACGGCATGGCGCGTAATCACGACCCGTTCCTTGAGGCCGCGCGCGCGGGCTGCAAGGACATAGTTTTCGTGCAGCACATCCAGCAGGTTGCCGCGCATCTGGCGCATGATGGTCGCCAGCTCGCGCGTGCCCAGCACCAGGGTCGGCAGGATCATGTGGTGAACAACGTCCCAGAACTTGCCCGCCGTGGTCAGGCTGTCATGGTTGATGCTTTCCCTGCCGCCGATGGGGAACCAGCCGGTCTTCTGCGCCAGCACCAGGGCCAGCAGCGCGACAAAGAAGCCCGGCAGCGAGATGCCCGTAAAGGCAATCAGCGATAGAAGCCTATCCATCAGCCCGTTTTTGTGGGTGGCGGCATAGATGCCCATTGGAATGGCAATCGCCCACGAAAAGACCAGTGACGTGATGCCCAGCAGCAATGTGTTGAACGCGTACTGCCCAATCAAGCTGAAGACGGGCTGCTTGTAGGCAAACGAATAGCCGAAGTTGCCATGCACCGCGTTGCGCAGCCACAGGAAGTACTGCACCATCGGCGGCCTGTCCAGCCCGAAGTCATGGCGCAGGCGGGCGATTGTTTCCTGGCTGATGGCGGGGTTGGCGGACATCTGCGTGAGATAGTCGCCGGGAGCCGCCTTCATAATCAGGAACGAGATCAGCGTGATCCCCAGCAGCAGGGGAATGATTTGCAGCAGGCGGCGCAGGATAAATCGCAGCATGGTGTCCCTTCGCGGCATTTGGTTTAAGTCACGGCGTTTGGTTTAAGGGGTCTGGCGGTCGCCTTTGGCATTGGTATCAAAAATCTCTTCCAGGTTCCACAGCACGTCCCCGCTCAGGCCGTACTGCGTGGACGGCTTGATGTTGCCATAGTGGTTGCGCATGCTGGTGAACTGCTCACGGTAGACCGTGTAGATATACGGCTGCTCGTCGGAGAGTATCTGCTGAATTTGGCCGTAGATGGCTTTGCGCTTGGCCTGGTCAAGCTCGTGGTCGCCCTGAAACATCAGTTTGTCAATCTGCGCTTCCCAGGGCGTGCTGGGCGCCTTCTGCTTGGGCCACCAGGTGTGATCCGTCCCGTCGCTGCGCCAGATGTTAACCCCGCCGTGCGGTTCGGGCGTCCCGACAAAGCCGCCGACCACCGCCTGCCAGTCATAGGGCTTGTTTTCCATGCGGTTGATCATGCTGTTGAAGTTGATCGGCGTGAATGTTGAGTTCAGCCCGATCTTCTTGAGATCGTCGGCGATCACCGTGGCCGTGTTTTTGCGCTCCTCGTTTTCGGCATTGGTGATAATATTGAACGAGATGTCCGGGCCGCCATTGGGCAGGTTGAGAATGCCGTTGCCGTTGGTGTCTTTCAGCCCGATCTGCGCCAGCAATGCCCTAGCCTTGTCCAGATCATACGGGTACTGGGTGACATTGGCATTGTAGAACTGCGTGTTTGCGGGCGTATCTGGACTGTAGAGCGGCTTTGCCAGCCCCAGGTAGATGTCGTTGCACAGGCGCTCGCGATTGACCGCATACGAAACCGCCTGCCGGAAGCGCCTGTCCCGAAACAAGGCAATCAGCGCGGGCGGGTTTTTGGAGTTCGGGTTTTCGTTGAAGCACAGGTAATTGAACCCCCACTCCGGCCCCCGATCAATCAGCGTGTAATTTTCGGCATCGGCGCGCTTGGCCTCGCTGGGATAGTTTTCCAGGCGCACGTCTAGTGCATCGCTTTCGCCGCTGTGAAACTTCAGCGTGGTCGTGTTGAAGTCCTGCACGATCAAGTACGTGTACGTGCCCAGATACGGCAGGGTCTTGCCGTCCACGCCTTTTTTCCAGAAGTAGGGGTTGGGCTTGTAGACAATGCGCTGGCCGGGCGCATACTGCGATATAAGGTACGGCCCGCACGAGACAAACTGCGACGGCGGCGTGTTCGGCCCCCATGTGCCGTTGATCCGCCCCGCCTTGAATGCGGCTTCCAATGCGTGCTTGGGCGCAATGGCGATGCCGGAAAACATGCTCTCGGCAGGGGCGTATTTGGACGGCAGGGTGAACTGCACCGTGAGGTTATCTTGCTTTTTGTAGAGGAACGGCGTATGCTTGATCGTGCCGTTGGGCTGCGGCACATCCACCAGCAGGCTTTCGCGCACAATGCCCTGCGTTTTGGGGTCAAACAGCATGTCCAGCGTGAAGATCACATCGTCGGCGGTCAGCGGCTGCCCGTCGCTCCATTTCAGGTTCGGCTGGAGCGTGTAGGTGTAGACCTTGCCGTCCGCGCTGATCTTGGGCAGAGCGGCTAGGCGCGGGTCGTACTTGAGAGTATACGCGTTGAGGATTTCCAATGTGTCCAGCGTGGGGTTGACCACATCGGTGGACGAGGCATCGGTCGCCACCCAGTAGTTGAATGTCTTGGGGTCGCCCGGCGCGCAGTAGGTCAGGTTCCCGCCGTACTTGCCCGCCACCGAGGCGGGCAGGACACTGTGATCGCTGGAATAAACGATCTTGGCGCCATGCTCTTGGGCGCCTTTGTGGCCGCAGCCGGCGGCCAGCAGCAGGGCGGCGCAGGCGAATGGAAGGGCGGCGCAGGCGGCAAACAGCGGGAAAGTTCGCTTCATGGGTGTTTCTGTCCTCGTCGGGCGTTGTGGTGATTACGGCAGCATAGGAAGCGGCGTCAGCGCCGACGCGTTTTGCTCCACCCAGTGGCAGGCGGCAAAGTGGGGGGCGTCTTCGCCCAAACGCGCGGCGTAGTCCACGAGGGGCGGCATCTGCGCCCGGCAAACATCCATCGTGTGCGGGCAGCGTCCCGCATACGGGCAGCCGTCCAAAGTCGGTCCCGCGGACGCTTCCGCCGCCTCGTCTTTGCTTTCGCGGGGCGTGCGGCGTGCCAGCAATGGGTCAGGCGTCGGGATCGCGGCCAGCAGCTCCTGCGTGTACGGCTGCAAAGGGTTCGCAAACAAAAGGCGGCTCTCAGTCATCTCCAGGATGCGCCCCCCGTACATCACTGCCACCCTGTCAGCCAATACACGCACCACGCTCAGGTCATGCGAGATAAACAGCATGGTGAGATTGAGGCGCGCCTGCAAGTCTAAAAGCAGATTGACAATCTCGGCCTGCGTAGACACGTCCAGGGCCGAGACAGGCTCATCCGCCACCAGAAAGCGCGGCTCCACGGCCAGCGCCCGTGCGATCCCGATCCGCTGCCGCTGCCCCCCGGAAAACTCATGGGGATACCGGTTGCGCACATCGGCGGGCAGCTGCACCAGTTCCAGCAGCCGCTTGGATTCCTCCAAACGCTCTGCCCGCCCGGCCACGCCCCGCAGCTCCAGCCCTTCGGAGAGAATACGCCCAATCGTCATGCGCGGATTGAACGCCCCATACGGGTCCTGAAAGACAATCTGCATCTCGCGGCGCAGGGCGCGCAGGTCGGCCTTGCCCAGGCTGAAGACCTGCTTGCCGTCAAACACGCACGTTCCATTGGTGGCTTCAATCAAACGCAGCAGCAGCCGGCCTGTTGTGCTTTTGCCGCTCCCCGACTCTCCCACCAGCCCCAGCGTTTCGCCCGCCTTGATATGAAACGACACATCCTGCACCGCCCGCACCGGCGTCCCCCCGCGCCCCCACGCGCCGCCGGACTGCGCAAAGTGTTTGGTCAAATGGTCAACCTGCAAAAGAGGAGGGTCAGCAGTCAAGGGCATGGGCCTTTATATGAGAACACAACGGGAACACACGGAGATAGCGCAATATACCACACATTACGCGCCCATGCAAGGGGCAGTTCCCGCCCGCTTTGTGCAGGGATTGCCCCGGCGTATCTAGGGGACTCCAAGCGCGGACCAACGACGGAACAGTTTCTTCCGTCGTCGGTACGCGCTGAAACACCGTTGGGAACGCTGCAGTTGTGCCGTGGCTACGACGTCAACGCACCGTGCTTGCGACGTTGATGAAATGCTTTTGCAGCATAGGCAAATCGTCGTTTATTCTGCTATGATTATTCAACAACAGGGAGGAAACCAATGAGCCTGAAGTTCAATGTCACACTGGACCGAGATGAAGACGGCGCGTGGGTTATAGAATGCCCTGCCATTCCCGGCTGCGTCAGCCAGGGACAAACACGCGAAGAAGCGCTGGAAAACATCCAAGATGCCATTCGCCTGTGCCTGGAAGTGCGCGCCGAGCGCGGCCTGCCCCTGACAATGGAAACGCGCCAGGTGGAGATTGCCGCCTAATGGCTACGTTGTGTAACATAATAACAAGTGGCGTTGCACCAAATAATGTTCTTTTGTAGCGAAAGGCTGAAATGATTACTCTTCCTCATGTCCCTCCTGCTTCCAAATATCAGGAAGCACTGAAGCTGACCCAAGAACAGATAAATACTAAACAAATGCAAATGTTGCAAGCAATGTATTCGGTTCCTAACCGCACAATGACAGCAACAGAACTTGCCAGAGAAGTTGGCTATCCTAATCATGGCGTCGTAAATTTGCAGTATGGGCGCTTAGGCCACCTACTCAGCGACGCGATGGACTGGCTTCCCAACAGACGCTCTGACGGAAGCTACCAGTGGTGGTGTATAATTTCATCGGGCTTTCAGACGCATAATCAAGGCTTTCAATGGACGCTCCACCCGGAACTTGCAGAGGCTCTTGCAACTTTGGGCTGGGTAGAAGATAAGGTCTGACAATGCGTTGTTTCGGACGACACCCATGACTGCTCATGGTTCACACATGCACTAGTTACTGCCCGTGCCCCCTTGTATAAGCGCGCGCCGATTGGGTACCATACGCCCATGCCCCTGCTTGATATTCAAGACTGCACCAAGAAGTTCGGCGGCCTGACCGCCGTCAATGGGTTCACGCTGTCCATGAACAAAGGCGAGCTTGTCGGCCTGATCGGCCCCAATGGCGCAGGCAAAACCACGGCCTTTAACCTGCTGACGGGCGTGTACGCGCCGACATCGGGCACGATTACGTTTGACGGGCAAAGCATTGCGGGCCACAAGCCCTACGAAATCGCCGCCTGCGGCCTGTCGCGCACGTTCCAGAACATCCGGCTGTTCCCAACGCTCAGCGTCTTGGACAATGTGCGCACCGCGTCGCATCTGCACTACAAGCCGTCGTTGTGGAGCGCCATCTGGCGCGGCGCAGCGTTCACCCAGGCCGAGAAGACCGGCACGGACGAGGCCCGCGACCTCTTAGAACGCATGGGCCTGGGCCGCTTTATCAACGAGCAGGCCCGCAACCTTGCCTATGGCGAACAGCGGCGTCTGGAGATCGCCCGCGCCCTCGCCACCAAGCCAAAACTGCTCCTGCTGGATGAGCCGGCGGCGGGCATGAACCCCCAGGAAAAGCAAGACCTGATGGCGCAAATCCGTGCCCTGCAAACCGACTTTGGGGTCACCATTCTGCTCATTGAGCATGACATGAAGCTGGTCATGGGCATCTGCGAACGCATTCTGGTGCTGGACTACGGGCAGATTATCGCGCAGGGCCTGCCCAAAGAAGTGCGCGAAAACCCCAAGGTGATTGAAGCGTACCTGGGCGAAGCCGAGCCGACGGCGGAAAGCGCGGCCTAGCCCCATGCTCACCATCGACACGCTCAGCGTCAACTATGGGGCCATCCGGGCGCTGCAGGGCATCTCGCTGCAAATCAACCAGGGCGAGATTGTAACATTGATCGGGGCCAACGGCGCGGGCAAAAGCACCACGCTGCGCACCATCTCGGCCCTCGTCCCCGCGAAGGGCGGCACTATCACGTTCCAGGGCGAGGACATCACGCATCTTAGCGCCGACAAAATCGTGGAGCGGGGCATTGGGCACTCGCCCGAAGGCAGGCGCGTGTTTGCGAACATGTCCGTGCGCGAGAACCTGGAGCTGGGGGCCTACACGCGCCGCGATACGGCAGGTATTAGAGAAGACTTCGACCGCGCCCTCACATTGTTCCCGCGCCTCAAAGAGCGCATCAGCCAGAATGCAGGCACGCTGTCCGGCGGCGAGCAGCAGATGCTGGCGATGGGCCGCGCCCTCATGGGCCGTCCCAAGCTGCTCTTATTAGATGAGCCGTCCTTGGGCCTGGCCCCCTTCCTGGTGCGCGACATCTTTAATATCATACGCGACATCAACGCGCAGGGCACGACGGTTCTGCTGGTGGAACAGAACGCGCACATGGCGCTGGGCGTCGCCCACAAAGGCTACGTCTTGGAGACCGGGCACATCGTCATGCACGACGACGCCAAGTCGCTGCTGTCCAATGACGCCGTCAAGAAAGCGTACCTGGGAGAGTGACCCGGCACGGGGCAGACATGCTATGAGCGAACTTCGGCGCACCTCTCTGTACCCCATCCATCAAGATGCCCACGCCACCCTGGTTCCCTTCGCGGGCTGGGAGATGCCCGTATCCTATGCAGGCGGCACAATAAAAGAGATAGACGCCGTCCGTACCAAAGCAGGCTTGTTTGACGTGTCACACATGGGCGAGGCCCGCGTCACCGGCCCTCAAGCCCTCCAATTCGTGCAGCATGTCACCACCAATGACGCCGGCAAACTCGCGCCGGGCATGGCCCAATACTCGCTCCTGCTCAACGAGGCGGGCGGCATTCAAGACGACGTTATTGTCTACTGCCACGCGCCCAGCGACTACGTCATAGTCTTGAATGCTGGGTGCAAAGACGCCGACTGGGCCTGGCTTGTCAGTCAAGCCCATGCCTTTCCCGCCGTGACGCTGGCGGATGAAAGCGATGCCACGGCTTTGCTGGCCGTGCAGGGCCAGCACGCCGCCGACCTGGTCATCGCGCTGGCCGATACCGATGTCGCCCCCATTGAACGGTTCACCTTCCGCGCCGCCACCATCAGCCAAACCCCCTGCATCCTTTCCCGCACCGGCTATACGGGCGAAGACGGCTACGAAATCTTCTGCGCGTGGAACGATGCCCCCGCCCTGTGGCACGCCTTGACCCAAGCGGGAGCCGTGCCTGCGGGCCTGGGCGCGCGGGATGTCCTGCGCCTGGAAGCCGCCTATCCCTTGTACGGCCACGAACTGGATGCCACGCACAACCCCTGGGCATCTGGGGTAGGGTGGGCCGTCAAAGCCAAAAAGGGCGACTTTGTGGGCCGTGACAGCGCCCTCGCCCTGCGCAGCCTATCCCCCGTGCAGACACTGGTCGGCCTGCGCATGGACGAGCGGGCCATTCCGCGCGATGGCTTTGCCGTCCACGCGTTAGAGGGAACACAAGTCGGCGCAACCACGAGCGGCACATATTCTCCTACGGTCAAAGCGGGCATCGCCCTAGCGCGCCTTGAGCAAACCAGCGCCGCCGTGGGCACACGCGTCCAAGTAGACATCCGCGGGCGACGGGTCAATGCCACCGTCGTGCCCACGCCCTTTTACCGCAACGGCGTCTAAGTAAGAAAGCCCCCCCGCCCCAATTTTGGGGTGCATGAAAGGAAGAGCGCAGTGGCGGGTTTCCTATCTTATTCCTCTCTAGCTCCCCAGAATTGGGGCGGGGGGGCCTCTTCCGCGCTTGTGACACGCACCGAGATATTAAGCAAAGGACATCTCTTATGCCTGAACCCCAAGACTTGAAGTACAGCCGCACCCATGAATGGGTCAGGCTGGACGGTGACATCGCAACGGTCGGCATCTCCAAGCACGCTGAAGAAGAGCTGGGCGATGTCGCATTGATATTGCCGCCCGAACCCGGCCGCGTGCTGCAAGCGGGCGATAAGCTGGGTGAAATAGAAAGCATCAAGGCCGTGTCCGATCTCTACGCCCCCGTCGGCGGCGAGGTGACCGAAGTGAACCCACTGCTCGCCGACGCGCCGGAAACCGTCAACAACGACCCTTACGGCGACGGCTGGATGCTGCGCATCAAAGTCGCGAACCCCGCCGACATGGATGCCCTCTTAGACAGCGCCGCCTACGATGCCCTCTTAGAAACACTCTAGAAACCCTGTAAATGTCTTATATCCCCAACACCGATGCCGACCGTGCCCTGATGCTTTCCGCGATGGGCCTGCAAACCCTGGATGATCTGTTCGCTCCCATCCCCGAACCTTTGCGCTTTCAGGGGCAACTGGACATCCCCGCCCGCATGGATCAAATCACGCTCATGCGCCATGCCACCCGGCTTGCCCGCAAGAATGTCCACGCCGACGATGCCCCGTGCTTTCTAGGCGCGGGCATTTACGACCATTATGTGCCGCCCACAGTGGGCGCGATTACCGGGCGGGCGGAGTTTTACACCTCCTACACGCCCTATCAGCCCGAAGTCAGCCAGGGCGTGCTGCAATCCATCTTTGAGTTTCAAACCCTGCTGTGCGAATTGATGGGCATGGATGTCGCCAACGCCTCCATGTACGACGGCGCGACAGCCCTCGCCGAAGCCGCCATCATGGCCGGGGAACTCACCGGACGCGCGCGCCTGGTTGTGCTGGGCAGCGTGCACCCATCCCACCGCCAGGTCTTGGCAACCTACGTGCGGCACATGAACCTGTCCATTGACATTGTCGGCAGCGCGGACGGCGTCACTGACCGTGCCGCTTTGGAAGCCGCTATCACGCCCGACACTGCCGCCGTCCTGGTGCAGCACCCGAACTTCTATGGCAATCTGGAAGACATGGCGATGATTTCGCAGATGGCCCACGACAAAGGCGCGTTGGTTGTCGCCTCTGTTGACCCGGTTTCCCTGGGCCTGCTGGCTCCGCCCGGCGAATACGATGTGGATATTGTGGTCGGCGAAGGCCAGGGCCTGGGCTGCCCGATGGGCTACGGCGGCCCGCTTTTGGGCTTGTTCGCGTGCAAGACCAAGTTCCTGCGCCGCCTGCCGGGACGCATTGTCGGCCAAACCACCGATGCCGACGGCAAGCGTGCCTTTGTAATGACCCTGCGCACAAGGGAGCAGGACATACGCCGGGAAAAGGCGACCAGCAACATCTGCACCAACGAGGCTTTGTACGCCCTGGCCGCGTCCGTCTACCTTGCAACGATGGGCAAGCAGGGCCTAAGACAAGTCGCCGAGCTGTGCCTGCAAAAGTCCCACTATGCCGCCCGTCAGATTGCTCAACTGCCCGGCTACGCCCTCGCGTTCCCCCATGCCCCGTTCTTCAAGGAGTTCGTGGTGCAGACGCCCTTGCCGCCCGCGCAGATCAACGCGCACCTGATGGCGCAGGGCATGATCGGCGGCTTTGACCTGGCTGCCGACTATTCGGAACTAGGCCACGCCATGCTGGTCTGCGTCACCGAACAGCGCACGCGCGCCGAAATAGACGCCTTTGTCTCTGCCCTGGGCAGTGTCGCCGGCTGAGAAACGACGATGATGGCCCCCCAGCCCCCAATCGCGCACTGGCGCACCTGGAGGGCTGGGGGAGTAGGACAGAAGATGCTGATGCCTAGTTTCCTCCTGTTCTTCTCTGATCCCCCCAGAATTGGGGGCGAGGGGGCGATCTTGGAGTGGCCGCGCCGCCCGCTGCCCGTGCAGGCGCACCAAGCCCGTAGAAAAGGCTGTGCCCCGGCTTTCCTGCGGCGTACCGACGACGGAAGAGTTTGTTCCGTCGTCGGTTCACCGATACAATGCCTATGAAACCCCTGTGCGCTCCCGGCGCTCAGCCTTTGCTCAATCAACAAGCCGTCGCGCCGAGACAAAAGCGACTAGGAAACCTGCGGCCATGAGTAAACAATGCGAGAATATTGACCGCGCGCTGGCCGACTGGCTTCAGCGTCAGCACATCTTTTTTGCTGCCACCGCGCCGCTTTCGCCGTCAGGCCATGTCAACTGCTCGCCGAAAGGCGGCGACTGCTTCCGTGTCCTGGGGCCGATGGAAGTCGCTTACCTGGACTACACCGGCAGCGGCGCGGAGACGGCGGCGCACCTGCGGGAAAATGGGCGGATTGTGTTGATGTTCTGCGCCTTTGAGGGCATGCCCAACGTGGTGCGGCTGCATGGGCAGGGCGAGGCTCTGACCAAAGACGACGCAGGATACGAGGCACTGACGGCCCTTTTTCCCGCCAATCCGGGGACGCGGGCCGTTGTGCGCATTTCCGTCTCGCGCGTGTCCACGTCCTGCGGGTTTTCGGTGCCGCTGATGGACTTCTGCGCCCAGCGCGATACACTGGACAGGTGGGCGGCGTCCAAAGGGCCGGAGGGATTGGACGAGTATCGCGCGCAGAAAAACGCCCGCAGTATTGATGGTCTTGCCGCGCTGGTGGATGAGCGATAATCTCCCTTCCCCGTGCGCATTCTAGAAAGTGGAAACGATGCCGAAAAACGAGAAGATCATAGAACCATTGCTGTTTGAGCTGAGCGAAGCCGGACGCATTGCCGTGGAGCTTCCTGCGTGCGATGTGCCTGCGCAGTTGGTGGGCGAACTGCTGCCTGCCGGGTCGCTGCGGGCGGAAGTCAACCTGCCGGAACTCTCTGAGCCGGAAGTCATTCGCCACTACACGCACCTGTCGCGCGAGAACTACTGCGTGGATTTGGGCTTTTACCCGTTAGGCTCATGCACCATGAAGTACAACCCGAAGATTAACGAAGAGGCCGCGCGGCTGTCGGGCTTTGGGCGTCTGCACCCGTACCTGCCGGACGCGGCGGCGCAGGGCACTTTGGAAGTGCTGTTTGAGATGCAGCACATCCTGACCCAAATTGCGGGCATGGATGCGTGCAGCCTCCAGCCCGCGGCGGGCGCGCATGGCGAACTGCTGGGCCTGATGCTGATCAAGGCGTACCACCAAGACCGGGGCGAGGGGCATCGGGATACGATCCTGGTGCCGGAAGCCGCGCATGGCACCAATCCGGCCTCTGCCGCCCGGTGCGGGTACAAGGCGGTCACGGTGAAATCCGACGGTCGGGGCCGGGTGGATGTGGCCCACCTCAAGACATTGCTGGGCGGCCATGTGGCGGGGCTGATGCTGACCAACCCGAACACATTGGGCTTGTTTGAGGACGACATTACGGAAATATGCGACCTCATCCATACGAGCGGCGGGCTGGTGTATTGTGACGGGGCGAACATGAACGCGCTGGTCGGGTGGGCGCGTCCGGGCGACATGGGGTTTGACGTGATGCACTTCAACCTGCACAAGACATTTTCATCGCCGCACGGCGGCGGCGGGCCGGGGTCGGGACCCGTCGCCGTCAAGAAGATTTTGGAGCCGTTCCTGCCTGTCCCGCAAGTCGTGAAGGATGAGGGCGCAGAGGGCGCGTACCGCCTGGACTTCGGGCGTCCCAAGAGCATCGGCAAGATACACGGCTACTTTGGGTCTTTCTTATGCATCCTGCGCTCGTATATCTACATTCTCTACTACGGGCGCGAGCGGCTGGCACAGATTGCCGAAAACGCCGTGCTGAACGCGAACTATATCCGCGTGCGGCTGGAGAAACACTTTGACGTGGCCTACGATGAAATCTGCATGCACGAGTGCGTCTTTACCGCGCGGCGTCAGCAGAAGGCGACCGGCGTGCGCGCCCTGGATATTGCCAAGCGGTTGATGGACTTCGGGTACCACCCGCCGACCATCTACTTCCCGCTGCTCGTGCCCGAAGCGATGATGATCGAGCCGACCGAAACCGAAAGCCGCCAAACGCTGGACGATTTCATCCTTGCCATGCAGCAGATCGCGCGCGATGCCGACGACGACCCGGAGATTGTCAAGTCCGCGCCGCACAACACGATTGTGCGCAAACTGGACGAAGCCACCGCCGCGCGTCAGCCCATCTTGTCATGGACGCCACCCGCTGTGCCGGAAGCGCCATTGGCGATGGACAACGACCTGGCTGTGGCGCACTAGAAGGCCATTAAAGCGCCCTGCTTGAGAGAAAGATGCAAAGCACAGGCCTCCATGAGAAACATTCTTTCCACCATTGTTTGCGGCGGCGCGCTGCTGCTTGTCGGCAATGCATGGGCGCAAGTTACCGGCGCAAGGCCTGCCGCCGTCACTCCGGCAGTTGCCAAGCCTGCCCTGCGCCGCGAACTGCTGGCGTTGGTTGATCGGGATCAGGCCATACGCAAAGAGTACGTCGCGAAGGGCGTGGAACACCCGGACGCCTCCATCGTCGCGCGCATGAACGCCATTGATAGTG
>JAABUQ010002520.1_pt1 | contig 35990 bp, 5 predicted proteins | sample 5560001 | NCBI WGS metagenome assembly JAABUQ01 (sample SAMN10711888, study PRJNA513371) | rock metagenome | isolation source: Antarctica rocks | place: Antarctica: Victoria Land, Finger Mt nord | collected 2015-12-18
TATCGTTAATTATTTCTTGACATATTGTCGAGACGTTAATGAGCTCAAACGACATTATTATGTATTCGTAAATTTTATATTGTATACAAAAAGTTATCTTTTACTTCTTTTCTATTTTTATCTTAATCTAATTATACGCTTTTTGTAAATCTAGTTTAATAAAGTACTTAACTTCGAATAATCGATTCTAAAGTTCGTTAATATTTGATAATAAATATCGATTCTTAATCGTTATGTCGTTTAGCTTTCGATAATTAACACATAAGCGAAGTTTTTTGTTCTTTTTAAATGTAAAAAGAATTGAGTATTCTATTCGTAATTAAAATTTTTTAATAAATTCTTTCTTTTTATTCTTTGTCAAGTATTTGCGAAGTATTAACAATTTTTTCTTCAATAAAGCATAAATAGATTCAAACGTGAATTTCTTGTTTAGTTTAAGTTTAATCTCGTAATTTCACAATTGATGTTTAGATAAAGCTTTTGTCGTTTCCTCTTCCTAGAATAGATGCTCTCAATTGTTATATATTCGTAATATGTGTTTTAGCGATTCTCTCGCTTTATTAAATATTTCAAGATTCTTAAAAGATTCGCAATTTTTTTCACTTACTTTATCTTTATAACTTGATTAATCTTTGCTAGTGTTTAACGAGTTAAACTATTATTAATCGTTTTTGTACAAAATGACAAGTTCGCTTCTTGCGATCAAATTTCGATTTAATTTTTTATCTATTATCGAACGCTATCGATGCGTAAATTAAATATGAATTGCGTGATCACATTGCTCAAATCTAAGTACTTATGTATTTTAATTAACTTCTAGATTGTGCTACTTTAATCAAGACATTTCTAAAACGATATTGTAAGTAACTATTCTCACTATATTAAAAATTAGTTTCTCGTAATGTTGCTAAATAGCTATCGATAATAATTTCGTTTCTTTGTTTATTTTTTCATTTTTGTCAAGTAATGAATTTTTATTTACAATTATTAGATTGTATGCATTAGACTTCTTTTAAGTAAAATATTCTTTCTTCTTAACAAGAGCTTTAATTATAAAATTATTTATCGCACTAAAATCGATCATTGCAATGAGTCGATAACTATTGATCTTAACTAATGTGATAAAACATCGTGCGTGTGTTGTTGAGTTTAATTGCTATTGTTGGGCTAATATATTGCATTTCTTTAGTATGTTCTTTATTAAGAAATTTAAACTTTTTTCTTTTTTCATGTTGCGACTTCTGCTTCAAACGCCTTTCTACGCTAGATTTTCTCTTGCTACTAGTTAAATGTTAATGACTTTCTAGAAAATCATTCAATTTCTTCTTTGTCTTCTAAATAAGTCTAACATGAGTCGTTATAGCAAGCAATTCAATTAAGTGTCTTATGTTTCTTTGCTTTCTTTATCTTTTATCTAGATAGACTAACACTATTTAGTTGTCGTTCAATTTCGTTAGAAATATTCTTTTTTATAGTGACGTCGCTTTCTAGCGCTTCCTCGCATTTGTTCACGATTTAATTAATCTATCTTTTCTTCGATAAACTAGCTAAAGTCTTAAGATGATTCGTGATGTTTTCTAGACATTTGTAAAAGTTCTTTCAATCATATTCTTCGTCTAAGTCGATAATTGAGCTATGAGATTTAATAGTCTTCTAGAATGCTTAATTAATTTTCTACGTAAATGCGAATGCCTTGTTTAATAATATTTCATCTAGAACTTTCTATAATTGATTTAGATTCTTTATTAGATAGTAGTTGTCGTCCAATCTAGTCTTAAGAGTGTTCGCTCTTTTGTCGATTTGCTTTCTAATGTCGTTCTAGCTATTAAATATCTCTCTTAACATAGCATTGATTTGTCGTGAAATTATTAAGTTCTTCGAAAGACAATTTCTTGCGAAGTGACTCGATTTGTCACATAAATAATACGTTTTTAGATTTCTATTATTTTGCTTTTCTCTAGAATTTTTCTCTTTACGTCGTTAAGTAAAGTTCAATTTCATTGATGCAAACTCACGATAATCTAGATTGTTATATTCCTTGAAATGATCTTTCTTTGCGTGATAATCGATCGTTGATTCAAAGAAGATTCTTGCTCTTTCATGAGATTGATCGTATCGTTTTTTCATAGCTCTCTTATACAACTTGTCGTCTACATCGATGGCTATCTTTACTAGAGTTTAAATAGTGTCGAATCTTGCGTCGTTGCGCATAAGTTCGTTCTTAACATTCTTTTTTAAGTTTCGCTTAAACATTGTCATTAGTGATGCATTGTCTTAATCGATTAGATTTGCGTATTTTTAAAATTTGGCGACGTAGTCTATTGCTAATGTTTTTTGTTGCAAATGCTAAATAACTCGTTTCGCTATTTATTTTTCGTTAAATAATTCGAATACTTGTTGTAGTTCTTTCTTGAAAATATCGAAATTAATGAAGATTTCTTTTAAGTCTTTTTCATTCTTAAGATGTTTTCGAAGATTTGACTTTAATTAATGCTAAGCTCGTTCTTAAAGAAAAGTAAAAGTCAACAAGATCTTCTTGTTTTCTAGAACGAGATAAAACGTAAAGTAAATTTTAATTTGTGTGATTTAATTCTTTAATTTAATTTTATCTTTATAATATTTGTCTAAAGCATTAATTTTGATCTTTAATAAGATTTTTTCTTCATTGTTAATACTATTGTCGTTATCATCGATCTTTATGAAGTTTAACATAAATTGTTTTTCTTTTGTTGTAAAGCTAATGCTTAAGATAGAGATGCGTTGATTTAATACAAACATTCTTAAAGTGTTCAAAGTGTTACGCTAGTACTTCTCACGAAAATATTAAAAAGAGTTTTGCTTTAAAGAAATTTGTAAACGTCTTTAGATAATGCAAGCAATTACTTGATAACAAAAGATTGCAACTTAATAATCGTAACAATAAATCAAAACTTAAAATAAATTAAACACAATTTATAAGAAAGTCGTATTTAGAAAATCTATATATTAAAGAAGATTCTTCTTGTTCGTTGCGTTCGTTGTCGAACATATTAAGCATTGTTCGCTTAACTCGTTGTCAAACATGTCGAACGTCGAACATTGTTCGCTCTATTCGTTGTCGAACATGTCGAACATTGTTCGTTCGTCAAGTTGTCGAACATGTAGACAATTGTGCTTCGTGCTACATGTTGCGTCGTAGTTAACATATCACGTTGTTTCGAACTAGGCTCGTAACATCTATTTGCCAAATTAGTTATTAAGCTATAATTATTGTACTAAATCTAAAACATTAACACTCTTAATATGCTTTTAATAAAATATTTAATTAATTTAATTTTTAAAGAAAAATCTATCTCGATATTGTTATTAATTTTAATTATCTTTTATATACAAGTTATAATTAATTAATTATATCTTGAATTAAACTAAATTAAACTAGATTAAACTAGATCGAACTAGATTTAGTAATTTCTCTAGACTAATTGCGAGAAACCGAAAATATCACGTGCAAGTGCTAAGATTCGATTTCTTGATTTTTTTTTAAAATCGAATTGCTTAAAATAGTAACTTTTCGACTAAGCTAAACTTACTATAGTAATAAGCTAGCTTCTTTAAGCGATTTGATTTTATTCGATTTCTTGACAATTCGATTCAATTTCAAAGTTGAGACCAAATATTGAACCAACAATTAGTTTAAATTTCTCAAAGTTCTATCTATTTTTGTACTAATCTTTTTTTTAGAATATCTTTATAAATATTATTATAGTTAGTTAATATATTATATAGATTTTAATCAATTATTAAACAATTTATTCTTTTTGTATAAAATATTTATTTTTAAATTGCTTTTTTTTTTATTGTTTTTCTACAAACATTATTGGCACTAGTTAATATATTATATAGATATTAGACTATATTAAAATAGCTTAAATTAGTATAAATTTCTTTGTAAAAAGTCATTTACTTTTGTAGTATTTTTTTTTTATTTTTTTTCCATAAGATGCATTGCAATTAGTTAATATATTATATAGATTTTAAATTAAATTAAATTAGAATTAGAATTAGATTAAGATTTCTCTAAAATTTAAACTTATATTTCGAGATTCTTTTTTTCAATTCGTAGCTAGTATTTAGCAACAATTGTTAGTTTCTAATATTAGCAAATCTACTCTTATCTATTCTATTATTTGTTAAATATCTTAATATAAAGTTGTTAACTCTATTGTAAGCAAGGATATTTTTATTGTTTAATCTCTTATATTGTTCTAATATTGTCTCGAATTTAAACTGGAATTTTCTTAAAAAAACAAATATTTTTGCTTCGAGTTTAAGATTATAATTTATTTTTCTATTATAGAATATTATCTTTTTTTATAATTTGCGCAATCTTAATTTGTTTTTTGTTATATTTTGTTTATTCTATATTCTTTATATAATATTCTTATTTTTAAACATTATTAGCTTAGTATATATATTTATATAATTAGCATTATAAATTACTTGTTGTTAATTCGATTCTCTTTAAATTTAATTATAATATATATTTTGTATTAATATTTCTCTATATAATAACAAATTATAGTATATATTATCTTAATTACTTCTAAATTTAGTTTTGTAAATAAATATCTAATTGTAAAATTTGTTGTAAAGCTCTTTTAATTATTATTAAAAAACAATAATACAAAGAACTTAATAATTATTAAGTAATTAAATATTTTAAATAATATAATTTGCGAAAAGTCTAACAACAATACAATAATTTACTAAAAAAAGAACTTGCTTGTTAGTAATTTATATTTAAGAAAACGCAATTTTGTAACAAAGCTACAATATAGTTATATAACTTTATATTGTTGCTATACTTATAATATTTCTTAATTATCTTGCGTATTTACTTTATTATATATAATCTAATATTGCTTATCGAATCGAACAACTATAACAAATTAGTTTTAAAATTGTATTAACAAATTAAAATAGTAATTTTTCTTATCTCTTTTAATACTAGAGTATTAACAATAATTTTGTCTCGTTAATATTTAAAGCTATTTATTTAAATAGTTATTTTTTTCTATAATTTATCTATAAATTTAAACGATTTCTTTTTGTCTAGAATTTGTTTAGAGATTGTAGTTCTCGAATCTAGTATTGTTATAAATAATTATAAGTTGCAAAAGAGAAATTATATTTTGTATAATTTATTTATATTCTAATATTGAAGAATATCTTAAGCGTTACTTAATATTCTTTTATAGTACAAGTATATTAGCAAGTATTGTTTAAGTTTTTTCCAAGATTAATAATTTGTTTTGTTAATTATTAAATACAAAAAATTAAAAAGCAGAATTCGAACAATTAAGTATCGAAGATAAAGAATTATAACTATTGAGAAGAGATAAAAATAATTGTAGTTTATATATCTTCGATTTTCAAATTATATCTTTAGAGAACAAAACAACAAATAAAAGCTATAATTAATTAAGTAAAAAAAAGAAGAAAAAAACAAGACTTAATTTATTCTATATTTGTGAAGATAACATCTTTATTGCATTACTTTTCTTCTTTTTAATAATAATAGTTTTTCTATGCTTGCTTAAAAACGCAAAAACTTGTTAAATTTAAAATCTAAGTTGTTTCTTTTATTTGTCGAATTATTATTTTACGCATATATAAATTAGTAAACATCTTTTAGTGAAATTAGTAACAATTGCATTCATTAAAGATATTGCAACTTTAAGTCTTTTAGATATAATTAATAAAGTTATATATGCAAGTATTATTAAATTAAATATAGAACAAAATATAAAAGAATATTTATTAAAAAATAAAAGACTTAAAATACAAAGGAGAAATTGCTCGAAAAAAAGGTATTAAAAATCACAAAAATAATAAGAAGCTAAAATAGTATATTAGTATACGCTTTTTTATAGTCTAAGTTAAATTTTATTTAATATAGTTAAAGTTAACTTAATTTGTTTAAAGTTTCTTGTTAAAGATATTTATATATTGTTTGCTTCTTTATTATGTTTTGTATATTATAGTAGATATCTTAATAATTCAAAACAAATACTATTGTATTATCTATTATTGTTAGGGTTAGAGCTATAGATAACTAGTATATAGTTGAATAACAAGAATACTAGCTATGCAGAACTAACTATGTACAAGAAATAAATATAAGTACTATAAGTGTCAAGACGCTAGCTACTACTTATAATATACTCGAGACTAAATACGAAGATCTAATAAGACAATGTTTGTCTAGTTAGAAATTTGCTTAAAATTGTAATACTATCTTCTCTCTTCTACTTGCGAGTTTCGACAAGATAATAACAACTCTTTTAATTAATATTTCGATTAACTTCAATTAATATTAATAATAATCTTTGATATTTCTAATTAATTGTTGAAGATTTTCAATCTTGTTCTTTAATTAATTATAAGTATTATTTAGCAAGAATTCTTAATATTGTCGAGTATCTTCGAACGCATAAAGTCGAACTTTTGAGTGTTTGTTGCGCAATAACAAAAATGTTTCGAGTATTAAAATAAATTCTCTAACAATCTTCGAACAACAACAAAATAACTTCGAGAATAAAAAAGATAAAGAGAATAGAATTGTTAAGAAAAGTAAAAAATAATAAAATTTCGAAATATACTTTGTAAAAGACGTTTATACTTTTTAAATAATAACTTAGACAATTTTTAATTATCTTTTACTAATCTCGAATAGTCTTAAGCAATATCTTCGATTAATATTAAGCATTATATTAAGTATTTTCGAGTAGCAAAATAAAAAAATTTGACATTTGTTAAGCGATAACAAGATCGAGAGAAGAAAAGAAGTAAGTACAAAAATAAAAATATCTAATATAAAAAATTGAAGATTGTACAAAATAATTACTAATTTTAACTCTAAGAAGAATCTATATTATATAACGCTAATAGAGAGAAATCGACAATAAGATAGAAAATCGAACAATCAAAACAATCTAGATAGATCAATATAATAAAATCTATCGTAATTACGTAACTTTAGAGAGAATATCAACAACAAGAGTAGACTAATCGCGAAAACCCGAATTTATCACGTAATTTGTTAGATTTGAGTTCTTGGCAATTAAGCGAAAGAATTCGTTCTAAGCGAGTCAATCAAGTAGCTTGATTTATCAATCTTGGCAATTCAATTTCACGCTAAAAATTCGAGTCGAATTTCGATTTCGACTTTTGAAATTAAAACTCGACCCAACGATTAGTCTAAGCAAGAGAGATCGATTGTATCGAAGAAAATTCGAAAAGTTTCTATTTATTACGTAATTCGAAAGAGAGAGAAACGTCGACAAAAGATATCGATATTAAAAAGTTAAAATTTGTTAAATTTTAATTAAATTTAACTAAATTTGTCTTATAGATAAAGAAAAACGCATAAAAGTATCTTGTTAGCATTTTGTTTATATTAGAACATATATTTACAAATTTGAAATTTAACTCTATTCGAAAAATACATAGAAAGACAAATAATAAAATATATAATAACAAGAATTCTTAATATATGCTAAATAATCTTCGAGAAGTATTAACAAAATTTCTTAATATATAGCAATTAACTGACAATAGTAATATATCGATAATATATTTCGGAAATACTTGTTGTTTTATATAGAAAATATTACGAATTTTATAATTATAATTGTTTGTTAAATAATTTTAAGAATACAATAGAAATACTAGATATTTACAAGCTATAACAAGTATTGCAAGTGCTACTTTTTAATTGTTACAAAATAACTTGTAATTAATAAATAAACATATTTTAGCAAGAATCTATTTAATTAATTCTTAATTCGAAGAGATTTTAAATATTTAGTAAAAGTTAATAGCGTTAAAATATCAATAATAAAAGTCGACAACAAAGTAAAGATAATTATATTAATTATATTATAGTCTTCTTACTTAAGTCGATTGTTGTAGTCGATATAACTTGCAAAGAGAATTTGATGTTGCAATATATATACAAATATAGTTAGATTTAAGTCGACGTTGTTATTAATCTTGCGCTTGTTAATTCTAAATTAAATAATATTAACAACAAAATTAGTGAACAATTTGTCGATAACAATAATAGACAACAAATATCTAATTTGTTAATTTAACAAAGATTTTCTTTTGTTAAGATATAGAAGTTACAAATAGAATACAAAATAAACTAATTTTATTAACTTAAGTAACTTTAGTTCGTAGATATAATTGTCGATAACTCTAACTATTTTATAGAGACTTGCGTTTTTATACTTTAGAAATTTGCTTAATCTTGTAGTATCAATAGTTCTAATATCTAATATAATCTTATTATCTATTTTAAACTTTAAAATTTAAAATTACAATATTGTACTTGCTTAATTTAAGCTTAGACAAATTATTGTCAAAAAAAGTCTTGCAAAATCTTAATTTTAATAATAATCTTATTAATATACTTTAAGTTGCAATAGACTTTCGAAATATTATTGCTAAAAAAGATTTCAAGTAATTTTAAATTTAATCTTAATAGATAGTCTTTAATTGCAAAGAAGAGCAATAAATTAATTAACTTGCTTATATAACTATTTGCGACAAACTTAACAATAACTAGATAACTTATTTAATTATTCTAATTGTAATACATATATGCTTGTAGATATTACTTAAGAACAATATTAATATTCTCGATTTAACTATTTGTTTTCGAGTAAAATACAATTAACAACTTAGTTTCAATTTCTAATCTTTTGCAAAGATATTGTTAAAAATAAACAACAAATTAAATATCTTTATCGAATATAATTGTAATTAAGAAGTCTTCGATATATTAAACAAAATCGATAGAAATCTAAATTATAATTTTAACTTTTAAAAAGATTATAGATACAAACTTCTTACTTCTAAATAATCTATTAATTACTACTAAAATATGCTAAAACAATCTTTCTTTATAGTAATAAAACAACAACAAGATAATAAAGTTGCAAGATATATTCTATTAATATTAATCTAAAATGGATAAAGACTTTAGTAAGTTATATTTGTACTTATAATAAAATTTGCTATACTTGTATACAAAACAATTTTTAACGTATTCTCTAATATCTAAGTATAATATAAGTTAATAGTAGTAACTTTGTATCTTTTAAAGTGTTTCTATTCTTTCTAAATATTTTATTGTAAATAATTTATACTAAAATCTAATAATATTAATACGAAGAGTATTGTTCTTGTTTCAAAATATTTATATCTTGTCTTTAATAAGCAAGTATTTAATATTAGTTGCAAAATTTCTAGCAATAATACAATTGTCAAGCTTTAACTTAATAGACTTGCAAAAAAGCAAGAAAATCTTTTGTTTATTAATCTTTTTAGTCGCGATAATTTGCTTAACTTCTAAATTATGCAAATATATCTTTAACATTTGTTCAATTAGAATTTTAAAATCTAGTTTATTAATTACAAGCTTTTTCTTTTGTGCTAAAATAATTACTTTAACAAGAGACAAATAAATTGTAGAAAGAATTAAGAGTTTAAAAGATATAGATATTAACAATATAAGTAATCGAAATATATCTAATAAAAAGACTAAGTCTAAAACAATAGATAGAGATTGCTCTATAATTTTATTAGCTATTAATATAAACTCTTTGCAAACAATTGTTAACTTATAATTAATAACTAATTTAAACTCGATTAAGTCTTAAAGCAAACAAACTTACTTTATTACTAAATTGTAAATAGTACTTAATAGTAGCAAGATTAATGCGACAACTTTAACTATATTAGATTCTAAGCTATATTGCTTAAGAATTGTTTGCTTCTAAAACTAATTGCAAGAGTTGTTTTTACTAAAAAGCAAATCTTGCAACTATCTAATAAGACTATTTGGTTTTGCGCTTAATATATTTGATTAATAGATAATCTTAAAGTTAAACTTCGAAAGAAACTTTTTTTAATAAACTTAACAATAATTAAGTTACTTAATAATTATAAAATACTTTAAATTGCAATAATCGATAATTATCTTAATAAGTTCTTCGATTAAGATATCTATATATTCGAAATACTACTTCTCGAAAGCTTGAACAATAATCAAAAGCTTCTTGTTATAAATCTTATAATTGTATTCTACAAGAGACATAATCTTAAATATAAAGACTATCGAATAAAGCAATTTATCTAAATTTATTTGCAATAGCACAATAACAATTACAAAGTTAAAGATATTACTTTCAATTTAAATCTTAGATTAAAATGGAAATAATAAAGAATAAACGTTTTAATAAAAATCTTTTTAAGAGTTTGAAAGACAAGATTCTCGAAATTATTTTATTATTATAAAAAATTCAAATTCTTATTAATTTAACTAGTTAATACTAACAAAGAGCAAGCTAGATCGAAATAATTAAGAATAAATTGTTAATAGAACTTTGCGAAGTCTAGAAAGATCTAAACGTTGCGTAGATACTTAAAAGCTTTCTATTTTAAAATATATTTAATTTTGTCAAGATTTATCTAAATTTCTTTAATAATAACAATTAAATTTAAATACTTGCTTAACAAAGAAGACATATTTCTTAATATTTAAATAAAGATTGATCTTGCTTAGCTTAACAAGAATCTTGTTAATATACTTCTTATACTTCTCTTTAGATTAATCGTTGAATTAAATTTTGATTTCAAAAGTCGAAATCGAAATTCGACTCGAATTTTTAGCGTAAAATTGAATTGCCAAAATTGATAAATCAAGCTACTTGATTAACTCGCTTAGAACAAATTCTTTCGCTTAATTGTCAAGAACTCGAATCTAACGTTATGAAATCAAGTTACGTAATAAATTCGAGTTTTCGCGATTAGTTTACTTCTCTTCGATATTGCTATATATTAAACTATTATTTATATAAATAATGCAAAACTTATCTAGATAAGAACTCAAAGTCTTATTAATAAAAGACTAAAATATAGCGAGAATATTGTATAGTTTAAAGAACATAATTATATACTTAAATAAACTATAGCAAATAATAAAGATTGTCTTATATTTATCTCTAAAATATATATAAATTTTGTTAAAAATTGCAATAATATCGAACTTGCTATAGAATTTAATCTTGTATAATTTTTGCAAAATCTTCTTAATTAAGAAGAAAATATTTCGATTCTTAATTGTTAGAGTATTAAGATCTCTATAATTTACGTAAACGTATAGTTTTTTATCGAATTTCTTAATAATAAAAGTTAGAATTGCATATTGTAAGATATTATTTCGAATATATCTTTTGTCTTTTATATTCTCTATATAGATCTTAATAATCTTTTTCTTTTGTTATAAAATATTGTAGACTTTCTTAGTTAAAGAGATTGCTTTTAATACAAGAGCAATAATATAATTAATGCTTCTATTTAACAACAAATTATTAGCTTCTTATAAATTAAATATCTTAATTTAGTATCTAAACTTTAAATAGATTTTCTTCTAAAACTCTTCAAGTATTAAAGAATTTTTCTTAATTTTATTGTAAAACTTCTCGTAATTCTTAAGAATTATTATTGCAACGTTTGTTGTAAAATTGCTATCTATTAAATAAGTTAAATATTTATTGTTCTTCTTTAATTAATGTAGCATAACAAAGTGCTTAAGTAGCATAATTATTATTTTATAATTTGCTCTAGTTACAAGCTTTATAAAAGCTATTGCGCTTATCTTGCAAATATTGTTATTTAAAAACTTAAAAAAAGATTACTCTAATTGTTTATAAAGTCTACTAAAGATCTTTATAAATTTGTAATATACTAAGCAATACTCTATACAATAATTAAAATAAAACTTAATAGATTGTTTGTTATTCTCGATTTGTATATTATACTCTTATACTTAGAGTATATTAAGAATAATTGCAAATTAATCTAATTTAATAATTAGATATTACAAGAACTTTATATAGTTGTAAAAATTAATTAATACTTAAGTTGCATAAAAGATATTAGAGATATAATTATTATTAATTAATTGCAATTTAATAAAATTGCGCAATATTATTGTTAGATTGATCGTCGAATCGAGTTATGATATTATCTCTCTAGTTCGACTTGGCGCCAAGATCGAGTCGTAACGATTTTTTGAAATCGAATCGCTCAAAGTAGTTTAGCGCGAAGCGCGCTAAACTACTTATAGTAATCGATTAAACTACTTTGAGCAATTCGATTCTTCGAATTTTTTTGACTCAAGTCTTGGCATTTGCACGTGACATTTCCGGGTTAGCGCGACTAGTTTAATTATTGTTAAAAGCTTATAAAGCTTAACAAATCTTTTATTAACAAAGATTTTATTAAAGATCTCTATATCGATAAACAATTTAAACTTAATATAAAGCTTGTCCTTAAAAATATAAGTATTAGTACAAATTCTAGTATAGAAATCGAATTGTTATTTGTTAAGTAATTTGCTCTTAATAGTATTAAATTTTAGCTTAATCTTAGTTAACAAAGTTTGATTTTATAAATTAAATATAACTTTAAGCTTCTTTATTGTTTTTCGTATAATATTAGCTTCTATTTCGAATTGCAACTATTATTAAAAGTATCTAGTTTTTTAAGCAATTAAAGTTTTCTAATTTATTTGTATTCTTACTCGAGATATTCTATAAATTATTTTCTTGTATTTTTGTTAATTTAAAGTTGCTAATCTTAAGATTTTTTAGTACAATTGTAACTTTTTTAAGAGTTTTAGATAACCTATTTTTGCAAAAAACGTTTGCTTAATAAAAGCAATATTCTAGTTTTAAATATTGTCGACAAAGATTCTTTTTTCTAAACTTGTTCTTAAAAGATTAAGATTATACTTTTATATTCTTTTCTTAATTCGACTTTCGATTAGTATTGCGTATATTATTTTTGTTGCGATTGTTAAATTTAGTAACAAATATATAAGACTTGCGTCTTGTATTGTTGTCAATTTAAGAGAAATTAATTGTTCGAGAAATAATACTTTAATAAGACTTTTCTAATTGTTAAAGTTTTAAGTTTATTTCTCTAATTAAATTAATAAGCTCGAGTAGAATATTATAGTCTTAAAGAATAATATATTAATTGCAAAGTTTATAATTAAGATTTTTCTCAAATTAATATATTTTGTTGTATTCGATTATATTAAGCTTAATCGCAATTAATAAAAAGTATATAATATAATAATTAAGAATTTTGACAATATTTATAACAAACTTGAGAAATATAATTTTAACAAAGTTTTGTTTATTTTTATTAAAATTTTTGTACTAAGTATTTAAATTTTAAAGCAAGATATTTATTGTTAGATAAGAATTAATAAATTTGCTAAATATATAATACTTAATACTTTTAAAAGCGTTATCTACTATCTTAATATATACAAACTTAACTTTAACTTTCTTAATAATAAATCGATTTAATTAGATATTGAATTTAGTAATTAATACAATAACTTATTGTTCAAATTTAGAGCTATAAATAGCTAGTATATAGTTAAATAACAAGAATACTAACTATGCAAAATTAACTATATACAAGAAATAAGCATAAGTACTATAAATATCAAGACGCTAGCTACTACTCGTAGTATATCCGAGACTAGAGACAAAGATATAACGGAACAACGTCTATCTAGTTAGAAATCTATCTAGAATTGTAACAATTATAAAGAAAAGATAATTTTAATTAGAGTAACTCTTAAGTTACTTTTGTTACTCTCTTAATCCTAGAAGTTGAACGCTAATCCTAAAATCTTAGAAAACTTTAAATCTTAAAAAATAATAACTTATATAATAAATATATAAGTAAAATACAACGCTAGTAGCTTATTTTGTAGAGAAAAGCTAGTAGTTTTATATAAAATTTAAATTATCTTATTTAATTAGCTTGTTCTATAGTTATTAGTGTATCGAGATCTTGGATCGAACTTATATCTTTGTTCAATTTGTCAAATTAAGTTCAAAAAAAGTGTTTAATTCAATTCGAAGATTACTCTAATTTTAATTTTAATTTTTTATATTTTTATTTATCGGAAAATTGAAATTGTGCGATTTTTTTAATTATTTTTAATTACTTTTAAATATTCGATTTTTAACAAGTTATCTAGACTACATTGTTAAAGTAAAAGGAAATTTCGCGAAATTGCAAATATTAAATAGAAGTTAAATAATTTTATTATTATAGATTTATATTTATATATTTAAATAGTATTTATATAATATATTAACTCTTGTTGTATATTTAATTAGCATAGAACGATATAGCAAAGTATATTATTATATATTAAAATATAGAAAAAACTTCGAATTATATATGTTTTGTTATTTGATACAATAGATAAAATAGTTAGCAGCAATATTGATGGAATAAAATCTTTGTTTCTACTATTTATAATATTAGATAACAAGTTTAAGATCTTGCTTGCAAGCTTTACAAATTATATCTTAATATTGTTTTTTTTTAAAGATTTTGCACTAAAGTTGATCGAAAATAATCTATTTATTAAACAATAATTTTTTAACAATAGTATTCTAGTTTTCTTTTTTGTATTTAAAACAAAAAGTGCAAACAAAGTTATTTATTTTTTATTAATTTAAAGCAAATAAATTTTTTTATTGTATTAAAAATATATTATAATCTAAGTTTATTGTTATTATCTTTCTTATTATTGCTATCTTTATTTGCGTTAAACTTATAGAGATAACGCAATTCTAATATATAGCTAGATTACGCAAAAGAATAAAATAGCAACAAACAAATAATTAATTAACTATTACTTAATAGTCTAAAAAATCAAAGTCTAGTAAAATTATTTAACTAAGATTTCCAAAATATTAATATATTGTTAAATAATACAAATTAGAATTATATTCTAGTCGATAATAATAGTATAAATAATAATATCTTAATTTGCTCTAGTAAATTTAAAAAGAATAAATTTTAAAAAAAGAAATCTATTATATATTGATTCGAGAGCTAGTATAGTCTTTAATAACAACAATAATAACAATTTAAAAAAGTTTAGTTTAAAATATTTGTATTTTACATTAATTAATCTATCTTCTTCTATAGAGTAGAAGATTTATTTGTTAACTTTTTTGTTAATTTTGTCTTATTTTTTATTATCGATATCTATTTAGTCTTAAAACAAATGCAAAAATTATTTTTATTATAAGTTGCAAATTTGATTAGAATATAAGAATCTATATATTAAAGTATATTTAGAAAAGAAATTAAAAGTTTTAACAATAATATATTATATACTTATTAAGAGATTATTTACTCTATATATTGTTTTAAATTTAATAATTTTTTATTAGATTAATAAAAATCTAAATTAAGTTGTTTTTATGTTAATATATTAGAAAGTATATTAATAGAAAGTCGCTATTATAATATATATATATTAATATTGTTAATTTTTAATATATTTTTGTATTAATTATTTTTATTAAAAATTCTATTATTGTAAAGAATAATTTTACAAAATTTCTAAACAAGCTTCGAGAATATCTCGATAAAAAATAGAATTTAATAGCAATCTATACTCTTAAATAATTTCGAATTTAAAGTTTTTAAAAATTAAAACTTATTTAAGATCTTTAATATTATAATGTATTTTTTTAAAATTTAGCTAATAATAGTCTTGTTCTTTATTAGCAATAATTTATAAGACTTTTTAATACTTATTTGTTATACAAAATTGAACTCAAGAATTGTATTTAACTTAACAACAAATTCTTTAAATTTCGTAATACTATTAAGAATTGTATTTTTAAGATTTTTGTCTATTATATTAATATTAATAATCTTGTTAACAATTAATAGTTATTTTTATAAATTTATTTAATTTATAATAATATGTCAACAAATTAGATAAAGATATCTTCTTAATTGTTTTCAAAAACAATAGCTACAATAATATTAACAAAAATAATATAATTTAATATCTTTTAACGCAATTAGAATATAAGTGTTGCAATTAAGTTAATTAATCTTAAACAAACTAACTTAACTTTTAAATAATTTAATTTAATTATTAATTAATCTAAGTTTTAAACTAAATCTACTCTTTTTATTAGCAACGAATTTACTAACGATTGCTATTTTCTTTTTATATCTTTTACATTTTTCGATATATTAATTATATCTTTTGTATTTTCGAGTTTAAAAATAATAGCGAAAAAAACAAGTATTATACAAAAGTCTAGATATTGCGCAATCTAGTTAGCTTGTTCGATATATTATTGTAACTTAAAAAGTGCAATATAAAGATATTATTATTTCTTGTTAAAATAGATATTCGAATTATAGAGAAAATATATAAATTTGAAGTCTCTCTATAATTTTAATAGTATAGATTTTATTAACTTAACTTAATTATTATGTTTTTAATCTTTTTTCTTCTTTTAATATTCTTTAGTTTATATATTTGCAAATTATTATATAGATGTAATTTATATTGCTTAGTAAGCTCTTATATTGTCTTTTTTAGACTAGTAGATCTATCGAATCTGTCGAATCTACTTAAATAAAAGTCTTGAAAAAATGTCTTCTAGATTTGCTAGAGTTACGTTTCCTAAATACGAATAAAGTTTTTGCAATTTGTAGTCTTTATATAGTTTGCATTTTTAATATACTTTTTTAAGTACAACAATCTATTGTTTGTTAACTTCCTATCTATACTAGAATAAACTAAAAAAGTATTGTAATCATTGCAAATAATCTAAGAAATATTGTTTTGCACTATTGTATTTTCGAAGTAGTTTTATTAATTATTAAATTTCTTAATTTTATAATTTTAATAGATATTTTCAGAAAAGTCTTGTATTTTATTATTCGAATATTATTTAATAATTGTTTATTATTCTTTGAATAAATTTTTTTGTTCGATTGTTTATATATAATAGCGCGTATTATTTTTAATTGTAAGTTTATTAAAGATAATAATTAAAAATATTAAATTATTTTTCGAATTTGAAGACTCTTTAGTCTAACTGATTTAAATTTTTTTAATAGTAATATAATTAAATTTGTTTGTAATATAATATTATACAATAAAACTTTAAAAGAAATTATTAGAATTGTTTAACAAAATTCAAAAAAGAATATAAGCAAGTAAGAACATAAAGAACAAAAGAGTGTTTTTATATTTATTCTTATAGTTATTTATTACTTGATATATCTTTGTATCGCTAGTCTATAGTAACTAATTAATAGTAGAATTTCTTAATTAATAAGTTATAAAGATTATTTCTTATCGACTTTTTTTCTATTTTTCAACAATTCGTAACAAAATTATTCAAATATATTCGAAAATAATAATTCCGATCTTTTAAGTTTGTTTTCTACGATATCAAATACTATAAAGATAGATATAGAAGAAAAGTTTCTAAATAATTTTTCTTTAAAGTTAATTAAATTATTGTTAACGTTGCTTTTCTATTTAAGAAAATTAATTTCGCAAAAGATATTAATAGTATTTTTACTATTTATATTATCGAATAATGCAATCGAGCAATAGTCTATCGACAAGCAATTGTCTTCTTGAAAAAGATTATTTGAAATCGATTGCACAAAAGCAATAGCAAGAAAGATATTAATTTTGTTTTCTACTAGAGATAAAAGAAAACACAAATATTATAGTATATTAATTATTTATATTTAGTTAATATTGTTTTATATTCGATTTTGTAAATTTAGCAATTAAAGAAATTAGAAAGTATTAGAAATTTATCGAGCTTTTAATTTCGAAATTACTTTTTGCTTATTTAACTAAAAAAATATTTTATAATTTGTATTTAAACATTAACTTGCACGTTTAATTAATAATATTAAAGATATTGCAAGAGATTGCAAAAGTTAATTTTGTTCTTAAATTTTATTGTAAGTAGTTAATACAATTTTTGCAATTAGTTATTTTAGATTCTAGTACACAAAAGTAGTTTAAATATAAAAGTCGATTAAATATAAAAGTCGATTAAATATAATATAGTAAGAAGTTCTAACTATCTTTGTAGTTATTATAGTTATATCGATATTGTTCTTCGAGCATATAGCAAAAGATATTTATTAAATAGACTATTACAAAGCTATTTAAGAAGAAAATAGTTAACAACTTTCAAGAATATTATATTTAAATATAAGTACTTCAAAAGTAGACTAACTATTGATTCGATTTTCGGTTTTAACTTCTAGAATTGATTTGAATCGACAATTCAACTTTAGAAATCGAATCGAAAATCGATTTAATTTTAACTATTTTGGAATTGAATTAAATTAAATCGAGTCAATTTTCGATTTAAAAATTGAAATCGAATCAAATTGCCAAGAACGTTAAGAATACTAAAAATAGTATAAATTTAGTTTAAATTTAGATATTTTAGTTGTTTTCTAGATAATACACAATAGTAATGCATAATATAAAAACAATCTAATATATTTATTAATTAATTTAAATAAATTAACTATTTCTATTAAACTATCAATTAATTGTTACTAAAAATAATAAAATTTACTAAAAATAATAGTCTAAACAATTTGATTCGATTTTTCGATTTGATTTTCGATTCAAAGATTGGAATTAAATTCAATTGTTAATGTCAACTTTAGAAATGAAATTGTTAAGACTTTCGATTTGATTCAAATCAAATTGTTAAGATTTGATTTAATTTCTTAAATCGAATATGATTTCTCGAATCAACGCAATTAGTTTATTTAAAAGCAATATTTTGCAATTGTTTAATATTTTTTGATTAAAATTTTTTGTAATAAGATTAAAGATTCGATTTGCGTTAACTATATTAATATTAGTATCTCAATTATATTATTTAAAATTGTAATTTTCGATTTACTATTTTGCGAAATCGAGCAAATTATAGTTATTCTTCTTGTTTACTTGTGCAACAAGCTAAAAGTAAGTTAAAAAATTGCGAAAGTTAATTTGCTCTAATATTATAAAGTATTTGTAAAATTAAAATATATTAAATCGAGACGTTTTTGTCTAACTTGTATTAGTATAACAATTAATAGAATTAAAATAAAACTATTGTATCTTTTTATTAATTAACATTAATAACAAAAGATTGTATTAAGAATATTTATAGATAGAGAAAGAAGCATAATAGATTAGATAATAGATTTTGTCTATAAAAAAAGTATATGCGCAATACTATATTGTTCTAATAATACATTATATTTTATAATATTTATCGAATATCTCTTTTTTCACAAATACAAATATAGTCTTGCTTGTATTTATGCTTTAATATATTGAAAAGTTTTGCTTTTTTCTTATATTTAAATTGTAGTTATGTTAGTCTTCGAAGTTGTAAATCTATTAATATATTTTTAAAATATAAGATTGCTCTCGAAGATAAAGTATTAAAATAAAAAGAAAAATTGCCACAAATATTATATCTTGCTAGATTTTCGAATCGAAAAGATTCTTCTATATTAAATTATTGTTGTTATATAGAATTAATTGTTTGTTATATTTAATTTCTTAGTTTTGTACTAGTTTTGCAACGTCTTAATCTTAAAAAATTCTATTAATTATAAATTTAACGAATATTTAAATATATTTAATTGTTTTTCAAATCTATTTTATAATTTTTCGATTCTTTGTTATACAATCGATTATCTTAATGCGCTTAGCGTTACTAATTTATATATAGATAAAAATAGTCTTTAGTTTGCGTATATAATAGTTTAAATTCGAAGTATTAATCTTTTTAACCTGTTTTATTAGAATTTTATTTAAATTAAACTTTTTTGTTTGTTAACAAGATTTTCGACTATAGATATTATTACTTAAGTTTTCTATTTGTTTGCGCTTTGTTTGTAAATTGCGAAAATATTCAATTAGATTGCAATTAAATATAGTTTTCGATAAAATAATTGTAGAATTAAGAAACTATTTGCAATTAGTTATAGATATTATTTTAGCAATATTTTTCGCAAGAAAATATACTATTGTTGCTATTTATTAAGATATTAGTTGTTATTATAAAGATATTATAAATTGTACGTAGAAAAGATAACAAAAAATACAAAAGCAAAAGCAAAAAGAGTAGAGTACAATCGAATATATAGTTTTGATAAAAATTAGCTCTATCTGCATTTTCTCGCTTTTAGTATTAATTTTATTAAAATCGAATTTAATAAATAAATTATTAGAATAATTACTAGAATTGTTACAAAATTTGTTTTAATAGTATTTAGAAAATAGAATAATATATATACGTTTAGTAATAGTTTAAAATTTAGAAATCTATTATAAAGTGCAACTAAAATTACGTTTTAATTGTAACTATATAATATTAAGATTTCAAAATAGTATTATAAAATAATATTATATTTTTTTTTCTTTTTTTTCTTGCATTCTTTTGTAAAGATTTAAGTTATCTAATTTTGTTATTAACTTGCTATTAAATATTCTAAATTGCTTGTAAACTTTAATTTTATTAATAAAAATCTTATTCGATAGCTTATATTAAATCAATAACGCAATTCTTAGATACTATAGAAGATAAAGACAAAAATATTCTTATACAAAATAGTTAATCTATTGTTAAATCTAGTATTAACTTAAAGCAAGATTTTATTAAAACTTTATTTATTATATTTTTGCGTAAACTATATTGCAATATCAATACTATAAAAAAGCTTAAAAAAATTTGTTTTAAAAATAGATTCTTCTATATATTTTTTAATTAACTTAATAATTAACACTAATATATAATTTTATTTTTACAAGAGATTTGTTATCTTTAAAAGCAAACGAATTTTATTATTCTAAAAACAAACTTTTGACAATTAATTAAAACTATTCAAGAGTTAAACAAAAATTATATATAGATTGTTAATATTTAGATATATACTAGTAGCAATATTGTTGCTATATAAGCTAGCAATACAAAATTTCGATAGCAATTTAGCGCAATTAATATTTTCTAAAAAATTGTCGAGATAATATTAATATTAATATTTAAGAGTAAATAACTTGCTTTAATAATACTTTATTCTATTTATATTTTTGCTAATTAGAAATTTAATATATATTCTTTGCGTTATATATGCGCAAAAAATTATTATAATATTTTAAAATCTAGATTTAATGCAACAATTTGCTATTTTTAATTATAATTTTTATTTATTAGCTTAAGATATTTGTTAATTAATATAAATATTATATTATTAATAAACTATAATTAAAATATTTTTCAAAATTTAATCTACAACTATATCATGTTAGTCAAAAAAGACGTCTTGTTAACAAGCGTCTTAAATCTTAAAAAACAATATTAACTTTAACAATTTCTATCTTTACTTTATAATATAATTTGCGATCGAAAGTTAACAATAGCAATTAAGAAGAAAAAAATAATAAATAGCAAAAATAATAAAATAATAAAGTTATATAGTATCTCGAATAGTTTAATCTTCGATATAAAAAAATGGTATTAATATTATTAAAGCAATTGATGTTTTGCTATCTAAAAAACTATGTTATGTATATATATTTTATAAATGCAATCTTTTGTTCTATACAATATAGTTAAACTATAGTATATTAAATCTTGTTCTTTTTGTTATAAATAGCTCGATATTAATTAACTATATACAATTAATAATATATTGGAATTTTACTGTTCTTATAAACAAATAACAGCTAGATAATAAAATTCTATCTATTATTTTGTTAATTATTGCAATTACAAGATAATTACAATATCTAATTTGTATTCTAATTATGTTAAAATATAGCGCAAAGCTAATATTTATATATTAAGAGAATTAACTATTTTAATCAAACTTATAATAAGTATATTTTCGATAGAAGTAAAATTCTCTTTATTGCTTGATATTTTATTTTCGAAATTCTTTGTAATTAGCGCAAAAGTTTGTTATATTACATTAATATTAATATTAATATTCTAATTGTATTTTTTGAAATTATAATTTTTGTCTTATTATTGAGCAAGTTTAGACAAATTATATTAATTCTTTTTATTTATATTTGCAAAGAACTTAAAATGCGCAATTATATTTCGCTATATAATTTTCTCTTGCTTTGTAGAATATTTGTGCAACAATAACAAATTAATTTGCAATATTTATGTCTAGCTTGTATTAGTATAACAAACAACAAAATCAAAATAAAATTATTGTATCTTCTTATCGATCGATATTAATAACAAAAAATTGTAATAAAAATATTAATAAGTAGAAAAAAAAATTTAATATTTTAAATATTAAATCTTTTGCAATAGTTTAACAATCGAACTTTATTATACTTTGTATATTGTTGAAAAAAAATTATAATACTATAAATTTTTTTTTGCGTACTAATTTTAAGATAATATTGTAGCAATAATATTAATATAATTAATAGCTTATCTTTTTTATCTATTTTTGTCTCTAGATTTTTAAGATTAATAAAAATAGAATCTATTAATATAATCTTAGTATAAAATATTGCTCTTAAAGATAACGCGTTAAAATAAATAAAAAAATTGCTACAAATTATATATTTGTTTTTGTTTTAATGTTAAAGATATTCTTTTATATAAAATTATTGTTATTTATTGTAATAATTTTATTGCTAAAATTAACGCTCTCTTTCTATACTATTTAAATAGCGTATTTGTTTTATTAAATATTGTGCGTTGTTAGCGTAAACATTTCTAATATAAATAGTTAATTCTTAGTATTTATTGCTTGTTTGTAATCTTCTTTTGTGTTAATACTTTTATATTAACATATTTTCTTTTATTAATATTACAATATTGGAAGCTAACTCGAAGCTTTTTTAGTCTATAGATAATAATAGTTGTATTTGTTTTTTTAATTAATTTTATTTTCTTCTTTATTAATATTTCTATTTCTATTTGTTGTCGAGACTTCTATATATAAAAATTGCAATTATATTTACTCTTTCACTTATATTTATCTTGCGTTTTACAAAATTGTTTTTTTATATTTTTTGTCAATACTATTTCGAAAAAAATAGCAATATATTCTACTTAAATTTGTTATATATAAATTGTATATATCTTTCGAGTAATTAAAAAGATTGAAAACGTGTACTATTATTATAAAGAATGAAGAAATTTGTTTTAAGAAAAAAACTCTAATAGAGTATTATAATTAACTTTAACGTATTTACTAAGTATTAGCAACTATTTGTTACGAGTCAAGCAATATATGAAGTACGCAAGAGTGTAGTATAGAGAACGAATATCTACATATGCTCTACTAGCTCTACTAGGAAAGCAAGGGAAGCAATGTTCTACTAGCTCTACTAAAAGAGCAGGAAGAGCAATATATGAAGTACGCAAAAGTGTAGTATAGAGAACGAATATCTACATATGCTCTATTAGCTCTACTAGAAAAGCAAGGAAAGCAATGCTCTATTAGCTTTACTAGAAGAGCAAGAAGAGCATTGATAATCTCTTAGTATATAGATCTTAAATACGACTTTCTTATAAATCGTATTTAATTTATTTTAAGTTTTAACTTATTGTTACGACTACTTAGTTGCAAACTCTTGTTATCAAGTGATTGCTTGCATTGCTTGAAGACGTCTATAAATCTCTTCGATAGCATAACTCTTTCTAATATCTTCGTGAAAAGTACTAGCGTAACACTTTGAACATTCTAAGAATGTTTATATTAGATTAACGCGCTTCTATTTCAAACACTAGCTTATCAACATTACGTCGACTATCGAACATGAAAGACGACAAAATCAAGATCAACAAACTCGACGTTTATTATAAAGATCGAATTGATCTAAAGAACTAACTTATGCAAGTAAATATTTACTTCATCTTCTATTCTATTTTAACGAACAAAAAGACAATTTTCGCATTCACATTTCTTAGAGAAAGAGTCTAGCACTAGCTCAAGTCAAACTTACGCAAGTATTTGAAAAATTATGACGAAAATTCTTGTACGATGTTCACAAACTTCGATAACTTCAAAAGAGAGCTTCGAAGAATCTTTGAAACATTTAACGAAAAACAAATCTCAAAAAGAATAATTTAGCATCTAACTTAACGAATTTTTGCAACAAAGTACGCAACAAGATTCTAAAAATATGTCAATCTTATCGAATGAAACGATGTCGCACTTATGACAATATTTCGACAAGATCTTAAGAACAATCTTAAGAACGAAATTATATGCGATGACAAATTCGTTAACGATATGTTTAATCTTATCGAAGTAGTTATCGATTTCGACAACAAATTGTATGAAAGAGCTATGAAAAAAAGATACGATCAATCTTAAGAAAGAGCAAAAACCTTTTTTGAATTAACGATCAAATATTATTCGAAAGAATCTCGTTCTAATTAGAAGTACAATAACTCAAATTATCGTAAGCTTGCATCTATGAAATTGAACTTTACTTAACAACGTAAAGAGAAGAATTCTAGAAAAAAGCAAGATAACAAATCTTAAAAAACGTGCTATTTATGTGACAAATCGAGTTACTTCGCAAGAGATTGTCGATCGCGAAACTTAATAAATCGCTAGCAAATCAATGTTATGTTAAGAGAGATATCTAATAGCTAGAACGACATTAGGAAGCAAATCGACATAGAAGCGAACATTTCTAAGACTAGATCGAACGACGACTACTATTTGATAGAAAACTCAAATTAATTATAGGAAGTTCTAGATGAAACATTATTAAGCAAGACATTCGCATCTACGTAGAAAGTCAATTAAACACTTAAGAAGACTATTAAATTTTATAGCTCAATTATCGACTTAAGCGAAGAGTATAATTAAAAGAATTTTCACGAATGCATAAAAAACATCACGAGTTATCTCGAGACTTTAGCTAATTTATCGAAGAAAAGACAAATTAATCAAATCGTAAACAAATGCGAGAAAGCGCTAGAAAGCGACGCCACTATAAAAAGAAATATTTTCGACGAAATCGAACGACAACTAAACAATGTTAGTTTATTTAAATAGAAAATAGAGCAACTAAAGAAATATGCGACACTTAATTGAATAGCTTGCTACGACAACTTATGCTAAATTTATCTAGAAAAAAAAAAAAAGTCAATTAGTTTTCTAGGAAGCCAAAGTTAGCAATCTAGCAATAGAAGAAAGCTTAGCGCAAGTAGACGTTTGAAGTAGAAGTCGCAATATAAAAGCAAAGAAAAGTTCAAATTTCTTAATAAAGAACATATCAAAGAAATGCAATATATTAGCTCAACAATAGCAACTAAACTTAATAGCATACGCACGATGTTTTATCACATTAATTAAGATTAATGATTGTTAATTCATCGCAATGATCGATTTTAATGCGATAGATAATTTTATGAGTAGAGCTTTTGTAGAGAGAGAAAAGTATTTTACTTGAAAGAAGCTTAACGCTTACAATCTAATGATTGTAAATAAAAACTTATTACTTGATAAAAATGAAAAAGTAAATAAAGAAACGAAATTACTATCGATAGCTATTTAGCAATATCACAAGAAACTAATCTTTAATATAGTGGGAATAATTACTTATAATATCGTTTTAGAAATGCTTTAATTAAAGTAGCACAATTTAAAAGTTGACTAAAATATACGAGTACTTAAATTCGAACAATGTGATCACACAATTCACATTCAATCTACGCATCAACAATGTTTAATAATAGATAAAAGACAAAGTTAAAACTCGATTACAAGATGCGAATTTGCATTTTCGAAAAAGAACGATTTAATCAAGTTCGATTCGACAAACATTGACAAAAATTAATTAGATCACAAAGTCAAAATAAGTGAAAAAAACTACAAATCTTTTAAGAATCTTGAATTATTTAATATAGCGAAGAAATTGCTAAAGCACATATTACGAATATACAACAATTGAAAGCATCTATTTCAAGAAGAGAAAACGACAAAGACTCTTTCTAAACATTAATTGTAAAATTATGAAATTAAACTTAAATTAGGCAAGCAATTCACGTTTGAACTTATATATGTTTTATTCGAGAAAAAGCTCGAAGTACTTCGCGAATATCTAGCAAAAAATGAAAAGAAAGAATTTATTAAAAAATCTTAATTATAGGCAAGATATTCGATTCTCTTTGTACTTAAGAAGAACGAAACTCTTCGTCTATATGTCGATTATTGAAAGCTAAACAATATTACAATTAAGAATCGATATTTACTACCCAATATTAGCGAGCTTCAAGATCGATTATTCGAAGTCAAGTACTTCATTAAATTGAATCTACGAAAAACGTACAATCAAATCAAGATAAAGGCGAGAGAAGAGTAAAAAACAACTTTTTGCATACAATATAAACTATACAAATATACAATAATGTCGTTCGAACTTACGAACGTTTCGACAACGTGTTAGAAAATGATCAATAATACATTACGACAACATTTGAATCGATTTGTCATAACATACTTGAACGACATCATGATTTACTCAAAAGTCTTGAAAGAACATATTAGTTATATTTTCAAAGTACTAGAATGTCTAAATAAAAGAAATTTACATCTTAAATCAAAGAAATGCGAATTTCATTAAAAAGAAGTTGATTTTCTTAAATTTGTTGTGAGACAATACGAAGTACGCATAAATCTTGAGAAACTACTAGCAATCAAAGAATAAAAATTATCTATTAATGTTAAGAAAGTGCAATTCTTTCTAGATTTCATAAATTATAACAAAAAGTTCATTAAGAACTACTTCGTTAAAGCGATATCATTGACAAATTTTACGAAAAAAGATACGTTATAAATATAAGAATTCGCAAAAGAAAAAGCATTTTAGAATCTTAAGCTAAAATGCTTAAAGAAATCAATACTAAAAATGTACAATTCACAATTATTAAGTAGAATTAAAATTGACGCATCAAATCTAGTTATCGATGCATGCTTTAGTTAAGAACATAAAGACATATAATACTTAATAACATATCTCTTAAGAAAACTCTCGTTAATCGAATAGAATTACGATGTTTACAACAAGAAACTATTCGCTATTGTAGTCTTCTTAAAGTCATGAAAAGTATACATTGAAGAATTATCAAAACTTACGATTCTTACGAATCATAAGAATCTTGTGCATTTTATTATTATTAAATAGCTTAATAGAAGATAAATACGATAATTAAAACGACTCGAACAATATAAGTTCAAGATACAATATATTTTAAGCAAAGATAACGATAAAGTAGACGCACTTAGCAAAAGAAGTGATCATATAGAAACGAAGAAATCGTTTAATTACAACATACTTAAGATTAACAAAAACGAATCACTATTAGCAAACAAACACAAACTAAATGTTACATTACGAATACTTCGAGACAATACAAAAGAATTTTTAATAAAGAAAGAAAAACTTCAAATATCTATCAATAAGATCGACGAATATATAAGAGAACATTATGATAAATTATTGCAAGAGCATTCGAAAATAATTAAAACTCTTTAGCTTTTACGCTAGCATTGTTAATTTTTACAAATGAGACAAGTTGTCGAAACATACATTAAACGATGCCTTAGTTATTAGTAGAACAAACATAATACATATGCGAGCTATGACGAAATTCAATATTAGGAATTATCTAAATCGTTATAAAATAAAGTTACGATAAACTTTATTATTAAGTTGTTCAAGTTGACGAATCTAGCAATTGGAGACAAATATAATTCGATACTAATAATGATTAACAAACTTATCAAGTACTTACATATTATCGCATGCAAGAAAAAGTTCACAACAAAACAATTGAAATACATTGTGTTAAATCGACTTATACAATATTACGATATACTTAAAGGACTAACTAGTAACAAAGACAAGCTCTTTACGTCTAACTATTGAAAGACATTGATATCAATGTTAGAAACAAGACTTAGAATGTTCATTGCCTATTATTCGATTACGAACGATCAAATAGAAAGAACAAATTAGAATCTAAAGCAATATCTAAGACATTACGTCAACAATACTTATAGCAATTGAGTATTACTTTTATCTATGGCACAACTAACTCTTAATGCAAAGGTTTCGAATATCACTAAGATAACTTTATTTCTTGTCAATTATGACAAAGAATTCAATCTCTTTGGGGAAAAGCGCACACATCTATTAGCACAATTAGTCATTGAGAGAGTAACAACATTGAAAAAGATACACGACAACATCTTAAAGATGCAAGAGAGATCGATCAAATACTAAAATAAGAAACGAAAAACGACATCTCAACTAAAGAAGAGAAATAAGATATATCTTCTTACGAAAAATCTTAAAACAAGAAAGTCAAGCAAGAAATTAAATCATGTTAAGGTCGAATTATTTCGCATCAAAAAGACTAAGAGATTAATCAACTACGAGCTTGATCTATTCAAAAACGCCAAAGTATTCCTAGTATTTTATATCTCATTGTTGGAATTAGCGAATTCAACCACGCCTTTACAAGACATATTTTATTTTCATTCATAGACTTATCAATTAAAGGGGCGATCTCTTCAAGATTTTGAAGTTCCTCATTAATTATCGTTTGTTGCTCGTCTTTCACGTATTCGAGTTGAGAGAGCAAGCGATTCTCTTTCGTTTGCATCTCTTTGCGTTTTAGCATTACATTTCGAAGTTGTTGTTTGAGAATCTTTCGTTGCGTTTCGAGACGACGTCATCGTGCGATATTTAAGGGAATCAAGTCGCAAGAACAACTCTTTCTAATGCATTCTATACACTTCTTCGAATTCTCTTAAACACGATAGATCTTGTCAAGACGATTGCAACGATAACAAGAACGCGTTCTAACGATAAAAATACCTAGTTTAGTTAGTTGAATCAAACGACGATTGTAAGAAAATGATTTAATTCAAGACATAACGAAAGTTTGCTTTCGAGACGAAAGACTTAAAGAAAAGGAATAGTGTTACGAGCCAAGCAATATATGAAGTACGCAAGAGTGTAGTATAGAGAACGAATACCTGCATATGCTCTACTAGCTCTATTAGGGAAGCAAGGGGAGCAATGCTCTACTAGCTCTATTAGAAGAGCAAAAAGAGCAATATATGAAGTACGCAAGAGTGTAGTATAGAGAACGAATATTTGCATATGCTCTATTAGCTCTACTAGAAGAGCAAGGGAAGCAATGCTCTACTAGCTTTACTAGGAGAGCAAAGAGAACATTAATAATCTCTTAGTATATAGATCTCGAATACGACTCTCTTATGAATCGTGTTCAATTTATCTTAAGTTTTGACTTATTGTTACAACTACTTAGTTGCAAACTCTTGTTATCAAGTGATTGCTTGCATTGCCTAAAGACGTCTACAAATCTCTTCAATAGCATAATTCTCTCTAATATCTTCGTGGGAAGTACTAGCGTAACATTATTATAAAAAAATTAGTTTTACTTTTTTAAATAAATCTAGTATTAATTGCTCGAATTTCTTATACTATTATATAATTTTAGTTTGTTAATCGATATTTAAATAATAACGTAACTATAATACAAGTTTAAGAGTAAATAATAACTTAATAAAGATTAAAACAAAAAACAATACAAATAATAAAAATCTTAATATAAGAAAAACAAAGTTCGATATAGTATAGTTTTACTTATTGATAAAACAATCTTTACAAACAATAATATTATTATTACTATTGCTATTATTTTACTTGTAATTAACTATTGTAATTCGAATACAAAATATATACTTAAAAGTAATAGTAGAAGCATTATAATTTAATTCGAAGCATTAAAATCTATTATATAATATATTGTTTAAAATAGCAAAAATTAATAATAGAACTCAAATTTTATCGATTTATTTTTTATCTTAATTGTTGTAATTTTATTGCATTTTTAGTTTTTTTAATTTTGCTTAAATTTAATTTATCTATATATTCGAAGTTCTTTTTAATTTAATTCTACGCTTTTAGCAATATATATTTTAGTTATTAACTTAAAAAAACTACTACTTTGCGAACGTTTTAATACAATAAAACTCGAAAACTCTAATACTATTAAGTTGAAAATAATTGATTTTAGCAATTTTTCTAACTATTTAATACTAATTGCTGAGCAATTATTTCTTTTTTTTCGACAAAAAAAAGTAACTCGAAGCAAAATTAGCTTTTTAATTCTAAAAATTAGCTTCTATCGAATAGTAAAGAATATTTAAAAGCGAGAGAGAAAATTGTTGCTTAATTTTGTTATTTTAAAAATTATTAATAAGAATGCAATTACAAAGCAAGATTATATTGTTAACTTTTATTATCAATATTTAGTTATAAATACATTGCAAAAAGCAAAAAAAGCAAAACTTATATAAATTTTTGAAAATAAATAACTTGCTTTAGTAATTCTCTAATCTATTTATTTTTATATTAATTATTGCTATAGAGTATACTCTATACGCAATATTTGTATAATTAATATTTAGCATATCTAGAAATCTAACTTTAATACAACAACTTGCAATTTCTAATAGCAAATATTTATATATTAACTTAAGATATTTGTTGATTAATACAAATTTTATATTAATTATAAATAATAATAGAAATGCTTTTTATAATTGAGTTTTCTACTATAGTTAATTTAAAAAGAAATATTATATCGACAAATATTTTCGATTTTGAAAAATATTAACAAATTCGACAATTTTTGTCTTTATTTTACAACTTAAAGGATTAGAAATATTCGAATCAATCTTAAGAAACAATATTAACAACAAAGAGAATATAAAAAATAATAAGAATAACTTGAATAATATATAATAAATAGTAACAATAAATTAAGAAAATATATTTAAAAACTTCATAAAATATCTTTATACTACTATTATATTTAAACTATATCTTATTTTATATAGAATTTTATTATTAATTTATGCAAAGACTTTTTTTAAGATGCGCTCAAAAATAGATAGAAAAACAACTAAAATTTGTATATATTTTAATCTATAATTAGTAATATTTAGAAACAACTTAAATTTATAGATTTAATTTGTTTTTAACTCGACTCAATTTATATTTAACAAATTAAATCGAAGATTTTAAAAGTTATTCGAAATTTAATCTATTATAGATTAAATTTAGATTAAATCCAAGTCGATTTGTTATATTTTGCGCAATATATTTAACTTATCTTATCTCTTTATTTATTGTTACTCTAATTTATTAAACTATCTATAAATTTTTATTAAACATAAGATATTTATAGATCTCTTCGATAGCAAAAACTTTCTCTAATATTTCTTGCAAAAGTATTAGTATAGACTAATCGCGAAAACCCGAATTTATCACGTGACTCGATTTTATAACGTTAGATTCGAGTTCTTGGCAATTAAGCGAAAGAATTCGTTCTAAGCAAGCCAATCAAGTAGCTTGATTTATCAATCTTGGCAATTCGATTTTACGCTAAAAATTTGGGTCGAGTTTTGGTTTCAACTTTTGGAACCAAAACTCGACTCGACGATTAATCTATATTAGTATTACAAATAACTAGTAAAATAAAAACAATTATTAGATATTTGTTAAAAGAAAATACAATATATTTATTAATTTTAAATACTATACTTGCAATTAAATAAATTACAAATTAAGTAACTTTATATATTTGCAATATTAAAAGTAGATAAAAAAGCAAAATAAGAGTAATATATTTTCGAGAAAAGTTAAAGTCTAATATTTGTTATTAGAATATTAGATATAGAAAGTTAGAAACAACAAACTAAAATATTAATCTAAACAATATTTGTTAATATATTGCGTAATATATACAAAGTTAAATATCTAATTAACTTAAAGACTAAAAAGAGCTTTATTTTATAATTTTTTGTCGAGAATGCGCAATTATCTAAAAATATCTTTTTTTTATTATAGATATAAACTGTTAGTAGTTGTATTGTTGTTTTATATAAAATATAGAAACTCTCTATTATTATTATAAATAGCAAAGATATATGCAAAAAAAAAATTAAGTTCTATACTATTAGTATATAAAAATACAAAATAATTTTCGAACTATTTTCTTTCGAATTTTTTTTTTAAATATAAAATAATTAAACTATATTTAAATATATCAAAATAATTCTTTTAAGTAATCGGAAAAAAAAAAATAAGAAGTTTCCACAATTTACACAATTTGCTTTTAAAAGTTATAACAAAATCTATATTTGTTGCGCTAACGCAACGCATAAAAGACACAATATTCTTAAGATTTAAAATACTAAATAAAATCTTTAAAAGTGAACAATTAAATAGCTATATTTACAAGTTATATTTTGAGCATTTATATTAAAAGAGACAATTCTATTATTTCTAATATCTTATATAACAAAATAAAGAAATCTTTTGTTGTAAATCTAATTAAATACAATAGCAATACAACAACAATTGCGCAGTAATTTATTAAACAAGTTATTGTTAATATAGTTATTGTTGTCGCAATACGTGTTGCGCTACTTTTTTCTATCTTTGTTTGCTATGTGTTTGCTCTTTAAATTTCTTTTGCAACTTATCGATCTTATTAAAAGACTTTTCTCTTAACTACTAATTGTACTTCTTGTTCTAGTTTATTTACTTAATTTCATATTATATTTGCTTCTTTAACTTAGTTTTGTTTAGAATTTTTTCAGTTTTTTATTCAACTTTGTTATTAATAAGTTTCGAAGCTTGCAATATTTATTTTGCTTGCTTATTGTTAACGCAATGCAAATATAACTTTAAAAGTAAAATATAAAAAATATTATAAATTCGATAGATAAGACGATAAGATAAGATGATAAGTTTACGTTTTACTTTTATTCTTAAGTTTAAACAACTTAATATACTTGTGCGACATCTTTTTGCTAGATCTTTTTTTGCTTCAAATTTTTAATCGAAAGTATAATTAATTCTTCTATAACAAAGCTCTTTAATCTATATTTTTTATTGTAGTACTTCGCTTGTTGCGCAATAGCATTTTCAAGTCGTTTTGCTAGAGTTTTTCTTAAATTATAAACCTATTTTACGGGTTCTTATATCGATAGTATCTTTTTGTCAATAGAGTTGTTCTCAACTTTATAGTAAATTTTCAAGTAATAATTGTATGTTAGATAGAACGACAAAGCTTTAATTGAGGCATAGTAATTATTGTTATAGACAAATTTTGTTATTAACAATAAATTAGTCTATCTTGCCTGTTTCGCATTAATGTAGGTGCAAAGATAGTACTTAAGAATTTAATTTTGTTGTTTAATTAAGTTATTTATCTAAAAATAAAAGGCAATACTTAATTGTCTTTTAATTTGTGTATAAAAGTATATAGCAAATTAAAAGACACTAGTAAAGACAAATCTTATATCGCTTACTACACTAATTAATATTTCGAAATATAAGACAATTTTATCGAAAAATACTTTTGCTAGCTTTGCAATATTGATCTTGATAATTACAAATATATACTTAATTATTTTTGTATAGCAATCGACTATTACGAAGATCGAGTTATATACAACGTTATAACGCTTATTTAACAACAAGCTTATTACAAAGTTTATAATAATTTCTTTTTATAACTTCTTTACAATAAGTAAGAATCGAAGCTTATTATATAATTTATAAAAGAAATTTTGATACGTTAACAAATATTACATGTTTTAATATATACTTTTACTTGCTTCGCGCAAGCAAGTTAGAAATACTTTCTCTAAAATATATTTAAGATTTTCTCGATTCTAAAGTGTTTTGTCAAAGAATTGTTATAGTTCTTGTGAATTAATTTCTTTTTAACAATTGCATTCTTTAAAATATAGAACAATCTATTATATTTAACAAGACTTTCTTGATTTAAAGTCTATATCTTTTATTAATAACAAGACAATTTTTCGATCTTAACATAATTTTTTTTAACTCAAGTGTCTTTAATTTAAAGATTCTTAATTAAGAATTTTATTAATTTCTAAGATTTTTTATACGATTTCTCTAATATATTTCTAATTATTGTTCTTAAAATAACAATTTATATATTAGCTAATTAAAATAGAGATACTAGTTTATTAAGAACTTTCTTTCTATTTTATAATTACAAGATCTTCGCGTTACTAGTAGATACTCTTGCTAGTTATAATACAAGAGTCAAATTATCTAATATCTCTTGTTTGCTTTGCGCTAGCGATATTTTGCTAAGCAACAATGCTAGCTTATTTTAAAATACAAGAGCTAAATTAATTAATATCTATTGTTTGCTTTGCGTCAACAAATTCTTGTCAAACAATAATATTAATTTGTTTTGCAATATTAATAATAATCTTATATTTAATAATAAAATCTCTTTATAATTAAAATGTCTTAACAATTTATTTATCAAATTTTTTTTTACTTAAGCAATAAAAGATTTTAAAGTTATAGACAACTAACTTGAGCGCTTAGCAAGCTTATCTTAAGTTTAGCTTCTTTTAATCTATAAACTTTCTAAAATTATCGTAATTTAATTATATCTCGATGAAATTAGCACTACTCTTTAGATAGTATCTCTATTACTTAAAAATAACTACAATAGTTAGCAACTTCTAATTATGCGTCTAATAATTTTGCTTTGTCGAAATTATCTTTTGCGATTAAAATATTATCGAGCGTTAGTTTTTGTTGTTATCTTGTTAACTTAGAATGCTCGCAATTGCAAAGTTAGACATCTTAGTCTTTACTCTAATCTTTTTGCTCAAATTGTAGTAACAAAGTAGTAGAGTTAATATAAAAATATCGCAAAGCTGACGCAATACTTGCTTTGCTTTATTTAATTAAACAAAAAAGTTAAATTTCTTGTTATTCTTACTTTCTTTTAATAAACTAGTAAGAAAAATAGCTCTTTCCGAATAACAATATATAAAGCGTCTATAAAAATTTACGAAGCTTAGAAATATTTAAAGCTTACAATAAGTTTTTGATTTAAACTACTTCTTAATTATTTTAGTTTTTTCGAGTTTATTTATATATCTTCTAGAGATACAATAAAGTTTAGAAATTTAATCTTTATAATATTGAACTTACATTTCTTTAGATTAATGTACAACGAATATTCGCGAAGACGTTTTAGCATTTATCTAACATAGCGTCAATACTTTGTCAAATTATTGTTATATATTAGTATATTATTTATATAGACTACGCAAGTTATATTAATTAGTTTTTGCAATATTTTATTAATATAGATTTGAAAAATTGCGAATGTGTTTGCTAGTTTAAATAATATAACTTGATATTCGAAATATCTATAGCGCGTACAAAACGTCGTCTTCTACTTATTATTGCGTTTTATGCAAATGCAATAGTAGATGTTCTTCAAATTTAAGACAATAAAACGCTTTGCTTCGCATAAACAATCTAGCGTTTTCGTAATTAGAGACAATAAATAACAATTCTTGATAGTAATTGCATTTAGATCTTTATAATCGATGTATAAACGTAATTTATTGTTCGATTTTAATACAAATAGAATAGAGGCGTTTGTAGATAAAACTAAATGCTTAATTTAATCTTTAACTAACTTATTATCGAGATATTGCCAAAATATTGCTAGCTCGTTCCCTATAAAAGATTATGAAGAAACATAAAAAATAATTCTTTGTTGTTCTAAAGCTTAATAATATAATCTTCTCTTTCTAATTCTAATAGAATTTTGATCAATTTATTATTATAGACATCTTCTAGATTTCTTAATAGACTGATCGCGTCGAGCTAGGTCATCAAGTTCGAGCCAAGTTTCCAACTCGTCAAGATCTAGATTAAGTTAGAATTTTAATACCAAAAAGTCAATTCGAGTCACGATGTTAGTATCAAGTATTTGGGTCGAATCAAAGGATAAATATGAAGTACTTAGCGTATAACTTGGCCCGACTCGCCAAGACTCGAAAAATTTAGATTATTTTTAAAAAAGTGCATTAATCAACTTAATCAAGTTGATTAATTTAATTAATTTGTTTATAATATTATATAGTAA
>JAABUQ010002521.1_pt1 | contig 35984 bp, 45 predicted proteins | sample 5560001 | NCBI WGS metagenome assembly JAABUQ01 (sample SAMN10711888, study PRJNA513371) | rock metagenome | isolation source: Antarctica rocks | place: Antarctica: Victoria Land, Finger Mt nord | collected 2015-12-18
CTAGTCGAATATACCGGCCCCCTCCTAATCCACCCCTTCCTCTACACCCTTCTCCCCACCCTCCTTTCCCCCCCCCATAATAATACCCCCTACCCCTCCCCCCTCCAAACCCTCTCCTGCCTCCTAATAACCACGCACTTCCTAAAACGCCTCCTCGAAACCCTCTTCCTCCACCGCTTCTCCGCCGCCACAATGCCCCTCTCCAACATCTTCAAGAACAGCGCGCACTACTGGCTCCTCAGCGGGCTGAACATAGCCTACTGGATCTACATCCCCACGGCCCCCGCCGCAGGCCCTAACAACCCTTTAATCACCTACCCGGGTCTCTTGCTCTTCTTGGTGGGGGAGGCAGGGAATCTGAATACGCATCTCACGCTGCGGGGATTGCGCTCGGAGGGGGGGAAGGAGAGGGGGGTTCCCACGGGATTGGGGTTTGGTTGGGTGACGTGTCCGAACTATATGTTTGAGGCGGTGGCGTGGGTGGGGATTGCGATGGTGACGTGGAGTCTTAGTACTGTGGTGTTTGTGGTGGTGGCGGGGGTGCAGATGGGGGTTTGGGCGAGGAAGAAGGAGGAGAGGTACAGGAGGGAGTTTGGGGGGAGGTATACGCGGAAGAGGTTTGTTATGTTGCCGGGGATATGGTGATGGGGGTTTTTTTGCTGGTTGAGTGGCTGGCGCGGTCAGCGGGCTATGGCAAGATGGGAGGGGATTTGTTGCGGAAAAGGCGATGTGAGGAAGAGAAAACTATGAGAGCCGAGAATCTACAGCGCAGACCGAAGGACTCAATGGATAGGTATGGAACTGTTGCGGCTATGAGCATTATGTAAATACCATAAGGTACATATCCATATCCATATCCACACCACATCAACGGCCACCACAAACCATCGCACTCTCCCCTCATAAACACCATCCCACTCTCCATCACCATATCCACAAAAACCCCAGTCCCCAAACCCCACGCTCAAATCGAAGCGAACCCTTCACCCAAACAAAAACCATGGTATCATCGCATCACTCAATCGAAAACACTATAATTCATCGCCCATCATTCCGTAGCCGATCCAAACCCCATCTCCCCATCAAATACCCCCAAAAGAAAAAGAAAAACCCACACAACCCTCTCACACCACAACAACCAACCCCACCACCCCAACCAGCATCATCAACACCCCCTCCACCCCCCTCCCAGCAGCACCAGAAGTAGGCGCAGCGGTACTACTCTTCGAGGGCGTCGTCGTCGGACTCGGTGAGCCCGTCGAGGCCGTTCCCGTCGTGGACGAAGGCGCCATCGCAGATGCAGACGCAGACGACGACGCCGGCGGAGCGACAGACGCAGACGACGACGCTGGGGGAGCAACAGACGCAGACGACGAAGCTGGCGGTACCACAGCCGAACTCACTGTCGTCGTAGCCGTGGTAGCCGTGGTAGCCGTATCCGTAGCCGTAGTCCACCCCCCCGTCGCAATCGTCGCGGTAGTGATATCAGTGCCCGTCGTCCCCACCACGGCAGCGGACGCAGAAGCCGCACTCGCGGTGGAGGATGCGCTAGCGATGGCTACGGCCGCTATGGAGGAAGCTTCGCTGGCGGCGGAGATGGCGGAGATGGCGGCCGAGACGGTTGCGGAGGCGCCCGCGACGGCTGCTGAGGCTGATGCTGCTGCTGCTGCTGCTGAGGAGGCTGAGGCGGAGGCCGCGTTGAGGGGGATTATGGGGATGGGTTGTTGAGTTGGGGGGGAGGAGGCTGTGGTGGTGGGGGATCCGGCGACGTTGGATGCAACGGCGCCTTCTTGTGATGCGGCTGAACTGGCGGCGATGGCTGCGCTGTCGGTGGGTGAGGGGCTTGAGGTCGGAGATGTGGTTGCTGGTGGAGGTGCTACGATGTTGACTGAGGAGAGTGCTACGGCGCCTGGAGAGACGGATGCGCTGGCTGGGATTTGGATGGTTGTTGTGTAGCCTCCGAATGTGAGAGGCACAAGGGCGCCTGGAGGCTCCCCACTGCCAGCTAGACCCACTGAGCTTGGGAGGTTTTGTGGTACTTGGCTCACATCGGCCACTGGGCCTGTGACGGTGAAGATCTGTGTGTCGACGAGACCGGGATCGGGTATGGTGACAGTGCTGGCTGCCTGTGTAACTTGGACTGTAGTTGTGTAAACAGCCGGTGTAGGTAGAACGATTGTGTGGAGACTGCCGCTTATGGTAACCGAATATGTGGTGAGGCTCTGCGCGAATATAAGTGACGGAGTCGCAATGGCGAGGCCGAAGCGGGTTATTGAGAACAACATTGGGATTGTGCAAATTTGTTCTGAAGACTGCTTGTGAATGATTGGAGGTTTTAGAGAGGAATGCAAGAGGGAATGCGAGCCATGATTAGGGAGGACGTGGTCAAATATGAAAGATCATAGTAATGTGGCTGGGCGCCAGCCTCTTGTATAGAGCGGTGGCAGGATGCACAAAGCAAGGGCATGCGCACGCGAAGAATAAAAAAATTTTGGACGATCTCCGAGACTATCATAAGTGACATGGTTGATTCCATGGCAGCATGACTTTTGTGATGACATTTCTCTATCGCAACCTAGTTGAGCATCTTCAGTGCCTTGATTGTTGAATCGCTAGCCAGGGGAAACTCGACCTAGAGCTGCGCAATGCTCAACGGTGCCAGGCACCACGCCACCTTAGAGCACTTGTTATCCAACTGATCGCCGGCGACATTGGTCACCAGGCAGTACAGAGCGGACATGGCGAACGCGTCGCCGTTGCCAAAATCCTGGAATAGTGATGGTCAAATCTTGGAGCTCGTTTGGTTGTTGCCAAGCTTTTGGTTGCCGAGGTGGCGGGGGACGCTAGTCGCTCTTCTAGCTCGAATTTCTCATCCCCTCGATCATCGTGACTGGAAAGAAGACGAATAACACAAAACCGTTCTACCAACGAGGTAGCTACCTTTATCACAGGAGAATCAGCAGCGCAGCCACGAGGGCCAAGCACCCAAGTCGCAACTCTAACGCTCGTGGTGAACGGTCCTCGCTTTCTACCAATGTGACATGCCTTTAAGACGATGATGAAGGGTTGGCTATGGTTGCCTAGGCTTTGATCGGAGCATGGGTGGGAGAGGAACTCTCGGGGGAGTAGGCATTGGGTGTCTGTGGAAAACTTCTATGGCCAATCGCAAATATCGCCGGCGCTCATTGCTAACGCGTAGTGTTTCCTTTCGAACCCCAAGCGTAAAACGAGGTTCCACGCTCCACTTTCCCAGTCTCTTCATATGCGTGCTTTCCCACTACTATTACAATGAATCTACTAGCGGCACGCGATCGTAAATGGTATGTGTGTCAGTCAACATTGATGGGTGATTGGCAATGATAAAACAAAGAACCTCGACCGACTTTGTTGCGTCTACTGCGAACGGGATGCAAAGAATCGAATGTTGGGCTTCCCAGCCGACATGCTATAAGGAAACACAAGCACAAAGGTTTCCGTGTCTTTGTAAAGTAGCCCAAGAAATTTGAAGTATTTTTTCGAACTCCCTGAAAGAATTCGAAGCTCGGTATCGAGATGATTGCGGCGTTAGCCCACGCGAGATATTGAACGCCAGCAAATAGGGACCGTCGTATTTTAGGTGGATGCTCGGCAGCTAGGCTTGTGTAAAGCGGTAGGGGTATGTCGATGGTGTGTGCCGGTGTGCTATCTTTTATTTGGCAATTGTCCATTTGGACCTGTGCTCGATCGCTTTGTTCTTGCACGTTATTGGGACATCGACTGTCAAAGTGGCAGTAAAAGCGGTGACACAGACTGCAGATGGAACTTAGACCTGCAGCTAATATCACCAATCCAACCACACGCTCAGCAACTCTGGACAAATCGGCAATTGTGCGGAGTGGCGTGCAGCCCCCAGAATCAATACCTCAACACACTCGGACCAGAACACCGATTCCCCACTGGAGTGCCAATATTTGCGTCCGATCTATAAGGCCGCAAAGACATTAATCCAAGCGAACCGCTTATTGCATCCTCCACAAATACTTGGTACTCGTAGGGCTCCCAAGCAGTGTCGCAATAATCATTGAGCCCATTCAGCGCGGCCGAAACATCCTCCCATTCCATCTGATAGGAAAGGGTTTGATCGACAATTATTTTTGCTCCACGAAGTTCGTCTTCGTAGGTCCATTGCCTGCCGAGTTGCCGACCTGCAGCATCGGCCGCTCTTGCGCTGTCTCTGGCAAATTCTAGAAACGATTGAAATTGCGTTTTGGTGATGTCCCAAGCTTGATGGCGTTGAATGACAAGGGTGAGCAAGGTAAATGCGATCGGATATATGTCACCTTGTGGAAAGGCTACGGAGGTGAAATTGGGTGATTGTGTGCTAGTTACATTGCGTTGACGGAGCGAATAAGCTGGTATTGCTTGTGGCGTTGCGATGACTTGCATAGTAAATGAGAGCACAAGAAAGGCACATTGGAACACGTGATGATACATTTTGATGAGAAGCGGATGAACTCGACAAAGTTCTCGAGATGCTATTTTGGACCCGCGAGAGCTGTCAATAAATACTCGTTAGCTGGCAAGACACCCGGCGGGTGTCTTGACGATGCGACTCGCGCTCTTCGGCGCTCTTTGAACAATTGCAAAGGCTGAAGTTTTGCGCAAGTGAAAATAGCCCAAGTAGATATCGGCTAGAAATGAAGGTTAGCCAGCTCAAAGGTTGGCCAAACAAAGCTGCACATTACATTTAAAAATTGCCGTGTAATGGGCCAAAGTTTTCGATGGGATCGTTCCCTCATGAACATGGCGCTTCAAAAGAGAGTGACCCATATCATCAAATGTCAATGAAGGGAATTCTCTGCTCCTTGTTTCAAGATCATCCGACCGCTTTCAGAATCCCCGGAATCACTGATCAACATGTAAAGACAAAGGGGTTCAGATCATGCTGTAAACGACAAGCCCAGGCGCTTCATCGAATTTGTACATACAATCACTAGAGTTGGAAAGCTGACTGCGGGACTCGTATCGTTAGCTTGGCCAAGTATGAATGTAAAATGCGGACGAGTCCTGTGGGGTGATTCTCAGACAGCAGTTGGTACAAATTTTTTATCCACATGGAGCTTAAGATCAGGTCTGTAATGTGTGAAATGTGCTTCATCATGGTAATGTCGATCCAGGGAGAAAAGGACTGAGACGTACCATAATAGATTCTCGTCGGTCTCGCTTTGAGCGCAACCATACAGCACGCTATGAGTTTTTGACTCAAGCACTGATCTTTCAGTGCTTTATTGAAAGATGTGTATAGCAGCACCTGTGGCTGGATGGCGTACCCCTCATCCCTTCTTCTTGAAGAATGACTCAATCTTCTTCTGGTCATCATCCAACTTGGAGCTCCCAACACCGCCTCTTGTTCGCTTCAAGCCGGCCAAGTGGTCTTGCGCATTGACCGCTCTGATCACCATCTTGAATTCTGAGAGCAATGGAGAGAGGGGGTGGCTTTTGTTTGTAGAGTTGGAGGGGGTCGTTGAAGTGTCGAGAACGGGCTGGTCAAATGATTCCTTCCTCTGTATGTCCAATTCCAAGTATCCTGTATTCGCCCATCCACCTAGGTATTCCAACGGTGCCCCTCCTCCATTGCCCACAGAAAGCCCAGGACCCAGGGTAACGCTATTCTTCGAGAATAAGGCGACAAAGCATCTCCAGAGATGGGATAGGATGATGCCGTGCGAAACAATGGCCACCATTGTTTTGCCCTCTGAATCGTGCAGCAGGATAGGTACTAGCCGCTCTTGTAGGAATTTCTTTGTCCTCAAGTCCATCGACTCTTTCGACTCAACTTCCTTGTAATTTGGGTCCGGGTAATGCTGAGACCGAGAGTGTTCTTTTCCAGAGGCTTTTGAATCGCGAGTGGCAGCAAAGAACGGTGTTTCTTCAAGGCTTCCGAAGTCTTGCTCTCTTAGCACTGCCAGTGGAACCACGTCTACTTTCTTTGCATGCCCATCAGCCTGCGGTTGCGCTGACCAAACCGCATTTGCCGTCTTCCGGGCACGTTGCAGATCGGAAGAGAAGATATGGGTAAAGCGTATGCCATAGTCTGCAAATTCCTTTCCGAGACGTTCTGCTTGTAAGCCGCCATGTACGGTCAAAGGAGAGTCGGTAATCCCAGCGTACACATGTGTTACATTATGGATTGTTTCCCCGTGCCTGATCAAAAAGAGTTTCATCGCAGCGCGCTCAGACAGAGAGGAGATTAGACCATGAGATCGAAGACCGAGGGGGGGGTTTCAAGCGCTCAGACTAAAACAGTAGCGAAGCACCGATGGCAGCAAAGTGGTTGTATCAAATATGGAACTATCTAGCTGTACCTAGAGGGTCGATCCCCTCGGACATATGGCGAGGAAAGTTTTCGCTTGGCAAGTTCACACGATAGTGTCTCGCCTATCCTTGCCCAAAGAGTGGACGCCACATTCGAAATCTTGCAGCAACGTCTTTGAAATACATTTACAATACACAGGAAATGCCATTTTTACGTTGACTTAGTTTTTAGACCCTCTGCTGCGCTTCAGAATTGATACACCCTTCTCTTCACACAACTCTATTACTGATGACTGAACCCATGTTACTCCTGCCGCATCAAAAGTATTAAAGGTATTCCGGTATCTGTAGAAGATAAGTCGCACATCGCGCAGGCATGCTCTATAAATTCGTGGTCTCTACGTTGACTAAGGTGATACATACATCTTTGGAAAGCACTCTTGCAATGGCTCCAGCCGAAGGGAAGATCCTTCACTACAATGATGAAGACCCATGCTCGACCTGCGCGATCGAAGTCCAGCCTCCATTTGCCAATCTCCTTTGATGACATTCCACTTCCGGCCTCAAGATTTACCAGCACGTTCTTGATCGCTACAAGGTGGATATGAAAGCCGAGAAAGATTGCTCTTCTATTCAACTCGTGTCCTCAATCATGAATTGAACCGTCTTTCTTCCATCACCGCTGACAGTCATACACGACCTTTCTTAGACTTGTTCAAATCAAAGTTAGAGTACTTCTCCAAACGTTCTCACAGCTCCTTTCTTGTCAACCTTCTTAGTTATGTGCTTCCACGTTGATAATCTCATCTCCTTTCCAGAGATGACCGAAGGAATCTCACCACGATTGCTCCTCCAGAGATGTCGCTTGCGCTTCCTAGTCGACGCTACATGTAGCTGCTTTCTCTAGGGGAGGAGATCTTAGCTGCGGTCCGCAAAGAACATAAGAAGTACGACCTATTGTCTGACACAAATTGAGTGGAAGTCACTGAAGGCACAATCAGGAGGATTGTTTGGAGGAATTGGCTGTGTTTTCAGCGCAAGGATTTTGATACTTGATTTACCAAATTGCAACGCCAATACTGCTCTCTGAAGACTCGTCTTGCACTTGCATAGCCATTCCACCACATTCGAGTCTGTACTTTGGCAATCCTCACCCCAAAATCTTCGCTTGGAAAGTATTTGTCACTCGAACCCAGAACCACCTCACTTTTTAAAGCTGACTTCTCTCAAAGCATCTCGCCCCTATCATTGGCTACATTGCAAAAGTCTCCCGAAGTCGCAGTACTTATGGGTACTCCCATTTCACCTCCGTTCTCTCCGCACACCCGACCCGTCTCCCCTGGAACACCTTCCTGGTTGCTTACCAAATCTCCTCAGCTTTCACCAAGTCCAGACTTCCCACCTTTAGATGCAGTGTCAATCAACAATCCTCCTGCATCATCTTTGACCTTGAACTACCATCCTTCACCCATCGGCAACCCGTCTCACGACATCGCTCCCTCAAAGCCGGAGCTCTCAGCATGGGTTACAGTATCTGGCAGCAGCTCTTTCCCAGTCTATTCGACCGCAAATTATGGTTTACGCATTGATGCACGCCGCAAGCTAGTCCGGCCCACATGGCTAGACCAGGATGCTACCAGAGATTATGATCCGAAATGCAAGCTGAAGGACGATCCTGGTCTGAAACCTCCTATCGAATATACATTCAGAAAGAGACGTGAAAGAGTGGAAGATGATGACGACACAGGCAACTCTTTCAAGAGGCCCAAGACCATCACTTGGCTCCACGGACGGCAAGAAGGATGTTCTTTACCAGTCACGTTTACGTTCAAGTCCGAGCGTGGCAAAGCAGCACTGACAGAGTATGGAAGCGAATCAGACAATTGGCCTCAATTCTTCTCAAACTTAAAGGCAGACTGGGAATCTTGGTGGAACTCATCAATCGCTGACCCTAGTCTTCAAGATCCAGCAACCTACAGCCTACGCAAACACTACGGGAAAGACACTAGCAAACTCAGAGGTGAATGCGAGCCGAAAAGCCTAGAAGATGTCACACTGGGCCACCCTGCTGCTCGTGGATGCATAGCATGTTTCCGTCTTGGTTACCCCTGTCCTTTACTAGCGGAAGGGGGGAGATACCCATGCACTGTCTGTGCGGAGGACGATATCGACTGTGAGCTGATTCTGGAGCCGGAGGTCAAACGAGCCTGCCGAGAGTGTGGTAAACGCAGGACCTTATGCTCCTTTCGTGAAGAAGGTAGCAGCCACAAAGGCCCCTGCCAACAATGCATAAAGCAGGGGAAAAAGTGTGTTGCAGGTCCAAAGAGCGGGAAAACCCGAACCGGACCCTCACTCGACGCACCACAACCCGGCAAAGCTGAAATCGTATCCGGAAGAGCATTTGTTGGCTGCACACAATGTCGGACCAAAAAAAATTGGTGCTCGCTTCAAGGCAAAAGCAAAGATGGCAAACCCAAGGAAGTACCATGCAATGGTTGCCGCGATAATGACACAATGTGTACTCTCGAGTCCCTGAGATTGTCAAGGCCCAAAATCAATCATGTTCACAAGAACATGCTTAAGACGTCCGTGGAGCCATCGACTCGAACATCGCTAAAGCACTCGTCACGAGCTTCTAAGATGATCATCACCACCAGACTCCCTCACCCCATCCAATTCAACTACCAACCAGCAGACCTGTCGGACCCCATACTTTGTCACTGGTGCGATGACCTATTCCACGGGCTCATTGGCCTCGGAGAGCTCGAGGTCGAAGTCGTCGACCACAAGAAACGTGGCTTCAAGGAAATTCGCGGCGGACATACACAAGACGGATACCCTCCCAGCCGCATGTGCCATATGTGCACCTTAGAACGGCTAATGATCACCGCTTGCAAAATCCACGAGACTGAGCCTATCGAGGGCCTGGATCCGGAGAATTTCGACTTTAGAGGGGTCATGGACTGGATGATGCCTGGCATGGCTTCTTCGGCTCCGTTTGAGTGGTGCTCGGTTTGTCCTGCGCCAGCGTTCTTCAAATGCTGCAAGAAACAGGCCATTGACGCTGTAGAAGGGGATGGAGGCGCAAATCCTGAGAGTGATAAAGGTTGTGGATTGCTGCTCTGCGAGCCTTGTGCCGTCAATCTTATCCAGCAGCATAAAGGTGACTTGACGAGCCTGATTGATGAATTGAGGGGAAATAAGGAGGGAGAAGGCTATGGGATTCGAGCTGATGTGGACTTCTTGCATTCGAAGGGGGAACTCTTGCGGAGAATACATTTTGGGTAGGAGCAACAGCCTATTGATTTGCATTCTCTGGCCTTGAAATTTGGGAGCGTATCTAAATTCGCCTTCGCTCTTGAAAGCGTGGTCATTCAGAAATGGCATTACCGCCCAGGCGCTTTGGCTGCCACAACTTTGCGTCCTCTAGATAGCCATCACTTGAAATGACATTCTTGACTGCTGCAGGCTCGACTGTATGAAAGCGTAATATCCTCGACCCTAGAGCAATACCCAAAACGATTCGATACCTCCCAGCTGTTTCTAGGTCTGGCTCTGGAGCTGCGGAGAGTCTGAGTCTTAGCCATCTATTGTCTCCGCAGTTCATATGGCATAGACTCTCTTCTGGGGTCAAGTTTCTGGAATAAGACATAGGAATCTTTGGACTGACTAAGGCGATCGAGGAGAGGACAAAAGGTGCATGCTAGCGTACAATTGAAGATCTAATCTTATCTAGCGCGTGTGCCCAACGCGATCCCCGGACATCCAGTTGAGTCGAAGTCAGTAGAGACAAATACCAAGCCGTCTCAGCTTTCAATCCTTTGCGTTCTTGAATGGGCTCAGCCTCCGTTGGGCTTGGGCCATCACTGCCATGAGTTCCATCCAATATGGCCGATCTCTCCGACTTCCAGGTCGGACAGACCGTCGAGCTTTCAGACGGACGCTTAGCAATTGTTCAATTCGTCGGTAACACCCACTTTGCTGCCGGCGACTGGATTGGAGTGGAGCTGGAAGATGTATCAGGTAAAAATGATGGACAGGTCCAGGGACAACGATACTTTGATTGCCCACCGGGACGTGGTATGTTTGTACGGCCAGCAGCAGCTACAGTCCTTGACCATCCTACGCCGAAGCCGGCTGCCCGGAGCAAGCCAAATGGCACAGTAAACCAGTCACAAGCGCCAGGTATCGCTTCGAGTGGATTAAAGGGCAAGAGTATGGTGGATCCAGCGGCCAGCAAGAGACAAAGCATCAATGCAGCCAGCCCGACTCCAGTTGCCCGGGCTAATCGACTGATAGTGAGTTCACTTTACAAAACGGACACACTCACGCTGATGACCACAGTCTCCCAGCAAGTCTCCGATCAAGCAACCTAGCTCAGCTATTACAACCGGGTCTTCTACACGAACGAACACACCGTCCAGCACTGCCCGCAAGTCCATCATTCCTCCTGCAAAACCCAGTCGCACGTCTATGGGTCCTCCTCCTCCTCTGTCATCTAAGGCAAAGGCTCCAAGACCTTCTATAAGTGTAACACTGAATGGAACACCGAAGCCTTTGAGCCAACCGTCGTCGGTCTCCAGAGGTCCCTCTCATCGCCTCTCTTTACGGCCTGGCACAAGGGAGAGACTCGGTTCTACCAGTGAAGATAGCAGAGTTAGCTCCAGCAGTGGCTACAACTCCCTAGCCGGGGATGTCGAGCCAGAAGCCCTCTCCCCTACGTCAGAAGCTCGAGGCGAACATTCTCGAGAAACATTTCGCTCGCCCCTATCTCAAGAATCGAGTCCCAGTCGGACAGCCTTCGATAAGCCTTCTTCCTTCCGAGGGAGATCTCCACCCACAACGCAACGACCAATAACAACTCCTGTGGTTAATAGAGAGATTGAAGACCTTAAGACCAAGCTCCGGCTGATGGAGAAGAAGAGGACAGAAGACCGGGAAAAGCTGAAGTCAATGGAGAAGTTACAGGCCGACCGCGACAAGTTCGAGGGAATCATACACAAACTTCAGTCGAAATACCAGCCACAATCGCAAGAGCTGGCCGAGCTCAAGAAGCAGTTCAAAGAAGAGGAAGCTAAATTGCAAGCACTGGAAGGACAGCAGGGCGAGAATGACAGTCTGCTGGAAGTGGCGACCCTCGACCGAGAAATGGCAGAGGAGACTGCTGAATCACTCAGACTGGAACTTGAAACCTTAAGACAGAGGTACGAGGAGATGGAGCTTGAAGTTGACGTATTACGAGAAGAGAATCATGAGCTGGGAAAGGAAATCAGTCCAGAAGATAAGACTAGTCAAGGCTGGCTGCAATTGGAGAGAAGCAACGAACGACTAAGAGAAGCTCTTATGCGACTACGAGACGTGACTCAACAGCAGGAGGCCGATCTACGAGACCAAGTAGCTGAACTTGAAAGCGACTTGCAGGACTTGACGAAGATCAAGGACGCATACACACACACCAAAGAAACTCTTGAGCAGTCGGAGGCCACAGTCGATGACTTGCGTGGACGGCTGGACACCGCTTTTGGAGCAGAAGAGATGATCGAAGAGCTTACAGAGAAGAACCTAGCACTCAACGAAACATTGGAGGATCTGAGAACAACGATTGAAGACCTCGAGAGCCTAAAGGAGCTGAACGACGAACTCGAGATCAATCATACAGAGACGGAGAAGCAGCTGCAGGAGGAGATTGACTACAACGAGGCATTGCTTTCCGAAGAAGCAAGGAAGGCAGCAGTCCGAGACGGAACAATTCAAGACCTCGAATACACAGTCTGTCGCTTCCGTGAACTTGTCACAAACATGCAAAGAGACCTGGAAGATATGAGGGCTTCCCGACAAATCACAGAGACAGAAGCCAACGAGTTGAACCATCGGTCAAGGGCAATGATGGATCTCAACATACGGCTACAACATTCCGCTTCCAAGACGCAGATGAAAGCCATTGACGTCGAGCTCGCGAAGATGCAAGCGCAAGAGTCTTTGGAGCATCTAGCCATTGTACAGCTCTTCCTTCCCGAATCCTTCAGAGCGGGACAAGACTCTGTACAAGCTCTGCTTCGGTTTAGAAGGATCGGCTTCAAAGCCAACATGCTCCGTGATTTCGTCAAAGAGCGGTTGATTGGGCCTACAGTCTCGAACCAGGATGGGGAGATGTTTGCTTATTGTGATGTCCTGGACAAGTTGATGTGGATTGCTTCGACATGCAATAGGTTCATCAACGACATACAAACATGCGACCTTGATGGATTCAAGAGATTGGGAATAGCGTCACATGAGCTTGAGCCCGTGGAGCGAGCACTCAACGCATGGATCGATGGCTTGAAGAAAGATGAGCTCCAGGCCGCACATTATGCAAATGAGCTTCAAAGGTATACTTGCTAGTCATACGATTTTCCTTTGACACTGCTGACACCTCCAGATCTATTGCTTTAATGAGCCATCTCGCTGAAATACACATCGATGATAGCCTTGAACACTATCCAGACAAAGTCCTCATGCATGCTACTGTTATGCAGAGCCATCTAGAAAGCACCTCAGCTGCTCTCGCACACGTAAAGTCCGTGTCTGAAGCAAGGATACCTCTCGGTGGTGTGGAAAGCGAATCAGACGAAGAAGGCGTCTTAGATTGCTTACGCAAATTCGACACCCTCATTGCGCAGATACGTAGCGCCAAGGTCATCAGCAGTAAAGCGGTTCGCCAGCTCGAAGATTTGAAGTCGAGGTCTCTAACTCTGGAGCCATCCACTTTAAATGTAGTCGAGGGAACTCACGCTTCAACTTCTGAATTGGCCATGTTGACTCGCGCCTTTGGCGGGTCTTTACTCAAGTCTCTTTCGGAAGAGAAGCAAGACACTACAAGTGCCCTCGAGCGACTTATGCTTGCGATGTCGTCGGACCTGGCTTCTATGTCATCCCTTTCCTCCAAGCTCCAAGTCGCAACAAGTCAGATTCAAACCTTCTACAACCTCACAACTAGCCTCACGCAAACCGTCGAGTTCCCAGCCCCACCCCCACCTCCTCCATGGAGATTACTCGCCCAGAAGATGCGGTCCGAGACAGCCGACATCGCTGCCCGCGAAAAAGAGCTCGGCAGACTGAAAGACGAGGTCTCCGACAAAACCACCAGCCTTGCCGTACAGGATAAAACAGTAGAAGAGATGAGCGTCAAAGTCGAAGTTCTCGAGAAACGAGTCGGCGAATCTGGCGGTCGGCGAGAAAGAGTTCGAGAGCTCGAGCTCGTCGTTGAGACTGCCAAGTCCAAAGAGAAAGACCTGCTTTCCAAGCTCAGCAAACTACGAGCCGAACTCCAGACACTTGAATTCGAGCGCGAATCCTGGAAACAGGCCTCCAAAAGTGCCCCGCCAAGCGGCCAGCAAGGACAGACACCTCTCGCAGAAACAACGACATCGGAAACCTCCCTCCGTCAAATCACCGTCCTCAAATCCGAAATCAAAGCCCTCCAAGCCTCCATCCGCTACCTTCGCTCAGCAACACATACCCGCTTCCTCAAAACCTCGCACGCCTTCCTCTCCACTCCCATCACCACGCCCATCCTCCCGCCGAGACCCATCGAAGCGGAAGCCAAAGACCTCCTTAAAGAAATGTTGCACCTCGTCGATCAACCCGACAACAGAGTTGTTACATTGCAAGCAAGGCCGAAAGAAGAAAGACTACGCTGGCGGCCTGCGACCGAGACGAGCACGTGGAAATTGCAGAAGCAGAAGGAGGAGTGGGAGCAGTGGCGAGAGTGGAGAGATGGGGTTGCGGGGAAGGTTATGGCTACGAGGAGGGAAGGGGAGAGGAGGAGGGGTGTTCGAATTGGCAACGCGGTGAAACTTTGATGTGATTCGATACAGTGTTTGCCCGATTTACAAGGAATCTGGTCTTCAGCATTGCCGGCGCCCTTAATAGGAAGGGGAATTTGCGGGAGATACCCTCATGCAAGTTGTAAATACTGACCAAGACTGATCTATCCTACAATACCACTACAAACTTTCCTCCATCGACGCCAATGACTCCTGGACCATGGCTGTACAGAAAGTGCCCACTGGTTGCAGGTAGCCGATAGACAGTACGGTGATCACTCCATCCACCCTTCCACCCCAAGCACCCCCCAGCTTTCTCTTAATCTCATCACCTCCCCATCCCCAAACACCAGAAACCCTACGAACTCTCCCCCCCATCAAAAGCCCCATCCTCACCTAAACCACTCCCATCCTGCCTTCCCCTGTCCCTTCACCCACACACCAACTTCCCATCCGCACCACCCTTGCCTCCACGAGAAGCTAAAACACCACTAAAGTAAATAACCACCCCCTAAAACTAGCCCCGATGCAACAAAACTCTAGCATCCGTTGCTTTCTCTAGCGCCGAAGCCTTTTACGACGACATCTCCTGACAGCTCGGCTCGAGTCGCACAACGGTTTCGGGTTGGACGGCGAGGTTGGTTTTGACATACGTTCATATTGCCTTTTGAATGCGGTGAGGATGGTTAGTTGTAAGATGGATTGGTAGGTGTATTCCTTTGCGGAACGGTAATTGCCTGGGCGGAAAGGCAGCATACTTACTTGTTGCCTTGTTGCGGCGACCGAGGAAGGGAATTCGCGTGCGAGAAGGAGAATGGTAACGATTATCCAATGGGAGCAACGCTGAGAGACATGTTGTAATTTCTCTTTCTGCTCGAAGTTGGGGAACAGGAGGAAACTGTTAGGAGGTGGGGTGGGAACGAGGTAACTTGCAAGCAACATCGCGAATGCGCTATCGACGACAATTCTACTGTAAGTATGTTCTGCTCGTGATACAATAAATCACATGGTCCAATGCTTCGCCTTCGCTTGTTGATGTGCGCAATGCAATCACCTCTCCGTTGCCCCTTCTCTCTTCGCTTAAGAAGAAGAAAAAGAAAACCATCGCAAAGCCTCAAGACTCCGCCGAAGCCGGATTGCGACAACGATCAAGGCACCCATCGCCTACTTCAGGCACAATCAAACACCGTCTTCTCATTCTCGTCTTAACATCAGGAATGCTATAAAACCCCCCTCGATCCCCCCCTTACAGACATTATTTCCAACAGAGACAGCAACACCCTCGCCACAGCCCCCACGAGGATGGACGACCACGTCCACACCCCCCACCCCCGCAAACACGCCTCCCCTCCTCAGCCACAAACAAGACCATAACCGCCTACCAACCCTTCCCTTCGGCCCTCCCAATCCCGGCTCTTACACCCCAACCCCACCGTCATGACCACTGCTCCCCTTCTTCAACAAATAAGGAACGAGACTATACCCGCCAAAGAACCGAATCACTCCAGCCTATGCCCCCACCTAGAGAACTACCTCTGTCTCCATCCCTCGCACTCACTCACGACCGTACCTCCCCTTACTTCAACAAGTAAGGACCGAGACTATACCCGCCGATAAAACCAGCCCCCATACCGCGCTACCGCCCTCACGACCATGCCTCCCCCTCTATTTCAACAAAGACCCGACCGCGCCCAGAGAAGTGAATCCAACCTCTCCCTATCCGACACAGATCCGCCCTCCAATTTTCTACCACCGAGATCAAAACCGCCGAGACCAATACCCTCCCGGCGCGCGGGGTATGGAGCGCTAGGGCGGAGTAAATCCCACCCCCCCGTTACCAACCTGAAGACCAAAACCGCCAAGACGAAGATCGTCCCTGCAATCGGAATGGAGAGCGCTGGAACTTCTCCCTTTCCAACGCAGAGAGCGGGACTCGCCCAATGTACCACCGAGACCAGTAACCCCCCGGCACGAGGGCAGGGCAGCGCCAAGGCCAATCAAATCGCCCGTCCCCCTCCCCGTCGGAGAGATCTAGCTCACGGATGCAGACCAGGAGGTGAGCGCCAGGGCCGGGTAAATCCACCTTTCCCCTCTCCATTTCCAGCCCCAACACCATGACCCCCCCTCTGGGCACGCGGGGAAGGGCGGCGCCAGGGCGGGGTAAACATCCTATTTCCCTCCCCGCCGTGGAAATATGGTTCCCCGATCCAGGCGGGGAGGCCGGGAGATCGAGAGAGGAGTCTCGGTAAGATTGGGAAGTTTGGTGAAGAGGGGTTTCTTGGGGATGCTTGTGAGGAAGGGGCAGGGGTGTGAGATGGAGCTGGAGCTGGATGTGAAGATTAAATCGCGCGGCTGGCTGGGGATTTGGGGGGGAAAGGGAATTGGAATGGAAAAAATATGGAGGGAACGAGGAGCCAAAGGTTAAGGTTCTTCATTCTTCTGCTATGACTGCTGGTATGGTGATGTCTGGTGTGGTTGATTCCTCAACCTCTGTTAAAGATATACCGTGGAGGTATGTAGGGTCGTCTTCAGGGTCTATTCATAGTCAGCGATGGATGTCCCGGCGACTACCTCTCAGATTGGATTATGGCGGACTGACAGGGCCCGAGGATACCCTGAGCCTCCTTGCGATGGATAGCTTCCCCTCTGGTCTTCGGAGGCACATACGGCTCGACAGGTTCCAACTCGCTCGGATGGAAGGTGTAAGGGTTTCCCCAGCCTGACATTTCTTCCGATGCGTTCTGATTCCAGCTGATCGCGCGCCTTGCCGGAACTAATCGGTTAAGGTACCTGGTATAGCTGTAGAATGCTTGGTAACCTGAACCTTCCTGTGCGGAGCTCTTTCTTTCATCTGTCTATCGAAAAGGCTACGTATTAGCATATTCATACAAAACATTTCAGTATGAGCAGCATGCTTCCATGTCCTCACAGGAAGGAGACACAATGTGGATCAGGGTCCTACCTAACAGCAACCCGGTCCGGCTCTTTCTTCCACTTGCGCCACGCCTGATCAGCTCTTCGCGCCTCACCACCTTGAGATCTCGCATCCGTATTTGCGTCAATATACCTCTTCCACCCGTTCTTTTCGTCCATCAGATGGTCGTAAAAGCCGGTTGCCTCGATGGACTGAGGGGTACTACGTTGTGCCATCAGTACTTCACTGACGATACTGTCGTTGCAACCCTTGTGGCGCCTCAAGGCGACAACAAGAAGGACCTCTGGCCATAGGTAATCTTCGGACCTGTAGGATATTGAGGCTGGGGGGTGCAAGGCTTCGAGATCCTGTCGACGTATCTTTGTGCTAGTCTGAAGGGACATGCCAAGCTCCTTGTCAGAGCCTGTCTTCAAGCTAGTTGGAATTGATGGATTGGCCTGCGTTTGGATGCCATTGGTCTGAACCGGATGTTTCCCGACTGAAGGAGATATGACCGATGGACAAGTCTGGGTATGCACCTCGTCCGATTGAGTGGCACTTTCCTTGTCGGGAAATGGACCGAATTTGGATATTCGATCGAATCTGGCGTGTTCAGCTAGTGTTCTCGGGCTTTTCGGGGTAGGTGCAAAGAGTGTCATTGATGTCTGAGGGCTGGGTGTTTTGGATGAACTGTCCTGCCGATTAGGAAGTTTTGGCATTATGGAGGCGGCCCGGCCGAGGCAGGGACGTCCTGACATACTCTGGTCGGGGAGGGAGTAGAAATCCTGGTGCGCCTGACGCTGGTTGTGCACGGGTGAAGAGGCCGCCAGCTGGCTTCTTGCCTGGTCAACAGGAACCGAGGTAGCATGCTGGGAAGTGATCTGCTGTACGGGATGTGAGGCGCCTTGTTGAGAAAGTGTCTGGCAGAAACGGTGAGAGGCTGCATTTTGAGAGGCTGCCTGTTGAGAAGCCGTTTGTTGAGAGGCTACCTGTTGAGATACTGCTTGTTGAGAGGCTGCTTGTTGAGAGACTGCCTGATGAGAGGCGGTGTCGCAGAGAGGGTGAGACGGAATCTGATGAGAGACGGGTTGTTGGTAAGATTGACTGTAGATGGTTGGGCCAGCGGTTTGGTAGAGAGAGTAAGAGGGGGCTTGGTGGGAGACTGTTTGATAGGGAAGATGATCGGAGGTGACGAAGTTGGCGTCCCATTGACCCGTACTTGATAGATGGAGGTGCTCTTGGTGTGCAGAGTTCTGAAAGAGATAATCTCCATTGTGATTTTCATAATGTGCAGATGTTTGGTGGCTTGCAATCTGGCTAGGGAAGACTCCGTTGGGCATGACTCGGTAATTCGACCTCTGATGGGAAGGAACAGCGTAGGGAGACATCTGACTGACTGAGTAATGGGGGATGGAAGGTGGCGGTGTGCTTCTTGGTGCATAGAGCATCTGGTAAGTGACTGGGCTAAGGTTATCGGGAGGGTGCTCATGAGTGGGGCTGGACTCTGCGACTGGGGTGGTGATGGCCTGGAAAGGAGTATTGGAAGCAGCAGGGTGCCATTGGGTTGCTTGATCACTGAAGTCAGGCTGATAGGCTATGGAGTAGAAGTCTCCTGGATTGGCTGCTTTAGGCGTGGCAGTGTTAGAGCTTGAAGCACTGGTGTAGCCTGGAATGGTCTCCGGGGTCGGAAATGTCAAATGTGGAGAGGTAATTATTCTGTCAGATGTAACTGTTGAAGTCGTTGGGTCTTCAAACACAGACGGCCGGACCTCGTGATGGTGGAAGAAAGATCCAAGAGTGCCTGTGTTGGAAGATGGAGAAGTGCCTTCGCTCATATACAAACCCTCTCGCCCTACCAGCGTCTGTGAGAAATCTGTGCTGTAGAGATGAGTGTCAATCGCTAGGCACTTGACTCTTCTGGACAGTTCTTACTCCAGAATTGAATCATTTGGTTCGTCGAAGTCAATGCATCCAGTCCCTCTTACTTTCGTGGGGGCATTGCGCTTTTTCTTTGGCGCTGTCGTGTCAGATTCCGTCGTCGACTGCCTTTTGCGATTGATTTTCGAATTTGGCATTTTGATCATCTACCAATTGACAGCCGATTCGCCAGTCAATGGCAACAAAAGAAGTAAATGTAGTGAAGAGAAAAGCGAAGCATGAATGCTGAGGGTCTGGCATTGATATAGGACGAGGGGAACAGACAAGCGCCGTGCTCTGGTAACATGTGGGAGCAGGCCTAATCTCGCCAGAGCGAGCCTTGCATGATAGGAGTTTTCACAGTCTTCCATTACGAACCAGTCAATGGACTCCATGCATGCCCTGCAGCATTTTTTCCCCTTGTTTCGGTGACTGGAGGGGAAGAAATGAACTCATCTTGCAGATATGTTACTAAAAGTCTCTGCGTGTTCATAAAAGCAAAGAAGTTTTTCAGTCATACATCTCACGAATCTGCACTCTTGCGGTTCCCAATTGAGCGATTGACATGAGGTGTACCTGAGAACGGCTGTGAACGAAGCATCGATACTCTGCTAATTGAGGTCAGTATAGGTTCATAGAGGAAGTACCTTAGGGCTTGGAGCCAGAAAGCGCTAAGGGGTTCAAGTGCTTCTCCTTCCATCTCAGAATCTTACCTGCATAACAAAAGCTACCGTAACTTCTCAAGGTTACTTCCAAATTCATCAACTTAGCCTAATCCAGACGTCACGTACGCACTGAGACTGAATGAATGACTACAAGGCTCACATGACCATGTTCAGCCAAAACCCCCGCACCAACATGATTAGCATCCAAAGAATGACTGGACGCCCCTATCCACCATCCTTTCATTTATTCCAGGACTTGACCAATCCTTGATTGGCATTCTGCCCCACCAAACCAGCCTTCCCCCTCCCCCTCTGCGCACCTCATTTTTCCAATTCCATCCCCCTATCCAATCACGATCAAGACGTTCGCGCTCCATTCTCGCAGATGATGTCGATTGTCGCGGACAGCCTGATTCTTGCGAGTATCTTGCATATTCCCCCTGTGCTCGAGTCCCAAATGTAGGTTTTGGGACGGTACGTAGTCTTCTCCTCTATCCTGCATGCACTCAGCCCCTGTCACTGCCAGACTCATCTCCCAATCTGGTGAAAGTTCGCGGGACCGCCGACGGTCGATGCAATCACGGCTATTAAGCCTGTTGAAGAAGGTGAAAATATGCCCATCATATTGGCTCCAATACCTATGGTATTGGTGACTGAAGCAGTGAAAGTCTCCAGCCTCGGTGATGCATTTCCATCTGCCGTTACTGAAGTCATGAGCAAAGTGCTGACGGTCGTTCTAGAAGACAGCGCTCTAGGAAGAAAGCAGAATAGGTAGGGTGTCACTGAATGCTTTGCACTCTATACAGGTCCTTTGTGGCTCTCGTTGCAAAGAGTATTGAGTGATGTACATTAAGATTACGTATTGTATGCGACTGCTGAAATCAAAGGAGTGTTCCAAGCCCATGTTATCCAGCCAAGGAAACTCCACGCGTTGGAAAACGAAACCAAATGAGTGGCTGGAGATACCATCCGCTATTCTTCATCTCCCCAAATTTTCGTCTTAGCCCACCCCAATCTCATCCAAGCATCCCCCAATACCTTAATCAGACACAGTCCCTCAATCTCCAGCAAACTCTCAATAGCGTCGCCTTCTCCATGTTCTTTTTAGAGAACGATGATGGTGGTGGCATTTGAGTTCACGAGGTTCATCTTGCCGAATGTTTTGTTCGGTTTTCTCTCGGTCATACTCGGCGTCATACATACTCTTGGCTGCTGCAAATTCTAGTTGTCTGCGAGATGACGCGTCCGTTTCTCGATCCATAATTGCATTCCGACCATCACGTCTCTCGTCTTGTGTCGTGGCTCTGCTCTCGCCTTGATCATGATTTCGGGTTAGATTGCCATGATCTCGACTCCTACGAGTTTGACTGGCCACGAACGAATCATCACTCCGACTGTCAGCACATCGTCCACGCCACCAGCGTTTCGAATCTTCAATTTCGCGAGCGAGACGCTTCTCGCAAAAGCTTCCAATTGAAGAATCCGAATATTCTGGGGAACTGCTTTCGCTTGTCGTACTTGGCGGGCGGCCACGCCTTGTGTTGACTCTATCTTGGCGATGATTTGACCGAGAAGAAGTAGCATGAATTCTTGAGCCGTGATGCTTGCGCCGGTGTTGTCGTGAAGCACGTCGAGGAGGTGAGTAGTCGTCGTCCTGGAAGTACCAATCAGCTGAATTATTCTTACTAAACAGACAGGAGGAGTAAACCGTTTCACATACAGCAGCAGTCCGGTCTACATCGCTGCGCCTATGAACGTGAGGGTGAGAGTCTAGGTTTCACTGCTTGTCGTAAGACCTTGGTACAAGTTCCATATTCTCAGAGTCATCTGCAATCCTGGAGGATGAAGGGAAAGAAAACAAATCTCAGGACTGGGGGGGAATGCAGGCTTTTTATGTCATCTTTAATTCTGCCCAGCCTTGCGAGCAGGACGCGAATTGGTAAGGCGTCCGTATGTTGAGCAAGGCTGGCACACAAAAAAGCTAGGCGGGTGACATATCCTGACAGGGTTCACTGTGAGTCATGGTTGTTTACTCATCAGACAGTAGAAGGCTACTCTCGTGATAGAATGCTGCTTGGGCGGAGAGAAAGACTGTTCTGACTGTCTTTCGTGGCCAGGGCGCAGAAAATGCAAGGCGTCCGCATATCAAGCAAGGCTGGATATCAAAAGGAGAGAAGGGTGACGTGTCTTGAAGTGCTCTACTTTGAGTCATGGCTGCACGATCACTAAAGCATACAAGCCTACCTTTTTCTTCCATTGGAATGCTCCCTGTCCAGGGAAAGAAGTTGCTCTAGATAGGTTCAAAGATGACAGTGCGCCATAACTCACTGCAGTCTCTTTCCGCTGAACAAATTCGTAATTTCGCCGCTTCTTTGACTTTGTCTCAAGGCGCTTGTCGTTCGAATGCCAGTGCGCTGGAAACGATATTAATGATTGAATGCATAGGAAGCAGGGCGCCTGCATAAGACGCAAGGCTGGGACAGGATGTGGCGGACAGTAACATGTTTTGATTTCTTGGGTTGTTGGATCAGAAAGCAAAGTCTTGGATAGAAAGTCGAGCGCCTGATGGATTCCCTGATGTTCAACATATTCACTCCAACACTTCTCGTTTCTCTCTACAATACTCATTACAACTTCACATTACTATTGTTATCATTAATCCAATTTCCACTCGATAGATTGAAAAGAAATCAAATGAATGTTGTAACCCTAACCATACTGTACTTTACTCCGTCAACTCTCCTCCCACAAATCTCACCCCACCTAGAGCTCTAGCTAGAGCCCCCCTGTCAGATGCACTCAGGGCTAAATCGTCTGATTGATAAATAATGGTGCACAGCACCCTAATATACATGATGATGAGGCCCTAGATAGGGGCAAATGAATGTTCCTAGCCCTGTTTCATACCAATTGCTTCGCCTGATAAAGTGGAGAATAGGTGGTGTGATGATGGTGTTTTGGTGGTATGATTAAGGGTCCAAATAACCCTAGAGAAAGCAAAATGGGAAAACACGGGCTGACAAGGGAAAATAGGGGCAATGACAGCTGACACCCCCCACCAACTACTCCATGCTGCTAGACGTCCGCCATGGGCCCGAACACTACCTCTCCCAGGAGTTGGACTTGGGTGGCTTGATGAAGGCACTCGTTCTCGATCTCGCGGTTGGGGACGGTTCCTCGTGTTCTCTACTCCGCCTCTCTCTGCCCTGCCTCCCCCATGATAGCCAGTCTCTCTTGTTCTGCTTCTTCCATCGAATTCTTCTGGATTATTGTACAGCGCGTAGAGCCTGATCCTCACAAAATCGTTGTTGGTGCTTGAGTAAGCAGACGGCATGTACGATCCATCATCATGTTCCACGTCGCGTTCGTAGTCGTTTCGGACTTCCTCGCGATCTTCTCTCACCCAGTTCTCAAGGTCTCGATCGAATGCCTCGTGGCCATGACCTAAGGGGCTATGACCTTGGGCTCCATAGCGATCTTCCACGTGCCGATTTTCGAGTCTTCCGTCGATGGCATTGTGGGCATCATCTCTGGAATGACGGTCATTTCTGCGTGAGTTGCTGGTGCTCAAGTCATCATTGAGCCCATAAATCTCTCCGAAGCGACTGTAACTAACGAGCGTGTGGCCAGGGACGGCTGGAAGACGGCTTCGCAAGCGGCTTGAGTCTCGAGACGATCCGACCAGAGTGTCTGAATCAGTGTCCCACGAATGCGACCTATGACGATCCGATGTGTAATCGTGCCGGGAACGACCATGGCGGTGACCTCTGGGTCGTGAGCGAGGCCTCTCTCGGGGAATCTGAGGTATTTGTAAGCTATTGATTGCTAGCATTAGGAACAAAGGAATAGAGATGAAGGTAGCACTTACGATTCCCAATAGCGGATCCTCACGCCTGCGATCTCTTCTTCTAGAGCTTTCCATATCGATGGGGTGTATCTTCGAATGATAGTCTTCTTCTAAGCCTTTATTAGCAATCTTCAGGACCGTTGAAATGAAAACGAGAAGAGCCGAATAAACAGAAGGAAGGCTGACTTTTATGCCTATAATCCCAAGCCTATCCTCAGCCCGAGCAAAGCGTACATTGAGCAAGGCGCCCGCATAAAACGCGAAGCTGGCTTTTTATCGAACAGGGTGCGTTTCATCGCCACTGTCTGCATTATGGGTAGCATTCTTCGGCCTAAAAGGACCCTTGTAGAATGGCTGGCAGTGAACGGCTACTTCAGTCGGTCGATTGGTGGTTGAAACCGACTGGTGCCTCAACTGTGAAACAACTCTCACGTCTCCAGCAACGTCAGCCGTAAACACGACAAGGCATCCAAATATCAAACAAGGCTGGCAAATGCCATCGGATATAGCCCTGTCCATTGCCACTCTGCGTTGTAAGTCATATTATCATAAACTTAGGTGAACCTTGGACCTACAATATCCTCGCCAGCTCGTAGATCTGCGGTAAGGTATATACGACACAGCCACCTCTCAATTTCCCGGGCTCTGGATTAGAAAGCAAAATTTGGAGAGAAAACCCGAACGCCTAATGGATTTCCGGAGGGTTTGCACATTCTATTGAAAAGACTGCTGTTGTTAGAAAGCCGACCATTCTACGCTTAACCATTCCGTACTAAGCTCAATCAAATTGCCTCCCTCAAATCCCACCCGACGCGGAGCTCTACCTCCAAACCCTCCAACGGCTACGATGTCCATCCCTGTGCCGTCCACTCCTGCTGTTTGATGAAGGTGCTGCTTCTCTTTCTTGCCGCTGGGAAGGGTCTCTTGTGCGCTCAGCCCTGTCTCTTCTCTCAAAGCGGTTGTTGGTGCTTGAGTAGACGAGCGGCACGTCATCGCGTCTTGGGGCAAGTATCCAGCATTGTAGATCTCCGTTGCGTGTCTCTGTGACGCAGTCCTCTACACGTCCCTCGAAAGTGTCGCGGACAGCATCTCTGAAACGAGCATAATGTCTGGGTGAACCCGTCGCTGCAAGGTGCCACTGGCTTCTTCGTTGAGGCCGAGGTGGTGTTTGGTGCCGATGCTCATGCTGTCGTTGGCGGTGCGGAGATCTATCGGGCGTGCGCTCACGTAGCGTTGAATGACGGCTCAGATTACGACGAGACTCTCGAGGTGATCCGACCAGGGTGTCTGTCTCACTGTCCTCGTAGTCCCAGTCCGAAATGTCGCCATCTGAATCGCTATCATGCCGTGATTGAGGATGGCGGCGACCTCTACTTGGTGAGTGATGCCTGTCTCGGTGGACCTGAGGGGATGGTGAGCCACTTGCTTCTAGTATCAGGGATGAAAACGTAGGTAGTGGCACATACGGAAATCGGATTCTCACGCCTGCTACCTATCCTGCTGTGGCGTTCCATACTGACAGGGCCCGTTATCAATGACTGTATGTCTTCGAGCCTTTCTTGTAAATTTGAGGCCTTTCCTAGTAGAATTCAAGAATGTTGAAAAGAAAAGAAGCAAAGTGGAGTGAAGAGGAGGAAGGCTGGGCTATGTACCCATTTTACCAAGCTCATTCTTCGGTGCGTGCAAGGCGCGGATGCTGCAGGGTGTCTCGGCGAGACACAAAGCTGGCGTGTCCTATCAAGTACAGCCCCATCGAACGAGGCTGTTTGCATCACTGTAAGGACCTTTTGAATCTTTGCCGAGGCGTACATCTCCAGCAGTGCAAGATGCAAACGCAATAAGGCGTCTGCTTGAAACACGGGGCTGGTAAATTCCGTCAAATAGAGTGCCATCCATCGTGGCTGTCTATGTCATGAGTCACATCAGCAAAAAATTGAGACCTATAGCATCCCCGCCAGCTCGTGAATCCTCTTCAGTGTATGCAAGGCGCAGATGTAGCAAGGCGTCAACATGAGCAGCATGGCTGGTATATCTTATCAGCTGCTGCGCCAAGTATCGCCACTCTCTGAGTCACAGTCACATAGAAGTATTCCATAAAACAAAGAAGTATGGCATCTTCACCAGCTCGCACTCCTTTAGCAGTGAAGTGCATCAAGATTTTTGGTTGCTACTTGTTTGATTCTGGGATGTAACATGGGTGATATGGTGGTGCACTACACAAGTTGAAATATTGAGAAGAGATGAATTCGCTTATAAGAAAAGGTCAGACGAGATTGTCTTGAGCCTTGCGCGCCATCCTTGCCCATTCACCGTCTACACCCCTTCGCCAGCCACAGTCTACCTCGCCCATGTTATGCATCGCTAGCCTCACTGTCTATGGCGCACCCCAACTATGTAGTCCATACCTCTCTCATCATTCTCGACTTTGAGGTCGCCAGGATGGAGATCAGCAAAATCCCCGAAACAGTCACGGTCGCATTCATCGCGTCTATGAGGGCAACGACGCGGCACGATCGTCACCATATTGACCGCCGAGGGGGAGCGGTGGCACCGGCGAGAGTTGCGGCTCCTCGAGCGACTACGTCGGGAACCATAATTGATTTCTCTTAATCGCTCCCGGGTGCGACGTCGGTCACGACCGATAGCGGCTTCTTCTCGTTCAAAATCTTCTTCGCTCCAGGCAATGTTCTCGGATCTGCCGTCGGAGCGAGTGACGTACGGGTCATGGAGGGGACTATCACCGCGTTGGGACACGGGCCAGTGCACGGGGCCTGGACGACGACTGTAATATTCGGGTCGGGGTCGAGGGCGCTCATAGGATCCTGTGGGAGAAGATTGACGAGTTGTATTGTTGGGGCGGTCACGTCCTTGTCCTTCGCGTGGAGGTGCTTGACGAGATGATCCTTCTCGACTTGGTGGTGGAGTGACATCGCGAGGCTGTATCTCTCTGTATCCAGGGACGCGCCTCCAAGGGTCGTCGTAAGGCTGAAGACAATCGTTAGTAAAAGGTTTTGCATTGGGATAGCATTAGTTGCCACATGCCCGCCAGACCTCGCCCCCGTCGTAGCTCGAGCAGCTGCTAGCATGGTGGGAGGACTGTGTAAAGTCGTCATATTTATGAATCATAAAAGGGGCAAGAGGGCGAAAGAGGCCACTACGTACACTTTGAGGCTGGCCATGGTACTGAGGAAGATCATCGTCTTCGTCGGCACGGCTGAGACGACCCCTTGGAGCATAGACTCGTGTCATGATGTTTTTGATATTTCCAATCAATTGTTGGTCGTCTTCGACAATGAGATTGGAAAGGAGAAGTATTAGTGCTGTTCAGAACTCTCCTCCTAGACAGTCAGTCTGAAAGCTTTATTCAGGTCCGAAGCACGGTTGTGAAGAACCCTGAGATGAGAGAGCGAAGAAGATTCAGACCGGAGAGGGCCATCTAATCAAATCCACAGTCCTGAGCTACCCAAACCGGGGCGGCCAATGGAACGTGATGTTGAATGCTCAGAAATGAAGCGGCCAATGGTATGTAGACTCTTCCTTTTCGAGTGTCATAGTACCTCCTATCTCCCCACCGAGTCCATTACCCCGCTGCTGCTCGGTGAAACTGCATGAAATTGCAACATCATAGATCCAGAGTGGGGTAACAGTGCGTAAGCAAACTTCATTGAAAGCACTGTGGGTGTTCAATTATGGGTCACCGGGTTGGGGGCTCGCGGGCTTTGTTCGTTGTTCAAAGACCATCGATGAGCTTATTGCCGGCAGAGATCGGGGAGTCCGCTTGTTGGTCAGTCGTTCTCTTGGTAGGCATTTTGTGGAAGGCTTGAACTGCTACTTGTGTTCTAGTAGTCATCGCTATCTTCGCTAGTGGTAGAGAACGACTTACTCATCCATGAAGGATAAGAAGCCCCAAACAAAAGCATATGAGAAAATGAAAATTTGAGTCTCGTCTATTGTGCATCCACCCTCTCGGTAGGGATGCCACCCCATTCCAACCGACAGCACCATAGCTTTAATGACGACGTCTTCCACCCACTCTGTGAGGGGAGCAATTCTGTCGGCGCTGCTCGCGTCGCCGCTGTCGTTCACGGCGCTCTGGTGAGGTCGCTTCGGAGCTGCGGTGGTCATGGGCGCCGCGCCTTGTGTCTGTGTCATAACAGCTATCCGGATGGTTGCGAGCACTTTCAGATGCGCGTGGCGGTCTGGAGCCGCTGTAGGATCGCTGGCGGCCATGACGACTCGGTCGGCGTTCACCACGAGACTGTCGATGGTGATGGATTGAATCATATTCACTGAAACCCACATGAGGCCGCCTGTTCTCTATAGGTGGGGGCAGTATGGATGAGCAGCTGGTGCTTGAATCCGGTGACGAATTGCGTGATTCCGTTTCATCATCAGAGAATGTAGGGCGGTCTCTGTCCCTCCCATACCAATTGTCTCTATCCCTTGCTTGTTGACGGTCTCTATCCCTTCCATACCGGTGGTCTCTATCCCTCCCATGACCCAGGTCTCCGTGTCTCTGGCCGTGGGCTGCCGGGTAACTAGGTCGAGAAGGCCCATCAAAACGTTCTTCACGATGATCCTGTGCTTACATTACTGGTCAGTAGCTGATTCATACTTGGGGAACACGCATACAGAGGGTAACTCGCACATTTCTAGGGGAACGTAGGTAGCTAGGCTCGCCATCCGAGTCACCGGGTCTCCTCTCGAGATGGGCCCGAAGATATTCCAAGTCTTCATCGGTGTCGACAGATCTTCTCCTGTGACGGGAGCTATGGTAGTCGAAATCATCGTCCGAGTCCTCAGGTGTCCCCTCACGACGAGAGCCACGGTAGTCAAAACTGTCGTCCGACTCTTCGGGTAGCCTATCACCGGTATGTCGCTTTTTGATATCCGTCAGTAGATGGAACGAGGGTTCTAGAGCAAAGTTGGGTGAGATGGTGGCGTACATTTCTAGGACGATAGCGGTGCTCAAAACTGTCATCCGAATTTTCAGTTGTATTGTGGTAACTGGACCGTGGGGTGCGGTCCCTCATGTGCTGCCTGTGATGAAATGACCTGTCTCTCATGATTGTATATGTCTTATGTGCAGGAATAGATCAGAAGCTCAATGTCTTTCTTGCTTTGAGGTGGGTGGTGAGAATGGAGAGTGGAGATGTAGCAGATGGAGAGAAGAAAACCAATTCATCTCTATTCTCATAGTGTTGAACACTTGAATTCCAGTTCGTCAGCAAGAGTCTGGATTGGCGAAGAGTGTACCTGCAGGAAGTTGCTTCACTCTCTTGGGTCACAAGGTAGCCCCTCCCTCACCCCGCTCTGGAAGGTACCTGGAAAGACTTCCTTCACTCTCCTGCATAACGAGGTAGCATCACTTCCAGCCCCCTCTTTTCCTCCGGCCGTGCTCGGTGATGCTGCTTCACTCTATCACCCGTGTCCGATCACCGGACTCTTTCCCAGCCACTACGACCATGCGTGCGTAGACCCCCACGTTGGGCAGCTGACCCAGTGCAGAGTGGGGGTACTTCGCTGTGTTCCGATGCATTATCTCTTCCAACACCAATAGTGTCAGTGGCAGTTAGCGCCTTAGGTAGGGAGGGGTGGGGGAGAATGAATCAAGGCGTTATGTACCTAGGTATTGCTTGCTTTGTATGGCCGATATTATAGATCATGAGCAGCAGCGCTTACGTTTAGAATAGATAGGAAAGTAAAGGTAATGAGTGACTGCCGTCTTTGCCTAGCACCCATCCTAAAGTAGATATCAAAGGGGATGATTTACTTCCACCTCTGCCCAGCACCCACGCTATAGTAGATAAGAAATGAAATGAGTGACTTCCCAGCAAACACCATAAGAATGAAGGAAAAGGAAAGAGTGACTATCTCGTTCATGCATCATATGCCATCACTGATTTCCGCACACAATCTACCTTCATCAGGAGGCCCTCACCGATTTCATCGATGTCGACTTGGGCATGCTCAAGGATACTTTCAATCATCGTACCGCTCAAAGCCACGGTAGTGAAAGCCAGGCTTAACATTCCACCTACGCCTGTCCAGAGCGACAGTACCACGCATGAAATCGTGCTTGTATGCCGTTACCATTTCTTTTCTCGTGTTCTCAGCTTTGCGCTCCGCGTTTTCGTTCGCGATCTCGTTCTTGAGCTCCAACTCCTTCAGCTTGAGGTCCCGCATCTTCTTGTCATGGCCAAGCTTCATCTCATCCCGGCGGACCGTGCGTTGAATGTCTCCAGCAGCGGATGCACATCGGAATTCGAAGTCAATAAGATCCATCTTACCACCACCAAGATAATAAAAGGGCCGAATATCGAAAGGGCGGGTCGGAGACAAAAAGTCGAGAGGCCGTCCTATCCCATTCCGAGTCGATATAATGATGTGGTGAGAATGATGATGATTCTCGTAATCCTCGTCATAATCGGAATCACTGTCATCGTAGTTGTGCTCAATGGGGATTACACGACCGATAGCCTTTGTGTCGTACTTGTCGCGAGAACGATCATGACCGCGGCGACGTCGAAACTGAGGCTCATCGTACTTGGTGATCTCACCTCCGCGAAGAGAACGACCTGAAGGGCGATGGTGATCGCCTTTGTACTTGCTATCGTCACGGTGGCGTAGAGAACGGCCCTCATCGAACGTTTCCATATCCCCATCGTTGTTGGAGTGGCCGGAGGGATGGCGACGGTGCTCCCTGGGAGCAAATTGCCCATATTTGCGCTCCATATCTTCATCCTAGTACTGATAAGCTCGAGAATGTCAATCACGTTTGTACAAAATGAAAGACATCACTCACCAAATCATCACTCATAGAATCATCACCCATCGAATCATCGTCCATCGATTCATCACTCATTGAATCATCACTCTCTCGATTGCCACGGTGGCCACGAAAGCGGGTATCTTCATATTTCTCCAAGTCCCTGTTGTTGCGGGATCTACTAGAAGGACGTCGATGCTCCTTGGGGACGATTTCCACATGATTGACGTCGTCATCCTAGCCCTTGTAAGCCTAGAAACCCTAATCATATCTCCACCCAAGACAACACTCACTTCCTCTTCCTCTACCGTGTCAAGATAGTCTTCTTCAAATGGCGCAATGGCATCGGAGTAGCCTTTCTTCCTTAGCTCACGTCGACTGCGTGAAGATTTGTAAGATGATCGACCACGGGACACTACGGGCGCTGGACCTTCCAAGAGCATTGAAGCATGGCTCTCAGATGGTCGACCATAGTTGTGGCCGCAGTAGCTCGAGGGAGCATACGGAACTAGATCGCTCGACATGATGGTAGGTTTTTTGATTGATTCGCAGCGTGTCGAAAAGTCGATGCCTGGAAATTAATCGAAGACTTCAGGTAAGGAGGGAGATGGCGGTCTCTTATACACGTCTTCCTCTTTGAGCCTGCGAAGAGGAAACACCATAGGAGACTGCACTGGTGGAGTTACCGGCTTTGCAAGTCGACTTATCTCTACTCCGGTGAAGCCAAGAGCATCTCAGAAGTGAGGCAAAGACACTGCATTCCCAATGAGCGGATCTGGTCTTCCTGAATCCAACATGAAACTGCACTCCTGATACGGGTGGCGTCTTTGCGTCGAATACTTTCATGTCGAAATCCTGCTTTCCAGACATACTAGGAGCTAGTCTCTTTGGCTCACTCTTTATGAGTCGTACTGATTGGCAACAACGCGCGATGAGATGGTTTGTGTCCTCACGCAGCAACTTCCCAACACCCAGATTCATGATCCCATTCGCCCCGTATTTGCGAGCTCCATGCACAAAGGCTTCGTTGTACACGCGTCTTTAGAGGAGTATATTTATACGACGGCCACTGTCTTTTGAAGGTGGAGTCTCACCGAAAAGAGGAGGGGAAAATGAGAATTCAGAGATTGTTTAGAGCATATTGAGCTGCTCCATTCTTCGGCGAGGGATAATTTGCGAGACTCCAGCCTCTACAACATCATCACCAATAGAGATTTCGTGCCCCCACGTTCCAATCAAGTGAGCGGTAGAGGTTCTCTGTAGGCTCCTTGACAGCGATCCGTACGCAGGGCTTTCATGCAGAAGCTCACCGAGATCAGGATATTTCTTGCAGCCTGATGAGTCCACTGCGAATTCAACCAAGGCGAGGAAGAAGCACTGGATGTCCCCAACCTTCGCGTAGGATAAGCTCCACGTGATCGCCATTGTCGATGGTAAGGCCTTAGCCACAACCTTGCAAAGCTAGAAAGCCAATCATCGATAGAAGGGCCATCACTACTGAAGATCTCTTGCAACTTGGGTCCTGCTGTCCAGCGTGCCAATCAATAACTCTTGGAGCCGCTTGGAGGCAGACAGATGAAACCAAGGCAATGCACCAAGCTCTACCATCATTGAAGATATGATCAGCGGACCAGGATTTTATTTATTTTTGATCTCGATGAGTGTAATCATGGTGCAGCTTTGTGGTCTGGCGGCTAGACGTTGGGCGAAACACGCCAATGAGCCACTAGGAAAATTACCGGCACCGGGCCGCTGCAGGAAATTTTCTGACTAGGGCCCTTTGGGTCCCAATTGGAGAACCCAATCTCACATCTTCCATTCACTGAGCATCGGATTTAATTTCCCAACATCCGCAACACCGGTCTGGTGAGTCCTGTTCTCTGAAACTTATCATAATGATCTACCGGGGCCGGCGTGTCCATCGCCGATGCTGGCCCCCATCGTCGATTTCGAGCGTTGAGGAACTCTCTCACAATGTCATACTTGGGGCGATAGAGGCTGATTGCACCTGTGAACCAGATCTGAAGACTTGTCCATGGCTACGAACAGCGTCAAGTTGATCACTGGCAATTCACATTCCGCTTTGGCAGCACGTGTCGCCGAATGGTGATTTGCCCCAATGTCGGAGAGTTGAATTGAGGGCTGACAAATTGAAGTTTAGGAACACAGGTACTGTGCAGATCGGGTATACTTGATGATGGGGAAATTGGCTCAATGTGACACTAGCTTACGAGAGTGCTTGTTATACAATATTCAAACCAGGTGAGAATCATCGAACAATGTGTACTAGGTATCTAGTCTGACAGCGACACAGGAGACATCTGTTACAATAGGCGAGGTATGGAGAAGAACAACTATTCTAGATATCATTAGATGACTGATCACATGATGGAAGATGTAGAGTGTCCGAGACGAGGAGCAAGTCGTGTCTGCCTCTACTCCATATCACTTTTCTAACGATTCTACATAGCGTATTTGTTCTACAATCCACAGCCCCAGGAGAAATTAATGATGGTATTTTTTTTAGTCTATTACAAGTCTATCATTGGCTAACAGTCTTGGTCAGGCCTCATGGAATTGCTCATCGCATCTCTCCCCTTCTCTCTCGCTACTTGATCTCTGTTCTAATCACCCGTCAGATTATCCGAGCGTGCAAAGATGCCAGCGCAAGAAGAATAACGGCGGTACTGCCTAATTATCCCTATGCAAGACAGTGAGCATTTCTCCTCCACGTTTCTCCTTACTCTGAGTCGCCTCGCTAACAATTCTCAGGGACAAGAAGGTACTTTGGACCAAATTCTGTACCTACATCCTCGCTCACAAAGTTTCAGGATCGGTCGAGGGCACCTATCACCGCACGACTTGCTGCTTCAATGTTAACGTATTCTGCGTAAAACGAAGAGAGAACGGATTATAGCTGAATGGGGAATTAGTACTGCCGGCTGCACTCACGTCATTACAATGGTAGTGATAGTTCGCCAGCGTTTTAAACCTTACTTGCTGACATGAGTTGCTGCCGTAGGATCTCCACGCCTCCCAGGTAGAGAGTGCAAGGATCGTTGAAAGACGACACAAGCTGATATTCTAACCTCAAAGATACAAGGCTTTTTCTCCGTCCCCGTTGATGTGCGCCCCTTTTCCCCACTATTACACAAGGCACCTCTCACATACCAGAATCTCTACTCCGAACCCTCCTCCCTCCGTTTCATCCGGGACAATTATCCTGAAGAGCTCAAATCCGGAAAAGCCACCATAGTCAGTCCTGACGCCGGTGGTGCCAAACGAGCCACGGCCATAGCGGACCGATTATCTACAGAGCAAACGATAGATTTTGCACTCATACACAAGGAGAGGGCGAGGCCGAATGAAGTCTCACGAGTGAGCCATTGTTCTATGTTGCAGATTATTGGGATTGATTGTGGTGCCATTGTAGATGACGCTTGTCGGAGATGTCAGAGATAAGGTACGGTGTCTTCGTCTGCCATAGCTATTTCACTGACGTAGGTAATGTAGGTCGCCATTATAGTCGACGGTAACACATTTGCCTCCTTTACCCACCGGCTTTAATCCCGAGACTGATACGCGCACGATATAGACATGGTAGACACAGCAGGCACCCTAGTCAAAGCCGCAGAAACAGTCAAAGCCCACGGAGCGGCCGAGGTCCTTGCGATCTGCACGCACGGGATACTAAGTGGCAACGCGTACGGCTCCACGTCCCCAACTCCCAATCCCAACCCGGCTTCTTCCAAGTCACAATTGTACTCACTCCAAGACTCCAGGATCCAAAACCTCAACGCATGCGAAGCCCTCAGTAAAGTCGTCGTCACCAAGTACGCCCCCATCCCCCATCCCCCATCCATCACAACCTCCATATCTTTCATCTGATAATGTGCAACAGCACAGTTCCCCTCCTCGGCAAAGACGAGTTGTGCCCTAAGCTCGTCACGATAGATATCGCACCCACCCTCGCAGGTTTGTCAGCTGCTTCTGCACTTGCGCTTGCCTTGCTAATAGTAATTGCAGAAGCTATACGGCGGACGCATAATGGTGAGAGTGTCTCGTATCTCTTCCAGCATGCCCCGCTGGAGTAGGGTTTCCGCTGTGGGACTGGTGGGATGGGAGGATTTTGGAGTGGAAGGGTTGCGTAAAAAGTTTACGGGATGTGATTGTCGCTGCTTGGATGATATACAAAAGTCTTTGATTTGAGCTCGGCAGGGAAGAGGGGTTAGTCTTCGAATGTGTGCGGAGAGGATAGTCTGCGGTGAGATACTTTTAGAGTGCTTTGCGATCACTTGGAATCCCTAGACGATACAACAATCTCGATTTTCACACCGCGATGGCAAATGATCTCGAAATTCTCATTCCTAGCATGCTTTGCAGAGTCTATGCCACACCCACCACGCCATCGAAGCACCTACGCAGCTCTTCATGTTTCCACGGACATCTCTCGAGCCATTGTGCTATTCCGCGGTCCAGCTTTGCTTGTAATTCCCCATACCACAATCTCCCAGCTCTTTTTCCCTCCGTGCTCCTTCACCGCAGTCTACTTCCTCATCGACGACGCTCTCCTCTCTGTTGAACACCATTAGCATCCCACGTAATAGATAGTAGTAGAAAGGGAGGGAAACATACTCCTCAGCTCCGTCTTCTTGGCCTTCTCCTCATTGACACGCTTAGCCAGAATAGCAGCATATTCATTCTATCAACCAGGTTAGCCCTCCCTCGAAATCCCAACGCACACCTCCCTACAAAGGGAAAGGTTATGCAGCCAAACATACCGCAGCATCCTTGCTAGCCTCAGCCTGACGACGCTTGAGCGCCAATCTATGCCGCTTATGCTGAAGACGCTGCGGGGTGACCAGACGCTGGATGCGGGGGGCTTTGGTGTAGGGTTTCTTGTCTTCGCCTTTAGGCTTGACTTCACGGCGGATGACGAATTTGCGGACCTGTTTGCATCACCATCAGCCCTTTACCTCCCACACCAACACCGCAAACCACACCGCGAGCACAGCCAGAACAAGCACGGAAGTGAGAGAGAGAGACAAACATCATCATCCTTGGTCAACCCAAAAAACTTCCTAATCTTCGTCGCCCGCTTCGGCCCCAACCGTTTCGGGTGCACCGTATCCGTCAACCCGGGCAGCTCCTCATCCCCCTGCTTAATGATACTGAGCGCCAACACAGCCAAATCCATGGCTACAATACACCCCCTCACGCTCTTCCTCTTACGCTCCCCGGTTCTCCTGGGTCTATAGCAGGAGTGGCCGGCGCTCAGCAAGAGCCGGACGCGCGTTGGGTGCATGATGCCTTGCTTCATGGGGAAACCCTGTTTGTCGTTGCCGCCGGTGATTTTGAAGACATAGCCTTTGAACTCGGGGCCGACGCTGTCGGCGGGGACTTCCTGGCCCATGCGGCGGTCCATGAAGATGCGGAGTTTGCGCTCGTCTTCGATTTCGATGAGTTTTTGCGTGCCGTTGGCGGGGTAGGATACGTTGAGCTTCATCTTTGGGGGGGTTTGCCCGTAGAGGGTTTATGGGTGGTGGGCTGGGAGGTGGTGGACTGTTTGGTCGTGCGGGAGGGAATTCGCGTAGAAATGGGAGTGTGTGGGGGCTAGGCTGCTTTGGAGTTAGGGCGAGCTCGGGATTGGTGATGTGTTGGGGAATGGCTGGGGCAGTCTCTCCAGCAGCACTAAGCCAAATCAGGTCTAGCGTATCGCAATCCTGGATCACTGTCAGCCAGGCTGTATGCCGAACAACAAGGGCTATGCTCA
>JAABUQ010002522.1_pt1 | contig 35967 bp, 30 predicted proteins | sample 5560001 | NCBI WGS metagenome assembly JAABUQ01 (sample SAMN10711888, study PRJNA513371) | rock metagenome | isolation source: Antarctica rocks | place: Antarctica: Victoria Land, Finger Mt nord | collected 2015-12-18
GGCGGATGGTCGTCCGGCGTCTGAGTCAACGCGGTCCCGCCGGACGACCATCCGCCGACGGCCCCGTGAACGCCCTTGGTCGTCGCTTCGAAGTCGAGGCCGGCTCGTCCTCCCCCTCCGCGATCGAGGCCCCGGGCCGGGAGGCACGCCGCCGATGGACCTGACCCTGGCGTATCGGAACCGGAGCGAAGTCGCCGCAACCCCGGGCGGCTTGGCCATCGCCCTGGCCCCCAACCTCCGCCGCGACCGGGTCGGCTTCGACGCCACCTTGCGGCACCCGCTCCGCTTCCGAGAGGCCGTCGGCGCCCTCCACGACGTCGTCGTCGGCGACCTCCGCCCCCGTCGCGACCGGTCCGCCCTCGACGCCCACCGCCGGGCGATCCACGCCCGGGAGGCCGCGATCCGCGCCGGGGCCCGCTCCCAATCCCTCGAAGCGGCCCGGGCGGCCGTCTCGTCGATCGACCCGGAGGAGTTCGACCGGCTCGACCGGGACCACCGCCGGCTCGCCCGCCGGTACTGGGACGCCAGGCGTGGGTATGAGCGGTCCTTGATCCCTTGGGATCGGCGGCTCTGGCGGGCGTTGATGCCGCTGGACCCGGTGATCACCGTCGCCCCCGACGTCGTCTTCTTCGAAGGCTTCAGCGCCGACGAGTCGAGCTATGCCGCCCTGACGATCGACCGCGGAGCCTTCGAGGGCGAGCGCGACGTCGCCCTCGGGACGACCAACGTCGACTACTCGCAGGAGCTTTACGAGCACTTCCAGCTCCTCAGGAGCTACCGCCGGACCCGGTTCGTGATCGACCCGTCGGGCTTCGAGGTGGCCACGACCGGGGCAGGGCAGGGGGAGGGCTACCGCGAGGAGAAGGTCGCCCTGCCCCCGGGCTGGCTCCGCGGCTTCCTCCAGCTCCAATCGGCCATGACCCTGCCGGCTCGCCGGGTCCCCCTGGGCCGCGAAGGGCTGTACAACGTCCTGGCGTTCCTCAAGCGGCACCGGGCCACCACGACGAGCCCCCGGGCCATCCGGTTCGAGCTGGAGCCGGGGCGGCCGGTGGCGCTGGTCCTGGAGCCCTGGGAGGAGCGGATCGTGCTCCACGACCGCCCCTACGACGGCCCGAGGGCCGAGTCGATCCGGGCCTGGGGCCGCGACCGGCTCCGGGTCCTGGCCAGGCTCCTCCCCTTGCTCGACGACGCCGAGGTCTACCTCCTGGGCTCCGGCCTGCCCAGCTTCTGGTCGGTCCGGCTGGGGGAGATGCGGTTCCTCCTCGGCCTCTCCGGCTGGACCGCCAACAACTGGACCGGGGCGTCGGGCCTGGACCGGCTCGGGCCGCCGGTCGAGGCCGGCCGCTACCTGATGACCCGCGTCGTCGCCAGCTTCCGCGACGCCCCGGCGTTGCCCCTGGGCGGGCTGGCCTCGAAGCTGGGCGCGCCCCGGGCGGATGTCCTCGCCTGCCTCAACCAGCTCGCGGGCCTGGGGCAGGTGATCCGCGACTTCCCCGCCGGCGTCTACCGCTGGCGCGAGGTGATGCCGGTGACGCTCTCGGCCGAGCTGATCGGGCCGGAGGACCCCGAGACCCTCGCCGCCCGCCAGATCGCCCCGACCCAGGCCGTCCGGGTGACCCGCGACGAGGCCGGGGCCGACGGCCTCCGGGCCCTCGAAGGCGAGGTGCTCGGCCGCCCCGCCTCGCTCGCGATCGACGGCGACGGCCGGGTCGTCCGGGGGAAATGCACCTGCTCGCACCACCACTCCGGCGGCCTCCGCCGGGGGCCTTGCCGCCACCTCCAGGCGCTCCGGGCCAGGGCCGACGACCCGCCCAGGCCGGCCACCCTGGCGGCCTGGTTCGGCTCGTTCGGCGGCTGAAGCCGGGCCGCGCTCAGGGCCGCCAGCGGTAGAGGATCACCTTCGCCTTGTAGTCCTCCTCGACGAAGACGAGGTATTCGCCGTCCTTCCGCCGGTGCGCCGAGATCCCGGTCAACAGGTCGATCCAGCCAGTGTTCTCGGACCCGCCGAGGGTCGGCCCGGGGTCGAGGACGCCGACCTCGGAGCCGTCGGACAGCCGGTTGACCCAGACCCGCCCGCGCCCCTTCCAGCCGCCGGTGAAGGCGTAGTCGCCGGCCGCCGCCACGCACCCGGCCTCGGGCCCCGCCCCCGACCGGAACGCGACGGCCCGGCGGTTGCCGGCCTTGTAGCCCTTGCAAACAAAGACCCGGCCGATGTGCCGCATGTCGGCCCGGCCCTGCTCGTCGACCCCTTGCTCGGCGGCGACCAGGGTGTCGGAGTCGGCGTCGTACCAGACCCGGGCGACGTCCCTCATCCCCTCGGGCGGGTCCCAGGGGACCACCTTGTCGGCCCGGTAGGTCGGGTTCCCCTTCGGGTCGAGCCCCTGGAACTCGTAGCGGAAGCCGCCGTAGGCCATCCAGATGTCGCCCCGCCGGTCGACCCAGAACGGCCCGGGGCGGACCCGAGGGGTGTTGGGGGCGTACTCGTCGGCCTGATAGTCGCCGTCGCCGTTGGCGTCGCGCCAGAGGAAGGGCCCTTCGGGGCGGCTCGGCGGCCACTTCCGGTCGGTCCGGTAGATCGGCCCGCCCCACTGCATGATCAGGGCCGAGGGGACGGCGACCTCGCCGTCGTAGCGGAAGATGTTGATGAAATTGCTGGCGAACATCCCACCCACGAACAGGAACCGCTTCCCCTCCAGGTAGACGACCTGGGGCGAGGTCAGGCCGTGCTCCCCCTGCTGCTTGACGAACGTCAGGCCGCGCGGGTCGGTGGGGTACTTGTGGCGGTCGAGCGAGTAGCCGACCCACCGGGCCTCCCGGCCCGGGGGGCGGGCGTAATCCATCCGATAATGCTCCTGGATGCCCCAGACGTCGTTGCCGTCGGTGCTCGGGTCGGCGCAGGCCACGTCGACGAAGTCGTGGCCGTAAAGCTCCCAGGCGAGCTTCCCCTCGGGGGTGAACTTCCGGAGCACGGTCCCCATCTCGCTCTGGGCGACGTAGAGGTTCCCCTCCCGGTCCATCCCGACCCCTCGGATGCCCCAGAACTTCGTCGGCGTGACCTCGCCCGGGGTCCCCGAGCCGATCCCGCCGCGATCCCCGAACGCCCGGACCAGCTTCGGCGCCTCGGGCAAGGCCACGTCATAGAACAGGACCTGCTGGCGGGGGCCGGTGCCGGAGTCGGCCACCATCAAGCTCCCGTCGTTGGCCAGGGCGAGGGCCGTCGGCCGGTCCAGGCCGGGGAACTTGATCCGCTCGCCGTCGAGGGTGATGCCCGTCGGGGTGAAGTCGAACTCGTTGTTTTTCGGATCATCATAGGTAACGGCGATCTTCCAGGTGCGTCCCTGCTTGTCCTTCGCCTCCAGGCTGTTGGCGTGCTCGTCCCGGTCGGCGACGACGTCGCCGTCCTTGTAGACGCCGAACCGCTTGCCCCCCTCGTCCCAGTGGCTCCAGGTGACGACCGAGCCGTCGGGCCGGGCGTTGGCGTGGATGAAGAAGTTCTGGACCCACTTGCCGTCGGCCCCGGGGAACGAGTTGCCGACCCACGAGACCTTGGCGTCGAGGTCGGCGGCCCCGGCCGGGAGGAGCCAGGTCGGGAGCAGGGCCGTCACCAGCGCGGCGATCTTGGTCATGATGGCGGCGATCTCCGGGGGCGATGGCTCGCGCCGGGGAGGCGCGATCGGTGATGGTTCGGTCGGGTCGTCCCATTGGAGCGTCGGCCCGCCCGGTTTTCCATCCGGAACCGCCGGAGCCGTCGGCCGCCCCGCCCTTGGGAGGCTTGACGCCGGCGCCGAGGGCCGGGATCATGGCGTGGCCCGCCCGGAGCGAAGTCGCGCCCCCGCCCCGATCGAGAAGCCGACCCGTGGCCCGACCCGCCCGCCAGGCCCCCGACCCCCGATCGTGCCGCCCGCTGGCGACGCTGGCCCTGCTCGGGCTCTGGCTCGCCTGCGGCCCGGGGGCGGCGATGGCCTCGGGGTCCGGCTCGCACGCCATCTCACACGCGGCGGCGGCGGCCCCCGAGGGCGGCCGGGCCGCCCACCATTGCCGGTGCGGGACGAGCTGCTCGGGGAAATGCTGCTGCGCCCCCCGCGAGCGACTTAAGCCGGCCCTCGGCCCGGCATCGAAGCCGGCGTCCGGTGCCCCCGGCGTCGGCCGGGCCTCGGGCCCTTGCTGGGCGTCCTCCCCGTGCGGCGGCGGGGCCTTGCCGCCGGTCGCCCGGGCGGTCGTCGGCATCGGCGACCCGGCCGCCGGGGCCGACCGCCCCCGGGTCGAGGCCGGGCCGAAGGGGCCCCGGCTCGCCCCCCCCTCCTCGGATCGCGCCGAGGGATCAAGCCCAGGCCGGGTGGACGAACCCCCGGAACGCCCCGACGACGCCTGAGCCCCGACTCAAGCACCGCCGGTCGGATCGCGAGCCTCGATCGCGACCCGGCGGGCCGTCGTCGACCGTCCCGAGTGAACCCCCGTCGCCGACCGCCCGAGCTTCACGGCCCGGGGGCCCGGCGTCGGCGGTCGTTTCGTCCATCCGTGTCTTCCCGGGAGATCCCGATGCGTCGCCGCGCCTTCACACTGATCGAGCTTCTGGTCGTGATCGCGATCATCGCCGTGCTGATCGCCCTGCTGCTGCCCGCGGTCCAGGCCGCCCGAGAGGCCGCCCGACGGGCCCAATGTGCCAACAACTTGAAGCAGATCGGCCTGGCCCTGCACAACTACCACGGCGCGATCGGGTCGTTCCCGCCCGGCCTGGTCTCCAGGCCCGACCCGATCACCGGCGACAACTCCGGGCCCGGCTGGGCTTGGGCCTCGATGATCCTGCCCGCGATGGAGCAGGGGCCGATCTACAACGCGATCAACTTCTCGCTGCCGGTCGAGGAGCCGGCCAACAGCACCGCCCGCCTGAGCCGGATCGGCAGCTTCGCCTGCCCCTCGGACGCCTCGTTCGTCCCCCAGTTCACGGTCGTCGACGACAGCACCACCAGCTCCGCCCTGGGCACCCCGATCTGCGACGTGGCGTCGTCGAACTACGTCGGCTGCGTCGGCAAGGGGGACCCTTCGAGCCTCTACCCCTACAGCCCGACCGACAACCCGCCCGGGCGCGACAACGGCGACGGCCTGTTCTTCCGGAACCGGTCGGTCGGGATCGCCGAGGTCACCGACGGCACCAGCCTGACGATCGCCGTCGGCGAGAAGAGCCAGAACCTCGCCCGGGCGACCTGGACCGGGGCGGTCTCGCACGCCGCCGTGCCGATCACCGAGCTGCAGGCCGAGAACGGCCTCTCGCCCGAGAGCGGCGACGCCCTGGTGATCGCCCACACCGGCGAGCTCGACGGCCCCAACTCCCGCCCGGCCCACGCCGACCAGTTCTGGTCCCGCCACCCCGGCGGGGCCCAGTTCGTCTTCGCCGACGGCAGCGTCCGCTTCCTCAAGGAGAAGCGCCCCCTGGCCCTCTTCCAGGCCCTGGGCACCCGGGCCGGCGGCGAGGTCCTCTCGGCCGACCAGCTCTGACCGACCGGCCGACCGACCGGCTTCGGCCACCGACGTCCGGCCGCGGCGACATCGCCCCGGGCAACGCCCCCCCACATCGAACACACCTCCAAGGGACCATGTTCCATGCGTCGCGGCTTCACGCTGATCGAGCTACTGGTGGTGATCGCGATCATCGCCGTGCTGATCGCCCTGCTCCTGCCCGCCGTCCAGGCCGCCCGAGAGGCCGCCCGGCGGTCGCAGTGCGTCAACAACCTCAAGCAGCTCGGCATCGCCCTCCACAATTACGAGGGGACGAACAATGTCCTGCCGGCGGGCCGGTACGGCTATCCGTTCCTGTGGTCGTCGCTGGCTTCGCTGCTCAATTACATCGAGGCGTCGAACATGTATAACGCGATCAACTTCTCGTTCCCTTCGGAGACGAACCAGCTCCCGTATCCGGCCAACTTCACCGCCGAGTCGGCCGTCATCCAGGTCTTCCTCTGCCCGAGCGACGGGCGGCAACGGGTGGACCCCTCGAATTTCGGCGGGACGAATTACGTGTCGAATTCCGGGACCGGGACGGTCAACAACGGCAACTTCAACGTCGTCCCCGGGGCGTCGCTACCGGACGGGCCGTTCTACAACACCAGCGCGGTGCGTTTCGCCGCGATCACCGACGGCCTCGGCGGCACGGCCGGGTACGGCGAGACGATCATGGGCAACAACATCAGCTCCTCGCCGGGGAGTTCACCGCCCGCCGACGCGAGGAGGCAGTTCGCCCTGTTCAACGCGTCGGGCTACCTGACCGGGACCCTCTCCCCCTCGCTCTTCCTGCCGCCGAACACATCCATCCCCGCCTGCGACGCGCCCGACCAGTGGTCGGGGGATCGCGGCCGCGAATGGTCGCGCGGCAGCTTCGTGATGACGTCCTACAACCACTTCTACACGCCGAACAGCAGGCACCCGGACTGCACGGACGCCGGCCGTAACGCCGCCGTGACCGGCCCTCGGAGCTTCCACCCCGGGGGGGCGAACGTCCTGTTCCTCGACGGCCATGTGCAGTTCATCAAGGACGGCGTCAGCCTGTCCACCTTCCGCGCGCTCTCCACCCGGGCCGGCGGCGAGGTCATCTCGGCGGACGCGTTTTGATCGGACCCTCGACCCCGGAGCCCCATCATGAGCAAGCCCGACCGCCCCTCGGCGTCGAAGCCCTGGCCCGACTATCGGGCCGTCTGGCGATGGCACTTCTACGCGGGGCTATTCTGCATCCCGTTCGTCGTCGTGCTCTCGATCAGCGGGTCGATCTATCTCTTCAAGGCGGAGATCGAGTCCTGGATCGACCGCCGTCACGACCATCTCGAGGTCGGGGGACATCCCGCCCCCCCCGCCGAGCAGATCCGGGCCGCCCTCGCCGCCGTGCCCGATTCGGTGCTCAACGCCTACGAATTGCCGCAGGCCGGCGATTCCGCCGTCCGGGTGATCGTGGGCCGCGGCGGGGAGGCGGTCCGGGTCTACCTCCATCCGGAGACCTTGCGGGTCCTGAAGGTGGTGGCCGAGGACGATCGCTTCATGCGGCTGCTGTTCCGGCTCCACGGCGAGCTGCTCCTGGGCGATCGGGGCTCGGCGGTGGTGGAGCTGGCGGCCTCCTGGGCGATCATCATGATCGCCACCGGCCTCTACCTCTGGTGGCCGCGCGGGGCGAAGGGCCTCGGGGGCGTCGTGTATCCCCGACTCGGCTCCGGCTCGCGGGCGTTCTGGCGCGACATCCACGGCGTCGCCGGCGTCTGGATCTCCGGGCTGGCCCTCTTCCTGCTGCTGAGCGGCTTGCCCTGGGCGAAGTTCTGGGGCGACTATCTCAAGACGATCCGCCGGTACACCGGGACGGCGGTGGCCCGGCAGGACTGGACGAACGGGCGCCCCTCGCCTCTGGGCCCGGGGGCCTCGGGAGCGGTCGGCCTGGCCGAGCATGGCGGGCATCGGATCGGCCACCGCGGCGGGCGGGACGGCCGATCCGCGCCGATCGACTTCGCCGCGGCCGACCGGATCGCGGCGACCGTTCGGCCGCTCGACCTCCCCCCGCCGGTGCTCATCTCGCCGCCGGGGGGCGGGTCCCCCGATTGGTCGGCCAAGTCGCTGACGCCGAATCGCCCGTCGCGGGTGGACCTGACGATGGACGGGACGACCGGGGCCGTCAAGGATCGCCGGGATTTTCGCGATCGCCACCTCATCGACAGGATCGTCGGGACCGGCGTGGCGGCCCATGAAGGGCGCCTCTTCGGCTGGCCCAATCAACTCCTGGGGCTCGCCACGGCCTGCGGCCTGATCCTGGTGAGCGTCAGCGCGGTGATCCTGTGGTGGCGGCGGCGAGGGCGGGGCGTCCTGGGCGCGCCGAAGGTCCTGGCGAGCCCCCGCTTCTCGCTCGCCCTGCTCCTGCTCCTCGCGATGTTCGGCATCGCCTTGCCGCTCTTCGGCCTCTCCCTGATCGCCGTCAAATTGCTCGAAAGGGTGGCCCTCAGCCGCATCCCCGGGGTACGCGATTGGCTCGGGCTACCAGCCCCGGGCGTGGGTGTCGCGATGTCAGCAACAATGAGTTAAGGATGCCGCGAGGACCGACGAGGAGCCCTATTCACCCTCGGACGATGAGGAACGAAGGGAGCCCCCGGGCCCCGGCCCGGGGCGGTCCTTCCCCCGCCCCGGGCCACCCGGCTAGCATGATCGCGACGCCCCTCCCGATCTCCCCGCCGTGACCCGGCCGGGCCGAGGTGCGGACCTGCCATCTCTTTTGCCTTCGAACCCCCTCCGGATCGCGTGCATGGGCTTCTTCCGCGACCTCGTCCGGCGCCTCCTGGGCCAAACCTCGACCCCGATCCCGGAGCCGGCCCGGGAGCCGGGATCGCGATCGGACCCGGCTCCTGGGCCCCCGATCCCCGCACCGGCACCGGCACCGGCACCGGAGCCTCCCGCACCCGTGCCGGCGCCCGCGGCTTCGGCCCTCGACGCGGGCGACTTCGTGCCGGACGGCCGGCGGCAGGAGCGGGCGTTGACCGCCTCCGACCTGTCCCAGGGCGTCCGGTTCGACCGGCCGGATCGGATCCCGCCGGCCGAGGACGAGCGGACCGCCAGGGTCGACCGGGCGCTGGTGGCCGGCGGGTTCCTCTCGGCCGAGGACCTGGCCGAGATCCGCCGCGTCGGCGCCGAGATGGACCGGGTCCGCCCCTCGCACCGGTCGATCGAAGGCGCCGCCGGCCTGGCGGGCGAGGCCGCCGTCCAGGCCGACCGCGAGGCCAGGGCCCGGCTCAAAGTTGCCAAGCGGGCCGAGGCGGCCGAGCGGAAGCGGCTCAGGGCCGAAGGGGTCGCGCACCGGCACGCGACGGACATCGTCTACCTCGGCCGGGGGGTCTCGGCCCCGCTCGGCGACCGCCGGAGCGACCTGCTCGCGCTCGAGCGGGCGGGCCTGCCGCCCCTGTCCACCCCGGCCGAGCTGGCCGAGGCGCTCGGCCTGCCGGTCCCCAGGCTCCGCTGGCTCGCCTTCCACGCCGAGGCCGCCACCCGCGTCCATTACGTCGAGTTCGAGGTCCCCAAGAAGGCCGGGGGGACGCGCAGGCTCAGCGCCCCGCATCGCTCGCTCGCCTCGGCCCAGCGCTGGGTCCTGGACCGGATCGTCGCTTCGCTGCCGGCGGAGCCCGAGGCGCACGGGTTCCTGCCGGGGCGGAGCATCCTCACCAACGCCGAAGGCCACTCGGGCCGGGCGGTCGTGGTGAACATGGACCTCGAAGGGTTCTTCCCCTCGATCGGCCTGCCCAGGGTCCGGTCGGTGTTCCGGAGGCTGGGCTATTCGCCGGCGGTGGCCACGATCCTCGGCTTGCTCTGCACCGAGTGCCCGAGGCGGCGGGTGGCCTACGACGGGACGACGTACTTCGTCGCCACCGGCCCCAGGGCCTTGCCGCAGGGGGCCTGCACCAGCCCCGGGCTGTCGAACCAGGTCGCCCGGCGGCTCGACCGACGGCTCGCCGGCCTGGCCTCGAAGCTGGGGGCGACCTACACCCGGTACGCCGACGACCTGACCTTCTCGGGCGACGCCGACCTCGACGGCCGGGTCGGCTACCTGATGGCCAGGGTCCGCCACCTGGCCGGGGCCGAGGGGTTCGTCGTCAACGAGGCCAAGACCCGGGTCCTCCGGCGGAACGCGGCCCAGGTCGTCACCGGCCTGGTCGTCAACGACAGCCCGGGCGTCCCCCGGGGCGAGGTCCGCCGGCTCCGGGCCCTGCTCCACCGGGCCAAGGCCGAAGGGCTCGACGCCCAGGACCGGCTCGGCCACCCCGACTTCCGGGCTTACGTCCGGGGCAAGATCGCTTACGTCGCGATGGCCCGCCCCGACGCCGGCCGCCTATTAATGGACGCCTTCGACGCGCTCGCCGATGCCCGATGATCGCGCCGGCCGACCGTCAGACCCGGATCACCACCTTGCCGAAGTGCGACCCCGATTCGAGGTGCTTGTACGCCTCCGCGGCCTGCTCGAACGGGAAGACGCGGTCGACGGTGGGCCTGATCCGGTGCAGGGCGAGCATCCGGTTCATCCGCTCGAACATCGCCCGCGAGCCGACGTAGATCCCTCGGAGGCGGATGCTCTTCATCAGCAGGGGCATCGGGTCGACCTGGCCGCCGCCGGTGAGGACGCCGATCAGGGCGATCTGGCCGCCCGGGCGGGTTGCCTTGATCGACCGGGGCAGGGTGCCGGCGCCGCCGACCTCTACGACCCGGTCGACCCCCTGGCCGTCGGTCAGGTTCCGGGCCGCCACGTCCCAGTCGGGGGTGGTCTTGTAGTTGATCCCGTCGGAGGCCCCCATCTCCCGGGCCCTGGCGAGCTTCTCGTCGCTGCTGGAGGTCGCGATCACCCGGGCCCCGGCGGCCTTGGCGAGCTGGATGGCGAACAGCGAGACGCCGCCGGTCCCCTGGACCAGGACCGTCTCGCCGGGCTTCAAGGGCTCGCCTTCGAACAGGGCATTCCAGGCGGTCACCGCGGCGCAGGGGAGGGAGGCGACCTCCTCGTCGTTCAGGTATTCGGGGGCCTTGACGACGCCCGATTCGGGCAGGGCGACGAGCTCGGCCAGCATCCCGTCGACCGCCCCGCCCAGGGCCGACTTCATCGCTTCCTCGCCCGGCGGGCCGTCGACCCAGGCCGGCATGAAGCAGCCGGCCACCCGGTCGCCGGGGCGGAACTTGGTCGCCCCGGGCCCCACCTCGACCACCTCGCCCGCGCCGTCGGAGAGGGGGATCAGCGGCAAGGGGAGGTTCCGGCTATACTGCCCCTTGATGACCATCAGGTCGCGGTAGTTCAGCGACGCCGCCCGGACCCGGATGAGCACCTGGCCGGAGCCGGGCCGGGGGTCGGGCAGGTCTTCGAGTTTCAGGGCCTCGGGGCCCGCCATCTCGTGGATTCGGTACGCTCGCATGGCCGCCTGTCCCCATCTCGGAGGGCAATCGGGATCGGCACGGGTCGGCCGAAAAGGCCCCCGGCCTCCCGTTTCGCGCCTCATTCTAGCCCTGAAGCAAGCGTAACCCCAATTTTATCGAGTCGTTGGAACTCGAAAACCTCCTGGATTCAGCGGATAATCGAGCTACTTCACACACCTCGACCCTTCGCCGCCAGGAGGCTTTCGAGTGAATGCCAGTGTCCATCGCCAGTTGAACCGTCGCAAGCGGAGAATCCTCCGAAGGATCGAGAATCGACCCGGCCTCGAACGTCCCCGGCCGATGATGGCTGCCTCCAACATCCGCCACGAGATCGCCGATCGGACTCGGGCCATCGCACCCGGCGGCATCGGGGCCATCCACCTCCTCTCGCAGAAATCGGGGCTCGTCCACGACATCGACGAGAAGCTGCACTTGCTCAAGCGGCATGCCCCCTATCACGAGAGCGATCACGTCCTGAACATCGCCTACAACCTCATGGCCGGCGGCAGTCGCATCGAGCATCTGGAGGTGCGACGCAATGACGAGGTCTACCTCGACGCACTGGGGGCCCAGCGGATTCCCGACCCCACCACCGCCGGAGACTTCTGTCGTCGCTTCGCCGAGGCCGATGTCGAGCGGTTGATGGACATCTTCAACGAGACTCGCCTCCGGGTCTGGAAGCAACAGCCGGCCGGCTTCTTCGAGGAAGCCTTCATCGATGCCGATGGCACGTTGGCCCCCAGCGGCGGCGTCTGCAAACAGGGCGTGGACATCGCTTACGACGGCACCTGGGGCTATCACCCGCTGATCGTCTCGTTGGCCAATACAGCCGAGCCGTTGTTCCTGGTCAACCGGAGCGGCAACAGGCCCTCGCATGAGCACGCCGACGTCTACCTCGATAAGGCCGCTGCCCTTTGCCGTCGGGCCGGGTTCAAGAGGGTCACGTTTCGGGGCGACACCGACTTCAGCCAGACCAAGCATCTCGACCGCTGGGACCTGGCAGGCCATCGCTTCATCTTCGGGTTCGCCGCCATGCCCAACCTCGTCGCCATCGCCGAGGGCCTCTCACCCGAAAGATATGGCGAGTTGGAGCGTCCGGCCAACTACACGATCAAGACGGTCCCTCGCCAGTCCAGGGAGCGTCACAAGGAGCGGATCATCCGTCAGCGGGAGTTCGCCACGCTGAAATCGCTCGGCGAGGAGGTCGCCGAGTTCGAGTACCCCCCGGTCGCTTGCGAGAAGGCGTACCGAGTGATCGTGCTGAGGAAAAAGCTGGTAGTCGAGAAGGGGCAATTGTGGCTGTTCGAGCCGGATCGGTTCTTCTTCTACATCACCAACGACCGGACCACGCCGGCCTCGGAGATCGTGTTTCTGGCCAATGATCGTTGCGACCAAGAGAACCTGATCGGCCAACTCAAGGGGGGCGTGAAGGCGTTGGCGATGCCAGTAGATACCCTGGTGAGCAACTGGGCGTACCTGGTGATGGCGAGCCTGGCGTGGAGTCTGAAGGCGTGGGCGGCGTTGCTGCTGCCCGAGCATAGCCGTTGGTCGGAGAAGCACCGTGCCGAGAAACGATCCCTGCTGAGGATGGAATTCAGCACGTTCTGCGTGGCGATGATCCAGGTCCCTTGCCAGATCGTGCGGACGTCCCGGCGAATCCTCTATCGGTTGCTGTCATGCAACCCGTGGCAGGGAGTCTTCCTTCGCCTGGTGGAGCGATTGCAAAGTCGGCGGTTGTGCTGAGATCGGTTTCGGTCGAAGCCGGGGTCTGGATGCTCCGGTCCGTGCTGGCGACGAACCGAAGAGAGGGGGTTTTGATGAGTGACCGAGGTCGAGTCAGAGGCTATCCGGCAAAGAGTTCGTTGTCATGTAAGCACTTGTGGCAACGAACTTATTAGTTGGCTTGGAGCAAGCCCCCTTCAAACAAGATCGAAGTCTCTGGGATCGCCGTTCGTTGATGAGACGTAACCCGTTGCTACTGAAGAACAAGGTTGCCGGATAGCCTCTCAGTGGGACCGGATCGAGATGATCCGGCTCGGCGTCGGTGCGTCCTCGGCCAGGGCTGGCTAAGCCCTAAGATTGCAGATCACATGACGCTTGTTTCAGGCCTAGTCATCGAGTTCAGCGGCCTGCTGGCCCTGGCCAACGACCGGGCCCGGTCATCCTTCGGGATCGCGCCGGAGGACCTGGGCCGCCCCTTCCAGGACGTCCCGGTCTCGTACCGGCCGGCCGACCTCCGCTCGGGCATCGACCGGGCCTACACCGAGCGGCGGCCCGTCACCCTGGCCGAGGTCGAGTGGTCGCCCAAGGCCGGCGAGGTCGGCCACCTCGACATCCACGTGGTCCCCCTGATCGACCCGGCCGGGGCCCTGCTCGGGGCCAGCATCACCTTCGTCGACGCCACGGTCAACCGCCGGCTCGCCGCCGAGCTCCAGACCTCGCACCGCGAGCTGGAGGCGGCCCACGAGGAACTCCGCTCGACCATCGAGGAGCTGGAGACGACCAACGAGGAACTCCAGTCGACCAATGAAGAACTGGAGACGATGAACGAGGAACTCCAGTCGACCAACGAGGAGGTCGAGTCGGTCAGCACCGAGATCCGGGTCCGCTCCGACGAGCTGAATCGGATCAACACCTTCTTCAAGTCGATATTGGCCTGCATCGGCAGCGGCGTGGTCGTGGTCGACCGCAACCTCCTGGTCCAGGTCTGGAACAGCAGCTCGGAGGATCTCTGGGGCCTCCGCTCCGACGAGGTCCGCGACCGGAACTTCCTGTCGCTCGACATCGGGCTGCCGCTGGACCAGATCCGGCCGTCGCTGCTGGCCTGCCTCTCGGGCGATGCGAGCTCGCGGGAGCTGAGCGTCGACGCGACCAACCGGCGGGGCAGGGCGATCCGCTGCCGGGTCCAGTGCTCGCCCATGGTCGACGGCGAGGGGCCGGGCAACCCCGTCGGGGCGATCCTCCTGATCGAGTCCGAGGAGGGGAGCTTGGCCAAGCCATGACCGACCAGGACCCGACCCCCGGCGACGGCCCGGGAACATCGCCGGCGGCCGAGGTCTTCGAGGCCCTGGAGATCACCTCGGAGGAACTCCGGGTGACCGCCGAGCAGCTTCGGTCGGCCAACGAGGCCCTCCGGGCAAGCCGGGCCGAGGTCGAGCAGGAGCGGAGCCGCTACCTCGACCTCTTCGAGTCGGCCCCCGACGCCTACCTCGTGACCGACCTCAACGGCCAGATCCGCGACGCCAACGCCGCCGCGGCGGCCCTGCTCCTGGTCGAGCGCCGCTTCCTGCACGGCAAGCCGCTGATCGTCTTCGTGCCCGAGGAGGGGCGGCCGGCGTTCCGGGCCGAGCTGCCCAGGCTCCGCGCCCTGATCGGCTCGACCGAGTACGACCTCCGGCTCAAGCCCCGCAAGGCGACGCCGATCGAGGTGACGGCGCGGATCGGCGTGGTCCGCGACCTCTGGGGCGAGCCGCTGGGCCTCCGCTGGACGCTCCGCGACGTCTCGACCCGAAAGCGGTCCGAGGAGAAGATCCGCGGCCTCAACGCCCAGCTCGAGCGCCGGGTCGTGGAGCGGTCCGAGCAGCTCGAATCGGTCCTCCAGATCAACGAGCGCTGGCTGATCAAGGTCCACACGGCCGACGCCGAGGCCCGGGCCGAGGGTCGGCTCTTCCAGGACCTGGTGCAGGAGGTCGACGCGATCCTCTGGCGGGCCGACGCCGCTTCGGGCCGGTACACCTTCGTCAGCCGGAGGGCCGAGGAGCTGCTCGGCCACCCCGCCGCCCGCTGGGTCGAGGAGCCCGACTTCTGGCTCGACCTGATCCACCCCGAGGACCGGCACTGGGCCGAGGCCCGCCGCCGCAAGCACCTCCGCGCCGGCGAGGACCACGAGGCCGAGTACCGGGTCGTCGCCTCCGGCGGCCGGGTCCTCTGGTTCCGCGAGAGCGTCCGGGTCCTCAAGGGGGACGACGGCCGGCCCTCGGCCCTCTGCGGCTTGATGGTCAGCATCTCCAAGCGCAAGAAGGTCGAGCGGCAGCTCCAGTACGCCCGGGGTGAGCTGGCCTCGCAGCTCCGCGACATGATCTACCTCCGCGAGCTGGTCGTCCGCCTGGCCAACGCCCGGGGGAGCCGGGCGACGCTGGAGGAGGGGCTCGACGCCGTGGCCTCGCTCCTGGGCGCCGAGATGGCCGCCGTCCTGAGCCGCGAGGACGGGGGGGGCGACCTGATCGTCGCCGCCTCGCTCGGCCTGGCCGGGACCTTCCTCGCCCCCGAGGCCCGGCTCGGGCCGATCCCGGGCGGCCTGGTCGAGGCCGTGGCCTCGGGCCGGACCCTGCTGGTCGAGGACTTCGAGGCCGCCCCCGAGCAAGCGGACCACCGCGACAAGGCCCGGGCCGGCGGCTTCCGGGCCCTCCTGGCGGTCCCCCTCTTCACCAGGGATGGGGCGTACCAGGGGGCCGCGGTCGGACTCTTCGCCGCCCCCCACCGCCCGCCCGAGGGACAGGTCCGGCTCCTGGAGATGTACGCCGAGCACCTGGCCGACGCCATCGAGACCGCCCGGCTCCAAGTCCAGGTCGACGCCTCCAGCCCCGGCGGCGGCCGGCTCCTCGCCGAGATCGCCGACGAGCTGAAGCGGCCGATCGCCTCGATCCTCGCCCTGGTCGAGTCCGGCTCCCCCACCGAGGCCGCCCTCCGGGCCCTCGGCGAGGAGGTCCGCCGCCTCGCCCGGATCGCCGACGCCCTCGCCGACGCCGCGCCCCCACCCGGCGACGAGGCGGCCGGGCCGCTCAGGCGATGACCTGGCGGACGACCCGGCCGGCGACGTCGGTCAGGCGGAAGTCGCGGCCGTCGTGGCGATAGGTCAGCCGCTCGTGGTCGATCCCCAGGAGGTGGAGGATCGTGGCGTGGAGGTCGTTGATCGACACCCGGTCCTCGACCGCCTTGTGGCCGATCTCGTCGGTCCGGCCGTGCCTGGCGCCCCCTTTGACCCCGCCGCCGGCCATCCAGGTGGTGAAGGCGTGCGGGTTGTGGTCCCGGCCCGTCCCCCCCTTCTGGACGATCGGCAGGCGGCCGAACTCGCCGTTGCAGACGACCAGGGTCGAGCCGAGCAGGCCGCTCCCCTTGAGGTCCGCCAGCAGGCCGGCGATCGGCCGGTCGGTCTCGCCGGCGAACCCGGAGTGGTTCCTGGCGATGTCGGCGTGGCCGTCCCAGCTCCGCTCGTTCTCCATCCCGCCGCTGTAGATCTGGACGAACCGGACCCCGCGCTCGACCAGCCGACGGGCCATCAGGCACTGCCTGGCGAAGTGCGAGCACCGGGGATCGTCCAGGCCGTAAAGCTCGCGGACCGCCCTCGGCTCGGAGTTGACGTCGAGGGCCTCGGGCGCGGCCATCTGCATCCGGTAGGCCAGCTCGAAGCTCTCGATCCGGGCGGCGAGGTCGGCCTCGTGCGGGTGCCGCTCGCGGTGCCGCCGGTTGAGCCGGTTCAAGAAATCGATCTGCGACCGCTGCTCGCCGTCGGTCCGGCCGGCGCCGCGGTCGAGGTTGTCCATCGCCGCCCCCTGGGCGTTGAGGGCCGTCCCCTGATAAACCCCCGGCAGGAAGCCCGACCCCCAGTTCTGCGCGTGCCCCTTGGGCACGCCCCGGCCCAGCGTGTCGTACATCGCCACGAACGCCGGCAGGTTCCGGTTCTCCGAGCCCAGGCCGTACGTCACCCAAGCCCCGACGCACGGGAAGCCCATCCGGCTCATCCCGGTGTTGATCTCGAACAGGGCGGGCGAATGATTATTCGTGTGCGTGTAGCACGAGTAGATCATCGCCATGTCATCGACATGCCTCGCCAGCCCCGGGAAGATCTCCGAGGCCCATGTCCCCGACTGCCCGTGCTGCTCGAACCGGAACGGCGACTTCATCAGGGGTCCGACCTGATCGGTGAAGAAGCCCGTGTCCTTGTCGAACCCCTTCAGCTCCTGCCCGTCCCGCCTCGCCAGCTCCGGCTTGTAGTCCCAGGTGTCGACCTGGCTCGGCCCCCCGTTGAGGAATAGCCAGATCACCGACTTCGCCGTCCCCCCGAAGTGCCCCGGCCGGCTCGCCAAAGGGTCCAGGGGAACCGAGCCCCCGTCGGCCGCCATCCCCCGCTCCCCCATCAGCGCCGCCAGGGCCAACGCCCCGCACCCCGACCCCGTCCGCCTCAGGAAATCCCGGCGCGACGCGAACCCCCGGTGCGGCGAGGCGAACAGGTGCGGATGCTCGGGCATGAGTGAGACCTCGACAGGAGGGGCCTACTTCGCCGCGACAGGAGGGTGCCGAGCCAACCGGGATTATGCGGGGCAGACGACGCCGACGGCCCGCGCCGCGGCGGCGAGCTTCTGGTGGAGCGTGGCAAGAGGCAACGATCGCCGCAAGGCGAGTTCGAGATAGGCTGCATCGTAACCGGAAAGCCTGTGGTCGCGGGCCAAGGCGACGACGTCTGCGAACACCCTCCCGGTGAGCAACTCGTCGATCACGATTGGCAGGCGGCTCAAGAGATTGATGAATCGGAGGCTCCGAGCCCGGTCGAGTCGATTCCGGCGCTCGCCGATGAGGATGACATTGGCGACTTCGAACGGCCAGAGTGCCGGGACGAATGCCTTCGCCTCGCCCAACCGATCACGGATGCCATCCGTGTAGGGCGTTGCCTCGCCGTCGAAGCACCAAGCCATCGTCATCGAGCAATCGAGGATGAAGTTATTCGAGCCCTCTTCCATCGTGCCTTCCATCGGTCCATCAATACTTGCGGCCTTCCTCGATCATGTCGCGGATCGTGAGACCCTCGCCCAAGCTATTACCGCGGGCGAACTCCTTCAACTCTTCGATCACTTTTCGGACTTCCGGGCCGGGCTCCACCGGCGCAGGTTGGGCTCCGTCCTCCCATCGGCGCTCACGGGCGAGATGGCGGACGGCCTCGATGATGACCTCGCCGGTCGAGGCGAAATGGCCCCGATCGACCTCGCCTCGGATCCATTCTTCGACGTCTTTGGGTAATTCCAGCATCATGGCACGTGTCCTTCCTTTGTCAATTTCAGGTTATTCGATATAGACAAACTCGTTCAACCCCAGGATGGCCTGGCAGAGGTCGACCAGGGCCTTCGAGGCGGGGTCGGGGGCGTCGGGCTCGGCCGAGCGGTAGGCTTGGGCCTGGGCTTCGAGGAAGGCGAGGGCGTCGGCCAGCTCGTCGGGGTCGGGGGGTCGGGCAAGGGCCAGGCGGTAGGCTTGGTCGATGGCGAGGGCGAGGTCCCCGCCGGGGGCGGGGTGGACCCGGGCGGCGAAGGCCCGGGCGTAGGCCCGGACCTGGGGGTTGTTCAGGAGCGCGAGGGCCTGGGGGGCGACGGTGGTCGAGGACCGGCGAGCCACCCCCTGGAGGGCGTCGGGGGCGTCGAAGAGGGCCAGGGTCGGGATCAGGTGGCTCCGCTTGACGGTGAAGTACAGGCTCCGCCGCCTCATCGACTCGTCGAGGGTCCCGGGCCCGTGGGGCCGATCGTCGAGGGTCCCGGAGACCGCGAGCATCGCGTCGCGGACCGCCTCGGCCTCCAGCCGCCGAGGGCTTTGCCGCCATCGGAGGAGGTTGTCGGGGTCGAGCTTGCCCCGGGCCTCGTCGAAGGTGGCGGCCTGGCGGTAGGCCTCGCTGGTCACGATCAGGCGGTGGATCGGCTTGAGCCGCCACCCCTGGCGGACCAGCTCGCCGGCCAGAAATTCGAGCAATTCGGGGTGGGTCGGCGGCTCGCCCTGGGTGCCGAAGTCGCTCGGCGTGGCGACCAGGCCGGAGCCGAAGTGGTGCTGCCAGAGCCGGTTGACGATCACCCGGGCGAGCAAGGCGCCGGCCCCGCCGTCGACGTCGGTGAGCCACCGGGCCAGGGCCGCCCTCCGGTGCGAGGTCCGGCTCCCGGTCGGGGCGGGCTGGGCCCATCGGGCCTCCCCCTCGGCGGCCGAGGTGAGCACCTGGAGGAAGCCCGCCCGGGCCTCGCCCTGCTTCTGCGCGAGGTCCCCGCGCTTCAGGAGGTACGTCTTCTCGAAGAAGTCGGCCCCCTGCGAGTGGAGCCGGAGCGGCGGGAGCCCTTCGCCGGCCACCAGGACCTTGGTCAGCTTCGGCCTCGGGGCGAGCCGGGCGTGGACCCGGACCACGGGGTCGAACAGGACGGCGAGCCGGGTCCCTTCGAGCCGCTCGCGGGCGGCGACCAATCCCGCATGGCGAACCTCGTGAGCCCGGCGGGCCCGGGCGTTGGCCTCGGGGTCGAGGTCGAGGTCGGCCTCGCCCCGGACGGTCGCGGTGAAGGTGGCCAGGAGGCGGTAGTAGTCGGCCGTCGGGATCGGGTCGAACTTGTGGTCGTGGCAGCGGGCGCAGCCGACGGTCAGGCCGAGCATGGACGTGCCCAGGGTGGCGGCCATGTCGTCCATCTCGTCGTACCGCTCCTTCTCGGCGGTGTTGGCGGTGATCTGGGTGCTGTGGACCCCCGAGGCGAGGAACCCGGTCGCCATCAGGGCCCGGGGGTTGCCGGGCTCCAGCTCGTCCCCGGCGACCTGGAGCCGGACGAACCGGTCGTAGGGCATGTCCTCGTTGAAGGCCCGGACGACGAAGTCGCGGTAGTGGTAGGCGGTGGGCCGGTCGTAGTCGTGCTCGTAGCCGTGGCTCTCGGCGAACCGGGCCAGGTCGAGCCAGTGCCGGGCCCAGCGCTCGCCCAGGCGGGGGGAGGCCAGGGTCCGGTCGACCAGGGCCTCGAAGGCGTCGGGCGCCCGGTCCGAGGCGAAGGCCTCGACCCCCTCGACGCTCGGCGGCAGGCCGGTCAGCCCGAAGGCGAGCCGGCGGATCAGGGGGCGGCGGTCGGCCGGGGGGTTGGGGGCGATCCCCTCCTCATCGAGCCTGGCCTTGAGGAAGCGATCCACCGGCGAGCGGCCCCAAGGGGCGGCCGAGGGGGGCGGGACGGCGACCTCGGCCAGCGGGCGGAACGACCAGAACCGGCGGTCCTCGGCCGTCACCCCGGCGTGGTCGGGGGCGACCCCCTTGGGCTCGTCGGCGACGCCCGACGCGACCCGCCCCGGGCCGAGCAGGGCCGCCGCCGCCACCAGGAGGGCCGACCGGGCCCGGCCGAGGTCGACGGGGAATCTCGTCATCAAGGTCGTCTCCGTCCGGCATCGTTCGGGGGCTCGGCCCGCATCCCGGCGCGATTCGGTTCACACGACGGCCGGGGATGGGTTATGGTCACCCTATCACAACCCGACCGGCCGACGCGACGAGGAAATGCCGTCCGGTCCGACCCGGCCGACCCGGCCGACGATCCGGGATTTGCCGCGAACTCAAGCCGCTCGCCGCCTGTCCAACCCGGCGTCCGGCCGATAAATCCGCGAGAGGTCGACGGTCGGGCTGGATCGCTTCGATGAATTCCTTCATAATATCGACCGCCGGAGGTCGAAATCCCCCTCAAGCGACGCTCGAGGAGACGGAACGATCCGGGAGAGAACGATGATGATCGGTCGCCTGCACTTCCCCTATCGCCAGCGGCTCGCCGAGGCGGTCCTCCAGGAGGACGGCCGCTGGCGCTGCCCCGAGGTCCCCGCGCTGGTCCGGGTCCTCGACGCCCTCTACAGCCCCGGCCGCGAGGGGCTCGCCGCCGACCACCCCAGGGCCGTCGGCCACCTCCACGCCGCCGCCCGATGGCTCAAGGGGACCGTCGAAACCCAGCCCGGCGCCCCCGATCGCAACTGATCGAAGGGCCCTCGGCCTGGAGCCAGGGGACGGCACCCCTCGGCCCGGCTCGGCTCCAATCCCGGCTTCCGGGCGTCCGGCCTTGAGGCCTGCCCGGCGCGGACGGGCATCGATCGGCCCGTCGGTCGACGGTTGCGCGAGCCGTGAGACATCCCCGCGGGCCTCGCCGCCCGGGGCTGGTCCCGGACTTTTCCCGTCGCCGACGCCCTCCCGTCCCTTCGGGTGCGCCTCGGCGTTGGGTTCGTTCTGCGCCGGGCCGATCGAGGTCGGTCCCGCCCCCGCGAGCTCGCCCGATCCCTCGTCGGGTTGAGGGCCGATCGGGGTCCCTCCGGGCCATTTTTCGACCCAGATCCGCCCGCGACCCGCCCGCCGGCCGCATCTCGACCCCCTCGGGCGCGCGGAGGCCCCCGGGGAGGCGTTGGCGACGTTTCGCCGACGACGATTCATCCGCTACCGCGATGTCAAAGAGCCACCCCGCCGAGCGTCAGGCCCGGCGGAGTTCGCGCTTCCGGAGCCTGGCCTCGGACCGGGCCGCGGCGCGGGTCGCTTTCGGGTCCTTGCGGGTGCCGCCGGCGATCCGGGGCAAGGGGGCTTGCTCCTCCGAGGGTGCCTCGTCTCCCGCCCCGGGATCGGCCGGGACTTCGGCCGTCGCCGCGGCTTCCGCCCTGGGCTTGGGGGCGGCTTCGGCCTCGGGCTTCCCTTCGATTTCGGACTCGGGCAGGCGGGGGTAGAGGCCGGTCGGGGCGAGCCGCTTGGGCGCGTCGATCCGGATCTGGGCGAGGAGCCACCTGAGCCAGCCCCGGAGCCTCGACTCGTGCCGGCCGAGCTGGCGAAGCTCGGCCGTCGGCTCGACCGCGAGGTCGGACTCGACCATCGCCCGCCGCATCGCGTCCCGGGGCATCACCTCGTCCTTGCGGCGGCGGAGCCCGTCGACCTCGCGCCGGGCCAGCTCGGCCCGGGCCTCCGCGCCGTCGAGCCGGCCGGGCTCGACGTCGCGGCCTTCCGCCGGGGTGCCGAGCAGGTCGTGGGCCAACGCCACCTGGGCCTCGGTCCACCCGTTGCCGGCCTCCGCCGCGCGGCCGAGGAGCGCCCAGCGTCGGATCAGCCAGTCGCACCCATGAGGGGTCGAGCGGAGGTCGGCCACGACGGCCCTGGGCCCTTCGGCGATCCGCCGGCCGGCCGCCTCGGCCTGGACGACCCGATCCTCGTCCCAATTCAGGGCCGCCCGGATCGCCGCCAGGTCGCGCAACCGCCGATCGGCCCGGCCGCAGCGGTCGAGGCGGACCGTGGTCAGGGCGATCTGGTCGAGCAGCCAGGCGTGGAAGCAGTCCTGCGGGATCAGGCCCTGGAAGCACTCCTGGGCCCGGGTGATCAGGGCCGCGGCATCGTCCGCCACCCGGGGGAACTCGCCCGCCTCGCCCCGCTTGATCGCATTGGCCCCCGGCCAGGTCGGGGGAGAGCCCGGCGGCTTGGGCTTGAGGGCCTCCAGGAAGTCGGGGCGGCCGGTCTCGGACAGCATCGCGTCGGCGAACATGGTGCGGGCTCACGTCGGGTGGGGCGACAAAACGACTCGTCACGTCCTTTAAGATCGTTCCGCGGCGAGCCGCCTAGCATGCGATCCGGGAACTGGGGGCGGATTCCGGGCGGGACGCGCCAGGCCGACTCATCCAACCGGTTGATGCGACTAGACTTGCACGCCAAAAGACCCGATTCGACCTCGTCATCTCGGGGCCGATCGCTTCCCTCTCCATGGGGCAAGCGAGGCCGATTTCGCGGGCATCGCCGGCCACCGGAAATGTCACGAATGATCGCCCGGCGCGACAAGATGAGGCCAAAGATCGCCACAAATCTTTTGGCGGCAACGGTATCCCGCTTCGCTTGCGGCAACTCACCCCTGACACCTTTGCTCCGCTCGGCGGCTCCTCTCCGCTTTCACGGAACCACGTTATTTGGCAACGACTGGACGGGATATGTGGCCTACTCAGAAACAAAATGGCCGATCCTCGCGTTTTCGATAACAAAAGTTCGGTAAATTTGGCATCCTCTAGGTTACGGGACGGAGTTGCCGGGGTTCCTGTTGTCGGAAAACGGTCCTTGAAATAGAGAATGGAGGGGTCGCGCTTCATGAACCCCGACGAATCTTCACCGAATTCCGAGCTACGCTACTGCCGCCTCTTCGAGGCGGCCAGGGATGGCATCCTCATCCTCGATGCCGACGCCGGCACGATCCTCGACGCCAACCCGTTCATATGCCATTTGCTCGGTTACGACCATCGCGATTTCCTGGGCAAGCAGCTCTGGGAGATCGGCCTGTTCGATGACCAGGACGCGAACCGGTCCGCCTATACGGCCCTGCGAGAGAAGGGATATATCCGCTACGAGCACCTGCCGCTGAAGACCCTGGGCGGGGAAGAAGTCGAGGTCGAGTTCGTCAGCAACGTGTATCTCGAGGGTGGATCGAGCGTCATCCAGTGCAACATCCGCGACATCACCGAGCGTCGCCGCTTCGAGCGGCAGCTGCGGATGCAGGCGGACGCCCTGGAGGACGCAAGCCGCCGCAAGGACGAATTCCTGGCGATCCTCTCGCATGAACTCCGCAACCCCCTGGGATCGATCCTCAACGCCGTCCAGATCTTCCACCTCGGCATGGGGGAGGACCCGGTCCAGGAGAAGGCCAAGGCCATCGTGGAACGCCAGGTCGGGCAGTTGACCCTGCTCGTCGACGACCTGCTGGAGGCGACGCGGATCTCCACCGGGGCCGTGGTCATCCGCCTCGAGCGCTGCGAGGCCGGCGAGATCGTCAGGCGGGCCGTCGATGGGCTGCTTCACGCGGTGGCGGAGCGGGGCCACAGGCTGTCATTGTCGATCCGGCCGGGACCGATCTGGATCGAAGCCGACCCCGGGCGGATCGAGCAGGTGGTCGTCAACCTGGTGATCAACGCGGCCAAGTACACCGATCCCGGGGGTCGGATCGACGTATCGGTCGTGCTGGAAGGCGCGGAGATGGTGCTTCGGGTCCGGGATTCGGGGATCGGGATCTCCCCGGAACTCCTGCCCCACGTCTTCGAGTTGTTCACGCAGGAGGATCGGTCGCTGGTCCGCTCGCAAGGTGGATTGGGCATCGGGCTGACGATCGTGCAGCGGCTGGTGAAATTGCACGGGGGGACGGTCGAGGCCAGGAGCCGCGGGCTCGGGCTGGGGAGCGAGTTCGTCGTGCGGCTGCCGGCCGAGTTTGGTGTCTCACCGGGCCAACCGACCGAGCCCCAGCTTCACGGGTGGCGCGTGATGGTGGTGGATGACAACGTCGATTACGCGGAGAGCATCGCGCTCCTGCTTCGAGCCTCGGGCTATCAGGTCCAGGTGGTCCATACCGGCCCCGAAGCCCTGCTGGCGATGGCGGAATCCCGACCCGACGTGGTGGTGCTGGACATCGGCTTGCCGGGGATGGACGGCTATGAGGTCGCTCGGCGGATTCGCGAGGACTCCTCCCTTCGCGGCTTGCGAGTCGTCGGGGTGTCGGGTTACCGACAAGAACCGGAAGGCCAGCGGAGCCGCGCGGCCCGTTTCGACGACTACCTCATGAAGCCGGTGCTCCTGGCGAAATTGGAGGCGAGCTTGAGGCCGTGAGGTGAACGCGCGGCGTCGGAGGCCCCCCCGAGCGGAATCCGCCTCGTCGTCCCCGGGGGAGTTCGCGGCGGGTCCGCGGTATCCCCGATCGAGGCCCGAAGCCGGCTCGGCCGGCCCCCGCGGCGTGAGCCGGAGGGACCGGCTTGAGCCGAGCCTGGCGCGGCACCCGGTTTCGCTCGCTCGCCCTGGCCGATCGGCGAGGTGATGGCCGGATCTTCCCGGTCGGCTTAGAATGGAAATGCGCAAAAAATATTGTACATAAATTCAAGAAATATTCTTGCGTGCGGGCGGATGCGTTCGGCTTCGCGAGCGGGAAACCTGGCGGCAAGATTAGCCGAGCACCCCGACGAGCAGGCGCCGCCTCCGAAACATCCCCTCGATCGCCGGAGATCCGCGTCGTCCCCCGGGTCAGGTCGGTTCGGCGTCCGACTCGGCCTCCAACTGATGCATCACCGCGAGAAAGTCGCGATCGACCGGCGAACGGATGATCTCCGAGAGATACTCCGCGACGCTTGTACCACGGGCCTTCGCCACCATCTGAGCCTTCCCCACGAGGATCGTGTCGAGCTTGACCATCGCATCCCGACGCTCGGTCCCCTTCGGGCGTCCCCGTTTCCTGCCCATCGACTTCGGCTCCGCACTAGCAAATGCGAATTCTCTTGGCTCCCAGGTCCTCTAAACTAACAATGCGAACCGCACAAGGCGTCATAGATTCTGCCAGGACACCTCAATTTACCAAATGGCGGATGCGGGTTATTTAGTCAGTTTTTTCTTAATTAAAGTTACCAGAAACGCTATAATGGGCTTGCGGGCCGCGAGCCTACCCTCGACGCGGAGCTCGATCGGTCGATTAGCCCGATTTCTCAACCAGGATTCATGCCGTCATGAAAAACCTATGGCATGTTCGATCCGATCCACATCTATCGGCGCTTCATCTCGCCCTCCCGGGGCCGGACGATGACCGCGCCGACGAGGCCCGTCAGATCGGGGCTCTCATCAATTGCTGGCTGCTGTCGCTCGACGAAACCCGGCCCGATGCCCGATCCGCACGCAGGAGCGAGCGGAAGTTGCATGACGCGATCAAGGCAAGTCAGCTCTACGGCAAGATCCTCAGCTTCGCGGGCCTGAATATCTGGGTCGACAAGCAGACATCAGACGGCCTTGTCATGTCGCAAGAATGCATGAACCTCTGAGGGGCGGATCGGCCGCCGACACCGCCCGGCGGCCTTCGACGCGACCCCGAGAGGCGGAAACGAGGAAGGGCTCCTCGCCCCGGGGGGCGATCGCCGCGAGGTCCAGCCAGAGGGTCACGTGGGGCTCCGGGCTCCGGGCTCCGGGCTCCGGGCTCCGGGCTCCGCCTCGCCTCGCCTCGCCTCGCCTCGCCTCGCCTCGCCTCGCCTCGCCTCGCAGATGACTCGCATCAATTTCTGATTCGAGCAAAGATATCAGCAAGGGATGAAACGCGGTCGGGCCCGGCCGGCCGCGCCATGGATTGGCGAGGGGCGAGCGGACCGGGGGCCTCGGTGATTCGAGGCCCCCGGTCGCCGGCTCACTTGCGTCGGGCGTGGGGGACCGCCTTCGGGATGGCGTGGGCCACGATCTTGGCATGCGCCGCGGCCACTCCGCCGCCGGGCGTGGCGAGGCCCGTCGCCAGGCCGCGCGGGACGTGGATGAAGACCTGGACGGGGTCGGAGACGGCGAACTCGGTGACGGGGGTCGTGGCGGTGCCGGTCGTGCCGGCGATGGCGGCGGTGCCGGTCTGGGTGAAGGTGCCCGTGGTGGGATCGATCGTCCCGAGGCCGTTGGTGAGCGTGCTGCCGGTCGGGATGTTGACCACGCCGGTGCCGGTCTGCGTCAGGGTGCTATTGGGCGTGGTGACCGTGCCGCCGGCGCCGGTCAAGGCGCCGGTCTGGGCGCCGAGGGCACCGGTGCCGGTCTGGGTCAGGGTGCCGGTCGAGCCGCCCAGGGTCCCGGCCTGGCCGGTCAGGGCGCCGGTCGAGCCGCCGACGGTCCCGGTCTGGCCGGAGAACGTGCCGATGAGGGCGGAGATCGTGCCGGTCTGGCCCGAGAACGTGCCGGTGGAGCCGCCCAGGGTCCCGGCGGTGGTCGTGGTGGTGCCGTTGATCGCGCCGATCGTCCCGGGCGTCGTGCCGACGGTGATCGGGGTGCCGGCCGGCACAGTCAGGGTGCCGGTGACGCCGGAGACCGTCGTGCCCGGGGCGGTCGTGGTGGTCCCGCCGGGCAGGGTGAGCGACTGCGAGCCGCCGGCGAGCGTGCCGCCGGGCAGCGTGATCGGCGCGCCGGTCGAGGTGATCGTGCCGCCGGTCAGCGTCAGGACCGTCCCGCCCGCCGTGTTGATCGCGCCGGTGATGCCGCTGATGGTGGTCCCGGCGGCGATCGTGATCGGCCCGGAGAGGGCGCTGATCGTGCCGTTGGGGTTGGCGATCGTGGCGGTCAGGCCCCCGACGGTCCCCGGGACGATGTTGACCTGGCCGTTGAAGTTCCGCAGGGTCGTCCCGTTGATCCCGAGGTTACCAGTCAGCCCCGACGAGGTGGTCGGGTTGATCACCAGGTTGGAGCCGATCGACCCGGTGACGGTCTCGAACGCGACGAGATAGTTGACGTCCCGGCGGATCGTGCTGGGCAGCCTGACCGTCGCGCTGTAGCGGCCCAGGTTGTCGGGCAAGGCGGTGGCCAGCGGCTGGCCGCCGTTGATGATGGTCCCGTTGCGGTCCTCGGCGTAGATCGAGACCGTCGAGTTCAGCCCGAGCGACGGTTGCGCGGTCCCGAAGACCTTGATCGACGCGGGCTGGATGATCGAATACCCGCCGTGCGGGGCGTGGCGGACGTCCCTCCCGGAGGGCTGGATGTCGAGGGTCGGCTTGGAGTTGATCAGCAAGCTCATCAGGTTCCTCGTCTCCAGCGACTCCGGCATCAGCGCCGGGCGGAGGGAGGAAGTGCGGGATTTGGAGGGCATGGGGGCCGGCTTTCGTTCAGGGGGGTAACCTCCTGTTCATGTCATCGCAGTCCGTCCTACCGGACGTGCGGGCGAGAGCCATTCGCCCACCTCAAATGGGAAGATCGAACGCCCTCCGCTCTGACTGAAGGGCCGCCTCGAAAGAATCTCGACCCGCGCCCTACCCCGCCCGCACGACGCGGACACCCCTCCCAAGCCTCGCGGGTCGCCCCGGCTCGATTCGAGGACCAGGCAGCCTAGTCGCCCTTGCGGAGACCCCTCGACGTCGCCCCGTGGAGGGCGGCCTCGGCCGTGCGCGCGCGCCCGGCCGCCTCCATCAGGCCGAGGCCGTCGACCGTGACGAGCAGCAGGGCCGAGAAGGGGACCAGGTCCGACGGCCGGTCGACTTGCAGGCGCCTCCCCGCCCAGGCCATGAACCCGTCGCAGATCTGCCCCGCGATGCCGAGGAAGGGCTCCTCGCCCCGGGCGGCGAGCGCCGCGAGTTCCAGCCAGAGGGTCATGTGCGGCTTCAGCTCCGGGCTCCGCGTCGCCTCCCAGATGACCGGCAACAGCTCCGGAAAGGGTAATCGCTCGGCACCGACCAGGGAATCGTCGAGCAGCCGCATCAACGTTTCGGCCATGTGCTTCAGCGTCGCCCCGATCAGCTCATCCTTGTCGGCGAAGTAATAGAGCAGCATCCGGCTGCTCGTGCCGGCGGCGGCGGCGAGCGGGCGCAGGCTGGCGCCCCGGAGGCCCTCGCGAAGCAGGTAATCCGCCATCAGGTCCAGGAGTTCGAGCCGGCGCGATTCTCGGGGCGTCATCCGGCCGATCGTAGCAGATTGCCCTTGAATCGTCTGTAGCGAATGGTACAATCGGGCATGTAACAAGTGGTACATGGCGCTGGACGGCGAGGATGCCGTCCTGGCCCATGTCTCCGCGGCCGGGCCGGTCGAGTCCCGAGGAGTCCGGGACGCGGCGGCGCGTGCGGCCCATCCACCACCATTTCCAGGGGCGCGGTCGGGCGACGACGGCGACCCGGAGGACCGATCCGATGAAGACCGTGGAGATCACGCCCGAGGCCATCCAGGCGGCGGCCGGCGTCCTGCCCCAGGACGGCCCGATCACCATGCTGAACCTGCTCCGCTACAAGGATCGCGCGGAATACGACGGCCCGATTGACCTGCCGCCCGGCTCGGGCCGGGAGGTCTATTTCGGGCGTTACGTCCCGGCCTTCAACAAGGTCGCGGCCGGCGCCAACATCAAGGTCTTCTGGGTCGCCAACGTTTTGGCCGCCGTGGTCGCGCCGGCCGGCGAGCGGTGGGACGACGTGGCGATCGTCGAGTACCCCGATTATGCCACCTTCCGGCGAGTGGTCGAGAGCCCCGAGTACGCGGCGGACGCCGCCCTCCACCGCAGGGCGGCGCTCGAAGATTGGCGGCTGATCGCGACGCTGAAGATGGACCTGCCCGGCTGACGACGAGGCCGGCCGCCAATCAAGGCCCGCGACACCGATCCGGCTTCGACACCTCTCCCGGCTGTCGGTTTTTCTTACCTTTCGGGTCACCAAGCTCATCGCGGGATGCCGGCATGCCGCATCCGTTCGCTCCGCCCACCATGCCGCGACGAAATATCACCCATCCATCGGAGCAATCAGGTCGCCCGGTAACTCCGCGCTACCGAGGGCCGCCATCGTGCCGAGGGGGACCTCCCGGCGGCCCCCGGTCGGCCCAGCACCCCGCGAGAGCCTTCGAGTTCGACAACGTCGCCTTCAACCCGACCGCCGCCGTCCCCGAGCCGTCCTCCAGGAGCCGCCCCCGTGCGGCCTGACACGTTTTTCCGTCAGGCCCCATCCCGGGACCGCCGTCGTCGCCGATCGCCCGGTCGGGGGGCGGCCCGGCGATGCTCAGGATTGCTCCCGACGCCCCGCCCGGCCCCCGAGCATCGAGAGCGGCAGGCCGGCCTGGTCCGAGTCCTCCAGACTCTGCCGGGCCGGCAGGGTCTTCTTCCTCCGGCGGACCCGGCGGGCGATGGCGGTGGCGATGCCGGCAGCACCCAGGAGTTCGAGTCCCAGGCTGGCCCGCGCGGTGGTCGTCCGGCCCTCTTCGGGGGTTGACCCCGCCGCCGGGGGCTCCAGGGCGGCGGTCGCGACCGCTCCGAGGTCCTCGGCCTGGCCCGGCTCGCCCGGCAAGTCGGCCGCTCGGGCCGGGCTCGCGGTCGACCAGTCGAAGGCCAGGTGCTCCCACCAGGTCCTCTCGGACAGGGCGGCCTCGTCGCCCTTCAAGCCTTCGGCGTCCGCGAGGATCTCCAGAGTCGGGATCGGCCCGGCCCGGCCCTTGGCCGCGGGGTCCGGGGCCACCTCGTCCGCCATGTCGAGGAGCACGCCTCCCGGCAGTTCCGGGCCGGCGAAGGCCAGGGCCGGGGAGTCTGGCCCCGACGTCGGCCCGACCGGGCGCATCGCCGCGACCTCGCCCGGCCGGCCGACCGGCCCGCCGACGACCGCCAACGACGCCGACGACGCCGACGACGCCGCCACGATCCCGCCCGGGCCGCCCGGGCCGCCCGACGCCAGGCCGGACGGGCTCGAGCCCGACGAGGCGGGCAGGGGGATCACCGGCGCGGGGCTCGAGGCCAGCGAGGTGCCGGAGGCCGCCGCCTGGCCGACGCCGGCGTCGAGGAACAGCTCCCAGTCGACGAACACCGGGCGGTCCCCGAGGGCCGTCGCCTTGATCTGGTACGACGCCGCCTCGACCGGCAGGCTCACCACCGAGAACGGGCCGGCCGGGCCCGGCCGGATCGCCCCCGACGCCTTGCCGGGGCCCGTCAGGCCGAGCGCCAGGCCATCCCCTTCGTAGCGGACCAGCAGGGTATACCGGCCGGCCACCTCGGGCCGGAACTCGAAGGTGACCGACCCTTTCGCCGCGATCGTCGCGGTCACCTCGACCCCGGCGATCGCCGCCGGGGCCGACACCGCGCCGAGGTCCCGGACCACGTCCAGGCTTGAGGCCAGGCCCCCGGCCCGCAGGTCCCTGACCTCCAGCCACTCGGGCCGGGACACGATCGATGGTCGCACGGGTCGTTTCACGAGGCGGTCCCTACTCGGACGCGGGGGCGGGAAGGGGCGGGCAACGACGCCCCCCGGACCAACCCTAGGTCCCGTCCCCGCCGACGTCGCCGCGTTGTGGCATTCCGGGGACGTCGCCCCGCGCGATTCCCGCCTGGCTCCCGCCCTTCGCGTTCGGATAAGATCGAAGCGAGCCGGGAGCGGGCCGGCCGGTGGTCGAAGCAAAAGGGGCCGGAGTCGCCATGTCGTCGCCGACGATCCTCGACGAAATCGTCGCATCCAAACGCCGAGAGGTCGCCGAACGGCGGGCCCGGCTCCCCATCGAGGAGCTCGAGGCGCAGGCGGCCGAGGCCCCCCCGGTCCGCGACTTCCGGGCGATGCTGGCCGGCCCCGGGCCGATCCAGCTCATCGCCGAGGTCAAGAAGGCCAGCCCCTCGGCCCAGGTCATCCGGGCCGACTTCGACCCCATCGCCATCGCCCGCGCCTATCAGGCCCACGGCGCGGCCTGCCTGAGCGTCCTGACCGACGGCCCCTACTTCCAGGGGCACCTCTCCTACCTCGCCCGGATCAGGGCCTCGGTGGCGATCCCCTTGCTCCGCAAGGACTTCCTGATCGACGAGTATCAGGTCGTCGAGGCCCGGATGGCCGGGGCCGACGCCGTGCTCCTGATCGCCGAGATCCTCGACGACGACGCCCTCGCCTCGCTCCAAGGCCTGGCCAGGCGCTGGGGGATGGCGGCCCTGGTCGAGTTCCACGACCCGAGCAACCTGCCCAGGGTCCTGGCCTCGGGCGCCGACCTCGTCGGGGTCAACAACCGCGACCTGCACCGCTTCGTCACCGACCTCGACCTGACCCTCAGGGTCCGCGACCAGGTCCCCCCCGACGTCGTCCTCGTCTCCGAGAGCGGGATCAAGACCCGGGCCGACGTCGAGCGCCTCGAAGCCGCCGGCGTCTCCGCCATCCTCGTCGGCGAGACCCTCATGCGGGCCCCCGACATCGGCCTCGCCGTCGAGCACCTCCTCGGTCTGACCCCCGAAGGATCGCCGGCACCCGAAACCTCCGGCTCAAACCTCCACCCCTGACGCCGACCGGGCCGCCCCCGACCGCCCGAGGTGGGGCCCTCGCCCCGGCCCCGCCTCAACTCCCTTGAGCGCCGAGGCCCGCCGCTTCTTGTTCCGCGCGATGAGCACCAGGTTCCGGCTGAAGACGACCGGCCCGGCGACCTGGCCGAGGATGAACACCGGGTCGCCCCGATAGATCGCGTAGGCCAGCAGGAGGCTCCCGCCCACCAGGCTGAGCCACCAGAACGCGACCGGGACGACCGAGTCGCCCTCCCGCTCCGACGCGATCCACTGCACCAGGAAGCGCGCCGTGAACACCCCCTGGCCGAGGAACCCGACCAAGGCCCACGAGAGCAGGCCGGTCATGACCGAGCCCTTTCGGCCACCCGCCCCGAGGCGAGGCCCAGCGGGATCGTCGCGGGCATCTCGGTCGGGATGACCTCGTAATCCACCGGCCTCCGGAGCAGCCAGGCCACGCCGAGCAGGTCGACGACCACCCGGAGCGACCGATTGCCGAAGTGGTAATGCGACTTCCCGTGGGCCCTGGGGCGGTGCCCCACCGGCATCTGGACGATCCGGCACCCCTCCCTGATCAGCAAAGGGCCCAGGAACCGGTGCCCCCCCCGGAACATCGGCAACCGCAAGGCAAGCTCCCGCCTCAAGATCCGGACCGAACAGCCCGTGTCCCGGACCGCCTGGCCGAGCACCGCGTTGCGCACCCGGTTCGCCAGGCGGCTGGTGAGCCGCTTGGTCCTCGAATCCTCGCGTTTCTCCCGCCAGCCCAGGGCCGCGTCATACCCCGGCAGGACGTCCCACATCCGGGCCAGGCTCGCGGGCGGGTTCTGGAGGTCGGCATCGAGCATGCCTACCCATTCCCCCCGGCTCGCCCGGAAACCGGCGACCGTCGCCGCCGACTGCCCCACGTTCCTCGACAAGGCCACCGGCCTGAGCTCGGGATACAGCCAGGCCAGGTCGCGGAGCACGTCGCCCGTCGGATCGGTCGAGCCGTCGTCGACGACCACGACCTCGAAGGCCGCGAGCGGATGAAGTCCGCCCGATCGACCGACCAGCGGACGGAACGCAAGTGCAACCTCTTCCAACAATCGCGGCAGGTTCGCCGCCTCGTCCTTGGCCGGGATGACGATCGAGAGCGTCCCGCGGCTCGCCCATCCTCGCTTCGGCGACGCGCCCATCGCCGGAGTTTCAAAGGCGGGACGATGAGCCTGATCGTGCCGGATCGATGACATGACCCTGGCCTCCTTGCCGGTGTCGTCATGCTCCGAAGTCGTTCGGCCGCGGTCGATCGATCATCTTGGCGAATTCAACGCCCGCGCCCAGCCCAAACGACCGGAGATTTCCCGCCCTCCGCCCCCAGGGCCCATTCCTAGACAGATCCGACCACGCCTGATAACCTGTCCGCTCGACCGGACCGCTCCCGAGCCCCTTCCACCCGGTCGAGCGAAGCGCAGGACGCCGCCCCATGCCCCGGCTCGCCAGTCCCCCCCAGATCATCACCGCGATCGCCACCGAACGCCTGACCAGAAACCCATTCAGCATAGCGATCTACGGCGAGCCTCGCGTGGAAGTCGCCGGCCTCGTCGAGAGCATCCGCGACCACGGAATCCTGGTCCCGCTCGTCGTCACCGCGTCGGGCGAGCGTTGGGAAGTCATCTCCGGGCATCGCCGCCTCGCCTGTGCCCGACTCCTCGACCTCGCGGAAGTCCCCTGCGAGATCCGCCCGATCGAGGGCGATGACGACCGACGACGGGCGGTCCTCGAATATAACCGCCACCGGGTCAAGAGTTTCAGCCAACTGATGCGGGAGGCCGATGCCCTCGAATCGCTCTGGTCCGCCGGAGCCCGGGGGCGCAGCCGCTCCAACCTCCGCCAGGGCCTCGATGCGCCCGAGATTGCCGATCGTCGGGATTCCGACGATCGGGGCGGTCGGACCGATTCCGCCGTCGCCGCCGCCATCGGCCTCGGCGGCAAGGACCTCTACCGCCAGGCCCGCGCCATCTGGCGGGTCGCCCTGACCGACGATCCCAGGGCCCTCGGCGGGGTCGCCCAGCTCGACGCCGGGACCAAGACCATCCACGCCGCGTACAAGGACCTGAGGCGCCGCGACCGGTTCGCCGCCGGGTTCCGCCCGACCCCCTACGACGTCTGGGCCTTCAAGCACGACCGGGCCTTCGGCATCCCCCACCCCGGCTCGATCCCGCCCGCCATCGTCGCCCATGCCTTGCACTATTTCACCCGATCCCGCGACCTCGTCGTCGACCCGATGGCCGGTGGGGGGACCACGATCGACGTCTGCCAATCGATGGGACGCCGCTGCCTGGCGTACGACATCGCCCCGACCCGCCCGGACGTCGCCACCCACGACATCCGCCTCGGCTTCCCGCCCGAGGCCGTCGGGGCCGACCTGATCTTCTGCGACCCGCCCTACCATACCATGCTTTCCGACCGGTATCCGGACGGCGGGGTCGCCGGCAAGCCGCTGTCCGGATGGACCGACTTCCTGGACGCCCTCGCCCGCGACGCATTCGCCACCTTACGCCCGGGCGGACGTATAGCCCTCCTGCTCGCCAACCAGACCGAGAAGGACCTCCCCGCCGGCCACGGCTACCTCGACCACGCCTTTTATGGGTACAACGCGGTGGTCGCCGCCGGCTTCCTCCCCGAGCGCCGGATTAGCTGCCCGATGGACGGTGCCTACCTGCCCCAGCACGTCCGCCAGGCGAGGCTCGACGGGCGGATGCTCGGCCAGGTCCGCGACCTCATCGTCGCGCGCAAACCCTTGCCGTAACCGGAACAAGTCAGAGCAGGGGCTCGCCGCCCGCCAGTTCGTACACCTTGCCGCGGACGAAAGGATTGGTCAGGGTCGGGTTCCGCCGGATGATCGGCTCGGGCAGGAGCGACACCGCCTGCCGGACCAGCTCGTCGACCTGCTGCGGGCGAAGGCTCCCGATCACCAGGGCGATCGCCGCCTCTTCGGACTCGCGGGCTTCTTCCTGCCGGGCCTTTTCCCGCCTTGATTCGACGGCCTTGACCTGCGATTCCAGCTCGCGCCGCCTCGATTCCAGGCGATTGGCGACCTGAGGGAGCAGGTCATATCCGTCCTCGATCCCCGCCCTGATATAGCCGGGTCCGTTCTGCAACTTCCCCTGGCTCTGCAAATAAAGGGCGTTGAGCAGGACCTTCGCCACGTCTTCGGGCGCCTTCTGCGCCGCGATCCGCTCGGCCAGCCGCCTGGGGATTCCCTGGTCCGTCAGCAAACCTTGCAGATCCACGGCAACCAACAAGCGACCTTCGGCGGAGAGCCGGAACGGAGTTCCCGGGATCGGGATGCTGGTGCTGTCTTCTCTCGTTCTTGTTTCTAGTTCGGGCCCAGCCTCGGGGCCGCTCGGGCCGAGGAACTGGGCCAGCGCTTCTAAAGGTTTTGGGCCAGTTTGGGGGGCGGGTCCTAAAGAAATTGGGACACCTTCGAGCCCCCCCTCTAAAGAAATTAGGACAGCGTCGTCCAGATCCCGGGACACCTTCCCCTTCTTCTTCCCGCCCGGCCGCTCGGGGGCCTGGCTGATGATCTTGTAGGCGGTCGACCGCCCCTTGGACTTGCTGGTCGCCAGCAGCCCAGCCCTGGCCAGCTCCTCGATCGCCGCCAGGACCGTCTGCCGGCTCAAGCCGCCTTGCCGGGCGATCGTCCGGATGCTCGGGTAGGCCCAGCCCGACCCGAAATCGGCGTAAAGCCCGATCACCAGATAGACTTTGATCGCCGACCCGCCGAGCGTCTTGAACGACTCGGACCGGAGCAGGTCGTGCTCGACTCGGAAGAAGAAAGGGTCCATGGCCGGTGGTCACCCTCCCTTTGCAAGGCCGGTCGCCGGGGCGGCTCGCCGCGAGAAATCGTGTCCCGCTAAATTAAGCCAGGTCGCCAAACGGCGGGTCCGGGACGTAGTAGGTCTTCACCTTGCCCCGCTCGTGGGTCGTCGACACGACCAGGCCGAGCGCCTCCAGCCTGGCCAGGCCGTCGATCACCGTCGGGCACGAGAGTCGGGTCCGGGCCATGATCTGATTGAGGCTCATGGTCACCGACTGGTCGGGGACGCCGCCGCAGGCCTCGATCATGGCGAGGTAGACCTTGATCCCCTCGCCCTTGATCCTCGCCAGGTAGCCGCGGTCGATGAGCACGCTCCGCAACCAATCGGTCTCGATGGGCATGGCGACGGGCACGATCCACCCCCTCCTGGGGAACCGGTCACTCCAGCCCGGACCGGCGTCCGGGCTGTTCCGAAGACGGGCTATCCGCGAGGAGGTCCGTCGAACCTCGACGGCATTTCCGCCGCCGCCGGATCGTCGCCGCGACCCTCGCCCCGGGTCTTATCGTGCCAGCCGGCCGGGCGACTCCAATCGTTTTCCGCCGCACTTCCCTCGCGATCGTCGCCGGCCTTCTCGCGAAATTCTCGCGGTGGGTTGTTGACCTGCCCCGAAATTCCGCTACCATAACCCTTGTCGCCGATGAGGACGCCGCCGCCGAGTGCGGCGGGGAAGTCGCCGGTGACGGTTGCTTGCGAGAGCCCGACGCGGTGGGCCGGCCTTTCGGGGCCGGTTTGGCGTCTCGGGG
>JAABUQ010002523.1_pt1 | contig 35963 bp, 31 predicted proteins | sample 5560001 | NCBI WGS metagenome assembly JAABUQ01 (sample SAMN10711888, study PRJNA513371) | rock metagenome | isolation source: Antarctica rocks | place: Antarctica: Victoria Land, Finger Mt nord | collected 2015-12-18
CTAGGATAGCGTACGGGACTTACGGCGTACGCACGAACGGCAGGACGTCGCTCGGCGTCAAGGGGTAGAGCCCGAGCACGAGGGTCAGTACGGCACATACGCCCACGCCGATCCACGGCAACGGGCTCAGTGGCAAGACCGCCTTGACGATCGGCGCACCGGCGGTTCGCGCGTACATGGCCCGCACGATTTTGAAATAGGCGTAGACCGAAATAGCGGTTCCGATGATCAAGAGCACGGCGAGCCAGGCATAGCCGCGGTCCACGGCCGTAGCTAGGATCAGGACTTTCCCGGTGAAGCCGGCAGTCGGCGGCAGCCCGGCAAGCGCCAATAAGAAGAACGTCATGGCCGCCGCAAGGACGGGCTGACGGTAACCGAGGCCAGCGAAGGAAGCGAGCCGTGCGCCTTCTTCCCGTTCGCGCGAGAGCAGCCCGACCACAAAGAACGCACCGAGATTCATGAAGGCATACGCCGCCAAGTAAAACATCGCATAGCGCAAGCCGAGGGCGCTCGTCCCAGCCAGCGCCGCGACGATGTACCCGAGCTGCGCGATGCCGCTATAGGCGAGCAGGCGCTTTACATCGGTTTGCGCGAGGGCCGCGACGTTACCGGCGATCATCGATAGTCCGGCAACGATCCATAACGGGAGCAACAGCGTCTTCGCTTCGGTCGGGGGGATGGCGACGTACGCAAAGCGGGCCAGCACCGCGAGCGTTCCGGCCTTGGTGACGACGCTCATGAACGCCGTCACCGGTAAGGGCGCGCCTTCGTAAACGTCCGGCGTCCAGACGTGAAACGGCACGAGGCTGAGCTTGAAGCAGAGCCCGACCAGCAACATGCCGCAACCGAGGTCGTACAGTGCGACCGAGGCGGGCGGAGCGGCGAGCGCGGATAGCGCGACGCTACCGGTCGCGCCAAACAGCAGCGCCATGCCGTACAGTAAGATCGCCGAAGCGGTCGACGACAGGATGAGATATTTGAGCGCTGCTTCGCGAGCGCCGGCGCGTGGACTGATGCCGCACAAACAATACAAGGCGAGCGACAATAGTTCGAGCCCGAGGAAGATCGTCATTAAGTTGGCGGCACCCGCCATTAACATCGCGCCGCTCGCGCTCCACAGCAATAACGCGATCGCGCCGCCCGCTTGATCATCGCGGCCGAGCACGTTCGCTAGCAGCAGCGAGAAGATTGCGGCGACGACGACGATCTCTTCAAAGACGATTCCGAAACCGCTCTGCACGAAGGCGCCGCCGAAGGCGACGAACGGATGCCCCCACCCGCGGGCGGCGACGACTCCGGCGACGGCAAGACCGGCGATCGCAATCGCGATGGCCACACCGCGCCGGCTGCGCCGCGGCAATATCAGATCCGCCAGAATGACCAGCAGCGCCGCCAGACCGGCGATCGTCGGCGGCGCAATCGCCAGCCAGTCGGCGTTTCCGAACGGCACCACGAGTTGCGGCGTCATCGCAGCACCGCCGCACTGGCAATGAGCGGAGCGGGATCGACGCCGAGCAGGACGATCGCGACCACCAGCGGAGCGAGGGCCGCGATCTCGAGCGGGCTCATATCCTCGCGCTCGGGCAAATCGGCGACTTCCGGACCGTTCATCACGCCCTGTACGACGCGCAGCATATACGCCGCCGCAACGACGATCGGGACGAGCGCAATCACCACGGCCCAACCATATCCCGCCGCATACAGTCCGCTCAATATCAGAATCTCGCCTGCGAAACCGCAGAGGCCCGGCAAGCCGAGCGCCGCGAGTGCGACGATCGTAAGGCTCCCGGCGAGCTTAGGATTGCGATGGCCGAGGCCGCCCAGTCGCGTCAGCGAGCGAGTATCTTCCCGTACTTCCACCTCGCCCATGACGACGAAGAGTCCCGCGCTGAAAAGCCCGTGTGCCACGATATACACGACGGCCCCGCCGAGCGCGAAGGCGTTGCCGCTAAAAATGGCGAGCACGATGAGACCGAGATGCGACAGCGACGAATACGCGACCACGCGTTTCGCATCGTCTTCGACGAGTGCCGCGAGCGCGCCGTAGACGAGCGCGATCAAGCCGAACGCGAAGGCGAGCGGAGCGGCCGTCCGCACGGCGTCCGGCAAGAACGGCAGAGCGATGACGATCAATCCGTAGAGCCCGGCCTTGGACTGCACCGCGCTCACGACGGCCGCCATCGGAGAGGGCAGTTCCGCATACGTCTCCGGCATCCACGTGTGGAGCGGCCAGAGCGGCGTCTTGATGAAGAATGCGAGCGCGAATCCGGCAAAGATCCAGCCGGCCCAAGCCGCTGGAACGGTTCCCGGCGACCCGGCTGCATGCGGGCCGAGAACGTCCGTCGTTCCTTGGATTACGCCGAACGCCGCCGTCGCGAGTAAGAGCGCGAGGCCGCCGCTAAGATTGTAGACGAGATATCGCCAGGCCGCGGCGCCCCCCGGCGTCCGCGCATACGCGACGAGTACGAGAAATACGGGGATCAGCATGAGATCCCAAAACAGCGCGAACAGTAAGAGATCGCGGGCGACGAAGACGCCCGTCATCGCGCCTTGTAAGACGAGCATCTGCGCGACGAAATCGCGCAGGCGGGGAACGCGCGCCACGGTAAGTGCACAGCCGGTAACGAGCGCCAGCAACAGCACGAGCCAGTACCCGATGCCCCCGAGTCCCACGTGAAAGTTGGACTCGAAGGGCCGCGAGAGCCAGCGTACCGATTCGTCGGGCGCATTCGCGCCCAGCGCCGCGGCGACGAAGGCACCGAATGCCACCACCGCGCCGATCGTGCGAGCGGCGCCTTCCGCCGAACGCGGCAACAGATACATTGCGAGTCCGAGCACGATCGGCACGAGCACGAGCGCCGCGATCATTTCGCCGCTCCGATCGCGACGAAGTACGCGATGAAGCAGGCGGCGCCGACGACGAGCGAGAGCGCATACGAGCGCAGCAGCCCGTTCTGGAAGGCTCGAACGAGGAGGCCGAGCGTTCCGGCGCCGATCGCCACGTCGCGTACGCCCGCATCGATCACGTGCGGATCGACGATGCGGTCGAAGAACCACCCGAGCGCCCGAGCCGGGCGCTCGATCGCGAACGCGATCGCGTCGTCGAAGTAGAACGCTCGCACCAGAACGGCCGGACGGCCGAGCGACTCGCGACGAATGCGCTCCACGGCCCTCAGTTGCGCCGAGGGCGTCCCGTAGCGCACGTAGGCAACGACCATCCCAAGGGCCACGAGGGCGACGACGACGCACGTCGAGACGATCTCGGGAAACGGCGCGATTGCGGCCGTCGCTTCATTCGCGCCGAACGACGGCGCCAAGAAGCGATACCAAGGGCTTTGTGTCCCGCCGATTCCCACGTATCCGGCAACGACGGCGAACACGGCGAGCACCGCGACCGGCCCGCGCGTCAACCAATCCGGCGCGTGCGCGTGGCCGGCGTCTTCATCGCGATGCGCGCGGTTGGATACGTCGATGCCGAGTTCGGCGTCGGCGAGATCGCCACGTTGCGGGCCGAAGAATGTCAAGAACATCATCCGGAACATGTAGTAGGCGGTAAGCCCAGCCGTCAGCACGCCTGCGATGTACAATAGCGGGTGGCCGTGCTCCAGCGCGGCGTAAATGACCGCGTCCTTACTGAAATAGCCGCTGAGCCCGGGAAAGCCGATGATGGCGAGCGTGCCGATGCCCATCGCGACGAATGCGAACGGCATGCGCTCGCGCAGGCCGCCCATCCGGCGCACGTCCTGCTCGTCGTGTAGCGCGTGGATGATGAGCCCCGCACCCAAAAACAATTCCGCCTTGAAGAACGCGTGCGTGAAGAAGTGCAGCGCCCCGGCCTGGTACGCGCCCACCCCGACGCCCATGATCATGTAGCCGATTTGCGACATGGTCGAATAGGCGAGGATGCGCTTGATGTCCCATTGCGCGACGCCGAGTACCGCTCCGAGCACCATCGTCACGCCGCCGACGACTCCGGCGAGCTCGCGTGCGGCCGGCGATGCGTCCCAGAGCGGCGCGAAGCGGGCGATGAGATAGACGCCCGCCGTCACCATCGTAGCCGCGTGGATCAAAGCGGAGACGGGCGTCGGCCCTTCCATCGCGTCCGGGAGCCATGTGTGCAGCGGCACCTGCGCCGATTTCGCGGCGCACCCGACGAAGAGGCCGAGACACGCGAGGAACAGCGTGGTCGCGCCGAGCGACGGTACGCGGGCGAAGATGTCGGCATACGCAACCGAATTCGTCGCCGTAAAAAGCACGAAGATCGCGAACATGATCCCGATATCGCCGAAGACGTTGATGACGAAGGCCTTGCGCGCGGCCGCCACGGCCGAGGGCCGCGAGAACCAAAAGCCGATCAGGAAATATGACGCGAGCCCGACGAGGCCCCAGCCAACCAATAACAGCACGACGTCGTCGGCGAGTACGAGCGTCATCATCGAGAACACGAAGACGTTCAGATATGCGAAGAACCGGGCGACGGCGCGGTCGTTCCACATGTAGCCGATGGAATACACGTGGATGAGTCCGCCGACGCCCGTAATCACGAGCGCCCATAACAACGACAGCGGATCGAGCAGCAAGCCGAACGAGAATCCGGGCGCCCACGTAACGAGCGGAACCCGCACTCCGGCGCTCGTTGCCGGGCCCCACAGCAAAATCGTCGCGACGAACGAGGCAAGCACGATGGCCGAGCCGAGCCAAGCGGCATTGCGCCGCAGTTGCGGACCCAAGGTCCAACACGCGAGCGCCCCGGCCAGCGGCAATAGCCAGGCGAGCAGCAGCATCGCGTTCATCCGCGTAGCCGCGCGACTTCATCGACGTCGACGTTCTTCGTCCGCGCGAACACGGCCACGACGATCGCGAGACCGATCGCGGCTTCCGCCGCCGCGACCGTAACGACGAGAAATACGAAGACATGACCCGCGTTATTGACCCACGCGCGCGAGAATGCGACGAGCGCGAGATTGGCGGCATTGAACATCAACTCGATCGCCATCAGCATGATCAGCGGGTTGCGGCGCAAGACGACGCCCGCTACGCCGATAAAGAACATCACCGCGGAGAGCGCGACGTAATTCGCCAGATCGACCCCGCCGCTCACCGGCGCGCCTTGAGGATCGGCTCTCGCTCGCGCGCCTTTTTGCGCGGCAGGTGCCGGCCGTGGGTCGGGGCCGGCGCGACGTCACCTGCGAGTAACACCACGCCGACGACCGCGACCATGAGAATGAACGCCGTGACTTCGAACGGCAGCAATTGCACCGTGAACAGCGCCTTGCCGAAATCGGCGACGCTGCCGAAAACGTCGGCCGTCCCTGCCGGCCCCAAAATCGACGTCGACGTCGTCGTACGGGCCTGCGGCGTGACGACGAGGGGGCGGTGCAACGCGCCGAATGCCAAGAAGCCGAAGGCGACGAGCGTCGCCACCATCGCCGGCACGCCGATCCGCGGCAAGCGGTTGGGCCCTTCGCTAAAGGGTCCCACGCCGCTCGAAAGCAGCGCGATGACGAAGACGAACAGCATGAGGATCGCGCCGCTGTAGACGACGATCTGCACGATGCCGAGAAATTCCGCATTGAGCGTGAAGTACAGCATCGCGAGGACCATAAAGTTTCCGAGCAGGCCGACGACGCTATAGACCGGGCTTTTTTGCGTGACCGTGAAGACCGCCGTACCGACGAGCGCGATCGCGAGCACATAGAACCCGATCACTGCAGCGTGATTCCCTTGCGCTCCGTCTTGAGCTTCGCACCGTTATAGGTCGCCTCGTAGCCGGCCGCCACGTCGACGGTGCTCTTGCGCTCGATGACCGAACCGAGGTCGGCGGGAATGCCGCCCGGCCGCTCGTCGGGAGCGCGTCCGACGCCGCCTTCCGGCGGCACGAGCAAGCGGTCCTTACTGTAGACGAACGAGCCGCGCCGGTAGTCGGCCATTTCGAAGCGCGGCGTCAGCACGATCGCGTCGGTCGGACACGCCTCCTCGCACAGGCCGCAGAAAATGCAGCGCAATTCGTCGATTTCGTAACGCGCGGCGTATCGTTCCCCCGGCGATTTGCGGTCGCCCGGCGCGTTTTCCGCACCGATGACGGTGATCGCGTTCGCGGGACACGCGATCGCGCAAAGCTCGCACCCGATGCAGCGCTCTTTGCCGTCGGCGTAGCGCCGCAGTTCGTGAAGCCCATGGAAGCGCGGCGCGTGCTGCTTGCGCACGGTCGGGTATTCGACGGTCGGCTTTTTCTGAAACGCAAACTGCAGCGTCGTCGCGAAACCGCGAGCCAATGCGAGCACGCTGCTCGGAAACGATTGCACGATTACCCCGCTAGCGCGACGACTGCGGCCGTCACCATCAGATTGAGCGTCGCGACCGGCAGCAGAAACTTCCAGCCGAAGTTCATCAGCCGGTCATAACGCAAACGCGGCAGCGTCGTCCGCAGCCAGATGTACATGAAGATGAACAGTCCCGCCTTCAAGACGAACCAGATCAGGCCCGGAACGAACGTCAGTCCAAACGGTGCGCTCCAGCCGCCCAAAAACAGCAGCGTGGCGACGCACGCGACCGTAATCATGTTGAGATACTCGGCGATGAAGAACAATCCGAAGCGCAGCCCCGAGTACTCCGTATGGAAGCCACCGACGAGTTCCGTTTCCGCTTCGACCAAGTCGAAGGGCGCACGATTGGTTTCGGCGACCGCCGTTATGATGTAGATGACGAAGCCGACGAGTTGCGGGACGACGAACCATAGGCGGTGTTGCGCGTGGACGATTCCGGCTAGCGACGTGGTCCCGGCAAGAATCAAGACGCCTACGACCGACATCGTCATCGCCAGCTCGTAACTGATCATTTGCGCCGTCGAGCGCACGCTGCCGAGCAACGGAAACTTGGAGCCCGACGACCAGCCCGCAAGCGAGATGCCGTAGACGCCGATCGAGGTCAGCGCAAAGATCGCGAGGATCCCGGCATCCACGTTGCCGACGCTCCACAGTCCTGCGGTCGATTCGGAAAACGGAATGAGCGCAAACGCCCCCATGGCGGTGGCTAGCGAGATGAACGGCGCCAACCGGTAGATGAGCGGGTCGGCGGTGCGCGGGGTGAGATCTTCTTTGAAGAGCATCTTCGCCGCATCGGCGGCGGGCTGCATCATGCCCCACACGCCGGTGCGATTGGGACCCGGACGCAACTGCATCCACGCCATGATCTTGCGTTCGAACAGCATCGAGTACGCGAACGTCGTCAATACGACGAACAAAACGACGAGTGCCTTGATCGCGGCAACCAGCCACCACGGCGCGGCATTGAAGATGTCCACGACGTTGCCGATCATGCGAGACCGCCCGCATAAACCCGCGCCGTCGCCGCACGCTCGAGTACGACCGGCTCACCGTCGCGTAGCGCATTCGCCGGTGCGTCCGGCAGCCCATCAACGACGCGGACCGTCTCCGGCAGCGCCGTCGCGTCGATGCACACGGCGAGCCCGCGTAACGCGGCGCCGCCGGCCGGCGAAAGATCGACCGTATCGCCGTCGGCGAGCCCGAGCCGGCGTGCCGTCGCCGGCGACAGCCACGCGGACGGTACGGGTCGCAGCGGAACGAACCGGTCGTCGAAGCGTGACGTGCCACCGCCTGCCATGACGTCGGCCGCAACCGCAAGCCGCAGCGTGCCGGCGTCCGGCCGACGCGGGGCGGAAGGGGCGGCGTTAGCGGCTGCACCGTACGACGCATCGCCGAAGCCGAACGCCGCTCGAGCGAGGGGCGACGTCGCGAGCGCTTCCAGTTCGTGCGGGGCGGGGATCGCGATGCCGAGCGCGTCGGCGAGGCCTACCAGCATGTCGCCGTCCGCCAGCGGTCCCACGGGCGCGACATGCGCGCGCAGCACGCGCCGCAGTTCGCCCGTCGCCGCGTACGTGTGTCCCGTCTTCTCGAACGTACCGAGCGCCGGCAGCACCAGGTGCGCGAGCGACGCGGTTTCCGTCATGAACAGATCGGTCGTCACGACGAACGGCACGGCTTCAAGCGCTTCGCGAACGGCCGACGCGCCGCTCGGATGCGAGAGCACCGGGTTTGCCGCAAAGATCGACAGCACCGCAAGCGAGCCGCGACGCGCAGCAGCGAAAATGCCGTCCGCATCGAGGCCGCCCGGCTGCGGAAGCAAGCTCAACGCCTCGGCACCACGCGCGTTACTCTGCTCGCCCGCAACGAACCCGTGTACCGTAACGCCGGACGCCGCCAGTGCATCCATCGTTGCCGCTGCGCGCGCACCGAGTTCGAGGTCGATGCCGTCCCAAACGAAGGCCACGCGGGAGCGCCCCTCGAGCGACCGGGCCACGTCGCCGAAACCGTCTGCATGACCCGCCGCGACGAACGATTCGGCGGCGTGCGCGCCGATCGTGGCATAGCTTGCCCCATGGCGTGTGACGGCTTTGCGAATCCGTAGGTCCATTACCGGCGCCGTCTGCGCCGCGGGTCTGCCGAGCCCGATGATCGCTTGTGCGCGTTCGAGGTCCGCAAGCGTCCCGCCGAAGCGCCCCGGCGTCGCCTGCCGCTGCCGCCCGGTGCGCCAGTCCATGTGAGCCGCACCCAGACCGCGCATCGTCCGAGCGAGCAGCACAATCTCTTCGCTCAGCAAGCGTGCGCCGCCGAGCGTGGCGACGGCATCGGCACCACGCGCAAAGGCCTCGCGTAGACGCGACGCCCATAGCGCGATCGCATCGTCCCACGATAGTTGAAGCCAGTCATTACCACGGCGCAAGAGCGGGCTCGTAAGGCGACGCTCGTCGGCGTAAAATCCGACGTTATAACGTCCGCGGTCGCACAACCACCCGTCGGAAACGGTATCTTCTTCGACCGACATGGTGCGCGCGACGTCGCCGTAGCGTTCGTCGACGTTGATGGCGCAACCGACCGCGCATTGCGTGCAGGTCGTCTGGGTTCGCTCGTTATCCCACGGTCGCGATTTGAACCGGTACGTCTTGGACGTCAGCGCGCCCACCGGGCACAGTTCCGTGACGTTACCGCTGAAATTCGAACGGTACGGTTCGCCCGTCGCGGTGGCGATCACGTCGCGCTGACCGCGGTCTTTGACGACGAGCGAGCGTTCGTTCGTGATGATCTCGTCGAAACGCGAACAGCGCTGACACACGATGCAGCGCTCGTCGTCTAGGACGATCGTCGGTCCCAGATCCGTCGCCTTGGGCTTGGACGCCTTGGCATCGGCTAAACGCGACACGCTCTGGCCATAAGCCATCGAATAATCTTGCAGATCGCACTCGCCGCCTTTATCGCAAATGGGGCAATCCAGCGGATGATTCAACAGCAAGAATTCCATGACCGCACGGCGGCCGTCTTCCACCTTGGCGCCACGGGTGTGCACGACCATGCCGTCGCTAACCGCCGTGTTACACGCGATCTGCAGCTTGGGCATCTTCTCGACGTCGACGAGGCAGATGCGACAGAGGCCGGCCGGTCCGAGCTTGGGATGGTAACAGTAGACCGGGATGTCGGTGTCGATCGTCTTCGCCGCTTCGACGATGAGCGTCCCCGCCGGCACCGTAACGCTCGTGCCGTCGATCGTTACCGTGACGTCGTCAGCCACGAACGCTCACGCGCGGTTTTCGCCGGGGTCGGCGCCGACCGGATCGGTACGCTCGGCGAGCGAACGGCGCCGCCGATAAAAATACAGCGCTATAGCCACGGCGCCGGCGAAAACGAGCCAGCGCGGCAAGCGCCGGCGTTTTTCCGGGACCAGTTCCATCCCGGTCGAGTCGATCGACGTGGTTTCGGTTTCCATTACACGCTCGCGAGCACGCGCGCGGGCGTGCGGACGTAGTTGCGAAATTGGGATTCGAAGCGCTTGACGGCAGAAGCGAGGAACGGTTCGATCGAGTCGCCGAGCGGACACAGGTTAATGCCGGTCATCTGATGCGACACCGCAAGCAGCATCTCGATATCCGACTCGAGACCGCCGCCGGTAAGCATTCGCTCGAGCGTCACTTCGAGCCAGTGGCCGCCCTCGCGACACGGCGTGCACTGGCCGCACGATTCGTGGGCGTAAAAGCGCACGAGCGCGAGCGACGCTTCGACGAAATCCGTCGTGTCGTCGAAAAAGACGACCGCACCCGATCCGAGCATCGTCCCGTTCTGCGCCATCGAATCGAAATCATAGCCGAGATCGAGATGCTCTTCGAACAATAACGCCGACGAGCCGCCCCCCGGCTGCACCGCGACGATGCGCCGCCCTTCGCGCGGTCCACCCGCGATCTCGAGTAGTTCGCGTAGCGGCGTCCCGAGCGGAACCTCGTAATTTCCCGGCCGCCGGACGTGCCCGCTAATCGACACGATCTTGTATCCGGGCGAGCGCTCCGGCCCGACGCTCGCAAACCACTTCGCGCCGTTGCGCAAAATGAACGGCAGCGTCGCAAGCGTCTCCACGTTATTGACCACGGTTGGTTCGCCGTACAGCCCACGCACCGCCGGAAACGGCGGCTTCAGACGCGGCTCGCCGCGCCGTCCTTCGAGCGAGTTGAGCAGCGCCGTCTCCTCGCCGCAAATATACGCGCCCGCCCCGCGATGAACGGTAACCTCGATCCCGGTCTCTGTCCCAAACAAATTCTGTCCGACGAACCCTGCCGACCGAGCCTGTTCGAGCGCCGCAACGAACGTACGGTATCCCCGCTCGAACTCGCCGCGAATATAGATGAACGCGTGTTTCGATCCGATCGCGTACGCGCCGATCAAGATTCCTTCGAGCACCAAATGCGGCGTCTCTTCGAGCAGCATGTGGTCCTTAAACGTGCCCGGCTCCGCCTCGTCGCAATTGCAGACCATATAACGCGGCCGATCGTTCTTGGGCAGAAACGACCATTTCCGGCCCGTCGGAAATCCCGCGCCCCCACGACCGCGCAAGCCGCTATCGCTCGTGATCTGTCCGATCTCCGCCGGCGACATCTCCGTCACCGCACGCCGCCACATCTCGTAGCCGCCCGTCCTGCGATACGTCTCGATGTCGCGCAACTCGAGTTCACCGATCCCGGCGGTCAACACCTTAACGACCGGCATTAGTGCTCTCCGCCCAACGCCGGCGCCGCCTGCAAACGCGCGGCGCCTTCGCGCACCAGCCGTTCGCCCGTCGGCCGCACTTCCACCGGATACGGCTGCTCTGCCAACCGCTCGATCATCCCCACGCCGCTCGCATCGCCGAGCCCGCCCGGCGTGTCGGGCGCCGGCACGTCGAGCGCACCCGCCGACTTGCGAGCCGTCGCCGAAGCCACGCGCCAATCGCGCCCCGGCGCCGCCGACTGCGGCCGAGGTGCAATCTCGTACGTCCCCGCCCGCATCGCCTCGATCATCGCATCGACCTTCTCAACAGTTAAGTCGTAAACGAATTGAAGGTTCACCTGCATGCACGGCGCTCGATCGCAAGCCGCCAAACACTCTGCCTCTTCGTAAGAAAACATCCCGTCTTCCGTCGTCTCGTTATGCCCGACGCCCAACCGCTCCCGAAAACGCCGCATCACCACTCCCGCACCATTAATGATGCACGAAAGATTGCGGCAAGGCTGCAACATATATCGCCCGACCGGCCGCCGATGAAAGAGCGTGTAAAACGAAGCCGTCGACTCCACGACCGAAAGCGGCACCCCAACCCAAACCGCCGCCTGCGCCATAGCCTCCGGCGAAACCCACCCCTCGACATTCTGAAACGCATGCAAGATCGGCAACAACGCACTACGCGCTTGCCCATCAGGATACAAAGAAATCAGGTTCCGAGCTTCCGGTTCGACCGCGGCTACGATCGCGGCAACGTCGCGCGAGTCCGGCGTGCTAGACATATCTTCGAGGTTCCGCCGGGCCGGTCGGGCGCGCGCCGTCGCGTCTGGGCGGCTCGGACGAGGAGCGGAGCCCGGAGGGCGAGAGCGACGAGCCGCGCAGCAGCGGTTTTTCCATGGATGGAAAAACCGCGAGCGTCGCCCGGACGTGACGGCGCGCGCCCGACCGGCCTGCCGCGAAGTATCGCATCACCGGTCGACTTCCCCAAACACCGGATCGAGCGACCCGATCATAACCACGACGTCCGCTAGCAAATTCCCCGGAGCCATCGACTTGAGCGCCTGCAAGTTGTACATCGACGGCGGCCGCGTACGCACCCGATACGGCCGGTTATCCCCGTTCGAGACGACGTAGTAGCCGAGTTCGCCGCGCGGGGATTCGATCGCTTGGTAGACGTCGCCGGGTGGCACGCGAAACGATTCGCTAACGATCTTGAAGTGGTGGATCAGCGCTTCCATGGAGAGCGCGATCGTCTCTTTCGGCGGTTGCGCGATTTTGGGATTGGCGACCATGATCGGGCCGAGGGTCTCGAGTTCGCGGCGGACCTGTTCGCAGATGCGCATCGATTCGTCCATCTCGTCGAGGCGTACGAGAAAGCGTGCGTACGCATCGCCTTCGGTGCGCACCGGGACGTCGAACGTATATTTCTCGTAACCGCTGTACGGAAAGGCTTTGCGCACGTCGTACGCGATACCGCTGCCGCGCAATGATGGGCCGGTGAGGCCCCAGGCCATCGCTTGTTCGGGCGTCACGGTGCCGACGTCGATCATGCGATCGCGCAAGATCGGGTTGTTCTGCAGTAACGTGCGCAATTCGCGCATCCGCACCGGGTACTTGGCGATGAGCGTGTCGAGACGGGCGAGAAAGCCGTCGGGGAGGTCGCCGTTGAGACCGCCGATGCGGATGTAGTTGGGATGCATCCGCGCGCCGCCGGAGACTTCGATGAGGTCGAGGATGTCTTCGCGGATATCGAAGGTGTAGAAGAACGTCGAGATGGCGCCGAGGTCGATGCCGCCCGTACCCAGCCAGACGCAATGCGACGCGATGCGCGTCAACTCGCAGAGCAATACGCGAATCGCTTGCGCGCGAGATGGAATCTGATCCGTGATGCCGAGCAGCCGTTCGACGGCGAGCACGTAACAAAGCGCGTTGCCGAGCGGCGAGAGATAATCCATGCGCTCGATGACGGTGCCGGCTTGGGTCCAGAACAGATTTTCGGCCGACTTCTCGATGCCCGTATGGAGGTAGCCGATTTCCATGTCGGCTTTCTCGACGACTTCACCCGAGACTTCGACGATGACTTGTAGCACGCCGTGCGTCGACGGGTGTTGCGGCCCCATCGAGAGCGTCATCGTATTGCCCTTGCGTTCGACGACGTCCATCGACACCGGCGCGATCGTTTCGCCGGCGCTCACGACGCGTCGTCTTGCTGCCCGCGGGCGCGGGCAATCTGGCGTTGCAACGCAGCCGCGGTCTTACCGGACGGCGGCGCGCCGGCCGGCACGTTACTTTTTAGTGCGAAGGCGGGGCGGGGCGTCGCCTCTCGGGCCGGACCGCGCAGCGGATAGTCCTTACGCAACGGATGCCCTTGCCAATCTTGCGGCATTTGGATCCGGCGCAAGTCCGGATGGCCGTCGAAGCGGATCCCGAAGAGGTCGTAGATTTCACGTTCGGCCCAATCCGCGTTCGGCCATAGATCGCAGAGCGTCGGAAGCGACGGTGCGTCGCCGCCGACGCCGCTTAAAACGCGAACGCGTCGCGGCGTGCCGACGTCGCTAACTGTGGGGCCGAGCGCCGTGAAGACGAGCAGGTGATAGACGACGTCGAAACGCGGCGTGCGCGCGGGATAGTCGACGCCGCCGATATCGAGCAACATCGCGTGCCCGGTCGCGCGTATTCCGTCGATCGTGGCACGCAATTCGCCGGGCCGGGCGTGCACGATCTCGGCGTCGTCGATCGGTTGGCGCAGCGAGGTTGGGTCGGTCGCGACGCCCGCGATCGAAGGAAGTTGGGAACTCGGCATCGATTACGCGCGGGCCAAAAGACCGCCGCGTCCTCCTTGTCGGATCTGCTGCTGGATGAGATTGAGCGCGTAGAGCAAGCCGTCGGGCGTGGGCGGACACCCGGGCACGTACACGTCGACGGGCACGACCGTATCGACGCCTTGCACGATCGCATAATTATCGAACACGCCGCCCGAACTCGCACACGCACCCATCGAAATGACCCACTTCGGATCGGCCATCTGATCGTACAGTCGTTTGATGATGGGCGCCATCTTCTGCGCGACGCGTCCGGAAACGATCATCAAATCGGCTTGCCGCGGCGATGCGCGAAACACTTCCGACCCGAAGCGCGCGATGTCGTACGTTGCGTTGGTCACGCTCATCATCTCGATCGCGCAGCAGGCGAGTCCCATGGTTAGCGGCCACACGGAGGAACTCTGCGCCCAGCGCGTGACGTCGTCGAGTTTGGCGAGCATGAATTGTCCGGGCATTACCTCCATACGAAGCCGCCTTTCCGCCACACGTAGGCATATCCGATGCCGAGCACGATCACGAACGCGACCATCTCGAGCAAGCCGTACACGCGAAGCGCTCGCATTTGCACGGCCCACGGATAGAAAGACGCCGCCTCGACGTCGAAAATCACGAATAGCATCGCGACGAGGTAAAAACGGATCGGAAATCGTCCGCCGACCGCGGACGTCGGCTCGACGCCACATTCGTATGCTTCGCTTTTCGACGGATTCGGCTTACGCCGCGCGAGCAGCCCGGGAATGCCGCAGAACGCCGCGGCGAACACGACCGCCACGAGCAAGAAGACGGCAACGGGGGCGTACGGATTCATTTCGTTTCTCAGTTTCGCAAGGGGCGGGGCGGTCCTCCGATGCGTCGAACCCGCGCTCCGTCATGACGCTTCGATCGCCGTTCGCCCGTTCTCGTACGCTCGGAGCCGTTTTCGGGGCGCTCGCATTTACGACGCTCGTCGGTGCGAAGGGGTGCGATTCCAACTACATCGGCGTGCAAGATTACGGCTCGATCCAAGGCAATGCGGTCGACCAGAAAGGCAAGCCCGTCGTCGGAGCGATCGTCTACGTCGGCTCGCTCGCGACCGTGCACAGCGATCAGCACGGCGCATTCTTGCTCGAGCACGTTCCCGCCGGCGAGCAGACGGTCAATTCGTCGCTCGGCGGTTATGCGACGGGATCGGCGACCGTCATCGTGCGCAAAGATAAACAGGTCGCCGCCGGCAACGTCGTTATGACGCAACTCACGACGAGTCCCTAATCGGCTACGGGGTCGGCTCGAGGTCGAATTAGCGGCGCAATCGGCCGCGCAGAAATGTGCGAACGTCTGCCAGCGGAATGCCGAAGCCGATCGCCTTCTCTTCGTCGAAGCGTGAATCCGCAATCGCCACCACCTCGCCCGAGCGTCCGTCGAACACGGGGCCGCCGCTTTCGCCCGGGATGACCGGCAGATCGAGTTCGATCGCATCGCGCCGCAAGCTCGACACGCGGCCGGCGAAGACCGATGGTTTCGTGCCCAAGCGTTCGTCCTCGAACGCGTCCGGGATGGGAAAGCCTGCCACGCCGACGAGGCGGCCCGGCTCGAGCGTTTGCGCGAAGGCCAGATGTGCGGCCGGCAACTCCGGCGTCGCGATTCCTACGAGCGCGAGATCGAGGCGCGCGTCCCACGCTTCGACGTGCGCGCGTACCGAATGCGTACCGCCTAGGGCCGCGCGCAGCGCGCGAGCGCCGCGAATCACGTGCTCTGCCGTGAGGATCTGGGAGCCCCACGCGCCGCTTGCCACGACGACGCCGCTGCCGTACGCATCATCCAAGGCGCTCCGCTTGGGGTTCTCACCCGGGATCTTCATCGTGAGCAGGACGACGCTTGCCTCGATCCGGCGCGTGGCGGCGACGAACGGGTCGCTCGCGGCGACCGCAGCAGCCGGCGACCTCGCAACGCGGTCGGCTTGACAGCCCCCGACGGCGCACGCGCCCACGAGCGCCAGCGTCCGGAGCGGCGTGGTCACGCCTGAGCGAGATTCGCTTCGAGTCGATCGACGATGGTGGAGCGCAGCTCGCCGAGACCGCCTCCGGTTTTCGCGCTGATCGCGATCGCGCCCGCAGGAAGCGCGGGAGCGTCGGGCGCCCGTGCGTCGCTTTTATTGAATGCTAGGATCGTCGGCTTCGCGTCGAGCGCGAGATCGCGCAAAATCGCTTCGACGCTTTCGCGCTGGCGAGGCCAATCGGGATTGGAGCCGTCGACGACGTGCACGAGCACGCGTGCCTCGCTCAGCTCTTCGAGCGTGGCGCGGAATGCCGCGACGAGCTCCTTCGGCAGCTCCGTAATGAAGCCGACGGTGTCGGCCAAGCGGACGAACCGGTCGGGCGCGAGATACACGCGGCGAAGCGTCGGATCGAGCGTCGCAAATGGCTGATCGGCGACGAACGCGCCGTCGGCGCCGGCGTGCGAGAGACGATTGAGTAACGACGATTTGCCGGCGTTGGTGTAACCCACCAGCGCGACGAGCGGCACGCCGTCCGTCGCGCCGCGGCGCGTCGCTCGCGACCGGCGCACGTCTTCGAGTTGCTCGCGCAAGAGCGATATGCGCGCCGCAATGCGTCGCCGGTCCACTTCGAGTTTGGTCTCGCCCGGACCACGCGTACCGACGCCGCCGCCCAGGCGCGACAGCGCAGCGCCCGCGCCAATGAGGTTCGCTTGGCGAAAGCGCAATTGCGCGAGCTCCACCTGCAGGCGGCCCTCGCGGCTGCGCGCTCGCTGCGCGAAGATGTCGAGAATCACCATCGTGCGGTCGACGATCGGAAGCGGCACGACCTTTTCCAGATTCGTGCGCTGGCGCGGGCGCAAATCGTTGAAAACGAAGATCTTATTGGCCTGCAACTGGTCCGCGAGCGCCGCGATTTCGAGCGCCTTGCCGCGGCCGACGAGCGTCGCCGGATCCACGTGCTCGAGGCGTTGCACCACGCGTCCGGCTAACACCGCACCCGCTGCTTCGATGAGCGCTTCGAACTCCAGAAGCTCGGGTTCGAGTGGGCGAGCAGGATCGCGTAAGTCGACGGCTACCACGAGCGCGCGCTCGGCGGGCGTCGCAGACGGGAGGCTAACGCGCGGCAAGGCGGTCCAAAGACGGCACGGTTCCGACGGTTCGCCGGGACGCCGCCCGCTACTGCGCGGGCTCGTGCAAGTGGACGATCAGCCAGGCGAGTCCGTCGTTATAGCGCGGACCCGGCCGCTCCAGCACGTCGGGATCGCGTAAGACGTAGACGCGGTGCCGGCGCACGGCGGTAAGGACGCTCCACGGCGGCCGGTCGAGCACGCGCTGCAAGCCGCTCTGGCGGTCGGCAACGATCACGTCGGGTTGCGCGGCGACGAGCGCCTCGGCGCCGTACCGCGCGTAGGCGGCGCCGATCCGTGCCGCGTTGCTCCCGCCGGCGAGCCGGATCAACGCCGCGACGTACGAACGGTTGCCGACGGTGAAAATCGGTGCGACGTCGAGCACGACGAACGTGCGGGGCCGCGCGCCTTGCGGGACCGTCCGCACCAGTGCCGCTGTCCTTTCGCGCAAGCGTCGCGCGAGCGACTGCGCCGCGGACCGCTGGCCGGCCAGCGTTCCCAGCCGCTCGAGCGACGCGTAGAGATCGGCGAGCGTCTCGTCCGGCAGCAGTTCGACGCGCAGCCCCGCTCGTCGCGCCGGCGCGACGAGCGCCGCCTGCGCCGGGATGCCGACGACGAGGTCGGGGTGGAGCCGGACGACCCGTTCGGTGTCGATCGACGCGAATGACGACACCACGGGCAGCGTCCGCGCCGCAGCGGGAAAATCCGTATATTGCGAGACGCCGACGACCTGGCCGCCGGCGCCGATGGCAAACAAGTCTTCGGTAAGCGATGGAATGAGGGAGACGATCCGTCGAGCGCGGGCTCCGACCGGTCGTCCATTTGCCGTCGCCGGCGACGCGCGATGGGCGGCGCCGCGCACGGCGAGCGCTATGGCAAGCACGGGGGCCGCCGGCAAGACGAGCGCCATGAACATGCCGGTCGAATTGCGCGCGCCGGTGGCAGCGCCCCGCGTACGTCACAGGACGGCCGCCGCAGGAGCCGGTATGCGCGAATTCGTGATTCGCTTCGCCGCACTCGGGGCGGCGCTCGCCCTGGCGCTGACGACCGGAATACTCGTCGGCGGATCGAGCCTCGCCCCGGGCGACGTCGTATATGCTCTCACCCATCCGCGCGTCACGAGCGACGCCGCCACGATTCTCTGGAGTTTACGCTTGCCTCGGGTCGCGGTCGCGGCGTGCGTCGGCGCGGCGCTCGCCACGGCCGGGCTACTGCTGCAAACGCTGCTGCGTAATCCGCTGGTCGACCCGTTCCTTACCGGCGTCAGCGCCGGCGCAGGCGCCGCGATCGCACTCGCCGTGGTCGCGGGCGTGGCGGCGCCGCTCGTGCCGCTGTGGGGCTTCGCGGCCGGCTTCGGAACGGCAATATGCGTCGCGGCGCTGGGCCGGCGGGGCGGCGCGATCGATCCCGAACGGCTGATCCTCGCCGGCGTGTCGCTTTCCGCGCTCTTCTCGGCGATCGTAACGCTCGTACTCATCGGCGTCGGGCGCACGAACGGCGACGCTATCCTGGCCTGGCTGGCCGGATCGGTCGGCACGCACGGTTGGAGCGACCTGGCCTGGAATGCGCCGTACCTGCTGGCGGGTCTCGCGCTCGCGGCGTTGGCCGTTCCGTCACTCAACGCCTTACGCGTAGGGCCGAGCGTCGCACGGGCCGTCGGCGTCGATGTGGAGCGGACGCAATGGCTCGCGCTCGGCGGCGCGACGCTTCTCACTGCCGCCGCGGTCGCGCTGGCGGGTGTCGTCGGCTTCGTCGGGCTGATCGTGCCGCACGTCGCGCGCCGGGTGGTCGGCAGCGACGTCCGCGCCGCCGGCGCCGCATCGCTTCTGCTCGGCGCGACGCTCGTTCCGCTCGCCGACGCGCTGGCGCGTACGATCGCGGCGCCGGCAGAGATCCCGCTCGGCGTGCTGCTCGCGTTCATCGGGGTGCCCGCCTTCTTATATCTGTACGTGCGCTCTTCGCGGAGCCGTTCGTGGGGCACGTAGAACTTCGCGGCGTGCGACTCGACGTCGGCGGCGCGGCGCTGCTCGACGGCTTGACGCTGTGCGCGGAGCCGGGCGAACTCGTCGCCGTAGTCGGGCCGAACGGTGCGGGCAAGAGCACGCTGTTACGGGCGCTGGCCGGATTCGTCCGTCCGGGGAGCGGAACGATCTCACACGACGGACGCGACCTAGCATCGCTCGACGCGCGCGGTCGCGCCCAGGCCGTTACGCTCATTGCAAACGACGGGGATGCGCCCCCGGGCATGACGATCCGCGAACTCGTGGCCACCGGGCGCTTCGCTTTTGCGCCCTGGTGGGACTGGTCGCCGCGGGACGACGGGCATGCGGTCGACGCGGCGTTACGGCGGGTCGGCCTAGCGACGCTCGCCGGGCGCGACGTCGCAGCGCTCTCGTCCGGCGAGCGTCAGCGCGCGTGGCTCGCGCTCGCGCTCGCGCAAGATGCACGCACGGTCTTACTCGACGAGCCGACCTCGCATCTCGATCCACGTCATGCGCTGGACGTCTCGCGCATGGTTCGTTCGCTCGCCGCAGGCGAGCGGACGGTATTCGTCGTCTCGCACGATCTCAACGAGGCGGCGAGCATCGCCGACCGGATCGCGGTGCTCGGGGAGCATCGTTTACTGGCGTACGCCGCGCCGCAGGAAGCGCTCGATCCGACGATTCTCGAGCGCGCGTACGGCGTGGTCTTCGATCGCGTAACGATCGCCGGCGCCCCGCGCGTGCTCGCTCGCGGCTACCGCTAAAGAGCGACTAGTAATCGACTTTCGGCGGCGCCGATGCGCTCTCGTTCGTCGTGCCGCGCGCGGGATGCGCGTCGCTTGCGAGAATCCACCCGAAACGTCCGCGATATGGTCCCGACGTCAATTTGACGCCGAGCGCATCGACGTCGCCGAGGCCGAATTTCGGATGCGCGGCCGAGGCGATGCAACTGACGACGACCGCGCGCGTTCCCGGTTCGGCCAAAACGGTGTGATTGAAGATGGCGTGCGTGTTGCTCCACTGCCCCGCAGCGTAGGTGGCCATGCGGTCGCGCGAGTCCCAGAGGAACACGTCGGGATCCGACGCGTCCGACGACAGCACGATCTGGCCGCCCGGCGTGGCGGTGCAGAGCGGCGGATTGGCGGCGCCGAGCCATGCGAAGGCAAGCACGATACCGGCTAGCTCCAAACGGAACGCACGGCTCATACGGCCACGGCGAGCGCCGCTCGGTTCGCAGACGGGCCGCATCCCATCGAACATGCGCGAGCGTATTTCATGCGTCCGCTAGCGCGGCCCCTCTGCGAACGGCACGAATGCCGCTCGCGACGGACTTCCCTTCCTACGAACGAATAGCCGCGACGTGGATACGTCGTTCGTGCGCAAAGCGCTCCGTCGCGCTCTCGGTTCCGCGGGCGCGGTTGCCGGGCTAACGGGCGCGGCAACGCTGATGAATCGCTCGCTACGTACCGCACCACTTCCGCTCGACCACATCGGCGGCGTGCGACTTGCGTGGAATTGGCGCGGCTACGAGATTTTCGCTACCGAGCTCGGGACCGGGCCGACGATTTTGCTCGTGCACGGCGTCTACGCCGGTTCGTCGTCGTACGAGTTCCGCAAGATCGCGCCGTTATTGGCCGAGCGCTATCGCGTCGTCGCATTCGATTTACTGGGCTGTGGTCTCTCCGACATGCCGGATCTCGATTATTCAGCAGAATTGTTCGTGGAACAGGTCGTCGATGCCATCGGACGCTTCACGGACGGACCCACCACGCTCGTCGGCAGTTCGCTCGGCGGCGCGTTCGCCATCTGCGCCGCGCAGCGCGCGCCCGATCGCATCCGTCGGCTCGTGACGATCGGACCGACGGGTCTGAACGGCGTGCTCGACGGGCAAGCGCTGCGCGCGCGCGGCGCGTTCGGCAACCTCTTTCGTTCGCCGATCTTCGGAGAAGCGGCGTTCAACGGCCTCGCCTCACGCGCGTCGCTCGCATTCTTCTTGCGTAAACAGGGCTATGCAGACGGCGACTCGGTAACGCGCGACATCGTCGATCATTACTACGCGGTGACGCATCAGCCGGGATCGCGGTACGTTCCCGCCGCGTTCGTCGGCGGCAGGCTCGACCTCGACGTCGCGCGCGACCTGCCATTCGTCGAAGCGGACATGCTCGTACTGTGGGGTGGAAACGCCTCGACGAATCCCGTGCGCAACGCCGACGCGTTCGTGCGCCTGGCGCGGCACGCGACGCTCGAAACGTTCCCCGGCGCCGGCTCGCTCGTTCACGAAGAGCGTCCCGAAGCCGTGGAACGCGCGATCGCGCACTTCGCCGTGGGCGGGGACGCGCTCGCGCCGACCCGAAGCGCGCGCAGCATGACGACGCCCGTTAGCGTGCCCGATATCTTCAAGAGTTACGACGTGCGCGGAATCTACCCGGCGCAACTGGACGAAACGCTCGCGTACGGCATCGGGCGTGCGTTCGTAGAGGAGCTCGGCATAACATCGTTTGCAGTCGGACGCGATATGCGCCCGTCGGGAGTCGCGCTTTTTGAGGCGCTCGCACGCGGGGCTAACGACGCGGGCGGCGACGTCACCGACGTCGGTCTCGTCTCGACCGATGCGCTTTACTTCACCGTCGGGAAGTACGGCTTTGCGGGCGGCATCATGATTACGGCCTCGCATAATCCGGCCAACTACAACGGCATGAAACTCACGCGCGATCGCGCGCAAGCCGTCTCGTTCGATACCGGACTCTCGGCGATTCGCGACCGTATCGCGAGCGGAGTGGCCGCGCCCGACGCCGTCAAACGCGGATCGGTTTCCCAGCGCGACGTCCTCGATCCCTTCGCCGAACACTGCTTGAGTTTCGTGGAGCCGAGCGCGATCAAGCCGTTCAAGATCGCGATCGATGCGGGTAACGGGATGGCCGGTCTCACGGTACCGCACGTCTTCAAGCATCTTCCATGCGACGTCGTGCCGCTATTCTTCGATCTCGACGGAACCTTCCCGAATCATCCGGCCAGCCCGATCGAACCCGAGAACATGGTCGATCTGCAAAAAGCGGTGCTCGAGAACGGCTGCGATCTCGGTGTGGCGTTCGACGGCGATGCGGACCGGATGTTCGTCGTCGACGAGATGGGCGGCCTCGTCGGCGGCGACATGGTGACGGCGATCGTCGCGATCAACACGCTCAAACGCTATCCCGGCGCAAAGATTCTCTACAATCTCATTTGCAGCCGGAGCGTGCCCGAGGCGATCGAACGCGCGGGCGGCACTCCGGTGCGATCGCAAGTCGGCCATTCGCTCATCAAGAAAACGATGCGCGACGAAGACATCGTGTTCGGAGGCGAACACTCGGGACATTTCTATTTCCGCGACAATTGGTTTGCCGATAGCGGCATGATCGCACTCTTGCAGTGTCTGCAAGTCTTTAGCGAAGCGGGCAAGCCGGTCAGCGAAGTCATCGCGCCGATCGATACGCGCTTCCGCTCCGGGGAAATCAATTCGCGCGTCCACGACATTCCGGCGAAACTCGAGGCGTTGCAAAAACACTATGCGAACGCACGCGTCGATCATCTCGACGGCGTGACGATCCAATATGCGGACTGGTGGATGAACGTTCGGCCTTCAAATACCGAGCCGCTGTTGCGGCTCAACGTCGAGGGCGACACGAGAACGTTGATGGAAGAGCATCGCGACGAAGCGCTCGCTCTGATCCGGAGCTGACGCCACCCGACGCTCTCGGCGCTGCCTTCGACGCAATCGAATCGATCGTCGCGGACGATACGCTGGCCGTCTGGCCGACGCGATCCGACGAAGCGCTCGCCATACGCATCGCACGCGAGCGGCTCGAGCGCCGCTACACGCTCGCGGTCGTAGGAGAATTTTCGAGCGGCAAGTCGTACCTGCTCAACGCGCTGCTCGAACAGGCGCGCTACGACGAGGGCGGGAAGATCGCGGGACTGCTCGCAACCGACATCAATCCGTCGACAGCGACGATTACGGAATTGCGCTACGGCGCTGAGCGGCGCGCGATTGCGACGTATCCCTCCGGCCGTACCGAACGGATTCCGTTCGATCGCTTATCGCGCTTCATCGCCGTTGGCAAGAACGATGCGCCGGGTAGCTTGCACGACGCTACCGCCGATGACGACGCAGCGCCCGAAGCCGTCGTCATCGACGTCGATTCGCCGTTCTTGCACCGCGGTTTCGTGGTAGCCGACACGCCGGGGCTCGCGTCGCTCAACCCGGCGCATCGGCGTGCGACGCTCGGGTATCTTCCGCGCACCGACGCCGTGTTGTACCTGATCGATTCGCAGCAGCCGTTCAGCGAAGGCGACGCCGCCTTTCTCGGCTTGATCGGCGAACACGTTCGCACGATTTTCATCGTCCAAACCAAGATCGATCTGTGGCGCCAACCCGAAGGCGACGGCGAAGCATGGCAGGCGGCTCGCGCTCGCATCGTCGAGCGAGCGAAACGTTTCGCACCGCAAGCGACCGTGTTTTCGGTGTCCGCATACGACTATGCGAGCGCGCTGCTCGAACGCGACGCCGAAGCCGCCGCGCGAAGCGGCTTTCCCGATCTCATCGCGGGACTCGACCGTTCGCTCGAGGAGCGCGTTCGCGCGGCTCGCATCGCGCGCGCCGTCGCAACCATCGCAGATATCGCGCGCAAAATTTCCGCCCGGCTGCGGCGCGCAGCGGCGCTGGCGGAAAGTGACGCTCCGGCACTCGTCCGCGAACGCGCGAGAGCACAAGAGCAGCTCACCGATCGGGAGCGTGCGCTCTCGCGCGAACGGGACGACGTGACTCGCGCTGGTGCGTCGCGGCGTGCCTGGATCGCCGCGCGCGGCGAGACGCTAGCGACCGATGCCGTACGCGCGCTCGGCTCGGCGATCGACGTAGCCGACGTGGGACGTTTGCGCGATCGCGGCCGGCTGCACGCACTCGTCGACGCGACCGCAACGCCGGTCTGGAACGGCTTCGCGCACGAAGTCGCAGCAGACGTGGCGCGCGAACTCGAGCGCATTGGCGAACGGCGCTCGGGCATTCGCGTCGTCGACATCGCAGCCCGCCGGCTCGGGGGCGAGCCCGGCGCCGGCGCATGGTCGCGCGACCTCAATCGCGGCATCGCGTCCACGATCGTGCTCGGCGCAATCGGGGGACCCACCGTATCGCTCGTAGACGCCGTCGCGCGCGGATTTGCCGGACGGCCACCCGGCGACTACATGAAACGCGAGCTCGGCGCTGACCTCGGGTCGACGATCTTTCCGGCGTTCGCGCGCGACGTCGGCGGTTTCGTCGCGGAACTCGCTGAGCGCATCGCGTCGATCTACGACGATACCTCGGCTGCGATCGGCCACGAGCGCACGGTACTGCGCGCGGAGACGCTCGAACCGTTGGAACGAGCCCTCGCGATTGCCGGAAACGCGGAGGCGGCCGCCGCCGAACGCCGGCGGCTCGATGCCACCGGGGCCATCTTGACACGGGCCGAATCGTTGCTGCTCGAAATCGACCTCCCGCCGGCCGGCTCCGACCAAGAGGCCGATGCCGCGCAGCCTGCTGAGCCGGCCCGCGCATTCGACGCCGATGCCTACGATGCGGCGCTCAACCCTGCACGCTACCGCGTCGTTCTTTTAGGGGCGCTACGGCGCGGTAAGTCGAGCTTGATCAACGCGATCGCGGGAACGCGCCTCTTACACGACGACTCCGCGTCGGAAGCGTTATTTCCCGTGCACGTGCGTTACGGAGAACGCGAACGCGCTTACGCGCTAATCTCCCGCGAGTCGTGGACGGAGATCCCGGTAACGCGCGCGATGGCGCAAGCGGCGACAACGCCGGTGCTCATCGAGACGCCCTGGGCGATGCCGCGAGAACTCGTGCTCGTACACGCACCCGCCTTCGACGGAGGCAGTCCCGACGCCGAAACGATCGCGCTCGCGGCCGCGCGTCATGCGAGCGAAGTGCTCGGGCTCTTTTCGCGCCAGCTTTCCGACCGCGAGCTGGCAGTCTACGAACGCGTCGCGGCGTTCGAGCGGCCCATGCTACTCGCGCACACGATCGCCGACCACGAATCGGGAAGCGAACGTCGCACGGTCGTGGATTTAGCGGAACGCTACGTGCGCGAGCGCGGCATCGTGGTTCCGCGCATCTTTACGATATCCGCACTCGACGCGCTGGAAGCGGCACAGACGGGGCGGCCGGCCGCGCCCTGGAACGAACTCGCGGCTTTGCGCGATACGCTGCGCGCGCATGCCGAAGAGCATATGCGGCGTAGCGCTGAGCGCGAACGTATGCGCGAACGTTTTGCAAGCGGCGTTGCTCCGGGCGACCGTTCATCACCTAAATTACGGACCGCGCTCGACCGTCTGTTCGGACGGAGATCGTGACGTCGTGCGCCGAGGGCCCCTCGGCGCACGCCGCGAAGCGCCGTCTGTGATTCGCGCGTATACGGTCGGCCCGGCGCACGTAGCGACGGGCACGGGCGAACGGTTCGTCGGCCGTTTACGCGTCGAAAATGGACGCATCGCAGCGCTCTTGCGCGGAGACGGACCAAGCGACGTCACAGTCCCGCCGGGATCGACGATTTCGCCCGGCACGATCGACGTCCATACGAACGGCGCGAACGACGTACTGTTCAATCGCGACCAAGGCAATGCGGTGCTCGTCGCCTCGCAGAGTTATGCAGCGCAAGGAACGACGGCGTTCGTCGCGACCATCATGACGGCGCCTTGGGAGTCGATGCTGCACGCCGCTTCCGAGGTCGGCGAATGCGCGCACGCGCTCGCGGAGCGTCCGGCTCTGGGTGCGCGCTGCGTCGGCATACACGTCGAAGGCCCTTTCCTCAATCCGAAATTCCGACGCGTGCATCGTGTGGACTGGTTGCGTACGGCGACGCTCGACGATGCTCGCGATCTCCTCGAAGCCTCGCGTGGCGCACTCGTCATGGCCACCATGGCACCGGAGGTCGACGGCGTCGACGAAGTCGCCCGCTTCTTCTTCAATCAGGGCGTGGTACTGTCGGCAGGCCATACGGCAGCGAAGTATCGCGACGGATTACTTGCAATCGGGCTCGGCTTTCGAACGTTGACGCACGCGTTCAACGCGATGGCCCCGCTCGACCACCGCGAGCCGTCGTTGCTCGCATCGTTTATGCAAGACGAGCGAACGACCGTGCAGGTCATCTGCGACGGGCATCACGTCGCTCCGGTAATGATCGACGCGCTGTATCGTATGCTCGGCGAACGCCTGATTTTGGCGACGGATTACATGGCGCCGGCGGGCGCCGGGTATCGCATCGAAGGCGGCGTGATGCGGGCCGAAGACGGCACCGTTGCCGGCAGCGCGCTCCACGTCGACGCCTCCGTCCGCAACCTGATGACGTACGCATCGATTCCCTTCGAGCGCGCCATCGTCAGCGCAACCGCGACGCCGGCGAAGATGCTCGGCATTCATCGCGATTGCGGTACGCTTGCGCCCGGCTTGCGCGCGGATTTCGCCGTGTGGGACGACCGGTACGACGTCATCGCGACGATCGTCGACGGCCGGGCGGTCTACGGCGCGCAACGTTTATTCGCTTCGAGCGCCGCCGTTAGCTAGAAGTGCTTGGCGATGTACTCGACCCAACGCTCGTATACGTCGAGCGAACGGTCGGGGTCGCGCGGGAAGTGTCCGGCGACGGGATACGCAATGAACGTCACGTCCTTACCGTTGTCCTTAAGCGCGTGGTAGAACTCGTACGACGTCGCAATTGGATCGCGGTTGTCGCCCGTGTCGCTCAGAATTAAGAGCGGCGTGGTTACGTTCGCCGCGTAGTTGACGGCGGAGATGCGTTCCCACTCCGGCGCCTGACCCGGTCGCCACGGCGAATCGTGCGCGAGCGCCACGTCGGCATCGAGGTCATCGGCGATCGAATAGTCGGTGCGCCAATCGTCGACCGAAGCTCCGCTCACCGCCGCCGCCCAGCGATGATCGTGCGTCACGAGCCATGCCGTCATGATCCCGCCGTACGACCAGCCCGACACCGCGAGGCGCTTTGGATCGACGACGCCGCGCGCCGCGACGGCGTTCACCGCCGCTAAGATGTCTTGCGCGGGACCGTCTTCGGGATCGTAGCGCACGGCGCTTTGGAAAGCCAAGCCGTGGTTGTCGCTTCCGCGGTAATTTGGTTCTAGCACGAGCCAGCCGCGCGCCGCAATCAATTGCGCGAGCCGGTCGAAACTGCGCGACGACGAACTGGTCGGGCCGCCGTGGATCTCGAGAACCAGCGGGTACTTGCGCCTTGCATCGAAATCGGCCGGCTTGGTGAGGATGGCCTCGGTCGCCATGCCGTTCTGAGCACGGTACGTCACCGTCTCGCTGTCGCCGAGCGGTAGCGCAGCGATAGCCGCGTTGTAATCCGTAAGCGCCACCGGTACGCCGCCGCCGGGTGCGCGATAATACAGCTCCGAAGGTCGGCGGGTCGACGTTGCGATGAAGGCGATGCCGCCGTCGCGAGCCACCGCGTTCGTCAGCGACGACGTCGGGTTTATTTCGCCGAGTTCGAGCGCAGTCGCAGCACCGGAAAGGGGCGCCCGCACGAAGCGTAATTGCGGTCCGTCGGCGACGGCATAGAGCAGCGCCTTTCCGTCGGGCGCCCACGCGTAATCGTGAACGGCGCGATCGAAGCGCTCGCTGACGTTGCGCCCTTCGCCGCCGGCGGGCGTCGTAACGTAGGCGTTGGCAAGCGTGATCTGGTTATCGCCCGCCGAGTGCACGTACGCGATCTGCCGCCCGTCGGGTGAAAAGCGCGGGTCGCTCTCGTAGCGCCCGTGATTCGTCAACGCGCGAACGGCGTTCGTACGCGTATCGAGAAGCGACACGCGGGCGCGGTCCGCATCGTTGAGCACGGCGTTCGGCGCGAGAGCGAAAGCTATAGTCGTGCCGTCGGACGACCAGGAGAGCGCGCCTTGCGCTTCGCCGCCGGCGATGCTCGTCGTACCGAAGGTGCGCTGCGTCGCCTTCGCGCTCGCGAGATCGAACGTCCAGAGGTGCAGCGGCCGCGCGGCGGCCGTGGCGGTAATCGGATTATTGCCGACCTCGAAAGCGTCGCGGTACTTCGCAGCGCCGGTCGGTTTCGGTTTCCGATCCTCGGCGACGTACGCGATCGACGTGCCGTCGGGACGCCACACGAATTGCTCGACGCCTTCGGGTGCTTTTGTTATCGGCCGTGCGTCGCCGCCATCGAGCCGCATGACGAACACCTGAGATTTTGCATCGTCGCCCGTGCCGTCTTCGGCCACGAACGCCAATCGATCGCCGCTCGGCGACCATGCCGGGTCGCTCAAACCCTTATGCCCGTAGGTCAGCGTCCGCCGTGCTTTCGTCCGCACGTCGACGAGATCGATATCGCGCACGTACCGGTCCTCATCGACGTCGATGCGCGTAACGACGAGCGCGACCCGCGTGCCATCGGGTGATAACGCCGGCGACGACAAGCCGACGATGCGCTGCACATCCGCCCCGGAGAAATGCCGCTCGGCCGCCGACGACGCGGATGCGTAAACGGTAAGCGCGAGCGCGCTCGCGACGAGTCTCTTCATACGGTCGATGACTCCAGCGGTGTTTAGTGGCTTAAATCGCCGCCGAGATAAGCGTTGCGGACGTCCTCGCTTGCGGCGAGATCGGCCGCGGCCCCTTCGCGCACGATCCGCCCCGATTCGAGCACGTAGCCGCGCGTCGCGATCGCGAGCGCTTGCCGGGCATTTTGTTCGATGAGCAAAATCGACGTCCCGCGCGCGTTGATATCCCGAATGATCTCGAAGATCGTGCGCACGAGCAACGGCGCGAGCCCGAGCGACGGCTCGTCGAGCATCAAGAGCCGAGGCCGCGACATCAACGCCCGGCCCATCGCAAGCATCTGCTGTTCGCCGCCGGAAAGCGTGCCGGCGCGCTGTTCGATTCGCTCGCGCAAGCGCGGAAACACGTCAAGGACACGCTCGTAATCTACTGCGACCTCCCGCCCGTTCCGTCGCGTGTAGGCACCTAAATCTAGATTCTCGCGGACGGTCATGCGAGCGAAGATCCGCCGGCCTTCCGGCGCATGACCGATGCCGGAGCGCACGATGCGATCGGCAGGCGTCCGCGCGATGTCTTTACCGCAGAAGCGAATGCGACCACTCGCTGCACGGACGAGGCCGCTAATCGCCCGGACGGTCGTGGTCTTTCCGGCACCGTTGGCGCCGAGCAGCGTCACGATCTCTCCCTCGCGGACGTGCAGCGTTGCATCGCGGACGGCGCGAACCGGACCGTAGCGGACCTCGACGTCGTCGAGTTCGAGTATCGGTACGCTCACGATAGATAGCCGATGACTTCAACGACCTTCGACGTGCACCTCGAAGCCGTGCGCGACGGTCGTTGATACACACCAGGTTAATAATCCGCCCTCACAGGTTTACGTCAACCTAGTGTACCGACCCCTCCGTGTCAACGTAGGCTGAGGCCATTGTAACGGACTCAATTAGTGAGGGCGTGAATAGGATCACGCAGACAACGACCCCATCCATTCCCGATCCGGAGGTCGAAGCAAAGGCAACGCGCAGACGTTTCTCGGCCGCCGATAATGCGCGGATACCCGCCGCGTATGAAGCGGCGTCGGAAATCGAGAAAACTGCGATTTGCGGTCGCGAACGCGTTTACTCATCACTACTCTCGAACTGGCGCGTCCGACTTTGCGTCAAAGTTTTTGTCGTCGCGGCGCTTCATCTCCGGCTTGACGAATGTATCCACTTAAGATATTATCATCGTGGCTACAGTCACTTTGGAGGTACACATGCTCGATTCGAGATCGGCACCGCAGCAAAAGTTTGATCCGCTCGAACGGCCCCGCGTCATAAAGCCCCGCGCATTCGTCCGAGATCCGTTCTGCGGTTGGGGGCCTAAGATCGGGTGAGAGTCGGCGACGCACGGGCGGCTCTGCCGCTGGGAGCTTCGACCTTCTACATCTTGCTTGCCCTTGCGGGTGGCGATCGTCACGGCTACGGCGTCATTAAAGAAGTCGAAGCGCAAACCGGGGGAACCGTGAAGCTGGGGCCGGGAACGCTTTACCGGTTAATCAAACAGCTCGTCGCCGACGGTTGGATTTCCGAGATCGAAGGCGATTCGTCCGCCGGCGACGAGCGACGGCGTTACTATCGGCTCACGGCTCGCGGTAGAGCGGTGGCACGTGCCGAGGCGGAGCGTCTCGACGACCTCGTGGTCGTCGCTCGGGAACGGCGTCTATTGCCCGCGCATGCGACCTAACGCGGTGCCCGGCACGGCGAGTGCGGTGTTTCGTGCCGCCCTCGCGCTGTGTCCGGCCGGATTCCGGCGCGAGTACGGCCTCGCAATGCGCGCCGATTTCGAGCGAGCGTACACGGAGGAAAAGGCGATTCACGGCCTGCTCGGCGCCGCGACTTACGCACTCGGCGCAACGGGCGATCTCTTCCTTACGGCGCTGCGGGAGTATGCTGCCATGCTTGTTCGGGACTTGGTTTACGCGCTGCGCACCTTGCGCAAGGCGCCGTCGTTCACCGTCGTGGTCGTCGCGACGCTCGGCATCGCGATCGGGGCGAATGCCGCCGTCTTCAGCATCGTGCGCGCCACCGTCTTGGCCCCTATTCCGTACGTCCAGCCCGAGCGACTGGTCGCGATCGAGTCCCGTCGGAACGGAGCGCAGTTCGCCTTTTCTCTTCCCGACTTCGCCGATGTCATACGGCAGAGTTCAGACACGCTAAACGTCGCCTCTGCGTTCTACACGACGTCGTCGACGATGACGGGTCGCGGCGTGCCTCGCCGGCTCAATCGTACCGAGTCGACGGCCGGCTTATTCGAGACGCTCGGCACCCGCATGGAGTTGGGGCGGGCCGGCACGAGCCGGGATGCCGCACGCGGCGCTGCGCGAACCGTCGTCATCTCGAATGCCCTGTGGCGAAGTACCTTCGCTTCCGACGTGCGAGCGATTGGCTCCGTCGTGCAATTGAACGGCGAGCCGTTTCGCATAATCGGCGTCGCGCCGCCCGGCTTCGTCCAGCCGAAGATGCGTCAAGGCTTTGCTCACACGGATCTCTGGACGTTGCTCCCGGTCGACGGTTCGGGAACGCAGTTCGCCAACCGAGATTACCACGGCTTTGAAGCCGTCGGGCGTCTGGCTCCGGGTGTTTCGATCGCGCAATTTCGTACGTCGCTAGAACGCATTGCCGCCGATCTCCGCCGTCGTAACGCGGCGCAAGGCGCGGTCGTGAGATTGGATGCGGTGCCGCTCACGGATTCACTCGTCGGTAGCATCAGGCCGTTATCGTTCGCGCTGTTCGTCGCCGTCGGTGCCGTCGTACTAGTGGCCTGCGCCAACGTCGCGAATCTCTTCTTGAGCCGCGCGGCATCGCGCGGCCGGGAGTTCTCCGTGCGTCTCGCGGTCGGCGCGTCGCGCGGCCGAATCGTCGTTCAAGTGTTGGTCGAAGCACTCGTGCTCTCGTTTGCAGGAGGCGCCGCCGGCGTCGGCATCGCGTACAGGATCGTCGCCGCGTTCGTCGCGCTGCGTCCCGCGCACATTCCACGTGCGAACCTCGTTGCGGTCGACGGCGCATCCGTCGTTTACACGCTCGGCTTGATCGCATTCTGCACGATCGCGGCCGGACTTGCGCCCGCCCTCGTTTCGACGCGACGCGACGTCGCCTTCGAACTTAAGAGTGCCGGCCGTGGCGGCGACGCGCATCGCGGAGCGCGGGCGCGTAGCGCCCTGGTCGCGAGCGAGATCGCCATGACGCTGGCGCTCGTCGTCGCGGCGGGCCTCGTCGTGCGCAGCTTCATCGCGCTTACGTCTCAGCCGCTGGGCTTCGAGCCGCGCGGCGTTACCGTCGTGGGCCCCGTCGACCTGCCCGATGCGCGCTACGGCGTCGACGCGCGTCGGGAGGCATTCATGTCGCGCCTCGCACGTCGCGTCGCGACCTTACCGGGCGTGCAACAAGCGTCTTGGGCGCTTTCGTCACCGTTCGCCTCAGATCGAATGAACGTCGCCTTCAACGTGCCGGGCAGATCCGTCCCGAAGGGTCGCGAACCCGACGCTGCCCTAGGTGTGGTCGGCGCACGATTCTTCCGCGCGATCTCGGCGACGGTACTTGCGGGCAGAGCGTTCGACGATGGAGACCGCTTCACGTCGCAGCCAGTCGCGATCGTCGATGCGACGTTTGCGAAGAAGTACTTCCCTGGCCAACCCGCCGTGGGGCGATGGATCGTCCCGAGCTTTAATCTAGCGCCGACGTCCCCACCCGTGCGCAGAATCGTTGGGGTGGTCGCCGACATGCGCTCCTCGTACAATTTGCCGCACGAGCCGACCATCTACTTGCCCTCCGCACAGGCTCCCATGAGTGGATCGTCGCTGATCGTCTCGAGCGCGACTAACGCCGATCCCGGGCCCTCCGTTGCGGCTGCCGTAAGCGATCTCGATCCGTTGCTTCCGATACCGGAGCGAGTCGCGCTATCGTCGATGCTAGCGCGAGACGTTGCGGTGCAACGGCTGAGCGTCGTGGCGCTTTCCACGCTGGCAATCATCGCGCTCGCGCTATCCATAGCCGGCGTCTTCGCCGTGGTCACGTACGGCGTTACGCAACGTACGCACGAATTCGGCGTGCGCATGGCGCTCGGCGCCGACGCGCGTCAGATCGTGCGGACGGTGCTGGGCGCGGCGATGCGCCTGGCGCTGGGGGGCATCGCACTCGGACTCGTCGTTGCAGCCGCGACCACGCGCTTTCTAACTGATCAGCTCTACGATACGCAGCCGCTCGATCCGGAGATTTTCGCCGGCGTGACGGCCTTGCTCCTCGTTGCGGCGCTCGTTGCGGCGTTCATGCCGGCGAGGCGCGCGACGCTCGTCGATCCGGTCGTCGCGTTGCGGTACGAATAAGATGGACGTCGCTCGCGTTTCGCGCCGCCCGTCGGCCGCCCGAGCGCTTGGGTGGATGCTCGCCGTTGGCGCATGCCTGGGCATGGCGGCGTGGGCGTTGCCGGTGCTGTTCGTGCATCGCACAGGCGGCAGCGAACCGGTGGTCGCGCGCGATTCACTCGTGATCGATACGGTGCGGCGCGGAACGCTGGAGCGTTCGGTCGCCGCCGCCGGCAAACTCGCCGCCGACCGTATTCGCATCGTCGCCACGGTTGCCGACGGGATCGTCTCCGACGTTCCAGTGCGCGCCGGCGCCCGCGTCGATGCGGGGACTGTCATCGCGCGGCTGGAGAACCCCGATCTCGACGTCGCCGTCGCCGACGCTGCCGCCCAACTCGATGCGTCTCGTGCCGAGGTGCGTAGCGCGCGGGAAGAAGCGGCCGGTACTCGCCTCGATGCCGAGTCGGTGCTTCGCACGGCGCGTGCCGAAGATGCACGCGCCGCCGTAGAAGCACACGCCGATACGCAACTTCACGAGCGCGGGTTGATCGGCGAATTGCAATATCGGTCTGCACTCATCAAGGCATCCGAAGATCGCGATTTGGTCGCGATCGCGCACCTTAAGATCGCGGTCGGCTCGTCGGTGGCGGACGCCAAGATTGCCGCCGCGCAGGCGCGCGTCGATCAACTCTCGTCCTTACTCGCCGCGCGTCGCGCACAACGCGCGACGCTGGTCGTTCGCGCCGGCGCAGCGGGCATCGTCGAGAGCGTCGCGGTCGATCCGGGACAGCGGGTGGCGAGCGGCGCGGAGTTCGCCCGCATCGCGGGCGAGCACGATCTCAAAGCCGTCTTGCAGGTCGCGGAAAGCGACATGCGCGGCGTGATGTCTGGTTTGCGCGCGCGCATCGTCGCCGGCAACGTGACCGCGATAGGCCGCACCGTACGCATCGCGCCCGCCGCACAGAACGGGTCGGTCGCAGTCGACGTCGCCCTCGAAGGGTTGCCGCCCAGCGCGCGTCCGGATCAAAACATTGACGGCACGATCGTCTTCGAACGCGTGGAACGCGCGCTTTCAGTCGCCCGCCCGGCGTCGGCAATCGACGGATCGCACGTGACGATGTATCGGCTGGACCACGACGGTACGCGTGTCTATCGCACCAACGTTTCGCTTGGCGCCGGATCGCCCGACCGCGCCCGAATCCTTTCCGGCCTAAGCGCGGGCGACCGGGTGATTGTCTCGGATAGCTCCGCACTTACTGCACCCGTCATCCGCATCCAATGAGGAGTTCGCTACTATGCTGATCGAGATGCACACGGTCGACAAGGTGTACCGCACGATCGACATCGAGACGCACGCCTTGCGCGGCGTCTCGCTCGCCATCGAACGCGGCGAATACGTTGCGATCGAGGGGCCGTCGGGTTGCGGCAAATCGACGTTATTGTCGATCCTCGGGCTGCTCGATACGCCGACGTCCGGCTCGTACGCGCTCGCCGGGCACCAAGTCGCGCGTCTCTCGATGGGCGACCGCTCGCGCATACGCAATCGCGATATCGGCTTCATCTTTCAGAACTTCAATCTGATCGGCGATCTGACGGTGGCGGAGAACGTCGAGCTGCCGCTCATCTACCGGGGGCTTTCTGCGGGCGAACGACGACGCCGTACGGCCGAAGCGCTCGAACGCGTTTCCATGTCGCACCGCGCGCGACATTCTCCGGCGCAACTATCGGGCGGTCAACAGCAGCGCGTCGCCGTGGCACGTGCCATCGCGGGCGAGCCTGCGGTGCTGCTCGCGGACGAGCCGACGGGCAACCTGGATTCGACCAACGGCGAGCTTGTCATGGAATTACTTGCCGATCTGCATCGCGCGGGTTCCACGCTCGTGATGGTGACGCACGACCGGCGCTTCAACCGCTACGCCGGCCGAACGATCGATTTGCTCGACGGCGCGCTTGCGGGAGGCGGCTCGCTCGCGGCCGCTTCCCGCTAAGCGGCCCTAACGGCGGTGTTCGCTCGCGGTTCGAACGCGACGGCGGGCAGCGCTTCGAACGCCGGCCGAGTAAACAGATATCCCTGAACAGCCGGATGCCCGCATGTCGCGGCCACGTCGCCTCGGCCAGGTATTCCACGACCTCGGCGATGATCGCGATATCGAGCTCGCGGCACATATGCCGACGATTGCGATTCCGAAAACGAACCTTTCAGGATTGTCACGACTGAAAGGAAAAGGGCCTGACGTTGCTTTGCCTACCAGGTATTTACATGGCGCGCATACTGATTCTCGCGGCGGCCTCGATCCTTCTCATCCTTGGAGTCGCGCACTTCGCCTTGACCTTCCTGACGAAGCAGCTTCATCCGCGCGATTCGGCTCTACTCGAGCGTATGCGCCTCGTTCCGCTGGTGATTCATCCAAGACAACGAAGTGGAAGACATGGCTGGGCTCGACATCGTGCCAGTTATCGGGGACATTCGTTTAGCGGCGTAGCACCGGCATGATTAGTATCTCATGCAGCCTCGGCGTTTTGAAGGATGATCGACTGGTATCCGTTGATACGCCGCCAGCTATCGGAGAGGCGCTGGACGAGCTTGAACACCAAGTACGTTGCGGAGGTCCCGGCATGTGAGCGCTTCGCTGCTTCCGTCCTCAGGCGCACCGAAGCGAAAATTGATTTGATCGGGTTGGTCGTTCGTAAGCTTTGCCGTTCATCAGACCACGGGTGGCGATGAGGGGTTTGCGGACCCGAGCAGCGATGCGCGGTAGGAGGGCAGCGATTCCGAGGAACTTATCATCGCCAGTGCCGAGAAATCTTTCCCGGTGCCTACCGGCGCCGAAGCCCTGAAGACAGATGCATCTACCTCGGCCGCTTCGAGTGCGAGGGCTTCGGCAAGGTTTGTCGCCGTCCCGATCGTGACGATCCCTCGCCGCCTCTAGTCGCGACGCCGCAGGGCGATGTCCATCACAACAATACGGATCGCGGCGATGGATACTTCGCCGCTCGACTTACATCGATGCACGAACTCAACCTTGCGGCGTGACTAGAAAGACTGCAATAGTGATTAACGATGGTAACCTACGTGCTAATTGCGTAGCTATCGCGATCTCAGCTAAATTTACCTTTCGGCGTGAAAGC
>JAABUQ010002525.1_pt1 | contig 35954 bp, 35 predicted proteins | sample 5560001 | NCBI WGS metagenome assembly JAABUQ01 (sample SAMN10711888, study PRJNA513371) | rock metagenome | isolation source: Antarctica rocks | place: Antarctica: Victoria Land, Finger Mt nord | collected 2015-12-18
TAGTTGAACCGGGACCGCCACGAGGCGAGATGCCCTGGACTCCGGCCGATCCGATGCTTTGGTGCCCCCGACCGGCGGAGGACGCGCGGATCATCCCAGAATCCCGATCGGCGTCAATCCGGACTTCAAGTTATTTGGAATTGGACCTTCCCAGGCCCAGATCCATCCGTTGAGGAGCGGGGACCGCGGGGGATCGGGAGGACTGTGATCGGGCGGGAGGGCGCACCGAAAAGCCACGGCCACCTCCGGTAGCCGAGGCGGGACGAGCCGCCACCAGGTCGGGTCTTGGCGTGCGGCCCGGAGCAAGTTGTGGAGGTCGAGCGACGGGACGCGGCGGCGCGCATTGCGGCTCATGGCGTGAATCTCCGGATGGCGTGGGGGGGCACCCGATCGAAGGGGTGCCCAACTCCATCCGGAGACCCGTTCAGCCGATCAAATCCGTCGTGAGATCAATTTAATGAACCACGTTTTGATGCGAGCACTCTACCAAAGCCCGTCCACTTGTCAAGCACCCGCCGATTTCTTCTCCGCTCGCCAGTGAGAGCGGAGTCGGACCAGGCCAAGATAGCCGATCCCTCCCACGGCCAGCATCCACGGGGCCGGCTCCGGCGTCGCCGTCGGCGTCAGGAGGAAGGCATGGTAGCCGCTCTTCTCATCGTTCTCGGCGATGGCCCACCCGGCGATCTGGCCCAGGTCGTTGATGCTCGTCGCCGCAATCAGCAGCATCCCCGAGCCCGGCGCGATCAGCGTGTTCAAGTCCAACGTCGTCTTGCCATCTGACGAAAATGCCCGGCCTTCGTCGAATCGATAGGTGGTGTAGGTGACCTCCTTCGGCGCCGTGACCCCGACGATCGTGCCGGTCGCGTTGATCCCCTCGGCGTACCAGGCCGTCGTGCCCGGGTAGGCCCCCGGGATCACCGAGATGCCCGGGGCCAGCCCCGCCGTGCCCTGGCCGCCCGGGGGACTGTACACGAATGCCTGTCTAATGGCCGAATAGCCCCCGGTATCGGGGCCGCCGAAGCCTACGGCCGCGCCGCTGGCGTTGATGCCGCCGCCGTAGCTCCAGCGATACGTCGGGTCCAGAGCCGACGAATCGAGGGCCGCGAAGAATGCTCCCGACTTGGTGATCGAGGGTGTGTAGAATGCAAACGCCTCCCCCTGGAGATGATAGGAGCCGGCGTCGAACCGCCCGGTGGTGTAGTGGACCGCCCCCGTGTCGTCGACCTGCGGCGCCACCGCATAGCTACCAGCATAAGGGGCTTGGTAGGGCGTTTGGTAGAGACCGTGACTATCCAGGAGCGCTCCGGCGCCCAGGTCCGTCACCGTGTACGTCACGGTCGCCGCCGCGCGGCACTCCGTAGTTGTAACGGCCAGGAGCCACGCGAGGAGTGGAAGCGATACCGCCCGGAGCTTGTTCACGAAATCCTCCATGCTGGTTGAACCGGGACCGCCACGAGGCGAGATGCCCTGGACTCCGGCCGATCCGATGCTTTGGTGCCCCCGACCGGCGGAGGACGCGCGGATCATCCCAGAATGCGAATCGGCGTCAACCCGGACTTCAAGTTATTTGGAGATAGCTCTTCCCAGGCCCCGATCTATCCTTCAAGGATCGGCGATGTCCCCGACGAAGGCGATCCAGATCGGCGAGCGCACGGAGCGGCCCAGTCCAGGATACCAACGCTTGCGCTCCGCCCGCCGATCCGCTACCCTCGCCCCATGCCCGATACCCCGCCAACAGACCCCGCCGACCACGCCGAGGATTTTGCCCGCCGGTACGCCGATCCGCTGGAGATCGCCACGGGCCAGGTGATGATAGACCTCAGGCTTACCAGTGAGGAGATGGGCGCACGCGACCCGAGCCGGGGTTTGGAGCACCACACGTTCTACCCGCAGGAGCGGGATTGCGGCAGCAATTCGCCATCGGGCCAAATCAACGTCGATTCCGGCGTGATGAACCCCGCCGTGATGGACCGGCCCTACGGCGAGGAATGCGGCAAGGTCTGGCGGAAGACGAAGATTCGTCCCCGGATCGAAGCCATCATCGCCCACGAGTATGAGGAGAAGCACCACGGCGGGGATCACGAGCTGGCGCTGATCGCGGCATCGGAGACGGACCTGCCGATCAGTCACGAGGCGAGGGAACTTCTGCGGGCGCAGGAGGCGGGGTATAAGGGGAGGTAGGCTGCGGGCCGGTCGCTACCCCGGCTGTCTGTTGGGGCATTCGAGTCCGATGCACGCACTCGCCAGCTCTCTTTCCCGCCCCAGACTTGTGTAACCGATACCTGATTCCGAGAATGCAAGCGATTGCGTGTTACTGTTTCACGCCGCCGCAGCCACACGCACTCTAGCACGCATCCTTGAAAGCGCAAGCGGCTTCCGTGGGCCGGTAATATCCCTCCGCTCCATGGATGAAAGTGCTGAGCGGCATCATCAGCCCGACTCTCACCAGCTCGCGGTAGAGAGGGCGGTTTTCCTCGGTGACTCCCACCCACTCGCCCGTCAGGCGGCGGCGGAGCAGGGACAGGGCTTCGGCGGATAGGATGATGGTTTCCATGGGCGGCATTTTACTTCGATCCCTCGGATCTGGCGATGCGGACATCCGGGAAAGGGTTTCACTACCGGGTAGCAAAACTCCCGCAGAAAAGCCGCAGAAAAGGGGGCATCCCAGAAAAGCCGCAGAAACGGGGGCATCCAACATTATCCTTTCCCCATCATCGCAAACCCCTTATCCCGCCGTGAATGCGAGCCTCACCCCTCCGAAGAGTTCGGCTTTCCCGGAATTCCGGTTTCGTCTAAACTCCCGCGACGGTCCGGGACGATGGCGAGATGGGGGCGCGGGGAATGGTCCGGGGCCGCGCAAAAAGGGAAGGAATCCATCGATGCGACGGATCGCGGTGCTGAATCAGAAGGGCGGGGTGGGCAAGACGACCACCACCGTGAACCTCGCCGCGGCGCTGGCGGCCGAGGGGAAGAAGACGCTGGTCCTCGACCTCGACCCCCAGGCCCACGCCACGCTCCACCTCGGGCTCTTGCCGGGCCGGTCGGGCCCCTCGCTCTATGACGTGCTGACGCAAGGGTTGCCGCTGGCGAAGGTCCGCCGCGAGGTCGCGCCCAACCTCCACATCTGCGGGAGCCACATCGACCTGGCCGCCGCCGAGGTCGAGCTGATCGGCACCGTCGGCCGCGAGGTGATCCTCCGCGACGGGCTCGACGCCGAGCTGGAGTCCGAGGCGTTCGACTACGTCCTGATGGATTGCCCGCCGTCGCTGGGCATCTTGACGCTGAACGCCCTCTGCGCCGCCCGCGAGGTGTTCATCCCGCTCCAGGCCCACTTCCTGGCCTTGCACGGGCTCTCCAAGCTCCTGGAGACGATCAACCTGGTGTCGAAGCGGGTCAACCGCGACCTCAAGGTCGGCGGCGTGGTCCTCTGCCTGTACGACGCCGGGACCCGGCTCGGCGGCGAGGTGATCGACGACCTCGACCAGTACTTCGACGGCCGGAAGCATGCCAACGCCCCCTGGGCCGAGGCCAAGGTGTTCCGGACCCGGATTCGCCGGAACATCCGCCTGGCCGAGTGCCCCAGCTTCGGCCAGTCGATCTTCCAGTACGCCCCGACCAGCCGGGGCGCCGAGGATTACGCCTCGCTCGCCGGCGAGGTCCAGGGCCGCCCCGCCGCCTCGATCTGGCTCACGCCCGAGAAGGCCGCCCCCGTCGTCGAGCCGCGCTCGCTGGCCTCGTGACGGCCGGCGACGATGAGATCGACCGAGCCAAGCCAAGGCCCCCGGGGTGACCGATGAAGTTCCTGCGCAAGGTCCGGTTCACGATGGCGATGGTGATGATGATGGTCGTCACGGCGGCGGTGGCCTCGGCGCTCTTCGCCAAGATCCGCCAGCACGTCGCGGCGCCGAATCAACCTTACCTGAAGGTCGACGCCCCGATCCTGTTCGTCCTCTCGATCGGCCTGACGGCGGCGGCCCTGGGCGCGCTCAAGGGGCACACGGCGGTCCAGATGATGCTCCAGATGACCGTCGCCTGCCTGGGGTTCGTCGTCCTGATCGGCCTGGCCGAGGCCGGCTGGGTGCGGCCGTTGCTCTACTGGTTCCAGGCGAGCTTCGGCGTCCTGGTCACGGTCCCGTTGCTCGCCCGTCGGTATGTCAAGGTCGAGATGGGGCGCGGGCCGAAACGGACCTGGTGGAAGAATACCTATGAAGCGGTCTTCTTCGCCTTCCTGACGCAGATGCTCGTCCTGCTCGGGCTGCTCTTGCAGTTCGCGGCGGTCATGGTCCCCCAGGTCATCAAATAGTGACGCGGTGGGTCGGGATCGACGAGGCCGGCTACGGGCCGAACCTGGGCCCCCTGGTGATGACGGCGGTGGTCGCCGACGGCCCTGGAGGCCGCCGGCCCGACGTCTGGGGCGACCTGGCGGCGACCGTTTCCCGGGCCGGCGGGCCGGCCGACCGGCTCTGGGTCGACGACTCGAAGCGGGTCTACCAGGGCCGTCGGGGGCGCGACCGCCTCGACGCCGCGACCCTGGCCGTGGTGGCGGCGGCGGCGGCGGCCTCGGACACTCCGGCTCCCGAAACCTTCGCCGGGCTCCTCGGGGCCCTCGGCGCGGGGACGCTCGCCGACGCCGAGCTGGCCCCCTGGGTCGACGAGCCGGGCCCGGACTACCCCCCGCCCGGCTCCCGCGAGCTGGCCGGGCGGACCCTCGGGCGGCGACCGCTCGACGGGGCCCCCTGGCGGGTCGTCGCCGTCCGCTCGGTCGTGGTCGGCCCCCGGGCGTTCAACGCCGGCTTGGCCGCGACCGGCTCGAAGGCGCTGGTGCATTTCGGGGCGTTCGCCCGGCTGTTGGCGGACGTCCGCGCGACTACGCCCCAAGGGGTGGCCGTGTCCGTCCGGGGCGACAAGCACGGCGGCCGCCACTTCTACGGCGACCTGCTCGCCGCCGCCTTCCCCGACGCCCGGGTGATCCGGGGCGAGGAAGGCCCGACCTTGAGCTGGTATGACCTGATCGCGGCCGGGTCCCGGCTTTCCCTCGGCCTCGTCCCCCGCGCCGACGCCGACGACGGCCTGGTCGCCCTGGCCTCGATCGTGAGCAAGGCGGCCCGCGAGTGCTGGATGGACGCCTTCAACGCCCACTGGCTCGCCCGGATTCCCGGCCTCCGCCCCACCGCCGGCTACCCGGGCGACGCCGGCCGGTTTCGCCTGGCGATCGAGGCCGATTGCCGGTCGCGCGGGCTTGCCCCGGAGGCCTGGTGGCGGGCGAAGTGATCGGCGACCACGGCCCGGAGCCTCCCACGGCGGCAAATCAAGTCGGCGCGAATCGAAGGGTTCCGGCCCCCGATCCGCCCTCGTTCAGCGCTCGCGATAGACGATCCGACCCTTGGTCAGGTCGTAGGGGGTGATCTCGATGGTCACCCGGTCGCCGGGGACGATCCGGATGAAATTCTTGCGCATCTTGCCGGCGATATGGGCCAGGATGCGGTGCCCGCTCTCCAGCTCGACCATGAACTGGGTGTTGGGCAGGGCCTCGACGATGCGGCCCTCGGTGCGGATCGGTTCCTCTTTGGCCACACAAGACTCCCGATGACGACCGGGGCCGGCCCGCGGTCGTTTGGACGAAGGTTCGAAAATGGGGGTCGCCGGCCCGCCCGGAGGCGGCCACCGGCGCCCGCCCCCCGGAAACCGGGACGCGGGGCGGCGCACGCCTACCCACTCGGCTGATCGTCCACCATAACCAATTCGTTAGCCCTTGGCCAGCGCCGAAACCGGGCGAAGGGCGGAACGACCCCGTCTATCGGGGCAAGAACGGCGGCGTCAGGCCGGCGACGCGGAACCGGACCCGGTGGACATGGTCGACGGCGGTGATGGCCAGGTCCTTGCCGTCGGGGCCCCCCCAGTTGAGGTTGGACGGGCGTTGGGGGATGCCGAGGATTCCCAGGAGGCGGCCGTCGGCCTCGAAGACCCAGACGCCGAGGGCGACGGCGACGTAGACCCGGCCGTCGACGTCGACCTTGATCCCGTCGGGGCCGCCGGGCTCGCCGGGGTCGAGGGTGGCGAAGACCCGGCCCGACCCTTCGACGACGGCCCCGGCCGGGTCGAGGGCGAAGGCCCGGACGTGGTAGCGGGCGGTGTCGCAGACGTAGAGGGTCGACTCGTCGGGCGACAGGGCCAGGCCGTTGGGCTTCTCGAAGTCGTCGAGCAACAGCCGGGGGACGCCCAGGGAGTCGAGGGCGAAGACCCCCTGGAAGTCGATCTCGCGGTCGGCCGGGGCGACCCCATAGGGGGGGTCGGTGAAGAACAAAAGGCCGTCGGACCGGGCGACGATGTCGTTGGGGCTGTTGAGCCGCTTGCCTTCCCACGAGTCGGCCACCGTCTCGACGCCCGAGCCGTCGGGGTTCATCCGAGAAACCCGCCGGCCGTTCTGCTCGCAGAAGACGATGCACCCCCGGGCGTCGAAGGTCTGGCCGTTGGCGGCCCCGGTGCCGGACCGGAGGACGGCGACGGTCCCGTCGGGCGCGACCCGGTACGTCTTCTCGGCCTTGATGTCCTGGAACAACAGCGAGCCGTCGCCGAGCCAGAGCGGCCCCTCGGTGAATTCGAGCCCCTCGTGGGCGACCGTGGCGACGGCTTGGCCATCGATCAGGGCCGAGAGGCCGGCGTCGCGGAGGACGGGGATCATCGGGGGATTTCTCCGAGAAGGGGTCGATCGCGCCGACACGTCGGGCCGGCCTTGCCCGGGGGCGCACGACATCGGATTTACATGGTTCGACTTGCCTGAATCGAGACGGCGATCGGCGTTCGGGCTGAAAACGTCGCGACCCACCGTTCCTAACTTGACCCGATGCGCGATCGGTTATCGGCCAGCGGGTTGCGCGCTCGTCCTGACCCACTCGTCGTAGTTCATCGATGCCGCCCACCGTTTCCGCGCCGACGGATTGGAATCGATCCCGTGCCACTCGTTGATCGCCTCGACCCATTCAACCTTCGCCTCGGCCCTGGTCAACGCGGCCCGGAGTTCTTGCTCACGTGAGGCGTTCCTCCGGAGCAGGGCGTCCTGGAAGATGATGGTCAGGACGAGGGCCAGCAGGACGATTCCGCCCATCATCCACCGCGCCGTGAATCGCAAGCGGGGTGCTCGCATGGCTGGAACTCCGGGGCCAGTGTGTCTCCGGCCGGTAAGTACGGGTGAATTATTCGAGGGGGTGGGGAGGAGGATCAGGCGGAATCCTCACCCAAGGTCGGTACGCCGCGGACAGGTAATCGTTCCTGAGCCTGGAGTGTTTGGCAAGACCGTCATGAAAGGATTTCACGCGCCCTCGCCAGGCGTTTCCCCAAAGATGCTCGATGTGAGCGACGAACTCTCCGGGGGTAACAGGCCGATCCTCGCCACCGGTGAGCAACGCTCTCCTCTGCCCCTTGAGGAACCAAGCGGTGAAGTCTGGGTCGCCCGAGTCGCGAACAAGCTCATCAATGGATCGGGCGTCCGGCCCCATCTCCGAAAAGCGGAGGGCGACCGCATCCAGCCTTCGAAGTTGATGGAATTCGCCCGTATCGTCCTTCTGGATGGATTCCCCCCAAGCGGCATGCCGTCGGGCCATCTCGCGACAATACCGATACCGATGGGTCAGTCGAGTGACTTCGAGGCCAAGTCCCAACAGCGCGGCAAGCGCGGCAACAACCACCATCATCCGCCGCAAAGTGATATGCACGAGAGGCAATCGCATGACGGAGGGTCCGATGCGCCGGGCCGGTCTTATGCGGGATTCCGAGGGTGGACCGCGTAAATCACGTCTTCGTATCGCTCGACCAAGAGGGCAAGGACCAGGAAGTAATCGTGCTCTTCGAGCCGAAGTTGGCCTCGGCGGTCGTCGAGCGCGTCGAGCGTGGCGATGGCCCGGTCGTGCTCCTCGGCGGACCGGATCGGGCGGAGCGGGAAAGCCCGCGCGAGATCGAGGTACAGGTCCGGTACCGGGGCCGTCCCGGTAGGCTGGGTTTCGGCCGCCATCGTCGTCGCCTCCCGGATCGCGTGAGAAAGTAAGGGCGTCGTATTCCTCGTGGGTGTAGACGCCCCGGATGAGTCAGACTTGGTCGTTATAGTAGATCGAGGCCACCAGCCGGTACTTATTCCCGGCAATGTTGAAGATGGTGTGCTTCGTGGTCTGATCGGCCGTCCCGAAATCGGCTCGGAGCTCCGCGAAATGGGCCCACGTCGCCTGCTTCGCGATCCGATACCAGCGGTCCAGCGGCTGGATCGCGTCGGCATGATCCGCCCCGAACTCGACCAGACGCTTGTGGGAGATGACATGCATCTTACGCCGGGCTCGCGTCGCCGGCCAGGGCCTCGACGCCGACTCGGTGGCAGAAGTCGCCGAAGGTTTCGCGGTCGGCGCGGTCGGCCTTGTAGCGGGCGAAGATGGGGACGAGTTCGGGGACGACGCGGTCGAAGGGGACGTAGTCCTTGAACTCGACGTTGAGGCGGTCGCCGATCGTCCGGCCGCCGAGGAAGACGGTGTAGGTCCCGGGGCCGGGGGTCCCGTCGTCGTTCCGGGTGGCCGAGCGGCCGACGAGGCCGATGTCGGCGTTGTAGGGCCGGGCGCAGCCGTTGGGGCAGCCGGTCATCCGGACGGTGAAGCGGTCGGCTTCGAGGCCCAGGGTCGTCAGGGCCCGTTCGAGCTGGTCCATGATCGTCGGCAACGCCCGCTCGGCCTCGGTCACGGCCAGGCCGCAGGTCGGCATCGCGGGGCAGGCCATCGACCAGCGGCGGACGGTCGAGTACCGCTCGACCGTGGCGATCCCGTGCGCTTCCAGCAGGGCCTCGATCTCGGGCCGCCAGGCCGGTTCGAGGTCGGCCAGCAAGATCGATTGCTGGCAGGTCATCCGCGCCGGGGTCGCGTACTTCTCGAAGAACGCCCGGAGCCCGGTCAGGAGCCGGAAATCGCCGTCGTCCTTGATCCGGCCGTTCTCGACGGGCAGGCCGAGGAACAGCTTGCCGTCGCCTTGTTCGTGCCAGCCGAGGTGGTCGTCGACGTCGGTCACCTCGACCGGCCTGGGGTCGGCGAGGCCTCGGCCGAGGTATTCCTCGACCTTGGCCCGGAACGCCGGCATCCCCCAATCGTGGACGAGGTACTTGATCCGGGCCCGCTTGCGGTCCGAGCGGTTCCCGTGGTCGCGGTAGACCTTGAGCACGGCCTCGCCCACGGCCAGGAGGTCGGCCCGGGGGACGTAGGCCAGCGGCCGCGCCAGCGCGGGGAAGGTCTTGCCGGCGCTCGGCGTGGTCCCCAGGCCGCCGCCGACCAGGACATTGTAGCCGACCAGCTCCCCCCCCTCGACGATGGCCAGGTAGCCCAGGTCGTTGGCCAGGACGTCGGTGCAATTGTCCTCGGGCAGGGCGAAGGCGGTCTTGAACTTGCGCGGGAGATAGGCCTTCCCGTAGATCGGCTCGACCGGGTCGTCGCCGGGGGTGGGGACCTCGATCGGGCCGGGGGTCGGGAGCAGGGGGTTGTCGACCTTCTCGCCGTCGAGCCAGACGTCGTAATAGCTCGACGCCCGGGGGGCGAAGTGGGCGGTGAAGGCGTCGGCGTCGTGTTGGATGGCGGCGCGGACCCCGTCGACGATCGGCGCCGGGCAGGCGAGGACGTTCCGCTCGACGTCGCCGCAGGCGGCCAGGGTCGAGAGCAGGACCTCGTTGATCCGGCGGATCATGGCGGTCATGTCGTCCTTGGGGACGCCGTGGAGCTGGAACTCCTGCCGGGTCGTGATCCGGATCGTGCCGTTGCCGACGGTCCGCGCCAACTCGTCGATGGCCCGGTACTGCTCGGCCGTGCATTTGCCGCCGGGCATCCGGACCCGGACCATCATCGAGTACGCCTTCTCCTTCCCCTCCCGCTTCAACAAGGTCCGGTGGTCGCGGTCGTCCTGCTGGTAGCTCCCGTGGAACTTCAGGACCGTCGCGGCGTCCTCGCTGAAGTGCGCCAGGCCGTTATGCGCCTCCTCGGCGACCTGCGCCTTGAGGTACCGGCTGGCCAGCTTGATGGCCTCGACCTTGCTCGGCTTGGGGGTCGCGGGGGCCTTCGGCTCCATCGAATCCATCCTCCTGGCGGGCGCCTCGTCGCGCCAGCTCCATTCCCGGGAAACTTCGGTTCACGCATGAAGATTGTGACCCTCATTTTACCGGGTCGAGCCGGGGGGATCAACCGGCGACGGAGCCCGGAGGGTGGGGACGGCCGCCGGGAATCGCGGCGACAGGGGAGAAACCCGACTAATCGCGGCGCCGAGAAGCGATGATATAGGAGTCCCTTCGGATCGGCGCAACCCGTTGGGGTTGATCCCCGGGGGGGGCCGAGGTCGCCGCGATTGGGTCCGTTTTTCCGGGAGGCGGGGCGGCCGGTGGCGCGGGCGTGTTCGCGACGAAACGAAGCCATTATCGGGGCCGTTCGCCATGTCCGCGACGAAACGAAGCCATTATCGGGGCCGTTCGCCATGTCCGCGACGAAACGAAGCCATTATCGGGGCCGATCCCGGCCGGGGAGTTTGGGGCCGGGTCCGCCGGCTGGCCGGTTCAATGTCCCGGGCCGGGCGGGTACACTCGGGGGATGTCCGCTCGAACGATCCGACCCGCCGGGGTGCCCATCGATGGCCGGCTACCAGCTCGAAGGCCCGAAGGCGGCCCGGATGTACGAGGTGATCTTGCCGAAGAAGCTCGGCTATTTCGGCAAGGTCCAGGAGGTCCTGGAAGACCTGTTCGACGAGGAGGCGATCCGGTCGATCCCGTTCATCAAGAAGTTGATCGCCGACCGTCGGCGGTGGGATGGGTCGTTCGACGAGGACAGCTGGATCAAGACCCTGTGCCGGGCGGCGAGCGGCTACTCGATCTACGAGATGGACGGGCGGTACGTCGCCCCCGCCGGCCGACCGGTCGACGAGCGGGTCCTGGTGATCCGGTTCATCTTCCACAACGTGGGGCATCACCTCGACCCGAAGACCGACTTCCTGGGCGCGTCGCTCGAGGTCGTCAACCACCTCGTCGCCCACCGGTTCGCCGAGGAGCTGGGCGTCGAGGAAGAGATCTGGTTCCTGGAATATCCCGACACCCGCCTGGCCATCTGGCGGAAGGACCGGGCCAGGCCCATCGCCGGAGATTATCAACTGTGAGCGCGAGCCCCGACCCCCGCAAAGTCGTGATCGACCGCTTCGCCGACGGCGGGCCGCTCCTGGTCCAGGCCTCGGCGAACCTGACGCCCGAGCAGGCCACCGCCCGCCCCGGGCCGGGCGACTGGAGCCTCGCCGAGCTGGTCGCGCACCTGCTCGACTCCGACCTCGTCCTGTCCGACCGGATGAAACGGATCATCGCCGAGGACAACCCCGTCCTCCAGGCGTTCGACGAGGGGGCCTGGATCGTCCGGCTCGACTCCAACGCCATGCCCGCCGACGAGGCCGCCGCGCTCTTCGCCGCCAATCGCCGCTGGATGGCCCGGATCTTGAGGGCCCAGGGCGAGGCCGCCTTCGCCCGGGCCGGCCTCCACACCGAGGCCGGCCGCGTGACCCTGGCCGAGATCCTCGTCAAGACGGCCAACCACCTCGACCACCACCTCAGATTCCTCTACGCCAAGCGGGCCAACCTCGGCCTGGCCCTCTACCCCCGGTACACCTCCAACCCCGGGACCTGACCCGGGAGGAGCCCCCGACGGTGGGACGATTGTTCGCGGGGACCCCCTGGGACCGGCCGCCGACCTGCGAGCGATGCGGCCGGCCCGAGCCGGAATGCGCCTGCCCGCCCCCCCCGGCGGCCGCGCCCGTCCGGCTCGCGCCCGAGGCCCAGACGGCCCGCCTCAAGGTCGAGAAGCGGCCCAAGGGCAAGGTCGTCACCGTCGTCGCCGGGCTCGACCCGCTCGGCAACGACCTGGCCGACCTCGCCGCCCGCCTCAAGGCCCGGTGCGGCGCCGGGGGGACCGTCAAGGACGGAGCCATCGAACTCCAAGGGGACCACCTCGCCGCCGCCGAGGCCACCCTCAAAGGTGTCGGCTACCAGACCCGCCGGGGGTGATCGACCGCCGATCGCGAAAATACGAAGACCTTCGTTGACAACTACGAAGGTCTTCGTATGATGTCCCCGGCCCGACGAAGGGGGCCGGGAGGGCGGGGTCATGAAGGGTGGCAAGCTGCCGAGGCCGACGGACGCCGAGTTGGCGATCCTGCGGGTCCTCTGGCGCGACGGGCCGTGCACGGTCCGGCAGGTCCAGGAGGCGCCCGGGCGGTCGGGCGCGATGGGGTACACGACGGCCCTGAAGCTCCTCCAGATCATGGTGGAGAAGGGCCTGGTCGACCGCGACGAGTCGCGGCGGTCGCACGTCTACCGGGCCCGGCTGGCCGAGGGGGAGACCCAGCGGCAGCTCGTGGACGACCTGATGGAGCGGGCCTTCGGCGGCTCGGCGGAGCGGCTGGTGATGCAGGCCCTGGCCTCGAAGCGGGCCACGCCCGAGGAGTTGGACGCGATCCGCCGGATGATCGACGAGCTGGGAGGGGGCGACCGATGAGCGACCTCGCGACCACTCCGGCGGCCTGGGTCGAGGCGATCGGCTGGGCCCTCGTCCATTCGACCTGGCAAGGGATGGCCGTCGCGGCGGCCCTGGCCCTCCGCGGCCTCCGCCGAGGCTCGGCGGAGGCCCGCTACCTGGCCGCGTGCCTGGCCCTGGCCTTGATGGTCGCCCTGCCGGTGGCGACCGCCCGCCTCCCGGCGTCGGCCCCGGCGGTCGAAGTGGGGCACCCGGATTCGCGGGACGTGGCCGGGCCGGCGGTCGCCGTGGCCGGGCCGTCGCCCCCGGCCCGCGCGGCCGGCTCCCGGCTCGGCGACCGGGCCCGGCCGATCTTGCCGGCGCTGGTGGCCGGTTGGCTGGTGGGGGTCGGCGTCCTGTCGGGCCGACTCCTGGGGGGTTATCTCCTGGCCGGGCGCCGGAAGGCCCGCGACGCCCGGCCGGTGGCCGGCGACTGGCCCGACCGGCTCGACCGGCTCAAGGCGAGGTTGGGGGTCCGCCGGGTCGTGGCCTTGCTCGAAACGGCCCGGCTGGAGGTCCCGACGGTGATCGGCTGGGCCCGGCCGGCGATCCTGGTGCCGACCTCGGCCCTGACCGGGCTCGCCCCGGCCGAACTGGAAGCGATCCTGGCGCACGAGCTGGCCCACGTCGCCCGGCACGATTATCTGATCAACCTGTGCCAGTGCGCGGCCGAGACCTTGCTGTTCTACCACCCGGGCGCCCGGTGGGCGTCATCGGTGATCCGCCGGGAGCGCGAGCACTGCTGCGACGACCTGGCGGTGGCGGCCTCGGGCGATCGCCTGGGCTATGCCCGGGCCCTGGCGACGATGGAGGGGCTCCGGGGCCCCGCGCTTTCCCTGTCCCCGGCGGCCAACGGCGGGAGCTTGCTCGCCCGGGTCCGCCGCGTCCTCGAACCAACGGAAACGTCGATGTCGATGAAACCCGCCCGCCTGCTCGTCACGATGGCCGTCGCCCTGACGGTCGCCCCGGCCTGGCTCGCCCGAGTGGCCGCCCAGCAACCCCCCCGCCCCGCGCCGATCCCGCCGATGATCGCGGCCCCGGAACGGGTTTCCGTCCCGGTCGGCTCCCGGGAGCCGTTCGCGTACCGATCGCATGCCGATATCGTGACCGATGTCGACGAGGGCCCGACCGGCCGCCTCATGTTCGAGGCGGCGGCCGTGGAGCAGGGCTTCGGCCTTGAGGGCGACCCTCGGGTGATCCTCAAGGGCGACGTCCGGGCGATCCCCTCGAAGCCCGCCGGCGAGGAGATCGGCCCGGCGCCGGCTTCCCGGTCCTTCGTCTACCAGGGCCCGAAGCCCGCCGCCGCGGCGGTCCTCCACGAGCCGGCCCGGCGCGACGGAGGCACGCGGATCGTCGACGCCGACTGCGCGACCTGCCTCGACCCGCCGGACGAGGCGGAAATCTGGGCCAAGGTCCCCACCGTGGCCCGGGGCAATCCCCCGCTGTACGAGGTCGAGCGGAAGAACGTCCGCATCTTGACCGAGAAGATCGGCGACCAGGTTGACCCGGTCAAGGTTTACCCGCTGGCCGGCCCTTGCCAGCTCGTCCACTGCCGTTACAAGTGCTCGGTCTACTTCGACGAGTCGTACAGGGCGGACTACCCGATCCCGTTCAACCACCGCAAGGCCCGCGTCGAGGTCGTCTTCATCGAGAAGGACCACCTCCGCCGGGCCCCCAAGCCGCCCCAAGCCCCGGGCGAGGACGTCGAACGCAAGCTCCGGTTGCAGCGAGTCCGGGAATTGGAGCAGCGGCGAAACATCCAGAAGCGAGAGCTGGACCTCCTGAACAAGGAACTGGACGAACTGGAGCGCGAGCTGAAGGCCAAGCCGGGGCCCGTCGGGGGCCTGATCCCACCCCCCTTCAACTTCGCGATCGGGGCATTCTGGTGATGCCGGGCCTCACTTCTCGCCCATCATCTTCCAGAGGACCGGCTCGATGGCGTCGGCCCAGGCCTGGTAGCCCTTCCGGCTGAGGTGGAGGTAGTCGGGCATGGTCGCGCCGGGGATCTGGCCGGCGTCGTCGAGGAAGGCGACGCCGATGTCGAGGTACCGGATGGCCTGGCGATCGTCGAGCGCGGCGAGGCGGGCGTTGATCCGGGCGATCCGGGGGTCGGGGGCGGTGGCGGCCTGGGTCTTGTCGCGGTTCAGGCCCCTCGGGAAGACGCCGAGCAGGAGGATCTTGGATTCGGGGAGCTTCTCGCGGAGCCGGTCGACGACCGCCTTGACCCCCTCGGCGACCTCGGCCTCGGTGTTGGACCCGACGTTGTTGGTGCCGATCATCAGGACGACGACCCGGGGGTTGATCCCCTCGACCTCGCCGTTGTCGAGCCGCCAGAGGACGTGCTGGGTCCGATCGCCGCCGATCCCAAAGTTGGCCGCCTTGCGGGGCCCGTAATGCCGCGACCAGATCGGCCCCGCGCCGCCCCATCCGGCGGTGATCGAGTCGCCGAGGAACAGGAGGTCGACGTCCCCCGCCCTGGCCCGGTCGAGCAACGCCTCGTGCCGCTTCCCCCAGGCCCCCGGCCGGGGTTGCGGGACGACGGCCGAGTTGACCCGGACCAAGGGCTCGTCGTCGGCCTTCTTCTCCGGGGTCGGGGCTGGAGGCTGGGCGGGGGCCGGCTTGGTGGTCGCTTCGGGCTTGTCCTGCCCCCGGGCGAGGGCGGCCGGCGCGACCAGGGCCAGGCCCAGGGCGAGGAGTCCGGCGGATCGGGGGGTTCGAGTCCGGGGCATGGGGGGTCGCTCGCGGGTTCGGGTCAAGCGTGGTGGATCGGACTCCGGTGGGCATCCTACTCGCCCGGCCCGCCCCGATCCAGCGCCGGGCCGGGCCCGCCCTCGGCCGGGTCCCAGGGCTGGCCGAAGTGCTCGCGAAAGCAGGCGTGATCGAGGCCGAACCGGCCGGGGAACGGGGACGCCTCGGCGGCGAATCCCAGGGCGATCAGGCAGCAAACCTCGTGGTCGTCGGGGACGCCGAAGCCTCGGCGGACGCCCTCGCGGTCGAACTCCTCGATCAAGGTCGAGGCCACGCCGACCGCCTCGGCGGCGATCAGGAGCGAGGCCGCCGCCAGGAGCGCCGGGCGGGTCGCGTCGAGGGCCGGGTCGGGCGACCGCTCGCGGACCCGGGGGGCCTCGGCCCGGACCCTCGCGGCCTGGTCGGGGGTGAGGGCCCCCAGCTCGACCTGGCGGGCGACCACGGCCGCCAGGTCGGTCTCGTGGGGATGGAGGTAGCCCAGGACGATCAGGGCGACCGGGGCGTCGGTGAGCCTCGCCTCGCCGAAGGTGCAGCCGCGGAGCTTCCGGCGGTTCCGAGGGTCGCGGACGACCACGAACCGCCAGGGCTGGAGGTTGAAGCTCGACGGGGCGAGCGTCGCCAGCCGGAGCAGCTCGCCCAGGACGTCGTCGGGCAAGGGGCGGTCCGGGTCGAACCGCCGGGCCGTCCGCCGCCCCTCGATCGCTCCGAGGGCGGACCGGGGCGGCGCGGGTCCGGGGTCGGGGTTGGCGGGCGGGTTCATGGTCGAGGGCTCCGGTGGGCCAGTCTGGCCCGGTCGGGCCCGTCCCGCAAGGGCCAAGGCGACCCGGCCGGTTTGCCGGGGCGGGTCCTGGCGTCGGGCCGGCGGTTGGCTTACGATTCGACGGGCCGGGCGTTTGCCCCATCTCGCGCGGTCGACGTATCCCCGCGCCGGACATCCCAGAAGCCGAGGGAGTTCCCGATGAATCGACGTGTCGCGGCGACCGCCTCCGTCGCCTTGATCTTGCTCGTGCCTTGCCTTCCCGCCACCGCCCTCGGCCAGGGCCCCGAGCCGTCGACCGGCTGGGTCGCGCTGTTCGACGGCAAGACCCTTTCCGGCTGGACCACGGCCGACGGCACGACCGGCCGGTGGGCGGTCGAGGACGGCGCGATCCACGGGTCGGGCCCGGCGTCGCACCTGTTCAGCCCCCGGGGCGACTACAAGAACTTCCGCTACAAGGCCGAGATCAAGATCGCCGACAAGGCCAACTCGGGCATGTACTTCCGGACCAGGAAGGGCCCGGGCTTCCCCAACGGCTACGAGGCCCAGGTCAACAGCACCGGCGCCGACCCCGTCAAGACCGGCTCGCTGTACGGCTTCGTCAAGGTCCTCAAGATCCTGGTCCCGCCCGACACCTGGTTCACCCAGGAGGTCGAGGTGGTGGGCAATCACATCATCATCAAGGTCAACGGCGAGACGACCGTCGACTTCGTCGACGCCAAGGACACCCACAAGCAAGGGCACTTCGCCTTCCAGCAGCACGACCCGGGCAGCCAGGTCTGGGTCCGCAAGGTCGAGGTGATGGAACTGCCCGAATCCCCCGCGAAGTGACCGGGCGATCGATCGCCCCGGCGACGGCGAATTCTCCAACGACGAGGACTCATCCCATGATGCGACGAATCGCGGCGACCGCCTGCCTCGCCCTCGGATGCCTGGCGACGGCCCTCGCCGCCGGGGCCGACAAGGCCGAGGAAACCTGGGTGGCCCTCTTCGACGGCAAGACCCTTTCCGGCTGGGAGGCCCTGCCCACGGGCAAGGAGCCGACGAGCTGGGAGGTCAAGGACGGCGCCCTCGAAGGGTCGGGCGGCGGGTCGATGCTGTTCAGCCCGCGCGGCGACTACAAGAACTTCCGGTTCCGCGCCGAGCTGAAGATCAACGACAAGGGGAACTCCGGGATGTACGTCCGGACCCCCAAGGGCGCGACCTTCATGAAGGGCTACGAGATCCAGGTCAACAGCACCCACGCCGACCCGATCAAGACCGGCTCGCTGTACACCCTGGTCCACCTGGCCAAGGCCCCGGTCCCGCCCGACACCTATTTCACCCAGGAGGTCGAGGTCGCCGACGTCAACTACCGAGGCAAGGTCGTGACCCGGTTCCGGATCAGCGTCAACGGCGAGCTGCTCTACGAGTACCTCGACCACGACCAGCTCTGGAAGGACGGGCATTTCGCCTTCCAGCAGCACGACCCGGGCAGCCGCGTCACGATCCGCAAGGTCGAGGTGATGGAACTGCCCGCGACCCCGCCGGCCGGCTCTCCCAGGCCCAAGGCCGTCCCGACGACCGGGAAATCGGCCAATTGACCCGCCTCGCCGGCCGCCCCGGCGCGGCCGGCGCCCTTACCCTACCCCCCGCCCGGACGCACTTGACCGCCTGGTTGGCACCTCTCCGCCCGAGCCGAGGTCGATCGCCAGATGAGTGGGGCTTGATTTGTTCGCGCATCGCCCTCGATGATCCCCATTCCTGAAATCGTTTCGCGGAGGCCTCGCCCGAGATGAGCCAACTGACCGACAAGAAGCCCCTGAGCATGCTCCTCGACGAGATGAAGGGGGAGAACCGCCTCCGACGGGTCCTCGGCCCCGTCGGCCTGACCAGCCTCGGCGTCGGCGCGATCATCGGCACCGGCATCTTCGTCCTGATCGGCGCGGGGGCGCACGACAAGGCGGGCCCGGCCCTGATGCTCTCGTTCGTCGTCGCCGGGATCGCCTGCGTCTTCGCCGCCCTCTGCTACGCCGAGTTCGCCTCGATGGTCCCGGTCGCCGGGTCGGCCTATACCTACGCCTATGCGACGATGGGCGAGCTGATGGCCTGGATCATCGGCTGGGACCTCGTCCTGGAGTACGCGATCGGGTCGTCGGCGGTGGCGCAAGGGTGGTCGAAATATTTCCAGGCCTTGCTCAAGGTCATCTTCAAGGGCTACCAACTCCCCCTGTCGATCCGCAAGGCCCCGTTCGACTACGACCCGGCCCTGGGCAAGCTCGTCGGCACCGGCGCCGTGCTCGACCTCCCGGCGCTGATCATCACGGCGATCCTCACCTACATCCTGGTCAAGGGGATCAAGGAGAGCGTCCGGTTCAACTCGGCGATGGTGATGGTGAAGCTGGCCATCGTCGCGTTCGTCATCATCGTCGGGTCGTTCTACATCGATCCGGCCAACTGGAAGAATTTCGCCCCGTTCGGCTACGGCGGCCTGAGCTTCTTCGGCCAGCCGATCCAGGGTTTCGGCCGGACCGACGCGGGGGGCAAGCCGGTCGGGATGCTCGCCGGGTCGGCCATCATCTTCTTCTCGTACATCGGTTTCGACTCGGTCTCGACCCACTCCGAGGAGGCGAGGAACCCGAAGCGCGACCTGCCGATCGGCATCATCGCCTCGCTCGTGCTCTGCACCTTCCTCTACATCGCCGTGGCGGCCGTGCTGACCGGCATGGTGCCCTACGACAAGATCAACATCGACGCGCCGGTCTCCGATGCGTTCGCCCAGCAGAAATTGCCGGTCGCCAACCTCCTGATCTCCGTCGGGGCCCTGACCGGGATCACGTCGGTCTTGCTGGTCATGATGCTCAGCCAGCCCCGCGTGTTCCTGGCGATGGCCCGCGACGGCCTGGTCCCGCCCAGCTTCTTCGGCGCGGTGCACCCGAAGTACCTGACGCCCTGGAAGTCGACGATCCTGATCGGCATCTGCGTCGGCCTGATGGGGTCGCTGCTGCCCCTGCGCATCCTGGCCGAGCTGGTCAGCATCGGCACCCTGTTCGCCTTCGTGGTCGTCTGTGTCGCGGTCCTAATCATGAGGAGGACCAACCCCGACGCCGAGCGCCCGTTCCGCGCCCCCCTGGTCCCGCTGACGCCGATCCTCGGGATCGGGGTCTGCCTCATGATCATGCTCTCGCTGCCCGCCGAGAACTGGCTCCGACTCATCATCTGGCTCGCCCTCGGCCTGGTCGTCTACTTCGGCTACGGCAAGAAGCACAGCCACCTCGCCCGCCACAACGCCGGCCTCCCGCCCGTCTGAAGATCGTGGGGCGTGGAGCGTGGAGCGTGGGGAGAGCGGTCAGCGAGGAAATGTCGGGTGCCACGGGTTCCGTACTCGGACCCCGTGAGCCGGGAACGGTCGCTGACGGCACGGGGTCTTCGACCCTCACCCGTGGCACCCGGCGAATCCGGGTTGATCGCTGACCGCTCTCCCCACGCCCTACGCCCCACGACCCACGACCCACGCTCACCCCGCCGCCCGCCTGCTTGCCGCGATCCACTTGCCGGCGGCGGCGACGAGGATGATGGCGACCAGGCCCAGAAGGGTGGCGGTCAGGCCGATGTTGAGCCAGCCTTTGAGGGCGGTCTCGGGACTCCGGGTCATCCGGGCGAACTTGCCGGTGATCTCGAGGATTCCGGCGGTGGTGGTGGTCGTGGCGACGAACGCCATCGGGAGGAGGGTCACCGGGGCATAGCGGGCCCGGCCGGCGTTGACGAGGGCGATCGTCGCGACCGCCAGGGCGACCACCGCCAAAAGCTGGTTGGCCACGCCGAACATCGGCCAGATCGTCTCGACCGAGCCGGTCAGGATGAAATAGCCCCAGCCCAGGACCACCAGGGCCGTGGCCAGGACCGAAGGGCCGAGCCGGTCGAGGTCGCCCAGCGGCTTCCAGAGCTTGCCGAGGAACTCCTGGACCAGGAACCGGCCGATCCGGGTCCCGGTGTCGATCGTGGTGAGGATGAACAGGGCCTCGAACATGATCGCGAAGTGATACCAGTACTTCACCAGGCCTTCGAGCCCCGGCACCGCCTTCGAGAAGATCCGCGCCATGCCCACCGCCAGCGTCACCGCGCCGCCGGTCCGGCCGTGGAGCGACTCCTGGACGTCCTTCTCCATCCGGACCAGCTCGGCCCCGCCGTCGTGGTCGACGTCGAGCGCCTTGAGGGCCTGCTGGAACTGCGGGCGGCGGGCCAGGTCGATGTTGATGTCGTAATACATCGAGTTCGGCAACGCCGCCGCGGCGATCAGGGCGACGACCCCGACCAGGCCTTCCATCAGCATGGCGCCGTAGCCGATCATCCGGACGTCCCCCTCGCGGTCGACCATCTTCGGGGTCGTGCCCGAGGCCACCAGGGCGTGGAACCCGGACACCGCGCCGCACATGATGCAGATGAAGACATACGGGAAGATCGGCCCGTCGAAGTACGGCCCGCCCCCCGACGCGAACTGGTGGTTCACCATCGGCGCCCGGAGCGTGGGGTTGACCACGCACACGCCCACGACCAGCAGCCCGATGGTGCCGATCTTCAAGAAGCTCGACAGGTAATCTCGCGGGCAGAGCAGGAGCCAGACCGGCAAGATCGCCGCGACGAACCCGTAGCCGGCGATGGCGTAGGTCGTCGTCGCCTTGCTCCAGAGGAAGTACGGCTCCAGCCGCGAACCCGGGATCGACGCCCCCAGGACCGTCACCCCCAGGACCGCCGCGGCCCCCAGGATCGACGCCTCCACGACCCGCCCCTTGCGGACCCGGTACATGTACCAGCCCACCGCCAAGGCGATCGGCACCGTGCACGCGATCGTGAACGCCCCCCACGAACTCCCCGGGACCAGCCGCTTCGCCCCCCCGGGCAGGACCAGGCCATCCCCGTTCGCGGCTTTTACCAGGGCCTGGCCGGGGGGGACGGCCAGGCGGAACGGCTCGTGGAAGACCATCGACCCGTCGGGCCCGTCGCCGAAGCGATAGCTCGTCTCGGGGGGGACCTGGTAAACCCTCGACCCGTCGGCGAGGAGTTCCTTGTTGATCCCGGCCGACGCGGGGAACGCCAGCGACGTGCCCGCCTTCATCGCCACCTCCTCGCCGCCGAGGGCCTTGACGACGACGATCCCCAGCCCCGCCAGCGCGATGATGATGACATAAAGGATCGCCAGGGTGGCGGCCGTCCCCGCCACCGGCCCGATCTCGGACCGGGCCAGCGCCGCGAGGCTCTGGCCCCCCCGGCGGACCGACGTGGCCAGGACCATCATGTCCTGGACCGCGCCGGCCAGGCAGACGCCCACCACCAGCCAGACCAGCCCCGGCAAGTAGCCGAACTGGATCGCCAGGACCGGCCCGATCAGCGGGCCGGCCCCCGAGATCGCCGCGAAGTGGTGCCCGAACAGGACCCAGCGGTTGGTCGGGTGGAAGTTCTGCCCGTCGCGGAACTCGTGGGCCGGGGTCGCCCGCGAGTCGTCCAGGGCCGCCACCCGCGCCGCCAGGAACGCGCTGTAATAGCGGTAGGCGACGGCCAGGACGGCCAGGACCAGGAGCATCACCGGCATCGCGTGGACGTCCGCCATCTCGGGGCAGCCTTTCGCTCGTCGCCAAGGACACGGGGAGGGGAAATTCCCGGGTCGTCACTTCACGTCGGGCGCGACCTGGCCGGTGGCGGCCCAGAGGGTCCCCCGGCGGAGCCAGGTGGCGGCCCCGGGGTCGGTGATGGCGGCGACGTCGTGGCCGAGGACGGTCTCGAAGACCCGCCCCTTGCCGAAGGTGTTGGCCCAGATCACGGCCTCATCCTTGCCCGTCCCCCCCTTCTTGGACGGGTCGGAGTAGGCGGTCGCCAGGACGACGCTGCCGGGGGTGAGCAGGGAGTTCTGATACAGCTCGTCGGTGACGTGGGCGAACTCGGCGGGCGCCCCGTCGGCGACCGGGTGGTCGCCGGCGGCCTTCTTGACGGTGAACGGGTGCGGCGGGCCGTGGTGGCCCTGGGTCCGCCAGCCCCCGGCGATGGCCTGTTCGAACTCGGCCCAATTTGGCTTCGCGAACGAGCCCGAGGCGTGATGGAGGACGACCAGCCCCTTGCCGTCGTCGCGGATCGCCTTGAGGAACGCCGCCTTGTTGGCGTCGGTCCAGGTGGTCTCGGGGCTCTCGCTCGGCTTCTTGTAGTTCAGGAGCAGGACGTCATACCCGGCGAGGTTGGCGTCGGTCAGGTCGCTGGCGGGCGCGGTCGTGACGTGGACGTCGACCCGCCCCTGCGCCGCGAGGACGTCGCGGATCGCCGGCGTGGTCGCCTTCCAGTCGTGGGCCGGGTGGGTGTCCCCGGTGATGATCAGGAGCTTGACCGGCCGCGCCGGCCCGGCGGCCTCGACCTCGACCTCGACCGGCATCAGGCAGGCGGCGGCGATCGTCGCGATCGCGAACATCCGGCGGCGCATGGCGTGTTTCCCCGTTGTTGACGGATTCGGGATGGCCGGGAGGCCCGGCCCCGATCCCGGGCCGTGGACCCGCCAGTTGAACCCATCTCCGGCCGACAAGCAACGCCCCTCGCGACCGGCCCGGCCGGGAAATCCGCGTCCCCGCCCGGAAAAGACGGGTCGCGGCGGCCTCGAAGAAAGATCATTTGGGGAGAGGAGGGATTCCCGACGCCCCGGGGTCCGGGCCGTTGGGTTCGTTTTTCCGAGGGGGTGGCAAGGCCGGCCCGTTTCGAGGAATTCCCCGGCGACGGGCGGAATCCGGGAACCGAGCCCGCCCGTCGGGGGCACTAACGGGCGGACTGGCGTCGGGACACGGGGGGCTCGATCGGTGGCGAACTTTCGGAGGGGGGAGGCCGGCGGGCCGATCCGCGCGCTGTTCGACCTCGGGCCGACCTCGGCGCTGGGCGACGGCCAGCTCCTGGAGCGGTTCGCGGGGCGGGGCGGCGGCGAGGCGGCGGGCGCGGCGTTCGAGGCCCTGGTGGCGAGGCACGGGCCGATGGTCCTCCGGGTCTGCCGGGGGGCCCTCGGCGACCGGCACGACGCCGAGGATGCGTTCCAGGCCGTGTTCCTGGTCCTGGCCCGCAAGGCCGGCTCGATCCGCGACCGCGACTCGGTGGCGAGCTGGCTGCACGGCGTCGCCCTCCGCGTCGCCGCCCGCGCCCGGGCCGCCGGGGCCCGGCGGCGCCGGCACGAGCGGCTCGGGGCCGGCGCCGCCGGCCGGTCGGAGGGCGACGACGGCCGGGCCGGGATCGCCTCGGAGGTCCACGAGGCGGTCGGGCGCCTCCCCGAATTTCTCCGCGCCCCTGTCGTCCTTTGCTACCTCGAAGGCCACTCCCGCGAGGACGCCGCCCGCCTGCTCCGCCGGCCGGTCGGGACGGTCAAGAGCCGCCTGTCCAGGGCCCGCGACCGCCTCCGCCGTCGCCTGGCGCGGCTCGACCCGTCCTTGTCCTCCGAAGCGTCGTTGGGTTCGTTTTTTCCAGGACCCCAGGCGGTGCCGCCCCGCCTGGTGGACTGGGCGGCCGGGGTTGCGGCGGGGTCACCCGCCTCGACCGCGACCCCCGGCGCCCTTGCCCTGGCGGCGGGAGTGCTCCAAGCCATGTCGTTCGCCCACGGGAAAGCCCTCACCGTCGCCGTCGTATCCACCCTGGCCATCGCCGGCGCCCTCGCCGTCGGGGCGCGGCGGCAAGGCCCGGGCCGGGACGCGGCCAAGTCCCAAGCGTCGCGAGTCGAGCCCCGGCAGCCCGACCCGACGCCCATCCTCGGCCGAGCTTACATCCCCCGCGACCTGGAGGCCCATGTCGGGGTCGGGGTCGCCGTGACCTATGCCCTCGACCCGCGCGGCGAGCGGATCGTCGACGAGGCCGCCGCGAAGGCGGAGGCGGCGAGGCGGGCCGCCCGGAAGGACGCGGCGCCGGCCGAGGCGGTTCAGGGCCCCTTCAAAGAGGTCGGCACCGCGCTCCGGTGGGTCGCCGTCGTGGGCGTCTTCGATCATCAAGCCGTCCGAGAGGCCGAGGCCCGCCGCCAAGGCGTCGGCATGATCGCGCCGTCCCCGGCTTACAAACGGGTCGAAATCGAGCGCCAGGTCCGCCGGCCCGGCGGGGACTGGTCGGCCTGGATGCCCGTGGATCATGGCAGGAATTACCAGATCCTCGACAACCTGCCCGAAGTCGCCTTCGAGCGGCTGGCCTATTCGTACCGGCCCGAAAACCTGGTCGACCCGCTCCCCCACCTCCTGCAAGGCCGCTGGGAGGGCGTCGACGCCGAAGCGTTGCTCCGCCTGGCCGGGCCCGATCCCGTCGAAGTCTCGCAAGGCCTGCCGATCCCCGGGCCCGACGGGGCCGCACGCGGGCTCGGACGCCCGAAGCCCGAGGTGCCGGTCCTGATGATCCGGTCGCTCGACTTCACGGTCGAGCCCGGGACCAATTACCGCTATCGGGTCCGGGTTGTCGTCCAGGTGACCGACAAGGCCGGCCGAAGGTCGGAGGAATTATGGCCCTGGAGCGGGCCGACGGCGGACGTGGTGGCGCCTTGAAGTCTGCTATTGCAAATCTCAATATTTCAAATTTAAGACATGAATCAAACTGAAAACAGCTTGTAATTTGAAATCTTGGATCGGAAATCCCTCCCCCGCCGGCCAACCGTCCCGGATGGGGGCGAGCGAGGTGGGAAGGTCCGGGTAATCTGGCGGGGCCGCTCGGCCCCCCGGCGGGTGAGGCGTCGGGGGTCGAGCGGTCGCCGGGCCGGGCCGTGCGATCGGGCGGGGCGCCTGGGGGGCGACTCGCGGCCGAGGGCACGGGCATCGGGCCCGGCGCGGGGACGGCGGATCGTCGCGAGGCGATCGATCCGCCAGGGGGGGCCCGCCGGGACGCCTTCGGGAAAGGCGGCCGACGCGGGCGGGTCGTCGGGTCGGGGGGCGTCCGGAGCGATGGCGGAGGCGTGGGCCGGGGCAGGCTCGGCGTCGTCGAGGACCGTCTCGTCGACGGCGGTCTCGGTCGGATCGAACCCTTCGTCGCCCCGTCGCCACGCATCCCCATCCTCTTCTTGATCCTCCGGCGGGACGGCGGATCGGCCCGGGTCGGCGGTCGGCTCGGGATCTCGGGTCGAGGACGCCTCGAAGGCGTCGCCGATCTCCGATCCTTCGCGGTCCCGGTCGGCCCGGTCGCGGTCGTGGTCCTGGGCTCCGGGGTCGGCCTCGGTGGCGACCGGGTCGGGCCATCGGGGGTCGGCCCCGGCTTGCGGCAAGGTGCCGTCGACGGCCGGGAAATCCCCTTCGATCCGGCCCGGTTCGTCCCCGGGGTCGGCCCCGGCGGCGGCGGACGCCCCCGGGGCGACGCCCGGCGCGGGGGCGACTTCCGGGCGGTCGACGCGATCGTCGACCGCCCCGGAAACGTCCTCGGCGGGCGGGGCGACGAGGACACGCGGCCCGTCGGGGGCCTCGGCCATCGGGGCGGCGGGTTCCCCCGGCGGGGTCCCCTCCGGCCCGGGGGCGTCGAGGCTTTCGGGGGTCGCGGCCTCGTCGTCGGCGGACATTGGCGGCGAGGGCGGGCCCTCGACCGGGGTCCCCGCGAGGTCGTGGGGGCCGGCCGAAGTCGCCGAGGTCGGGGCTTCGACGCGGACGAACTTCCCGGGCGCGACCATGATCCAGGTCGCCTCGGCGACCTCAGGCGTGAGCTTCGCCTTCCTCGACCGCCCCTTGCCGCGCCTGGGCTTGGTGGGCCCGGGCGCGTCGGCCTGGTCCGGCGTCCCTCCGACGGGCCCGGCCGGGGCCGGGCTCTCGGGAGGGGCGGGGTCGGCGTCCCCCTCGTCCGGAGCGACCGGACAAGGGGCGGGCGTCGACCCGGCTTCCCCCCCGGCCCCGGCGTCTCGGCGACGACCGGGCGAGGGGAGCAGGATCAGGGCCATCAAAAGGAGATACGGGGGGACGAGCCACGCCGAGACCATCGAGCCGACGACCCAGCAGGTCCCCGCCATGAGCAGCAGGGCCAGCGCAGGCATCGCCAGGCCTCCGGCCCGAGGTCGGGCCGTCGCCGGCCGATCGGACGCGGGGCTCGCGCCGCCGTCCTGGCTGGTGGCTTCGTCGTCTCGCACGCGGGGCCGCTCCGGTCCGTTCGAAGCTTCCGACAAGGGGGGCCGGACGCCGCCATCCGTCCCCCCTCCGGAGAGTATCGGACGCCTCGGGCGGTTCCTGCTGTTTTTTGAAGAAAAACGACGGCCGGACCCCCTCCGATCGAAGCCCGACGATCGGCAAGGTCGACCCGCTCAATCCCGGGGCTTCAAGGTTTGGCGGCGGGCGGCGGGATGGTCATCCCCGGCTTGCCCCACTCCGGCGAGCCGATGACGAATCGGTCGTCCGGCTTGACCCCCTTGACGACGGAGTAGAGCCGATCATACGCCCGGCCGAGGACCACCCGACGGTCCTCGACGACGTCCCGGTCGTTGACGAAGTGGAGGGAATCTTGACCCCCATCGTTCCAGACCGCCGCCTGGGGGACCAGCAGCACGCGGTGGGGCTCGCCGATTTCGAGCCGGACGCGGACGAACAGCCCGGGGATCAGGTCCCGGTCGGCGTTCGGGAATTCCGCCCTCATGGTGAACGTGCCGGTCGATGGATTGGGCCGACCGCCGTTGAAGCGAAACTGGCCCCGATGGAGGAATTCTTTCTCGTCCGTCAAGGCCGCCCCGACCGGGAGCAGGTCGGCGTCGTCCCCCGTTTTCCCCCGGAGTTGCCGGCGGATCTGGAGGAACGACTTCTCGTCGACCTCGAACGAGACGGCCGCCGGGTCGACCTCGATGACCGTCGCCAGCGCCGTCTCCCCGGCCTTGACCGTCCCCCCCGGCTCGACGAACCGGCGGCCGACCACGCCGTTGGACGGGGCCAGGACCCTGGCGAAGCTCAGCTCCAGGGAGGCCCGGTCTCGCTCCACCTTGGCGATCGCCAGGCCGGCGTCGGCCTGGAGGAATTCGGCCTCGGCCCGCTGCATCTCCTCCCTCGAAACGTAGTTCAGATTTTTCTTGTTCAGGTCATTGTTCCGGGTCATGACCGCCGCCGCGGCTTTCTTTTGGGCGTCGGCTTTGGCGACCCGGGCTTCGTGCTCGTCCACCCGGGCTTGAAACGTCCTCGGGTCGATCTCGAACAGCAAGTCGCCTTTCTTGACCGTCGCCCCTTCCCGGGCGTGGGCCTTCTCGATCGGGCCGTCGACCCGGGCCTTGACCTCGACCGACCGCGCCTCGGTCCGGCCGTTGAAGTCCATGTAATCGCGGACGTCGCGGAAGATCGGGCGGCCGATCCCTTCGGCCGGGAAATCCGGGGCGGGCGCCGGCTCCTGGGCGACTTCCCGCTTTCCCGCCGCCGCCTCGGCCGGGCGGTGGAGGCCCGCCCGACCCCCGGTCGCGGCGAGGCCGAGGACCAGCACGACCGCCGCCGCCAGCTTCAGTTTCCCGATTGTCATGGCCAGGAGCACCCCATTCGCGAGAGTCACCGCCGAGGCCGGGACCGTCCCGGCCGCCACCTTCCCCGACGCGAACCGGGCCGAGGCCCGGAGCGTGGATTCGACCAGGCCGGGCGGGATCGCCGGGGGCGAGGCTGGGCCGACCGAGGCCATCGCGGCGGGGGCGTCGAGCCCTCGGCGGGCCAGTTGCCCCCGGAGCCGTTCCCGGGCCCTCATCAGGCGGACCCCCACCGTGGCGACCGGGCATCGGAGGCGGAGCGCCGCCTCCTGATGGGTCAGGCCTTCCAGCTCGCACAGGATGATCGGGTCGCGATACCGGCCGGGGAGCCCGTCGATCGCCCGTTGCAGGGCCTCGGCGGCCTCGGCCCGGGCCAGGGCCATCGAGGGGCAGGCGGCCGGTCCGGCCACCTCGCGGGCCCGGGCCTCCTCCGCCCCCATCCGCTCGACCCGTCGGCGGCGGCCGTCGCGGGCCCGGGCCTCGCGGGCGGTCCGGAGGGCGACCCCGTGGAGCCAGGGGGCGAGCCGGTCGGGGTGGCGGATCGAGCCGGCCCGGCGGGCCAGGACCAGGAACACGGCCTGGAAGGCGTCCTCGGCGGCGTGGCGGTCGCCCAAAAGTTGCCGGCAGACCCGGAGGACCATCGGCCCGTGACGCTCGATGAGGGCCCCGAAGGCGAGTTCGGCCGCCTCGTCGCGGCGGGCGGCGAACTGGGCCAGGAGCGGGCCGTCGCCCAGGCCGGCCAGCGTTTCCCCCTCCCAGAGCGCCCGGAGCGGCCCCGCCAGCCCCTCCGCCGACCGATCCCGCATCGCTTCGACCTCCCCGGTTGCGTCCGCCCGATCCTACCCCTCTACTGGGCGGTCGAGCCCTCGCCTTTTCAAGATTCCCGAAAACCGGAGCCCCGACCGATGGCGGACCACCGACCCGAGGCCACCGTCCAACCCGTCGAGGAAGCCGAGGCCACCGGCCGGGTCGCGGCGATCTTCGCCGACATCAAGGCCACCAAGCGGATCGACTTCGTCCCCCGCTTCTGGAGGGTCCTGGCCACCGACCCCGACCACCTCGAACAGGTCTGGGCCCGGCTCAAGGCGACCATGCACCCCGAGGCCGCCGGCCGCGTCGGCCGCCTCGACCCCCTGACCCGCGAGATCATCGCCCTGGCCGTGTCGGCCACCAACGGCTGCCCGTACTGCGTCCAGTCGCACACCGCCGCCGCCCGCAAGCTCGGCCTGAGCGTGCCCGCCTTGGGCGAGGTGATGGCCGTCGTCGGCCTCTTCAACGCCACCAACGCCATCGCCCAAGGCTACCAGATCGAGCCCGACGTGTTCCCGCCCCAAGACCGAGAGGCCAGCCGGGATGGCTGAGCACTGGAGGACTGGAGGACTGGAGGACTGGAGGACTGGAGGACTGGAGGACTGGAGGACTGGAGGACTGGAGGACTGGAGGACTGGAGGACTGGAAGAGGATTACCCATCACCCATCACCCATCACCCATCACCCATCACCCATCTCCGGACACCTCCCGGGACGAGCGACCGCCCTAAACCGCCGACTCGACCAGGCCCGGGGCGACGGGCTTTGCCAGCCCGGGCCCGCCCTCGCCGGTCGTCAACCGGGGGCGGTCGAGCCAGGCGTCGAACCGGTCGACGACCCGATAAGTGAGCAGCGCCGCGACCAGGAGATAGAGGGCCGCCAGGCAACCGCCGAAGATCAGGACTCCCAGCCAGTTGACACGGAGGAGCCCGGCCCCGGTCGCCGTCCTCCAGAGTCCGGCCACCTCCCCGGGCGTCGCCAGCGGGCCGACGGCCAGCCTCGGCGGGAAGCCCACGAACGACGTGTAGTTCTCCCACAGGTAGAACCCCAGGAACGACCGGATCAGGAAGGCTGGGTAGCCGAAAAGCACGGCCAGGGCCCCGAACGTCGCCGCCAGGGCCTTGGACGTGCTCGGGGCCCTCGACGACGCATGCACGCCCACCGCCGCCACCAGCCACGACGCGAGGGCCAGCATCGCCACCGCCCCCACGAACCCCAGCGGGTGCAGGGCGCCGGTCACCAGCCCGAACCCCCAGAGCCCGAGCGGGATCGCCACGAACCCCCGCTGCGCCCAGACGGCCCCCAGGACCTTGCCCCGGACGATCTCCCAGGCGGTCAAGGGGGTCGACGTCAGGCTGACCCAGGTGTCCTCCTCGCGCTCCACGGTCAGGCTCGACGCCGAGGCGCCGGCGACGGCCAAGAGCCAGATCGCGACGTACCAGGCCGTGACCACCCGGAGGTGGGCGACCAGGACTTCCCCGCCCCCCCAGCCCCGGAGCCCCTGCGTCCGGAGGTCGCCCAGGGTCTTCAAGAGCGACTCGTCGAGCCCGCTGCCGAGGATCAGGACCACCGACAGGAACACCGTCGCCGGCAGGACCACCAGCTTGGTGAAGACGTCGGTCCTGGCGAAATACCGCTCCTTCCAGAGCATCGCGTCCTCGCCGCAAGCCGGCCGGTCCCACCACCGGGGGGCCCTGGCCGGCCGCCGGGCCGCCCGGTCGCCGAACCACTTCCGCCGGGGCTGGGTCGCCTCGTGGCGGCGGAACGCCGGCCGGAGCCGCCAGACCGCCCCCAGGACCATCAAGGCCGCCGCGCCGAGCTGGAGCCCGATCATCCAGAGGAAAACCTCGATCGTATACGCCCGGCCCAGCGGCGACCAGATCGACGCCCCGCCCCACCTCTGCCGGAGGGCTAGGTGGTAATAGGCCCAGAGCGGGCTTGAAGACCCGACGAGGGTGTTGATCGGCTCGATCCAGGCATAAGCCCCCGGAAACAGCACGCGCCCGGTGTGGGACAAGATCAGCGGGACGAATTGCCAGGCCAGCATCAGCACGTAGGCGACCAGGACCGCCTGCCGGACCTTCCGCGAGACCGTCGAGACCAGGACCGTCAAGGCCACGGCCATCGTCGCCGTCGAGATCGTCCCGACGTACGCGATCGCCACCGAAGCCGGACTCACGCCGCCGAACAGCCCCAGCAGGCAGATCACCGGCACGCCCAGCATCAAGAACGTCGCCAGGTGCGCCGACCGGCCCAGGACCTTGTCGACCACGATCTCGAAGCTCGACAGCCGGCTGGCCATCAGATAATGCAGCGTCTTCCGCTGCTTCTCGTCGGCGATCGCCCCGCCGAACAAGGCAGGGACCATCAGCAAGATCGTCACCACCTGCACGATGGCGAACAGGAAGAAAGTCGAGTCGGCGAAATCGGCGGCCTCCGCGATCGTCGCCGACGACCGGCCGCCGAACTTCGCCGCGTGGCCCAGCCAGATCATCGCCAGGAGCAACAGGCCATACAGCAGCCGGATCGCGTAATACCGCCGACGCCGGGCGGTCCTGAGCAGGTCGGCGCGGAAGACGGGTCCCAAAAGCATCTCGTTCGCCTTTCCGGCCGGGCCCAATTCGCTCCCGTCCGCGACGCCTCGACGGGAGATCGCCCGCCAGCATAATCGGCCCCGCCCGGGCCGGCCACCGAAATCCGAAGGAATTCGTGGTGTCGGCAGGTTCGACCTTCACCCGCCGCGGTTCGCGAGAAAGCTTCCAGCATCCGAGACGAGCGAACAATGGCATCTTCGGAAGCCGCCTACGCTTCCAGGGCGACGTAAAAACCCGACCCCCACTCGGTTCAGGGGGCGGGGCCGCCCGGCCGGCGCAAGAGCCGGTCGGCCCCTAGGCCTCGGAGGGCCCCGGCGACGCGCCGGCCCAGCCCGTCGGGGTCGTCGCGGGCCCCGGTCGCCGAGGCGGACACCCGCTCCCGGCCGTCGAGGTCGAACACGACGGCGTCGAGGGTCAGCCCGCCGGCCACGTCGCGGGCGAACGCCGCCAGGGGGATCATGCAGCCCCCTTCCAGCTCGGCCAGGACCCTCCGCTCGGCGACGACCGCGCGATGCGTGGCCAGGTCGTCGAGCGGGGCGAGCAGGGCCAGGGTCGCCGCGTCGTCGAGCCGGCACTCGATCCCCAGGGCCCCCTGCCCCACCGCCGGCAGGAATCCCGGCGGCCCCAGCCGCTCCGTGACGTGCCCATCGAGGCCAAGCCGCCGCAACCCCGCCTCGGCCAGGACCACCCCGTCGAGCTCGCCGCCCAGCGCCTTGTTCAGCCGGGTCTCGACGTTGCCCCGGACCCCCACCACCGCCAGGTCGGGCCGGGCGTGGAGCAACTGGGCCCGCCGCCTGAGCGACCCCGTCCCCACCGAGGCCCCCGGCGGGAGCCCCGCCAGGGTCCGCCCCCTCGGCGCGATCAGGGCATCGGCCACGTCCTCGCGGACCGGCACCGCGCCCAGGGCCAGCCCGCCGAACCCCTCCGTGGGCAGGTCCTTGAGGCTGTGGACGGCGACCTCGACCCGCCCCTCGGCCAGGGCCCGCTGGATCTCCTTGGTGAACAGCCCGGCGCCACCGATGGCCGCCAGCGGCGAGTTCCGGTCGCGGTCCCCTTGCGTCCGGATCTCGACCAGCTCGACCACCAGGCCGGGATGCTCGGCCCGGAGCCGGTCGGCCACCCACCCCGACTGCCAGCGGGCCAGGTGGCTCCCCCGGGTCCCGATCCGGAGCGAACCCCGGGTTTGCGTCCCCTTCGCCTCGACGCCCGCCATCACGGCTTCCCCTCCGCCCGGCCGACCACCACCACGACCACCCGGCCCGCCCCGGCCTTCTTCAACGCCCGGGCCGCCGCCCCGGCGGTCGCGCCCGTGGTCAGGATGTCGTCGACCAGCAGGACCGGCCGCCCCCGCAACCCCGGCCGCGGCCGGGCCCGGAACGCCCCCCGCATGATCTTGGCCCGCTCGGCCCGGCCGGCCAGGGCCAGCGGCGGCGTCGACGCCGGCCGCCGGAGGATCGGCCGGACCGGCGCCGCCAGGGATCGGCCCAGCCCGAAGGCCAGCTCCTCGGCCTGATTGTAGCCCCGGGCGAGCCGCCGGCGCCAGTGCAGGGGGACCGGGACCACCCACGCCCCGGCTTCCACCTCCGCCCGGAGCGGACCCGATCGCGCCTCGGCCACCAACTCGGCCAGCCAGCGGGCCATCCACGCGTTCCGCTCGTGCTTGAGCCTCAGGCAGAGGTGGCGGATCGGCCCCTGGTAGGGCCCCAGCGCGATCGCCCCGTCGAACCCGAGGGCCCGCCCCCGGCACTCCGAGCAGCCGCCCGCTCGGTCCGCATGCGGGCCCATCGGCATCGCGCAGCGGACGCAGGCCGAGCCCGATGCCCCGAGCAGCTCCCCCCGGCAGTCCTCGCAGACCAACGGCCCTTCGATGTCGAGGTCGCAGATCGAGCAGGCCGCCGGGAAGGCCAGGGCGTCGACCGCCCGACCCGCCCCCTCCCAGCAGGCCCTGAGCAGCCGACCGGCCGCGGCCCAGTCCCTCACGTCGCCCTCTGGCCGTTGTTCAGGTAAGGTTCGAGCTGTTCGCGGAGATGGGTCCGGGCCCGGGCCAGGAGCGACTTGATCGCCGCCTCCGACCGCCCCATCACCTCGGCGATGTCGGCATAGCTCATGCCCTCGAACTTGTTGAGCAGGACCGCCAGCTTCTGGTCCTCGCCCAGGACGTCGAGGGCCTCGCGGACCACGTCCGCCAGCTCGACCTGCCTCAACTCCGCCGAAGGGGTCCCTTCGCGGGCCAGGGCCCGCTCTTCGAGGGGGCGGAGGCCCGACTGGGTCCCGCCCGAAGGCTCCATCCCCATCGCCACCGCCGGGTTCCGGTTCCGACTCCTCAGGTGGTTGATCGCCAGGTTGTTGGCGATCGTGAACAACCAGGTCGAGAACTTCGCCTTCGGTTTATACCCCCGGCGAGCCCGGTAGATCCGCAGGAACACGTCTTGCGTCAGGTCCTCCGCCTCGTCGAGGCGGCCGACCAGGTGAGCCAGGACCCCCACCAGCCGGTGCTGATAGCGTTCGACCAGCACCGCGAAGGCCCCCGGCACGTCGTCGCGGATCTGGAGCATCAGCCGGACGTCGGGGTCGCGGGCCTCGAGCTGCGCCTCCAAGGTTTCACCGGTCGCCACGAGACCTCCCCGGTCGTCGGTCGCCGTCATGGTTCCGAAAGGGGCCCGACGGTCATCGTCGGGCGGGCCCCCGCCTCGTTCAAGCCACCTTCCGAACGCCGGCGGAGCTGACCGCACGCCGCGTCGATCTCGCGACCCTTGGTCTTCCGGACGCTCACGCTGATCCCCCGCGATCGAAGAGCCTCTTCGAACCGGCGGACCGATAGCGTCGTCGGCCGCTCGAAAGGGAGCCCCTCAACGGGGTTGTACGGGATCAAATTCACGTGTGACTTGCGCGCCTCCAGCAGATTGGCCAGCGCCCGAGCCTCCGCCTCCCCGTCGTTGATCCCCCGGAGCAGCACGTACTCGAAGGTAACCTGTCGGCCGCTCGACCGGAAGTAGGCGTCGGCCGCATCCACGACCGCTCGCAAGCCGACCTTCGCGTTGATCGGCACCAGCTCGTCCCGCAGCGCCTCCGTCGGGGCGTGCAGCGACACCGCCAGGCTGTAACGCCGATTCAGCGCCGCGAGCTTCCGCATCTTGTCGGGCAGCCCCACCGTCGAGATCGTCACCCGCCGCTGGCCCAAGGATAATCCGCCCGGCGAGCAGATCCGATCCAGGGCCGGGATCAGGTTGTCCAGGTTCGCCAGGCTCTCGCCCATCCCCATCACGACGAGGTTCGTGAGCCGCTCGCCGGCCGGCAACAGATTACGGAGCCGGAGTACTTGCTCGACGATCTCCCCCGTCGTCAGGTTGCGCTCGACCCCTTTCATACCGCTGGCGCAGAAGACGCACCCCATCCCGCACCCGACTTGGGTGCTGACGCAGACCGTCCGGCGGTCGTCCTCGGCCATCAGGACGCACTCGACCCGCCGCCCATCCCGGCATTCCAGGAGGAGCTTGTCGGTCCCGTCCGGGGCGACCCGATGCACCGCGATCGTCGTCGCGAAGACCGACCAATCCTCATCCAGCTCCTCGCGGAGCCGCTTCGGCAGGTCCGACATCCCCGTGAACCCTTCGGCCCGCCTCTCGAAGATCCAGCGGAAAATCTGACGTTCATGATAGGACTTGTGGCCACGCTCGGCCACCCACCCCGCGAGTTCCCCCGGGGCGACATCCAGGATGGACCGTTTCGCAAGCTTCATGAGCAACCGCCGCTTTCCCTTCCGCTCCGCGACCCGCCGACGAGGTGGCCTCGACGACTATCTTAGCAGAATGCTCGCCCCGGAAGATACAACCGCCGGTCGGTCGGGACGACTACCGGGCTCGGCAAGCCCTCCCGCCCGTGGCAGCTCACCATCCCGGAGGCGGCCGGAACGGGATGATCTCGCCCACCCGGAACCCCGGCTCGATGTCGGCGCTCGTCGGGATCACCAGCGACCCGAGGCCCGGCGACGCCCTCAACGACTGACGATAGAGGTCGTATGATCGCCGAAGAACACAAATTCATCCCCGTCGATGAAGAAGGCGCACCGGAGCCCGAGGAAGGACTCGAAGTGGTCGAACGGGCGGGCACCGGGGACACGAGTGGCGATGGGGGCGAGCTTACCGCGCGTGCCCAGTCAAGACAGCTTTTCTCCCTCGGGCTGGCCGGATAAGAGGCGCTGGACGGCGGCGGTTTGTGACGGGAGATCGAGCAGATGAAAGGTGTCCAACATCGAGTCGCCTGACGAGGGTTGAATGGACGGGGGCCAACCTGAACGGGACGATGGCGGTTACCACACTGCCCAACACCCGACCGGAGTCGGCCCCCGATGACATCTTTTCACCCGCTGCCGCCCCAGGCCAGTGGTTCTCGCGGATCTCTGCCGCCCTCGACCGCCGCTCCGCCCCCCGGCTCGCCCTACTGTCCCTCGGCGCCGTCCTGGCCCGGGGCCGGCGCACGGTCACCACCTGGATCAGGGCGGCCAAGCTCAGCGATCAGTTTCAGTCCTGCTACACCGCCGTCGGCAAGCGGGCCAATCGCATCGCCGGGCGTCTCCTGACCGAGGTGGTCGGCCCGCTGGTGAAGGGGGCCGAGCGGCTGACCCTCGCCCGGGACGACACCCCGACCAAACGGTGCGGGCCGCACGTCCAGGGGCCGGAGTGCATCACAACCCGACCCCGGGCCCGGCCGGTTCGCCCTACGTCCACGGCCACGTCTTCGTCGTCCTCGGTCTCCCGGTCACTCACAAGGCATGGGGCACAATTGCCCTGCCGCTGCTGGACCAGCTCTACGTCCGCAAGAAGGACCGGCCGGCCATCGCCCCGGGGCACCGGCCGACGTTCCGAACCAAGCTGGAACTGGCCGTCGAACTGCTGCGGTGGGCCAATTGAGTGGAGCACCTTCGAAACGCCTCCGCCCCCGGGCGTCGCCTGGTGGCGACGCCCGGGGGCGGTTGGGTCGATGAAAGATCCGGCGATGACCGACTTTCGCGCTGTCGCACTATCATGGGCCTGGCGGGCTTAACGGCCGTGTTCGGGATG